>Ga0265296_1005650_pt1 | contig 10129 bp, 5 predicted proteins | sample MunlanPumphouse1_FD_189073 | JGI IMG/M metagenome (GOLD analysis project Ga0265296, IMG submission 189073) | Groundwater microbial communities from a municipal landfill in Southern Ontario, Canada - Pumphouse #1 | ecosystem: Environmental > Aquatic > Deep subsurface > Groundwater | place: Canada...
TTACAATGAATCCCACATCTGTTTGTGAAGGAGAATCCATTCAGTTTACCAATACAAGTGTGAATGCAACAAGCTATCAATGGACTTTTACAGGAGGAAGTCCATCAACCAGTATGCTCGCTAACCCTTTGGTTACATACAATACAGCAGGTAACTTTAATGTACAACTCATTGCAACCGGATCTGTAACATCGGATGCACTTACCCAGCAGATCACCGTAAATGCCTCGCCAGTTGCTGCTTTTAGCACTCCTGACACTAATCTGGCCGTTGGTAGCGCACTCGCATTATTCACCAATAGCTCCGCAGGCGCGACAAGCTATTTCTGGGATTTTGGCGACGGCAATACCAGCACTGATGTGAGTCCATGGAACATTTACAGCGCAGCAGGAGATTACACAGTGACACTGATTGCATACAGTACACTTTGCGGAAATGATACGCTAATACTTACTAATTATATTCATGTTGGTGTTACCGGAATTGATGAAAATGAAAATGGAATAAATGTTTCCATACGGCCTAATCCTTTTAATGGCAGTACGATGTTATACTTCTCTCTAAAAACTGAACAAAAAATCAGGATAACACTTGCAGATATGCTCGGAAGAGAAATACTGATTTCGGAAGAAGCGTATAAAGCGGGAAAGCATAGCATAGATATAAATTCTGATGAATTGAATTTATCAAAAGGTGTTTATACATTAAAACTCTCTACTAAAAATAATTCAGTTTCTGCGAAATTAATTAGTATCTGTCCATAATGTCAATACAAAACGTCATTGCGGGAGGTACGACCGACCGTCATTGCGAGGACTTTTCGCCCGAAGCAACTTAGCGAACTAAGCGAAGCGACCTCACGAGCGAAAGCGAGTAACAAAGCGACTCACGAACACCTTATAAAAATATAAATAATTGTGAGTAATCTCATTATCACACCGTGAGTGAGATTGCTTCACTCCACTGCGTTACGTTCGCAATGACGAACCAAAATACAATGATTAGATTGCTTCCCCTTCGTTTCGCTCTGGGTCGTAATGACGATGAGGTTTTTAGAGATGCCCTTAACATCATGTTAATGTTTAGATTATGAGCAACCCGATACACGAAATTACCAATGAAACAATGAAACAATTTAACAATGAAAATAAAACATCATAATTATTAGGAATTATCATATTTTTACCTTATCTTTGTATAAAATTTGTATAAAAAGCTAAAAGTCGCTATATGAAAATGAGCAAAGCAAAACATATAGACAACGAATACAATATCAGCGAAGCATACCGGTATCTTGCTAATGCAAAAGAAACATTGGGCAAAAGCCAGATAGAATATGAACGGTACATAGATCCAAAATATGTAAGAGAAGCAGCCGGAATGGCGTATCTGGCTGCATTAAAGGCTTTGGATACTTATTTTATTTCTATTGGACTTGACAGAAAAATATTACCAAAATCTATTGACGGTTACTGGAATTTGATTCGTAAAAAAATACCTTTAAATGGAAAGCTCACCGCATCTGTTAGCACTATTTATGAAAATTTACATATAGATGCTTATTACAGAGGACATACAAATGTTGATTTGGTGAAAGCCGGCTTCGAAAATGCCCGCAAAGTAATAGAAATGATAAGCAAACTTATGGATAAAACATCTGCCCGGAATATAGTTTGCGAACCGGAAACCATATATAAAAAAAGAAAGAAAACGCCCGCCTGAATGACGAAGTCGGGCAGGGAAATACTGTTGTAACTTTTGGTAAAGATATGCGAGACCCAGAAATTACTGAAGTGGATTAACAAATTAATTGAAATTATGAATACACTTTTACATACCATATTATACTATCCACGGTGTAAATTTATACATCGCAAAGTAGGCAGTGGCAGTAGGCACTATGCAGTCAGAAACTGCTTCCTGCTGCTGCCTCCTGCTGCTTGTAGAAATGTGGGAATTCATCCCGTTTCTGGTATAAAGAAACCGATTACCGGTTTGACTTTCTTTCCCATATTGCTTGTTATCTTTTTACTCGCCTTTGCTGGTAAGGGCTGGGGGCAAACGACCTTAATATTGTGAAAGGAAATTGAATAATAAAACAGTCAGAAAATGGGAACTACAACAAAACGCTTTATAATAAAAGAATTGTAATAACAAACAAAATAAAATATTATGAAAAATAATAATCCTTTTCCGCACAAAATTATAAGCGCTATCAGTTTACTTTCTCTGATTCTGGTAGTAACTTTTTCTTTTTTAACATCTGTTAAAGCCCAGAATACGGATCAAAAAAACTCCGATGTAAACTTAATGATTCAGGCTAAAGATACTACAAAAAAGGCTCTGATGTTGCAAAAAATCAACCCGGAGCAGCAAAAAACCATGCAAACAGGAAAACCTGTGCTTACTAATAAATATGGGGAGCTTATTGAGATTAATAAAAATACCAATTTTGTTTTACCGAAAGCAAATAACGAAGCAGTAGAGCAGAAAAAAGATACCTTAAAAAAGTAAATGAACAAATGACTTTTAAACATTAAACAGATGAAAATATATAATTACACAACTATAATAAAACAAGGAAAAGACGGATGGTATATTGCCATAGTTCCTGATATTCCCGGATGCTATTCTCAGGGACATACCGTTGCGGAAGTAATGGAGAGGATTAAAGAAGCTATTGAAGTATGCCTTGAAGCTGATAAAGATGAATTTATCATGCCATCTAAGTTTATCGGGTTACAACAGGTGGAAGTAAGAATATAATTATATGAGTAAAAAACTGATTCCGATTTCAGGAAAGAAATTTTGTAAATTACTCGAAATGCAGGGATTTGTGAAAATATATGGAAAAGGCAGTCACGTGAGATTTATACATCCCGATGGAAGAAGAACTGTTGTGCCTGTTCATTCAAATGAAGATATTAGCGTTAGCCTTCTGAGTGAAATACTAAGGCAAATTGAAATTAATAAAGAAGATTTTAACAAACTAAGACAAAAAAATTAATGTTCTATCAGAAAATACATATTTTTATAAAATATCGTTATGAAAACACTTATACATAATACCATATTTTCAGGCAACTTTTTTTGAAAAAAAACGTCTTGAATAAAATGATTATTTTGAAAACACTTTTACATAACATATTATACTATCCACGGTGTAAATTTATACATCGCAAAGTAGGCAGTGGCAGTAGGCACTATGCAGTCAAAAACTGCTTCCTGCTGCTGCCAACTGCCTCCTGCCTCCTGCCTCCTGCCTCCTGCCTCCTGCCTCCTGCCTCCTGCCACTTGTTAAATCGTTCAAAGCATACTTTCTTTCCCATATTACTCGTTATTTTATTGCTCGCCTTTGCCGGTAAAGGATGGGGGCAAGCATATACACAAAGTACTACTACTTATTCTTGGGATGCGCCAAGTACTAATATTTCTACTACAAATTGTGATGATTGTCGATATCAGGTAGCATTACCTTTTGCTTTTACCTATTTTGGCACTACCTATGCAAGCGGAGCATTGGTAGATGTCAGTACAAATGGGTGGTTATCTTTTACCACACAAACTTCTTCATATTGGACTAATGCCTGTTTACCATCTGCAAGTGCTCCAATGAATTTAATTGCTGCTTATTGGGATGATTTATATTTTTATTATACTTGTTCTCCTACTACTTTTAGATATGGTACTTTTGGAACTGCACCCAATAGAAGGTTTGTAATAGCTTGGACGGCATTTAGTGCTACCGGTATTACTAGTTGCATAAATTATGTTTACACTGAAATAAAACTTTTTGAAACTACAAATCAAATAGAAGTGCATTTGCAGTCAAATGCACTTGGTTCAAGTGGAACAATAGGAATTGAAAACGTTACAGGCACAGTCGGATATCAAGCAATTTGTAATACTGCAACTACCAACGGAACTGCTTGGAAATGGACTCCCTGCGCCGCCCCCGGCGCCCCTGCTACCTGCTCTTCTTCAATAAATGCTGCCACCCCTAATGGAGTTACGCATTATTTAGACTTATCTTGTGCCGCAGTAACCGGTGCAGATGGATACTCGTATGATTTTTCCTGGGATAACAGCAGTTGGACTGTTAATTGGTATCAGACTGCTTCCAATGGTACTCTGAACGTGAACTGCAATGATAACCCAAATACTACTGTATATTTTCGTGTAAGGGCATATAAATGTACTCCTCAGCAATACAGCGCTTATACTAATGCTTCACCGTTCCCTATTTACACCGCTTGCGATAATCCTGCATCGCCAACTGTCAATACCCCAACCGCCACTACTCTGAATGTAGCAATTACTACTGAAACTCCCGTTGCAAACCCTGCAATTACAACCTATTCAATTTATTGCGTAACTACGGGCACCTATGTAACAGCAACCGGAGCATTAGGCGCCGAGGTATATCAGACCAAAGCTACCTGGGGCATCAAAACCGTAACAGGGCTAACTTGTGGTGGTAACATCTATACTTTTTACGCAAAAGCAAAAAATAATGATGGCGATGTGAGATTTAATGCGGCAAATACCGGATCGGGGACAACAAGTTGTTGTTCCCCTTGCACTGGCGTACCTGCCATGTCGCTTGGCACTGCTTATACAGGCACATTAGCAATTACCTGTAGCGATTGGAGTACTTATACAAGTTGTGGATGGTCAGAACCGGGTGATGAAATAGTTTACTCTTTCACTCCGCAGATTACAGGAGAACATACATTTACATTAACAGGAACGTCAGGCGATCCGGATTTTTTCCTGATGAGCACTTGCGGAAATGGCGGGACAAATATTTTTGGGGCATGTGCCGGAGGCGGAACATATTATGCAACTTTAACAAAAGGAACAACCTATTATTTAATTGCAGATAATTACTCAGCTGCCTCCACTGCGGGTTATAGTATGACGGTTTCTTACGATCCTTGCCGGGCTGCAAATGTAACTGCTATGACACTGACAACGGTCTATAGCGGTACACTTGGAACTGCAGGTGCATGGGGTGGCCCATATACTTCATGTACTTACAATGAACCTGGTGCAGAAAAAGTTTATTCTTATGCTTGTACTTCTACAGGAAATTATGATGTAACAACCACTTCGCCTGCCGGTGATCCTGATTTTTTTGTGATGAGCACTTGCGGCACAGGCGGGACTAATATCTATGGTGCCTGCTTTGGCTCAGGGGCGGTAAACGTATCATTGACGAGCGGTATCACTTATTATATTATTGTTGATAATTATTCTTCAATTAGTGACGCACAATATACAGTGGTTATTGCTTCCTGCGCTGCCCCTGTTGTCACGCTCACAACTCCTGCCGATTTGAGCTACCTCGCCACCAATGGCTCCTACACTAACTGGGCATGGACTGCGACCGGAACGACGCCTATTACCTATAATCTGACTATTGAAGGAACTCCATATAATAGTGTGACCAGCCCTCAAACCCAATTGACCGGTTCAGGTAATCCCACCGCAGCCTCTTATACCTGGTCCGTTTACGGAAGCAATGCATGCGGGAATAATACCGCAAACCGGACTTATTACAGGAAAAAGACCATTACACCCACTACCGCATATCAAAGTGAAACATTTACTTTACCCAGTTCCAATTCAATGTTCTGGTACGAGGTATCTATGACTGCGGGCATCCCTTACGTTTTTGCTACCTGCAATCACGACCATGGTGAGGGGCTTCCCGGTGGAAGCGCTGATTTTGATACATGGATTGAAGTATTTGATAATACATTTACTCAATTGGTAGGAAATGATGACTGCGGCTTAGGCGGGCTTCAATCTTATGTTAAATTTAATTGCACAGCAACCGGTACTTATTATGTAAAGGCGAGGGGCTACACAACTGCTTTTGGAACTTATGATTTGAGATACAAGTATCTCGGTTGCACTCCCACTACTGCAAATGCAGGTCTTGACCAGTATGGTCTTTCAATGTGCGGGTTAACTTCAACCACGTTGCAAGGTAATACTCCCGCTGTCGGAACAGGCCTTTGGACTACCAGCGGAGCAGGCGGGTCATTTGGAAATTCAGCCAGTCCGACTTCAACATTTAGCGGTACAGCAGGGACAACATATATCCTGCGATGGACCATCAGTAATTCTCCATGCACGCCTTCCTGGGATGAAGTATCTGTTACATTTGAAGCAACACCCGGCTGTGCTACAAGTCCATCTCCCGCCAATAGCGTTACAGGTGTAAGCACTACAGCCACATTATCATGGAGCGCCGGCACAGGTTCCACCCCTACAAGCTATGATGTTTATTTCGGCACAGCCGCATCGCCTCCATTTGTTCAAAATCAGGCAGGAACGACCTATTCACCCGCAATGGTGGCATCCACTTTATATTATTGGAAAATTGTGCCAAAGAATTCCTGCGGAACGGCGAGCAGTTGTACGATATGGTCTTTTACTACTGCATCTTGCACCAACCTGCCTCCTGCTTCAGCCAGTGCAAGCCCCTCTAATATTTGTTCCGGTTCAGCATCTTTAACTGTTGTTGGTCCGGCTTTGGGAGTTGGGGCTTCATGGAAATGGTACACCGTAAGTTGTGGTGGAACGCTTGTGGCAACAGGTAATCCTGTTACAGTTTCTCCCGCAGTCACTACTACTTATTATGTGAGAGCAGAAGGGAGTTGCGCTCCTACTGCTTGTGTAAACACTACGGTAACTGTTGGCGGTACACCTGCAGGTGTCTGGAAGGGCGGTACAAGTACTGATTGGGCAACGGCAAGTAACTGGTGTAGCAGTACAGTACCTACCAGTACAACAGATGTAACTATTCCCTCAGGCACTACATATCAACCAACAATAACTTGTGCTACAATAGCTAATTGTAGGGATTTAGTAATAAACCCGGGCGCTACGCTTACTGTTGATGCACAAACTTGTTGCGGATTTTTGTGTTTAGGCGGTAATGGCTTTTTGCAATTTTCCGGCAATTTAACGAACAATGGAACTATAAATCATACCGGCAACGCATGGATTTATACCGGAGGTGTCGGGAAAACAATTGGAGGCACGGGTACTTTTACTAATACAGGGATAAACTTTTATTCAGGATGGAGCACTACTCTTGCCAACGACATCACTATTCAACAAATAAGAGTTGAAAATTCTCCTGCTGATGGCACTCTGAATTTGGGACCTTACATGCTAACAATTAACTATGCTATTCAGCAATATGGTATTCTTAATCTTAATACAGGAACATTCAGAGATAAAGCACTTTTCAACCAAAATTTTACACCAAGCAAACTGAACCACAATACAGGTACTTTCTGGTGGGATATTTCCGGAACCGGTTCTATTGGAAGTTTCAACCTGGTTGACAATGATTATTATTCTTTGAGGGCCACGACAGATAATACATACACTATGAGCCTTGCTACTATGGCTGCACTGAATCTTGCGGGGAATTTGACTATTGACCCAAATACTATTTTCAGCGCAAACAATATTCCAATCAATATTAAAGGCAATTGGACTAATAACGGAACTTTCACTCCCACCTCTGTTGCTGTTACTTTTAATGGAAATATTAATCAAAGCATTGGCGGCTCAAGTAATACAAGCTTTTATAATTTAACGATTAATAACACAGGCGCAAGCGGGAATGATAAAGTTACATTAAATAAACCTGTTACTGTGACTAATGCGTTGGCACTAACAGATGGGGTCATTGCATCTGATGCAACTAATCTGTTATCATTAACCGCTACAGCTTCTTCTACTCTCGGAGTAGCAGGTAGTTTTGTTGATGGACCTATAAAGAAAACAGGAAGTACTTTGTTTACATTTCCAACAGGCGACATTCAAGGTTCTACTTACGTATGGGCGCCGATTGAAATTGCTGCACCAGGCGTCGGCACAGATGCTTTTACAGCCCAGTATAATTTTTTACCTTCAACAAATAATGACGCATCGCATATGAGCACAAGTAACGGAGGCTTAGACCATGTTAGTAAAATAGAATATTGGACTTTAAACAGAGACGCTGGGTCATCTGCACCAACAGTTAAATTATATTGGAAAGATGGCACAAGAAGCGGGATTACTGATATTTCAACAGGGGCTGGTCAAGACTTATTTGTGGCCCATTATGAAGATGTTACCGAGCATAAATGGCAAAATATGGGTGGGAGTATCAGTGGCACGTTAGCGTCAGGATCCATTACATCTACTGTTGCCTTCCCAAATTATAGCCCCGTTACATTTGGTTCTAAAACTGGTACAAACCTTCTGCCTGTTGAATTACTTTCTTTCAATGCTATATGCAAAAATACTATTGTAAACTTAAACTGGCAAACTGCAAGCGAAACCAACAACGACTATTTTACTATTGAAAGGACTAAAGACCTGCATTTATGGGATTTTGTTGCGAATGTTGACGGCGCGGGAAACAGCAATTCTCCTTTAACTTATACAACTTATGATTTATCGCCTTATACCGGCACATCCTATTACAGACTATTGCAAACTGATTTCGATGGCAAATCAGAAACCTTCGATCCTCCTGCAAGTGTAAATTGTGACGAAGAAGCGCCGTTTTATACATTCGACATTGTGAATATCCAAACCAATGAAGCGCAGAATGAGTTGGAAATTACCTATACTTCGCCTATGGATGGTGAAGCGGTTTCGGCTTGCCTGTTCAATACAATTGGGCAACAGCTCATACAACAGAAACAAACCGCAAGCAAAGGATATAACACCATTAAATTTTCGCATTACAGCCTTGTCAGGGGTATTTACATGGTAACACTCGATAATCAGGAAAAAGTAATTACTCAAAAGATAATTATAAATTAATTAGAGTCTGTTAAAAAACTCCCCCTTTGAAAAGGGGGTCGGGGGGGATTGAATAGATAGCAGTTTGAAACCCAATCCCCCCTGCCTCGCCGGCAGGCAGGCTAACCCCCTTTGCTAAGGGGGAATGAATTAACGACTGGACAGACACTAATTACCTTTCTGAGATTAAAGGTTCTGTATCAGTTGTGAATTAATTATTTTTTCGTTACTACTCAGGCAATAGAATAGAACGCTGATGACACAGATTACTCACAATATTTATTGATTTTAAAGGTGTTCGTGAGATCGCTTCGCTAAGTTGCTTATGATTAAATAAGATTTTTTTTATCTGTGTTAATCATAATCATCAGCGTTAGCCATGGCGAATCAGCGTTCTATTTATTTTTTCATCGGCTGTGTAGTTACATTTTTTCTTAAATCTTTTTTTTATCAGGATGTTCTGCAAAAAAATAGTTCTGCTTTTCTCTGTCCTTTTTTATTTGACGGCATCTGCGCAAACAGGGCAAGTTTCTATTATTCAGGAACAGGCCATTGAATATTCAAAATACAGTCTGACTACAGATCGACAATGGGACAGTCTTTTCCTTGCTCAGAATCCGGGCATGATAAAAACGATACTACCGAAACAACGTACAAACTGCACTCTTAATAAAGTTGTTTACGGCTGGAATCCTTACTGGAACGGCACAACGTATCTTAATTACCAGTGGAACCTGCTCTCGCATTTATGCCATTTTGCTTATGAAGTTGATTACACTGATGGAAGTGCAAATTCCACGCACAGTTGGGCTACAGATGATGCTGTGGATTCTGCCCTCGCCAATGGAGTTAAGGTTGATCTCTGCGTTACGCTGTTTTCCAATCATGCAACTTTTTTGGGTAATAACACAGCAAAACAGACATTGATCACCAACCTTATCAACCTTGTTCAATCGCGCGGAGCAAATGGAGTAAATATTGATTTCGAAGGATTACCGTCAGCTCAATCTGCTAATTTTACAAGCTTCATGATTGATTTGTGTACACAGATGCATGCAGCTATTCCCGGTTCACAGGTCAGCATTTGTCTTTATTCCGTTGATTGGAGCAATGTTTTTGATGAAACCTCACTCAATCCATATGTGGACATGTTTATTATCATGGGTTATGATTATTATTACAGCGGCAGTTCAATAGCAGGACCCACCGATCCTCTGTACAATTTTCTGACAAGTTATAATTACACTCTTACCAAATCCATTACGTATTATCTGAATCAGGGAATTACCCCTTCAAAATTAATTTT
>Ga0265296_1005651_pt1 | contig 10129 bp, 5 predicted proteins | sample MunlanPumphouse1_FD_189073 | JGI IMG/M metagenome (GOLD analysis project Ga0265296, IMG submission 189073) | Groundwater microbial communities from a municipal landfill in Southern Ontario, Canada - Pumphouse #1 | ecosystem: Environmental > Aquatic > Deep subsurface > Groundwater | place: Canada...
CTCCGCTCAATCGTCACCGATATCAAAAATGAAGAGACGAGCACCACTTTCATCATCGGCAAGGAAGTGATCGACGACCCGCCGCTTGGAACGATCGAGGTCGAAGGAACGGGAGTTGTAACAGTAACCCCGGGCGGGGGGGGATAAAAATCCGTTACATCTCAATTTTCTTCATCATCTTCTCCGCAAGTTTTTTGCCGATCGTGCCGGCCTCATCCAGCGGCCCGCTCTCGCGCTCCACTGCGAACATCGATCCATCCGATGATGCGACGAGCCCGACGAGCAAAAAACCCGACGGCTTTATCTCGGCATTTGCAGCAAGCACTACCCCTTGCATCCCGGAGAGGGCGCGGACAAACCCCCGCTCCGCGCGTACCGTAAGACCGGAGGCGTTGTGATGGCAGGCCTTCCTGACGAATGCGAGCAGCTCCCTATCATCGGAACGCACTTCGATTGCGAGCGCGCCCTGTCCCGCCTGGGGGACGAATTTATCGACCGGCAGATATTCCGTGATCGTTTTTTGGATGCCCATGCGGATGGGACCCGCCGCGGCCATGATGACCGCGTCTATTTCGCCTGCGGAAAGTGCCCGAAGCTTCGCCTCCACATCCCCGTGCAGAGTCAGAAGCTCCAGATCCGGCCTTATTCGAGCCAGCTGAACGCCGCGGCACCTGCCGGTGATACCTACTCGAGCGCCCTTTGCAAGGGACGAGAGCTTGCGGCTGCGCGCAGAGACAAACGCCTCGCGCGGGTCGACGCGCGCGGGAACCGCTGCTATAGAGACGCCGTCGGGCAGCTCGAACCCCAGGTCCTTCACGTCATGCACGGCTACGTCGATCTCGCGGTTCTTGAGCGCCTCGTCGATCTCCCCCGTGAAAATGCCGGAGCTGCCTCGATCCTCGATCGCGGCTTCGAGGGTGTCCCCGATCGTAGCGAGCGGTCGTATCTCGACCTCCGCGCCCGCATTGGTTAGCAGCTGCGCCACTTCCCGCGATTGCAAAAGCGGGAGGTGCGATTTGCGCGTTCCGACGATTATCTTCATTATCCCTCGTCCTGACTTCGTCCGATTTCTTCTACAACCGCCTCGATGAGCGCGACCGCGCGCGGAGAGAGCTTCTGCATCGCCTCCAACACCTCGCTGTGCGAGATCGCGCCTTCGTGCAGATCCGCAGCGGCATTCGCGATGCAGGAGAAGCAGAGGACCTTGAGCCCCAGGAAGTTCGCGGCAATCACCTCCGGCACCGTGGACATCCCCACCGCGTCCGCACCCAGGGCCCTGAATGCGCGTATCTCCGCCTTCGTCTCGTAGCTGGGACCCGAGACCGCCATGTATACGCCCTCCCGAAGCTTCATCCCGAGCCTCTTCGCGACAAGGAGAGAAAGTTCCCGAAGTCCGGCGTCGTAGGCGTTTGTCATGTCAGTAAACTGGTTGCTCGTGCGGTGAAACGCGATGCCCACGAGCGGATTTACGCCCATCATGTTGATGTGATCCGTCACCAGCATGAGATCGCCGGGCTTGAACGATTTGTTGATCCCGCCAACGGCGTTCGTCACGACGACTATGCCGGCGCCCATTGCCGAGAGCACAAAGTAAGGGAAGATCACCTCGAGCAGCGAATGCCCTTCATAATAATGGAACCGGCCTGCGAGCACGGCAACGGGCACGCCCTTCATCGAACCGAAAATGAGCTCGCCCGAATGGCCCTCTGCCTTCAGTTGCGGGAAGTGCAGGATCTCGGCGAAAGGTATCCTGACCGATGACTCCATATCGCGCGCAAAACCTTCGAGGCCCGCTGAGAGCACGACGATCGCCCGCGGCGCCATCGCGGCGCGCTTTCGAAGCCAAAGGGCCGCCTCTTCGACTCGCGAAAAAAAGGTTTCAAAGTCCATCATGCCCCCTTCACGATCGTAACACCCGCTGAAGTGCCTATGCGCGTCGCCCCCGCGGCTATCATCGCCATCGCCTGCTCGCGCGTGCGTATTCCGCCGCTCGCCTTTATCCGGCAGCGGCCGTCCACTGCCTCCTTCATGGCGAGCACGTCCTCGACCGATGCGCCCCTGCTGCCGAACCCGGTCGAGGTCTTCACAAATGCGGCGCCGTTGTCCGCCGCTATCCTCGATGCCTCGATTATCTCTTCCCTCGTGAGAAGGCACGTCTCGAGGATCACCTTCACCGGATGAATGCCCGCAGCCTTAACTACAGCAGCGATATCCCGCCCCACGGCCGCGCGGTCTCCTCCCTTGAAGAGACCTATCGCCATGACCATATCGATCTCGCCGGCACCCTGCTCGATCGCATAGGCAGCCTCTTTGGCCTTGATATCGAGGGCTGTCGCCCCGAGCGGAAAGCCCACGACGGTTGCCGTGAGCACCCCGCTTCCTGCAAGCGCTCTGCTGGCCTGAGGCACAAAGACCGGATTCACGCAGACCGCTGCAAACCGGCATTCAAGCGCCTCCCTGCAGAGCTTGTCTATGTCGGCCGGCGTGGTCTCCGGCTTGAGAGCCGTGTGATCGATATACTTCGCAAGTTCCATGTCCCCTCCCTTACGTTGACCTCAAAATATAGAAAAACCCGCCTGACTGCAAACGACAAGTGTCGAGCGCGGTCCCAAGGGCAGCCCCTCGCAGACCAACACCGTGCCAAAGCACGCGGTGACCTACGGCTGGCTCCGTGCCAAGAAGTGCGCGGGGCACCCCCGTTCATCGCTCAGCAAGCCTGCTCCATGCCAAAGTACGCGGCGACCTGCGGCTGGCATCTCGCAAGCCGACACCGAGTTGAGCCCAGATCTTACGGCTAACGATGGATTTCCAGCCACCGCGGTCCCCATTGCTCGAAGCCTGCCGCAGGTCACCGCTCGCTTTGTGCCGCTGATCGTGACCCATCGATAAACGGGGGAACCCCGCTTTCTTCGTGCCACTACGCACGTTGTATCAAGGCACATGACGAGCGGGGTCCCCAGTCCAGCTTCGAGCAATGGGGACCGCAATGCTGGTGATTCACCGTTAGCCTTATAAGTTGAGCTAAACTCGGTGTCGGCTTGCGAGATGATGGACTGGGGACCCCGCTTGCGCAGTGGCGATGGACAAGGCGCGCGAGGACGGATGCCAGCGATGGAAGTATTTTCTAATTGACCCCTCGCATCAGCTCCTTTAGGATTTGCGGACTTTTTGGGGTATTTGGCATTACTATGAAATCGGAGGTACGGGCATGAACGATGCATCGGGCGAGGCAGGGATCGAGTTCCCAATCAATCAGACGCTTCTGGATGAAGCCACACAGACCAAGGAAGAATGGCGCGTGGTCCGCGATCGCCTGGCGAAGATCGAGGAGCACAAGAGCAACGTGTCGCCGTCGGTCTATGAGCGCGTGCGCACCGACTACAAGGCGCGCCTCAAGGTGGTCACGGATGCAGTGCTCAAGAAGAAGGCGGACGTGGACGAGGAGCTCGGCAAACTGCACGAGACTCGCTCGAAGATCGTGGCAGACCTGGAGCAACACCGCCATAGCCTCGAGGAGATCAAATTCCGCCATACGCTCGGCGAGTACAATGAGGAAGAGTACCAGAACCAGGCGCGCGTGGAACAGGACAAGATCAGCAAGTTCGAGACAGTGCTCTCCGCCGTGAACAGCAACATCCACCGCTACGAGGCGATCTATAAGGATGAACCCGGACTCTTCGCACCCCAAGAGCAACCCGCCGCAAAGGAAGAGACCTCCGAAGTGGTGGAGACCTCCGGCTTCACGCCTGCGCGCCACGAGGCAGAGCCTATGACAGACGAGGCAGGCTATGTCATCGAAGAGGGCGGGCCGGATTACTTCGGCGTCACGGATGCGGAGCGCACGAATCCGAACGTAGAGGAGAGTGCCACCGCAAAGGGCCCGCTGGGCCCGGTGGAGATGGAAGCTGAGCCGGGAGTGCAGCGCGGCCGCATAGTGGTCATAAATGGAGACGACGCAGGCGCGGCATATCCCCTCAAAGGGACCGCCTCTTTCGGCCGCGCGGAGTCGAACACGATCACGATAAGGGACGCAAAGGTCTCGCGCCAGCACGCCCAGGTCCAGCAGCAGGGAACCGAGTACGTGCTCGTGGACCTCAACAGCTCAAACGGCACCTACGTCAACGGCCAGCGCATAGAGGAGCACGTCCTGTCCAACGGCGACGAGATCCGCATAGGCGACTGCATCATGCAGTTTCAGGTGTGAGAATCGACTTTTATCTGAATTTTATTGAGTCTCGCATAAGGAATGGATACGCTGTTCTCCTCCCCTTTGTAAGGGGAGGCTGGGAGGGGTAGACCGCGGATGCAACCATGATCTACCTCCCCTGTCCCCTCCTTACAAAGGAGGGGAAGTAACTCCCCACTACCGGCGTATCCATTACTTTCGCGAATCTCATTAGTGCACCGGCATGGGTGCAGCGCCGCTGAATACAGAGAGCCCCCCAACGACCATCTGATCCTCCAGATCCGCATCGGATGCAGATTCATCCGGGATTATCGCTGGCTCATCGCCCTGTGCAGGCGCCACGGGCCCATGAGCGCTGCCCGGCGAACCGCCCTCCTCTGTATTCCCTCCCCCATCGTCTGAACCTGCCATCCTGCGCAGGATGACCGGGGCGGCATAGGTCGCAAAGTCCGCATCAGGCTTAAGCTGCCGCATCACGGCCTCCCACGACACCACTGCCTTCATGAATTGCAGATAATTCGGATGCGGATCCGCACCGCACCTCGCCGCAGCAGCGAATATCTTTTGAATCTTTGCGGATGCATTCCCGCTTTCCCCGCCCGCCAATACCTTCCCCACTTCATCTGCCAGTCCCTTGCGGTCCGCCTCCTCAAGGCCGGCCGGGCTCATCGCTATGAGCGCATCCCTGGCAGCGTTGGCGTCCCCGGTTGCCCCGGCAATGAGGAGGCGCACGAGCGAATCCCGTTGGCGCTCATCGAGCCGGCCGATCCTCCCGAAGTCGAGCATGAGCAGATTGCCGGATTTTTCCAGCCATTTGATGTTGCCGGGATGGAAGTCCTCGTAGAAAATGCCATCTTCAAAGATGCCCGCTGCGAGCCACGCCCCCGTGCGATCGACCACGCCTTGCCTCTCAGCCTCGCCCTTGATGTCGGCGATCTCTGCGAAATCAATGTAGTCCATGACCATCACGTCGCGCCTCTCCAGGGCCTCGTGAACCCTGGGATACACAATGCCGTGGCGTTGCATCGCAGGCGCCAGCTCCCTGATATTCTGCACTTCATTGAGGTAATCCATCTCAGCCAGCAGCGAGTCGTGGTAGCGCTTGTAGAGGTCGTTGAAGTCGATGCCGCCGAACAGCCTGTGCCTGAAGAGATGGAGGTCCTCTGTCACGCGCTTCAACGCACGCAGGGCCTGTTCATTTCTGCGCCGCTTCTTCGCAGGGAGGACCTTGATGGCCACCCGCTCTCCATCCACGAGCATCCCTTCCCACAACTCCCCAACGGTCCCTGCATGTCTGGACACAAGCGTCCCGTCGCCATTCAATCGAATGGCCTGAGCAAGCCCGTTTGCACTGATCGTATCCACCACTTCCCGATGGGTGGAGGGCTTCAGGTCCTCCTGAAATCTCTTGAGCGGGGCCCTGTATGAATCAGGCACAACCCCATCCTGAAGGCTCAAGAACTGCACCAGCTTCTCCAGCCCTGTCTGCTCAAAGAAGACGCGGAGCACATCTTCCTCCTTGAGCGCTGCCTCTGATTTACGTAGCGCGGCCTGGAGCAGGAGGCGGGTGGATGCAGGGATATGCGAGATGTAGCTCGAGATCACGAACCTGAGCCTTGCATCGATGTTTTGCATGGCAGCCGGCAGGCGCATCGAGCTCACTCGGACCAGGACCCTGTTGCGCCTGTATGTCTCAATGAGTTCAGATGCATTCGCGCGGGCTCTTTTTTCATAGTCTACCTCTACTAGGTCTTCGTCTGCTAGCTGCCGTGGATCTGAGGTCCTATAATAAGATAATTGAGGAGCATATTCTCCAATGAGGTCCTCAAGAAAATACGGCTCGTCGTCATCCGAGGGCATCTCTGTGGTCGCCCTCCTGTAATCGTCCAGTGAATTGATGAACACCGCGTACTTTAAGTCTGCAAACGCAGGCAGGTTTTCTTCCTCAAAGCGTTCAGCCACCTCGAATTCATCAAGGTCTTTCAACGGGTTCCGGCGTACTGCCTCTTCCAATCCGCTCCGCTCGTCGCTGATGACCTCCTCGAACAGCGGCGCCACCAGCCAATCAGGATAGACCACAAGCCTTGTTTCCTCGCCTTCTTTCTTCTCGATCCTGAAGATGCATTCCGTTGAGTCGAGGAATTCCTTCATGGCTTCAGGCGAACTCGCCGCCTCCAGAAACTGGCCCTGCACATAATCAGAGACAAAACCCGAGCGCACAAAGGAGCCAAACGCGGCCTGCCGCACCTTGACCGGAAGCCCCTGATCAGCGGCGAGCTTAGTGAGGACAAGGCGCATCCTGCGGGACATGGTGCGATCGAGATGGCTGAAAAAGATCTGTTCTGCTGCAAGCGGATATTGAACGGCAAATTTATCGAACTGCCTGCCCGTGAAACCAAATTTGCCAAGGATCCTCCTGACCGCGTTTATGCCGCAGAACTCGGAGACGCTCCCAAACGGCTGTGAATCCGCATCTTGAAGACTGACTCGCATTTGACAGAGATAGAGGACGTTGAGCAGGCCCAGGATATATGCATCCGGGGCACGACCGTCTGGTACGACCTCGGAGAGGACTTTTTTGAAATACTCCTCAAACTCCCGCTCAAGGCCTTTTTGATCTGCCTTGCGGATTTTCCATGCGGTCGGGAGATGCGAGTATCCCTCCGCGCCCGCGTATGAGAATGGAGAGGTGAAGAGTAAATCAGCGTCCTGGCGATCCATGGGATTGTCAAAAAGGGCGGCCACAGCATTCCGGTTGTCCGGATGCACGACCTCCGGATGACGAACCACGGCCAAAAGCGCCGGCAATGAGAGCGCGATGCCGTGGGCATAGGTGGGCAGGGTATCCACAATGCCCGTCGAGAGCCGCGCAAGGCCTTGCCACAGCTTCTGCTCTGTCCCCACATACCCACGCTCCTGCACCAGATCCAGCATGAACATGAACGGCTGCAGGATCCGATCCATCTCGCTGAAAAAAAGTTCCTCCTCATACTGCCGCGCCAGCCCGTGCATGGAGGTCTTAAAGACGCGCTGGAAATTCACCTCCACGAGCTGTTCGAGGAGCTCGTCTTTCTCCGGCACATCGAGGCGGGAGGCATCGATGCGGACTGCGAGTTCATGATCAATATCGTAACTTGCCTCGTATTGCTCGCGGGTGCGGGTTTGGACCGCCCGCTGAAAGAGATCGAAGACGAGTGCGGAGTGCAACGGCCCTGTGTCCAGAATATGGGCGGCCTCGGCATAATCACGACTTTCAACGATATCGAAGATGGATTCGTTGTCCACGATCCTGTGGATCTCATCCAGATAATGCGCCACAGCCTGCGGCTCTGCAGTGGCAGCGAGCCGCGCAAAGGAGACAAGGCCCGTCCTCTCCCAGGTCGCCTGATACCGGCGCAGGCGGGCATTGAGATCAAATGACTTCTGCTGTGGATTCATCCCGTCGTAGATAAACCTGCGGCGGAAATCTGTTGCATCTACCTTTCTGACCTCATCGGAGAGATCGCGCGCCATATCGTAATAAACACTCGATCCCATTTGGGCCCCTGCCGCGACCTCGGAGAGCTCAATGAGCAACGGGATATATTCGGCGCGCATGATGCGCGGCGCCAGCTCGATTGCCTGCTCGATCCGTTTGCCCACGGACTTGACCGCAGCCGGTTGAGGGTTATTCGCAAGGCGTGAGACCTCCACCCGCAGCGGTATGATGTTGGGATCGTGATAGAGCGAATAGACCCTCTTTGGATCGCGATTCCGCTTGATCACGACCTCTTCGATATATTGAATCGGATCGTACATCGTAGGGACCAGCTTGGGCGCAAGATAGGACTTGGCCTGCGAATCACGTGCAAGGGCCTTTGCATATCGGTCCTTCAACGCGCGGAGCTCTTCTCCCGCCGACCATGGGATACAGAAGAACATTGCAGAGAGCTGCTCCTGCTCAAAGGCCAGCCGCGCATCAGGCGTCACAGAGACCTCGCCCCTGCCCGCCCGAGTTGTCCTCAGCCATTCCCCTTGATCAGAACCGAGCTCTACCAATTCCTCATTCGGCCGGACAACGCCCCTGTCCGGTATTTCACTCCTGCAGGCGACAAAGGCCTTTTCCCACGCCCTGATAAACCGCAGGAGCTGCCCATCTGTCGGAGTGGCCACATGGTTCATCTCCCTGCACAGGCGCATGCAGGCAAAGACCTTGACAAAGCCTTCCGGCAGCCCTTCCAGATAGCGCATCGCCGCATCCCATCCCCCGCCCGCGGTCAGAGGCAACTCGATGATGATCATGAGCTCTGCCGCAAGCTCACCCGGATACGGGAGAAGGGCCGTCTCCTTGGTAACGAGCGCTGCAACGTGCTTGAGGAACGTGTTCTTCGCGCGAAATGGTATGCTCAGTTGTTCATATTGATGCTCAATTCCCTCAGCCACCGCAGCGATCTTCCTCTCGATGGTAAATCCGAGGAGCCCTGAGCCAAGGCGTTCCGCCCTGTCCGCCAATGAAGTCATCCCCCTGTTTCGCAGATGGGTCGAGGCGTCCACGACCTGCCTCACATATTCAAACCTGGGGAGCTGATCGCGAAAATCCCATGCCGCAGCGCGCACGTCATGAGTCCCTCGCCATGCGTCCTCAAACTCCTCGGCATCACGAACATCCTTCATCCTAATCTTGAGCGCTCGTGAAAGGAGATGATTGGCAACACCCCGCGCCTTTTTCTTCATCGCTCGCCCATCGCTCAAGGTATCGCCCGGCAGACTCCATTGTCTCCCTGACTAACGCCACATCGCCTGTGTCCGCTTTTGCCTCAGAGCTTGTGGATTCGATGATCTCAAAGAGCTTCTCGATAAATACCCGCGGCGGGACAAAGCCCACCCTGCCTCCATCAAACAATGCCTCAAGCATCTTTTTCCCTGAAGGCGTAAGCCCAACGCCCCCACCCACCGCTTCTAGAAGCGCCAGGTGATAACGATGCGCCCACCCCTTTGACGCCTCTCCCTCCAGGATATCCATCCACTGCTCCACGGCCTTTGCCTCACCGATGCGTGAGGCTGTCTCGATTCCGTTGAACAGGGCCAGGAGCCACGATTTGGCGTGGGTGAGATTGGACTGGGAATCAGGGAGAAGACGCATGGCCTGCCCATGATACCCCTGGAGGACCAGGGGCAGGAGCGCAGGCCTCGAGTACAACCCGATGTCGTCAAAGAGGTCTTTGTGCGCTTCTTCCCTGTCGAGCTCGACCGCTTCCAGGGAATGTGTCCAGACAAACGGGAGGTCGGAATCCGGCACCATGAAGGAGAGCGGGACGATCGCCCGTACCTCGCCGGAGCCCAGAAGCTGTGTGAGATGGCTGTGCACATAATCATTATACTGGAGGAGCAGCCGTACCACCTCCCTTGTTGCCAGGGGCCTCTCTTCGATCCACGCCGCGTTTCCCCTGGGACGCGAAAGACTGCGAAGACCCACTGCAATTTGGGGAGGGCTGCTTTCGCGCTCCCCATCGAGTTTCTTCGAGAGATCCATTTCAAGCACGATTTTGAGATACGGCGCCACGCGATGTATCACGGGCTTGAGGGGATGTGTGGAGTCGCGGTCCTGATAGATCTTGGCTGCGAATTCTTCAAATTCCGCGCCAAGGATCTTTATTCCCCGCAGGATGTTGACGGGGTCCTGGTCATGGAGTCCCTTCTTGAGGGCATGCGGCACAGAACGAATGATCCCGTGTTCATGTATCTTGGCAAGATCGTGGTACACTTCATCGGCAACTACTGCTGCGGCCTGGAGGTTGTAGATCATGAGGTGATTGTCGCCTATATAGCTCCCCTCCCTGAGATATTGGGCAACGCCCCCACGCTCAAGTGACTTCATCGCCTGGTGCACATTGGAATTCATTGGGGCCTTTATTCCCAGTGCATCGAGAGAGCGCTTGAGTATCACCTCCGCCAGACCGGAGT
>Ga0265296_1005652_pt1 | contig 10129 bp, 11 predicted proteins | sample MunlanPumphouse1_FD_189073 | JGI IMG/M metagenome (GOLD analysis project Ga0265296, IMG submission 189073) | Groundwater microbial communities from a municipal landfill in Southern Ontario, Canada - Pumphouse #1 | ecosystem: Environmental > Aquatic > Deep subsurface > Groundwater | place...
TCAGCAGTTTTTTGGCTATAATCAGCACCCATCTCCTTGGCGCGATTTATCATCTCAACCCCAGAAATGATAGTTTCGCCATCTTTCAAAAAACTAACTAATTTAAAAGTAACTTTGCCAACTGGCATATTGCCATTATCGCTTTCTAATACCCATCCATCATAGGGTGGTTTAAAATCTTTATTATCAAATACAATGGTAATAATATTTTTTTTATCTTCAATAATTTTATTTGCTTGAAGTATTAAATCATCAATATCACCATTATTTTTAATAAAATCAACCAAATCACTCAATAACTCCTTCTTTTCCATTAAAAATTCCTCCTTATTAAATTTGAGATTAACTATTTAAAGTATATCACAGATGAATTATTATGTCAAGCTCCATGATACCATTTTTTCCGGTTCAATTATTTCAACCCAAATAGAACCCGGGGTAAACTTAAATTCTTCCCCACTTTCGTTTAAAAAATATAATTTACTGCTAAAACTATTTTTATCTTTTGTCCATTTTCCCTTAGTCATTTCTCCATTACTATAAAATTCTGCCATACCCTCGCCCTCCACATCAACATCATTATATTGCCCCTCTATTTGCCTTGATTTAGCCCCCATAACAATAATATTTTCCGCTTCCACTTGCTGGCTATTATTTTTATCTATTTCGCTCTTTCCGCCTCTCAAACGGAAATAAGTATTTTTTTCAGAATCATATCGCCATTCAATGTTAAACGGGTAAGTATAACCTATCTTTATAACTTGAGCCTTTTCGTTTTGCGAACCTTTCGCTTCGTGAGGATAACCCTCAAAATTATTTTCCAATCTATAATTTAATTTTTGCGCGCTATTTATCAACCTCTTCATGGAGCTAAAACCATTATGCGGAGAAATGATTCCTGACTTTCTAAAAAACGCGCTATACGGATTTCTTAAAGCATCAATATTATTCATAACTTTTTTGTTAAGCTTATCCAGAGCAAAATGAGAGCCTCCCCAATGAACATAAATTGCGTCAATTCCCATAGCTAAGGGAATAAAATCGTGGCGAGCGCTGCGAATACTACCCAATTCTGCGGGATCATTACAAATAAAAACAGCCATCATTCTAGTCATACTATCTTCAATAACTTGCATTTCAAAAACCATATCAGCTTCAGAAAGGCCAGATAATGGCATAGCGACCGAATCATTCGGAAACATTACGGCCACAGGACGACGATTATAATTATCACACGATAAGCCGGTTATCAAATTTATATTTTTTAAATTATCTATATTATTATCGATATTATTTATATCGCCATTATTATTTATTGCCGGTACCATAGATGACATAAGCGGTATTTTTACCTCTCTTTTTTCTCTTAAAACTAAAAAAAGCCCAATAAGGGCAAGACAAATTAAGACAACAACAAAACCAAAAATTGTTTTATTGCTTTTCATTGATTTTGAAATTATAAAACTTTATGTAATTATTGTTCGAGTTTATCCTTCGATAAACTCAGGACAAGTCGAGAACTATATTATATTCCGATTATTGTTCGACTTTATGGAGAACTTAAAAATTTAACTTTTCCATAAAACTTCTCCATAAAGTCGAAGAATAAATCGGTGGTGAGCCTAGTTTACCCTGAATTTATCGAAGGGAACTACCTGTGGTGAGCTTAGTTTACCCTGAATTTATTGAAGGGAACTACCTGTGGTGAGTTTATCAAAACTTATAGTGAGTTTATCGAACCATTTTTGCCACATTTCGCATTTCAAACAATATACCGATTATAAATACCCTTTAACTTTTTCAATTACTTCATTTGGAGTGAAATGAGCTTTTATCATAAAATCCACCGCGCCTAAACTCAATCCTCTCTCCACGTCCTCACGCTGACCAAGATTGCTCAAGATAATAACTGGCATAGAAGAAATTGTTGGGTCATCTTTAATCTTTTGTAACACCTCAAAGCCATCCATATTGGGCAACATCAAATCCAATAGAACTAAACTGGGTTTTTGCTCCTGAATAGATTTAACCCCCTCCAAACCATCAACGGCGACTAAGACCTCATATCCCTCGCCCTCCAATTTGCCAACAATCAATTCTCTTAAAAACTTATCGTCTTCAACTATCAAAATCCTTTTTTTACCATTATTTTGTTGTTTGTTATCAATGTTTTCTTGTTGCATATTAAATTATTTTTAATTATTTTTTATATTGTCAATTTGTTTATCAATTTTTGTTATAACCTCGCTTGGATTAAATTGCGTTTTAATAAAATAATCCTTAGCGCCCATTTGTATCGCTCTATCAATTTCAGCTGGCTGACCAGTGTTTGATATAACGATTATGGGGATATGTTTAAAAATATTTTCAGCGTTTATATCATTAATTATTTCAAAACCATCTTTATCGGGCATATTTAACTCTAAAATAATCAAATCTGGATTTATTTCTTTTATCTTGTCCATTATCTCTGAACTATCGCGTAGTATGGCAACAGTATAATCCTTACTTATCTTTTTATATAAAAGATCTAATAGGGTTTCTTCATTTTCAATAATCAAAATTTTTTTCATGATTTTTATCAATCACTTTTAAAAAGGTTATTCTTTTTTCTATTTATTATAAGGTAGCGTAAAATGAAAAATTGTTCCTTTATTTTCTTTTCCGCCTGCATCGCTTTGCAAGGTATTGCGGGCAGATTCATCTAAGGAAGAAAACCAGATCCGTCCGCCATGCTTCTCGATAATATTTTTTATTATGAAAAGTCCCAAACCAGATCCTCCGGGACACATTTCAATAGCGTTATTGGCCCTAAAAAATCTTTCAAAAATCTTTTTCTGCTGATTGAGCGGTATGCCGATACCCGTATCACTCACCATTACCTCTAAAAACATTTTATCAGGTTTTAAGGAAATTGTCACTTTTCCACCCTCCGGGGTGTATCTAATAGCGTTATCTATTAAGTTTTGCAAAACTATCTTAATTTTTTCCGAATCACCCTTAACGCTAATCGACAAAGACGGCTTTTCAAAAATTAATTGTATGCTTTTTCTACTTATCTCGTCTGAAAAAAGCTGCATCGTTTTTTCTATCAGATCAACAATAGAAACCGGCGAAAAATTATATACCAGTTTGCCTTCGTCCAATTTAGAGATATTTAAAATATCATCAATCAATCCAGACATGCTCCCCGCGCTCTGATATGCCCGCCCCAGCATTTTTGCTTGTTCTTCGGTGACCGCTCCAAAATCGCCAGCCAAAGTCAATTTTAATGCCCATCTAATATTTGATAACGGCGACCTTAATTGATGCGCCGCCATTAATATAAATTCGTTTTTTGAATTATTTTCTTTTTTGCTAAAAAACATAAGTTTATTAACTAATAACCATATTTTTAAATTACGATATATTAAAAACGAACTTTTCAGTCTTAAAAATAGTTCGACAAGCTTGCCTACCGGCAGACTCACCACGGGCTTACTCTTCGACCTTCAAAATTACGGAAGTTCAACCCCTCCTCTTTCCTCCCCTTTTCAAGGGGAGGATTAAGGTGGGGTTATCGAAATTTATTGTTCGACTTTATGGAGAAGCTAATTTCTTAAGTTCTCCATAAAGTCGAACAATAACCATATGTAGCGCAAACAATAAAATATATTTTGTAATTTATAGGCCAATAACTATATTATAACATCTTAAAATTATAAATCCATTGTCAAATTAACAGATTGGGTATTATTTTGAGGCAGCCGCTTAATCAAATTATGAAACTCGAATTTTTCAAACAATTCGACTGCTTTTTGGTAGTCATAGTTTTTTAAACTACATAATTTTATATTAACTTCAATGGGAACATCATTTCTAATAGTCGCCAGATATTTGCTAAAAAGGACTTGCTCTTTGAAAGTAATTAACTTTTCGGCCATTTTTTCATTAATTAATAATTTGTTCTCCTCTATTCCTTTATAAAGATTCTCAATATCGCCAAACTGCTTTAACAACTTAATCGCAGTTTTTTCGCCTATTCCGGGCGCGCCGGGAATATTGTCAGAAGGATCGCCCCTTAACCCTTTAAAATCCACCATCTGAATAGGTTTCAAGTCATATCTTTTTTCTATTTCCTCTCTATCGTAAACTGATGTATCGTTTATTCCTCTTTTTAAAGTAAAAATTTTAATATTTTCATTAACCAACTGCAAGGTGTCTAAATCGCCAGTAACAATTATGACCTCAACATCCCTTAACTGGTGAGCGATTGTGCCGATAACATCATCAGCTTCATACCCCTCTTCTTCGTATATAGGAATATTAAAAGCCCTAACTACCTCTTTAACTTTATCAATCTGATCATAAAGCTCTTGCGGAGCCTTAACTCTTTTGGCTTTATATTCCTTGTATTCCTTATGCCGAAAAGTCGGAGCGGCCAAATCAAAAGTGACTGCCATATAATCTGGTTTTAATTCTTTCAAAACTCTTAATAGCACGGATGTAAATCCGTAAACCGCATTAACCAACTCGCCTGCCTTAGTGGTCAATGGCGGTAGAGCGTGAAAGGCGCGATGTATTAAAGCGTTACCATCTATTATTATAAAACGTTTCATTTTATTTATTAATATAATTTAAATTCTCATTATCCGGTTTGTCGCAACCTTTTTCCCAAAAAATTATTTCCCTTTTATTTTTATCCAGCCAATTAAATTTTATTTCAATCATGTCGCCTAAACAATCCTTGATTTTATTTGCCCACTCAATAACAATAATATTTTCAGGATTATTAATAACATCTTCAAGCCCCAACTCCAATAAATCCTTGTAACTATCTAAACGATAACAGTCAATGTGATAAAAATGCTTAAAATCGCAATTTTTAACATTAATATTAAATTCCTTAAAAATCACAAAAGTAGGGCTTAAGATATTATCTTTGATTTTTAGTCCCTTAGCCATACCTTGAATAAAGGTGGTTTTACCATCGCCTAAATTACCTTCTAACCCTATAATAATCGCCTGTTTTTCTTTTTTACTCATTAACAATTCCTGCCCTAACAGCTCGCCCATTCTTTGTGTTTGTTTCGCGCTAAAAGAAATATTCTTTTTCACATTTTTAATCTTAATGAAATTAATGCGAAAATTATGATAATAACCATTTGAGATAATATTCCAAGATATAATGGCGAACGCCAATGATGCACAATATGATTAAATTTTAAGTAAGCTTTCAAAAATCTATTATTCCAAAAGGCGACCATCACTAACGGCAAGTCGGGCAAAATCGCCATAAAAATACCCAATAATATCCACCACGAAATACCCAAAAAAACATAAACCAAAGTAAGCCCAACTAATAAATCTAAAATGACCTTCAACGCCGTTTTTAAGACTGAATTTTTAAACGCGCTGATACTATTAATATAATCCCAATGAGGAATAATATCTAATAAATAATGACTTAAAATAACTAATGGAATAAGCCAAAAATTATCAGGCAATAATTTAGCGATAAGAGCTCCTATAACAATATGCGGGGTAAGAACCATAATTTTTAATTTTTATTTTTTTAAATATAACATAAATTAACCCTATTAAAAAGTGCTTGCACTAGCTAGATAACACTTTAAATTATTTTAACCAATCCTAATTTTATAAAAATGTCTCGCGGGCCGAGTAAGCATGGTGTCCAGCAAGCTATATATTTTTCAGAACCGCTCTTGCCTCGCTTCCAGCGGCTCGGCAGAGCTTAACTCTCGGGCTAAAAACTCTTTCAGAGACCAAGCTTTTTAGCCCTCCGAGATATTCTGAAAAATATATAGCTTGTTGGGCGTATAGCTTGCTGGGCGAACGAGGCCGACCTGTCCGACTTCGCATTAACGAAGTCAAGGTGGCTGGGAAGCGAGCGCAATCCCGCGAAAGCGCGGGATTGATGGCGTGTTTTTTGTAAAATCAGAATTGGCTCTTTGTTACCGAAATATTTCATTTTTATGATACCCTAGAAAAATAAAAAATCGCCTCGCAATATTGCGGGGCGATTTAAAATCATTTTTTTTCTACATCAGCCCAATACCAGCTAACTAAAAAAGCTAATCGTGCGACATCCCTTACTTTTTCGTAATTGATTTTATCCCAGGTGTCAGACGGTTCATGATAATCATCGTGAAGTCCAGAGGTGAAACACAAAATGGAAATAGCGCTATTTATTTCATAAAAAGAAGAATGATCGCTGTCGCCAAACTCATTAAAAAAAATATCAAAATAAGAAATATCAAAACCGATATTTTTATTCATTTCTGTCAAAAGATCCGCGGAATTTTTGCTTTTTTCGGTGCCGATGCTAATTTTTTTAAGTTCATTGCGCCCTATCATATCTAAATTAATAACTAAAACTATTTTATTGGCATCCATCTCCGAAGGCAGATGTTCAACAAAATATCTTGAACCTAAAAGACCTAATTCTTCCGAGCCCCAAAAAGCGATTAAAACGCTTCTCTTTGGTTTAATGCCCAATTTTTGCAACTCGCCCAAGGCTTCGGCTATCTCTAAAACTCCGCAAGTGCCAGAGCCGTTATCATCAGCGCCCGGATAAACTTCGCCCCTATCAACACCCACATGGTCATAATGAGCACCAATAATAATAAATTCATCTTTTTATTCAGCTCCCTGAATAAATCCTAAAACATTATTTGAAGCAAAAAGTTTTTTTTCGTATTTCTTCCCATATTCTATTTCAATTATAGTTTCCACGGAAAAACCCTGTAAAAAACTTCTACTATTATCAACAATATCCCCTAATGGTTCCAATCCATATTTACTAAGTTCTCTGGCTAAAAATAGTGAAGCAAAATCATATCCGTCAGAACCAGTACCCCGACCAGATAGAGCTCGATGAGCTATTAATCTAATATCGGCAAAAACATCTTGAATAGTTATTGATTTCTGTGTAAAATTCCATAAATCAATGGGATTATTTACCTCCTGCGCTGAGACCGAGTGAAAGTTGCAAAAAATAAATAAAACCAATAAGACGAATAAAAGTATTTTCTTTTTCATGCCCGTCATCCTCTTTTTTATTTTTCAATGTCCCAATTCACCCTAAAATAACTATCCATTGATGTCAAATAAAAAAGCCCGCAGAATTACGGGCATATTATTTTAGATATATTTAAAAAATCAATTAAATATTTTATCTAGATTTAAATCAACCTTTTCGTTGATTTTATCTCTAATCCAATTTTTTGCCGGAGTATTGCGGGATAAATATTTACGATAAGAAGAAACTATAATTTGTGTACAATAATCTGAAATATTTTCTATCTCCTCTTTTTCGCTAATTACCAAGTCGCCAGAAACAGAGGATAAAGAATTAATAACAAATCCATCCAATTTTATTTTTACCCGATAAACATCCTTACCATGTTTTTTAATCTTTTTTTGAGTATCCTTATCAAGAAAACTACTAATTATATCAAATTCATTAATAACCCTATAAACGTCATAAGTACATTCTATTATAATATTAGTTGTTAAAACAAAATATTCATTTCCCTCATTATCTTTTATATATTTTTTGAAGTTGGATCTATTGTCGCTAGCGAATACATAATAATGTCTATCCATAAGATATTTTTTAAGCTTATGTTTAACTTCCGCTTTAACTAACTTTTCAACCGTAGAATTGGCGATATCAATTGACGTATCCAAAAAAACAATTTTTTTAACATCGCTCGAATCTTTTTCTATTTCTATTTCTTCAATATTTCCACCGGCAAATACATAGCTTTGAAAATTAACTAATACAAAAAACGTCAAAATAAAAATCAAAAATATTTTTATTAATTTCATTTTTTCTCCTTTTTTACAAAGAACTTACTCTTTATAGTAAATCACATAACTTATATATAGTCAAATAAAACAGGCGGTAGATACACAAAAATCATGATTATTTTTTATCCCACGATTTTATAAAAAATCAAAAATTGACACTATGCCCTTTACTGCGATATGTTTGGGAATTACAATATAAGTAGATAATCGATTCTCTAATAAAATTTATTAATAACAATTTTTATATGTCAGTTTTTCCTCCTCAAAATAATTCTCAAGATCCAGTGGCAATAACCAAAAAAATAGAAGAGATACGCCGTAGGGAAGAAGAGCAAAGGGCAAAAAACTTAGCTAATAAATTGGGATTATCCTATTTAAATTTAATAATGCTCCCAGTTGAGGCTGATGCCATTAGAGCGTTAGAAGAGAATAAAGCGAGAAAAGGAAAAATGGCCATCATTAAACAATACGATAAAAAACTTAGCATTGCCGTCGTAGATCCAAATGACAATGAAACCAAACAAATATTGGAAGAGCTATCGGCCCTAGGCTTTACCTGGAATTTTGCCGTTGTTTCTTTACACAGCCTTGAAAAAGTCTGGAATCACTACAAGGAATTTAGCAATCAAACAAAAGAGATTGCAGGAACTATAGCTATCTCTGTAGAACTTTTAAAAAATATTGAGAACGAAATAAAAACATTAGATGATATCAGAGGCAAAATTAAAACCATCCCCGCTAATGAAGCCTCTAAAATTGTTGAAGTAATTATCGCTGGAGCGCTCAAAACAAATTCTTCTGATATCCACATTGAATCAAAAGAAAAAGAAACTATCCTGAGATATCGCATTGACGGCTTACTTAGAGAAATCGCCTCTCTATCCAAGAAATTTACCAATCTTATTATTTCAAGAATTAAATTACTCTCACAAATAACCCTAAATGTTCATGATGTAGCTCAAGATGGACGCTTCACTATAAAATTAGATGAATATGACATTGAAAATAGAGTATCAGTTCTTCCCGGCCCATATGGGGAAAACATAGTTATTAGAGTTTTAAACCCCAAGTCCATTAAGCCGGGATTAAAAGATTTAGGGCTTCGAGAAGACTTATATCAAATTATTGAAAAACAGATTAAAAAGCCAAATGGAATGTTGGTTACTACCGGACCAACTGGTTCGGGAAAAACGACCGCTCTCTATGCTTTTTTAAAAGCCAGCGTTACGCCAGAAGTGAAAATCATCACCCTAGAAGATCCTATTGAATATCATTTGCCCGGTATTGTTCAGACGCAAGTTGAAACAGAAAAAGGATATACTTTTGCCTCTGGATTGCGCGCGATTTTAAGACAAGACCCTGATATAGTTTTAGTTGGCGAAATAAGAGACAAAGAAACTGCTGAAACTGCTGTTAACGCCGCTTTAACCGGCCATTTAGTGTTTTCCACCCTACATACCAATGACGCGGCTGGCGCAATTCCGCGTTTTATTGAGCTAGACATTAAGCCAAATATCCTATCAAGCGCTATCAATATAATAATGGCGCAAAGACTAGTCAGAACGATATGTCCTCAATGCAAAAAAGAAATAAAACCAGATAAAGAAACTATAGAAAAAATAAAAAACTCTCTAAAAAATTTATCAAAAGAAATATTTCCCATAGATATTGATAAACCGTTCAATCTTTATCACGGGCAAGGTTGTTCAGCTTGCGATAATATCGGCTATAAGGGCCGAACGGCTATTTTTGAAATTATTGAAATAACAAAAGAAATAGAAAAATTAATTAGCAATAATCCATCACATATCACCATTTTAGAGATAATGATTAAGAATGGCATTAGCAGTATGTATCAAGACGGAATTATTAAGGTGTTAGAAGGCATGACAACTATTGAAGAAATAGAAAAAACCATTCAACCGATTAAATTAGAATAAAAGCTAAAAATTTACTTAAGCCTGCGTCAATACACTTCATTGCGTAATTTAAAAATAAAATAGTCCGCATTAATCTGTAGGCAATCTTTCTTCATCTGAAGAAAGACAAGACTTTTCCGAGGAGAAATCCAGCCGGAGCCAAACTTTCCAAAACTAAGAGAAAGTCCCAAAAATTAATTTCTTTATAACTAAAATAAAGCTTTAAAATGCCTACAGATTAACGTGGACTATAATATATCAATATAATATTAGATAATCAAATTTTTGTCAAGTATTACGCTAATAACCCAAAATTACGAAATGCTCCGAATTGTCATCCCGATGAAAATCGGGATCTAGACCCGCATTGATTAAATCTGGATTCCCGCCCGCTT
>Ga0265296_1005653_pt1 | contig 10128 bp, 11 predicted proteins | sample MunlanPumphouse1_FD_189073 | JGI IMG/M metagenome (GOLD analysis project Ga0265296, IMG submission 189073) | Groundwater microbial communities from a municipal landfill in Southern Ontario, Canada - Pumphouse #1 | ecosystem: Environmental > Aquatic > Deep subsurface > Groundwater | place...
GGTTGCTGTCAAAGAGGTAATATTGAACGTGTCATTCTGAACGGAGCGAAGCGCAGTGAAGAATCTCTCTTCTTCGCTGTCCTCAGAATGACAATATTACTCTTTTGACCGCAACTTGGTATAAGACTTATCCCCAACGGATCGAATTTATCAGCAGTTGACCGCCGATCACCCCATCATCATAAAATCCCTTAATTTGCTAGCTGATACCGCTTTGCGTCCATAAAAAAATTTATCTCCTGTAGGGGCGGACCAATGTTCCGCCCTCAAGTCAGGGAGCAAACGCAGGTGTGACCATACGGACAAGGCTCTTATTACCTATAGGAACGTAATCTAATATGAAACAATCTCTCAGGAGAATCGGCTCCACCAAGGGCCTCCTGTAACTACTGTGTTGAAATCCGGGCAAAAATGCTTATGCTATAATTTAATTTCTCATTAATTTTCCCTTAGAGGCAAGGTTTCCCCATGCCCCAAAGACTCTCAGAAATGGGCGATATTGTCGCCCCCGTCCTGGATGCCATTCCTTCACCCATCTTCGTGGTGGATGAAGATGTGCAGATCATCGGCATCAACCTGGCCGCGTCCCAAATGCTGGCCCAAAGTCCGGAACTGATCATCCGCAAACGCGCCGGGGAGGTTTTACATTGCCTCCATGCCACCGAGGCGCCTGGAGGATGTGGCCGGGCCGCAGCCTGTAAAGACTGCCCGGTGCGGAACTCCGTCAACGTCTCCTTTCAAGGCCAGAGGGTGGTGCGGAAAAAGGCCAGGATGGAATTAGTAAGGGAAGGGATCATCGTGGAGTTTTATCTATTGGTGACTACGGCTCCCTTCACTTACCAGAATAATTCCCTGGTATTGCTGATCATGGAGGACATCAACGAGTTGATAGAATTAAAAAGTATTTTACCCATCTGCGCGCAATGCAAAAGTATCCGGGACGATCAAAAATATTGGCAATGTGTCGAAGAATATTTTAAACAGCACCTCGATATGGATTTTTCCCACACCCTCTGCCCCAAATGCGCCAAAGAATTATATCCCGACCTGTTTTGAAGAGTTGAAGGGGTAGCCCGGCCTATAAGTCAGCCGCTAACCGGAAAGCCGCAAAAAAATTAGGGCGCGACCTCAGTCGCGCCCCCCAAAAAAGAGGCGGATTTTCTTAAACCCGCCCCGGCAAAGAATAGACTAATCAATACGGTTCTGGGAACCTGCTATTTCATGCTGATGCTCAGGCCCTTTGCTCCCAGGGTGAATTGCACCCCCGTCTGCTCCGCCTTCAGATTGATAACCACGCCTTTGGCGTTTCTCATTAACAGGCCCACGGGGCCTTTCACCACCGCGGCTCCTGCCTGGGCCGCCACATAATCCCCGGCAAAGTCGGCCTCACTCTTCATATTGTAGACCTCGCCTTTGGCGCTGATCTTGACGATGCCCACCGCGGCCACATCCAGGCCCCTGACCATGAATTTGTATTCCTTGCCCCCGAATTTCAGGGTCCCGGACCCCCAGGTGTAGCCCACACCCGCGGTCACCTGTTTGGCCTCCAGGGTCACTTCCCCGATGGGATAAGGTTCCTGGGGCTGGGCCCCCACCGCGTACACCACGCCCAGGAGGATAGCCGCTGCGGCCAGACCGGAAAGAATCCTTTTAATGCGCATTAATCCATGCCTCCCTATGGTTGTAAGTTGGGTCCTGACTTCCCCAACACTAAGACCGATTGCCGGGAAGTCAAGCTGACCCCCCCGAACTCCGGTTTTAGAGCGAGTCTGTCCCTGCTTGGGGTGCAAAGATCGCGGGCAGGAGAGGCGGCCCTATTATCTTCTATAAATGGTGAAACCTTGGGGCCCGATGGTCACCTGCACTCCCTGCTGCACGGAGTAGAGGTCGATGATCACGCCCCGCTGGTTCTGCATGGTCTGGCCGGCCACTCCTCCGGCCACGCTGATCCCGGCCCCCACCGCCATGTAGGTGCCGGAAAAATCGGCCACATTATTTAAGTTGTAGACCGTGCCCACCGCCCGCATGGTGGAGATGCCCACATCACCCACTTTGAGGCCTTCGATGCTGAAGGGATAGGTCTGCCCCTCATACCTGAGGGTGCCCGACCCCCAACTGACACCCAAACCGAGTCCCACCCCGGTCAGGTCGATGTTCACCGTGCCCTTGGGGGGATAAGGCGCCTGTCCCTGGCCCGGGGATACGGCCAGGAGGAGAAGGGCCACCATGGCTAAACACATGATAATCCGCGGCCTGCGCATGTTTTCCGTCCTTTCTTAAAGAGATTGAGTTATTACCCGGAGCAAAAAACCCATTGCCCTTCCTGCACCGTGGGGACACAGCGTGCTGTGCCCGCAAACCGGGCCAGGCAATTTCCTTGCTGCTCCGGGTACTCGTTGCCGCCAGTAATTCTCAAACTAAGATTATTTACCGGGATGTCAAGCCGGCTCTGATCCGGCCTGGTAATCTGCGGGGCCGTTTTCTGGCAAGAATGCCTCTGAACTGAAGGTAGGGATCGTCATCCAGGGGCGCGGGAACTGGCCGCCGCGGCTTTAATCCCCTGCCTGCTGCCTGCCCGGGGCGTTACTTCCCGGCCCGGCTTTCTTCCCCCTGGGCAGTCAAGAAAAACGCCAGGGACCGGCCGCCGCTAATTTTTTCTTGCCGCGGCCCACCTAAAGGACTGCAAGACCTTTTGCGGTAAATATCTCACCTGCTCACCGGCTCATAATAAGCCAGCCCCTCCCCCCACCAGGTCAGCTTATAGCGCTGGCCCTTCATATCCAGATGGGGCCTGACCCACAAAATGACCCGCTCCACCAGCCGCCCGTGCAGGGGGTGGGGCAGGACCGCCACCACCACTACTTCCTGTTCCTCCTCCACCACGGTGAAAGGATCAGCAATGTTGTTTTGCATATCAAAAATTCTCCCATATATCTTGCTCGCCCGCCCCTGGAAAAGTGCTGCCCGGGGATAGAGCCATTTACCTTCTTACCGATCACTGATCACTGATCACTGATTACTGATTACTGATTACTGACCCCTGGCCCCTAATAATGCACCTCCACCAGAAAAAGCCCGGAGGCCGGCGCGGTGGCCCCGGCGTTTCGGCGGTCGCCGCTCGCCAGCAACCCGGCCAAGTCCTCCGGGGGGCGTTTGCTCTGGCCGATCTCCACCATGGTGCCCACCAGGGAGCGCACCATGCCCCGGAGAAAGCCGTTGGCGGTGATGACGAACCGGGCGCGGCCCCCCTCCCCGGCCTGCCAGGCCGCGCTCAGTACCTGTCTGACCGCATGATGGGTATCGCTGCCGCTGGCCTTAAACGCGGAAAAATCATGCTCCCCGTGGAGCGCGGCCCCGGCCTGGGCCATGGCCTCCAGGTCCAGGGGTCTGGTGAGATGCCAGCAATAGCGCAGTTCTACCGGCGAGCGCACCGGCCGGCACAGGAGCCGGTATTCGTAAGTCTTGGACCTGGCCGCGAAACGGGCGTGGAACTCCGGCGGGGCCTCCCGGGCCTCCAGCACGGCGATATCTTTGGGTATCTGGGCATTCAGCCCCTGGACAAAGGCCTTCAAGGGGATGGAACTCTGAGTAGGGAAATTGGCCACCTGCCCCAGGGCGTGCACCCCCGCGTCCGTGCGTCCCGAGGCCGTTACGCGCACCTCCTCCCCGGTGAGGCGGCCGAGCGCGGTTTCCACCACCTCCTGAATGCTCAGCGCGTTCTTCTGGCGCTGCCAACCGTGGTAGGCGGTGCCGTCGTATTCCAGGAGAAGGCAGATGTTGCGCATTTGGCGGTCAGCTTTCAGCAGTCAGCTATCAGCTTTTTTCAGTAAAATTCTTATACCAATTCGAGACACCTGCGAAAGTCACTCTTCTGTCATTCTGAACGGAGCGAAGCGGAGTGAAGAATCTCGCATTTCCTGGCACCTACGAGATTCTTCAGGCGCTCCGCTCCCTCAGAATGACATATTTGGGCATTTCCGCAAAGATTTCGAATTGATATTAATCTTAATCGCGAACAAGGGATTGCTTTTAATAGCGATTATATAAAAAAAGGGGCGATGCCCGCATCGCCCCTTCCATGGAATATCTCGTCATTTTTTAGCTGCAAGCTAACCGCTGACCGCTATTATGGAATGAAAGGCGGGGTTTCCAACCCCATGGTCTCCGGGAAGCCCATCATCAGGTTGAAGTTCTGCACCGCCTGGCCCGCCGCGCCCTTGGTCAGGTTATCGATGACCGACAGCACGATGACCCGCCGGGATTCCGGGTCCACCCGCAGGGCCAGGTCGCAAAAATTCGCGCCCCTGACGTCCCGGGTATCCGGCAGTCTCCCCGCCGGGTGGAGGCGCACGAACGGGTGGCCCTGATAAAACTGCCGGTAGAGTTCCCGCAGTTCTTCTTCCGTCCGGGACTCCGTCAGACCGGCGTACAGGGTCGCCAGGATGCCCCGGCTCATGGGCACCAGGTGCGGGGTGAAGGTGACCTTCACCCGCTGGCCCGCGAGCGCGCTCAACTCCTGCTCCATTTCCGGGGTATGCCGGTGCTCCAGCACCTTATACGCCCGGAAGCCGTCGTTCACTTCGCAAAACGATATGCCCAACAGGGCCTGGCGGCCCGCGCCGCTCACCCCGGATTTGCAATCGGCAATCACCGCATCCACCTGCAGCAGACCGGCCTTGGCCAGGGGGGCCAGCCCCAGGACCACCGCGGTGGGATAACAGCCGGGATTCCCCACTAAACGAGTGCGGCGCACCTCTTCCCGGTGCAGTTCGGGGAGGCCGTAAACCGTCTCCGCCAGCAGCTCAGGCGCCGTATGGGCCTGATACCACTTCTCATAGAGGCCCTGGTCCCGGAAGCGGAAATCCGCGCTCAGGTCCACCACCTTGCAGCCCCGGTCCAGGAAACCGGGAACCATGCCCATGGCCGCCTGGTGGGGCACCGCCAGGAAGACCACCTCGGCCTGGGCCCCAATCTCTTCCGGCCCGGCGTCGCTGAAAGGAAGCTGGACGATCCCGGCCAGGGCCGGAAAGACCTGGTCAAAGGCGCGGCCCGGGTATTCCAGGGAGGTGAGGGCCGCCAGGTCGCAGCCGGGGTGGCGGGCCAGAAGCCGCACCAACTCCAGCCCGGCATAGCCGGACGCGCCGATGATCGCGACTTTGATCTTTTTCATTAATGCTTGTTCCTTGCTCTATAACGGGCCATGGGGAAGGTTAAAAGGGGAAAAGAGGAAAAGGGTGAGAGCAAAGGATAAACCTTTTCCCCTTTTCGCCTTTTCCCCTTTTCAGGGCCAAAGCCCAGGATTTCCCCAGGGATAATTTAACGCTTGGAATACTGGCAGCCGCGGCGGGCGCCCCGGCGTCCGTATTTCTTCCGTTCTTTGATCCGGGGGTCCCGGGTAAGAAGGCCGGCCTTTTTCAAGACCCCGCGAAATTCCGGGTTGAGACCCACCAGGGCCCGGCTGATGCCGTGGCGCACCGCGCCGGCCTGCCCTTCCAACCCGCCGCCCTGGACATTGATGAGAATGTCCAAATCGGCCCCGGCGCTCACCAGAATAAGGGGCTGGCGCACCCGGTTGCGGGTGGTCTCCATGGGGAAATAATCTTCAAAAGCCCTCTGGTTCACGACGATGCGGCCGCTGCCGGGCCGCAGATAAATCCGGGCTATCGCGGACTTGCGTTTGCCGGTGGCCAGGATATTGGTAAATGCGCTCATCAATCCTCCCAAGTTAAGGACACCGGCTGCTGAGCCTCATGGGGATGCTCTCCCCCGGCGTAGATTTTCAATTTTTTCAACAGATGCCTGCCCAGGCTGCATTTGGGCAGCATACCCCGCACCGCGTGGCGCAGGACCTCTTCCGGCTTGCGCTGCAGCAACTGGCGGGCCGTGACGGACTTTAAACCGCCGGGAAAGCCGGAATGCCGGTGATACATCTTCTGATCCATCTTCCGGCCGGTCAACTGCACCTGCGCGGCATTAACCACCACCACGAAATCTCCGGCATCCTCATGGGGGGTAAAAGTTGGTTTGTTTTTGCCCCGGAGGATCATGGCCACCCGAGTTGCCAGACGACCCAACACCTTGCCCTGGGCATCCACCACGTACCACTGGCGGAGCACTTCACCTTTCCGGGCCACATAGCTTTTCATAATATCACCCCTGAAATATAACCGTATATTTATATCCGGGACCCCCATTGGTTGTCAAGGGGCGCGCCCAGGAATTTCCTCTATCCAGGCTATTTTAACTACCAGCCCGCCATTAAGCAAGGCCCCGGGGGTTGCCCCCGGCTTCCCAGGGCTCTGAATATTCTTTGCTTTACCCCGGGAATATGGTAGAAAATTCTGGAGGATGGTGCCTCCGCGAGAGAGAAATGCCTTACTGCAAACAATGTCAATTAATCCACGGTGAAGAGCACCGTTTCTGCCAACGCTGCGGCCAATTACTGAAGGGCTCCCAGGCGGGGGGCAGGCCCTGCGCCCGTTGCAGCGCCTTGACCTTTCCCGGACAAAAATTTTGCACCGACTGCGGCCTGCCCTTGCGCACGGCCCGGCCGGTCAAGGAAGATGAGCGCCCGTCCCGGCCTCCCTTGTTTTATCCTCGCAATACCCGCAGTTCCGAGCCCCGGTCCCGCCGTCCCCGCCGCTCGCCCAAACTGGCCCTGACCTTCTTGGGCCTCATCTTGTTGGTCCTGGGCGGCGTCTATATCTGGAATCATTTGCCCTCGAGAGTGACCACCCCCAAAGTCCCCACTGTGGCCACTCCCCAAGACGATATGCGCCGGGAAGTGGAAAAGCTGGCGGAAAAGATCCGCTCCGCCCATCTCAACAAGGATATCAACAAGTGGCTGAGCTGCTACCATTCCGCTTATCCCCAGTTGGGCCGCCTGGAAAGCCAGGTCCTGGAACTCTGGAAGAGTTATGATGTAAAGGAAGTATCCTACCGTATCTCTAATGTCCAGCGCCAGGGCGACCGGCAGGCCAGCGCCGATTTGGTCTGGAACATTCAGGTCTGGGATCACCGCACCCATGATTATACCCTGCTCCGGCCCAGCTATAAGATAATGCTGGAAAAAACCGACAGCGACTGGAAGATTCGGGATAGCCAGGAAGAGGGTGGAGGGTCCTCTTAAGGTGAAAACCATGATGGCCGGGAAGATGCATTGGCTCCGGCTCCTGGGCTGCTGCCTGGCCCTGTGGCTGGTGGGTTGCGCTCCCAAGATTTACGAAACCCCCTATGTCCCGCCGCCGCCGCAGCCGCAGCCTCCTCCTGTGGTCAGCCGCCCGGTTTTCTACGTGGCGGTCAACCGCCTCAATCTCCGGGGTTGCGCCGGCATGGACTGCCCCAAGATTTCCGTCCTGGATCAGAACGAAACCGTGGAGAAACTGGGGGAACTGGACGACTGGTTCGAGGTGATGGTCAAGCGGGATGGCCGCCGGGGCTGGGTCTCCTCCCGCCATCTCTCGCCGGAGCCGGTGACCGCAACTCCCGAAGCGCCGCCGCCCTCGGCGGTGACGCCGCTTCCACCCCCGGAACCATACCCGGCTTCACCGTCCGTGGAAACGCCGCACCCCCTCAAACCGCCGGTAGTGGAAAAGCCGAAACCCGCCAAGCCCGGGGAAGCGCCCGCGCCTCCCAAGAAAAAGCCCGAGGAACCACGGCCCGCTAAGCCCACGGAGCCTGCTCCTAAGCCCGCGCCCCCATCCGAAAAGCCGGCTCCTCCCAAGGAAAAGCCGGCCCCGCCTGCGGTCAAGCCAGCTCCTCCGGAGAAACCCGCTCCCCCCAAGGAGCCCGAACCCGAGCAGCCCAAGAAGATTAGAATTATGTGATTTTAAGCGGTCAGATATTAGCTATCAGCTGTCAGCTTTCAGCTGTCAGCAAAAAAGAAGGAACCGTTTCCAATGGAATGCGGTTCCTTACTTTTTTAGCTGATAGCTGACCGCTGAAAGCTGACAGCTTCTAACTACTTCCCCCACTCCAGCAGGGTGGCGCCCCAGGTGGCTCCGGCCCCGAAACTGATGAGCAGCACCTTATCCCCTTCCTTGATGCGGCCCTCCTCGACGGCCTCATGGAGGGCCAGGGGCACCGAGGCCGCGGAGGTGTTGCCGTAGCGGTGGATATTGACAAAGACTTTTTCCATGGGGACCTTGGCGAACTTGGCCCCGGCCTCCAGGATGCGGTAGTTGCCCTGGTGGATGATGAGGAAATCCAGTTCTTCCCTTTCTATCTGGGCCAGTTCCAGGATGCGGCGGATGGATTCCTTGACCGCGTTCACCGCAAACTTGAAGATTTCCGGGCCGTCCATGCGCAGAAAGTGCCGCTCGCTATGGGTCGAGGGGGGGAGGAAAGGGCTGACCTCGGCGTTGAATTCCGTGCGGCAATAGAGGTTCATGTTCAGGCTGGAAGCGACAAAGGAGGCCAGGATGCGGCCTTTCCGGGCCGGCCCCAGCACCACCGCGCCCGCGCCGTCCCCGAACAGCAGGCAGGTGGAGCGGTCGGTCCAGTCCGTGAAGCGGGAGTTGGTGTCGCTGCCGATGACCAGGGCGTATTTGCCCTCCGGGCCCACCAGGTGCTCGGCCATGTACAGGGCATAGCTGAAGCCGCAACAACCGGCCTGCAGGTCAAACGCGGCCATCTGGCCGGACATCCCCAACGCGTCCTGCACCCGGATGGCCGCGGAGGGGTAAAGATAATCCGGCGAGTTAGTCCCCAGGAGGATATAACTGAGTTGGGCAGGCGCCACTCCCGCGCTCTCCAGGGCCTGGCGCGCCGCGGTGATGGCCATGGTGGCGATGTTTTCTTCCGGCCCGGCGATGCGCCGTTCCTGGATGCCGCTCCGCTCCACGATCCACTGGGCCGAGGTGTCCACCAACTTTTCCAGGTCTTCATTAGTTAGGACCCGCTCCGGCACATAGGCCCCGGTCCCCAGGATGCTGATATTGTTCGCGGCCAAATTCGCCCCCCCGGCTCACAAGAGTATTTGCACATTTTATAACCTAGACCCGGGCAAAAGGCAAACGGAATGCCCGCCTGCGGGCCCCGGGTTCAGCCTGGGAATAATGGTCCTATCCGGGCTGTTCCCCCTGGGCCTTCAGCCCCCCCCATAAACCATGAAAAGACTGGTGGCGCGGGCCTCCGTGCCCGCGTTTCTGGCAGCAATGCTACTTAGGGCGCGCATCGCGCACCTTCCCTTTAATCTATTTGCGTCTTACTTTGCGCCTTTGCGTCTTTGCGTGCGGCCCATCTTTTCGGAACATGGGCAAGTTGCTGTTTCTAATATAAAATTAAACTAAAACACGCGGCCCCCGCAGCCCCCGGCAATCTTCACCGCCACTTGAAAATCTTTCCCAAATCTTTTGACTTTTTCCCAGCATTTTGTATAATAGATTCACTCAACATACAATATATTGTATTACCACGATAAATAAGCAACCCCTTGAAACCAGGAGGAGAACATGGATCAGCTCGCAGAAGCCAGGACCATAGCCGGTGAACTGCCTTTGAGCCCCAACGCCGTGGTGGTGCTGAAAAAGCGCTACCTCAAAAAAGACGAGAAGGGCGAGCCCACCGAAGGGGCCCAGGAGATGTTCCGCCGCGTGGCGGAGACCATCGCCCAGGTCGACCGCGACTATGATCCCCAGGCCGAGGTGGCCTCCACCACCCGCAAATTCTACGAGCTCATGGCCGGGCTCCTTTTCATGCCCAATTCTCCTACCCTGATGAACGCGGGGCGGGAGTTGGGCCAGCTCTCCGCCTGTTTCGTCCTGCCCGTGGAGGACTCCATCGAGTCCATCTTCGACGCCATCAAGCACACCGCCATCATCCACAAATCCGGCGGCGGCACCGGCTTCTCCTTCTCCCGCATCCGCCCGGAAAACGACGGCGTCCTCTCCACCAAGGGCGTGGCCTCCGGCCCCATCTCCTTCATGAACATCTTCGACGTGGCCACCGAGACCATCAAGCAGGGCGGCACCCGCCGGGGCGCCAACATGGGCATTCTCCGCATCGACCACCCGGATATCGAACGCTTCATCACCTGTAAGATGGACACCAAGCGCCTCACCAACTTCAACATCTCCGTGGGCCTCACCGACGCCTTCATGCTTGCGGTCAAGGACCAGACGGAATTTC
>Ga0265296_1005654_pt1 | contig 10128 bp, 5 predicted proteins | sample MunlanPumphouse1_FD_189073 | JGI IMG/M metagenome (GOLD analysis project Ga0265296, IMG submission 189073) | Groundwater microbial communities from a municipal landfill in Southern Ontario, Canada - Pumphouse #1 | ecosystem: Environmental > Aquatic > Deep subsurface > Groundwater | place: Canada...
GGCTGGCGCTGGAGTTTAGCAGGTCGGGACGCAAAGTAGTGGCTATCGAGCGTGCGGCGACAGCCTCAGGTGTGGCGGAGGTCGAATCACAGGGAATTACGGTCGTTATCGGCGATGCTAAGGACCCCGAGACCCTGCGCAAATTGCGCGCACATTATGCCATGATTGTTCTTGCCGTGTGTTCTGACGACGACACGAATATAGCCATCACTGTTGCTGTCCGGGATATCGCCGCAGCCGAGAAGTCAGCTCCTCCAAACGCTGAGTGCCTGCTGCTGCTGGCTGATCCTGATCTGCACGAAAGGGTTGCACCGCATCTCACTTCTGCAGGCGGAGCAGGAGAATTCCGCATCAAGGTGGGTGGATTTGACATGCCGGAGATGGTGGCTCGTCTTGCCTTTGATGAACATCCGCTCGACTTCGATGGAATTCGAGAACAAGACTCCGCACGGGTGCATCTTGTAGTGGTCGGGACCTGTCCGTTGAGCGAGGCACTGGCCGTGAAGGCACTGCAACTGTGCCATTTTGCGAACCGATCGCGTCCTCGTTTGACTGTTGTCGGAAATGACGCACAGGGACTCGTCCTCCGATTGCGCCAGCGGCACCCTCACGCTGATCCCTGGTATGAAGCCCACGCGGTCGAATGCAACCACGGCGACCCGGCGCTGCCTGGAAAAGTGGCAGCCTTGCTCGGTCGCGATGAGTTAGTGACAGTGGCTATCTGTCCAGGAAGCGGTGACGGCGGAGATGTCGAGTCGCAGAACGTCCTGATTGCCATGGCAATCGAAAATGCGCTGCAAACGGGAAACCCTGCCAAACAGACCCAGATACTGGTTTATCTGCGCCGGAGGTCAGGATTCGGCTCGCTCTTTGGGTCTATGGGGAAATCGGGCGAAGGAGCGTCCATCCATGCCTTCGGGTTAATCGAGACATTGTACAACCGCGACATGCTGCTTCATGAGAAACAGGATGCCGTCGCCATGGCATTGCATGAGGATTACCAGAAGCGCCACGGAGGGGATGAGTGGAGTAAGCTGACAGAGGCATTTCGGGATTCCAACCGCCTGGCTTCCGACCATATCCCGGTCAAGCTTCGCGCCATCGGGCTTCGTATGGCTGATAAGAGCAAGGGCAAACCCGCGGATCTGACGGTTTTCAAGACACCAGAGGATAAAAATGCGGCTGCCGACCCAGAGCTTGTGCTCCTAGCGGAAATGGAGCACTCCCGGTGGTGTGCCGAACGCTGGCTACTCGGATGGCGCTTTGGCAAGCCGAAAGACAGGGAGGAGAGAATCCATCTGAAGATAAATCGTGACCTTGTGTCGTGGGCACAGCTCGATCCGGAGGAACGCAAAAAGGATTGGGAGCAGATCCGCGCGATTCCGGATGCTCTTGGCATGGTTGGAAAGATGATTGTCAGGGCCAAACCTCAGGAGTGAAGAACCCATGGACCAGCCAGCCACCCAACCCACAGAAACAGCAAGGAGCCTCCAATGGTAAAGACAACTTTCAGCGGTACAATCTCACAAATTCAGGAGGCGTCTGTCGACGGTCGGGATGTTGTTGGTCTGGCCATTGCGACGAACGCTGAAACAATCTTACAGTTCGTTTGGCATTCATCCGTCCAAGCGACGCCAATCCCTTCAGGGACGAGCATCAGCATTGAGTATGTTCCAGTCGAATTTCATATTCCGGAAAGTCAAAAGAGAATCGAGCTCGCGCGTTCGGAGCAGGTTGTCCGCAGGTGCAAAGCCACTGTAACTAATCATGAACAAATCCGCACTGGCCTGCCGGGTGCAGCCGACATCGGACTTGACCGAGACATCGTGACGATTGAGTTCCGCACGATTCGCGAGACATGTCTCTTCGACCGCATTCCTGGCTACACCCTCCAAACCGGCTGCGTAGTGGAGCTAGACTTGGCACTGACAGGTATTTCGATTCCAGAGCAGCAGATGGCGAGTAAATGGGAGGAGAAAGTTCAGAAGACTGCCAGAAAAATCCACACGCAAGACACGCAGAGCGCGAGCGAACCAAAAGCATACGCTGCAAGCAGCAGGAGATTCATCCGCGGAGTTGCCGCGAGCCAAGCTCTGCCGGATGAGTGGATGCCACACAGAAAAAGGAATGAAATAGCAGATGGATTTAAAAAGGAATTCTTCAATCTGTGTGAACGAGCCAGGCTGGTGCAGGAACACGGTATGGTGTCTTCGTTTAAGTTTATTCAAGGCAGTGATCTTATCAAATACCGTCGGTTTCCACACTACAACGAAGCAAAGCACCTGCTGAAGCGGTTTGATGAAATCAAGTCAGCGAAACACTTTATTTCACACAGGTGGTTCTGCCCCACACACCCCGACCCCGATGGCAGACAACTCGCCCTGTTGCGACCGTATTTGGAGGCGAAGGCGTTCTACTGGGTTGATTTCACCTGTTTGCCTCAAAAGTCGAGAACTCAGGAGGAAGAGGCTGTATTCCGAGATAGCATTACGTGGTTGCCGTCCCTCATGTTCGACATGAGTTTTATCGCGCTGCGCTTTGAAGACGACGGTTATGTGGAGAGGGCGTGGTGCTTTTTTGAATTGCTTGCAGCAACTGTGTTAAGCCGCCAAATACGCTATGTAGCCGACCAAACGGCGGCGCGTGGTACAGACCAGATTGAATTACACATCTTAGAATCCACGCTGTTGGAGGGCCGGTTGCCTCATGGGCTGGGGATTACAGACAGTGCAGATCAAGCGGCGATAGAGGAGGCGGCTGAGACGGTGACAGCTTTTTTTAAGTTGCGATTGGTCGAACATTACATGGGCTTGGGGCAGGTGATAAGCGGTCAAGATTTCTTCTTTGGAGAAGACCCCTACTATCTGATGGCTACTTGCAATTTTTCTCCTGTGATGGTGTGGGCGTTCAAGAAGGCACGAGAACATCAGATGACACTCGTTGAATTGGGTCATGACTACCGCGACAGCAATTTCTTCGTGAAGATGGCGGAGAAGGAAATGTTTCGCCACACAACAAACCCATATTCATTTTCTCGTCGGATTACACGCGACGAAGCTCGACTGGGGTGGTTAATCATTAACAAGCATAGACCCGACTCAGCCTCGAATCTGTTTTATATTCTTTCGTCAATTATCGAATGATCTGGTGCCCGATAAAGCTCAGGGAGTGTAACCTTTTTTGCTGAAACTATCCATATAACTATCCCTTAATATTTATAAATATTTATCAACCATTTGCCAAAAAGTGAAATGAATCCTCCAGCCCAAAGGCACACGCATGGATTTTCGTCTCTCACTCGCACCAAGACTTGGAGAAAGTTGCGCCTGCGCGAGGAACTGCTCCCACGCCGCATTCATCTCGTGGATGTGGACATGCGCAGGGCGTGACAGAAGAAGAAGCACTCAGAAACCCCGATATTGCTAAACACAGCTTCTTTTTATTCCGTGATTCTGATTTCATCTCCCAGATGTAATTGGATATGATACTGATTGGGATTGTATCGAAAAACCTCTCAAATCTCAATTCAAAAACTATAAGAACTGAAAAATAACAGAGATAAAAGACAAACAGCATGACCCATTATGTATTCAGTTCCCATTCATCAAAAGACAAAGCCATAGCTGATGCAGTCTGTGCTTCTCTTGAAGCTGCTAAAATAAGATGCTGGATCGCGCCAAGGGACATTCTGCCTGGGGACAAATCGGCGGGAGCTATTACAAAAGCCAAAGAAAGCAGCCACATCTGTTTGAACTTGAACCTCTGCCCCGGCAGGCTAATGATCGCAAGACTCGGAGGCACGGAGGAAAAGATTAAGGAGCGATACTGATGGTACAGGCATGGAAAACAGTCCGAATATTTATCAGCTCCACCTTCCGCGATATGCATGCAGAGAGGGATCATCTTGTCAAAGTTGTCTTTCCAGAGCTGCGGGAGCGGTGCGTGAAGCGGCAGATGCATCTGATAGACATTGACCTGCGCTGGGGTGTGACAGAAGAAGAAGCTGAGCAGGGTAAAGTCCTTGAAATCTGCCTGGATGAGATTGAGCGCTCGCGTCCCTTCTTTATTGGCTTGCTTGGCGAGCGCTATGGTTTTATCCCCAAGAATTTGCCTGAAGATGCAGAATTTGCACATCCCTGGTTGCGAGATTATGCGAGCCATTCTCTTACTGCGCTGGAGATCATTCACGGGGTGCTCAGAAATCCCGATATGGCCAAACACAGCTTCTTTTACTTCCGTGACCCTGCGTTCATCTCCCTGATGCCTGAGAGTAAACGTGGCGATTTTGTTGCTGAAAACGAAGAGGCATCCAGCAATCTGACCTCATTGAAGGATAGTATCCGCCTATCGGGCAGATCAGTGATGGAGAATTATCCCTGCCGCTGGGATGATGCCAAGCAAAGCGTTGTAGATTTAGATGTATTCGGGCAGCAGGTACTTGAGGAACTTTGGACTGCAATCTGTACGGAATATCCAGAAGATGCGCCTGAACCTGACCCGCTCGACATCGAGCGCCAGATACATGAAGCTTTTGCTGAAGAGCGCTCACACCATCATGTTGGACGAAAAGAGCAAGCAGCGAAGCTGACTGAACATGTTCAGGGCAAAGATAGGCGTCCGGTGGTGATCACAGGCGAATCAGGCTGCGGCAAGTCTGCTTATCTTGCGAGCTGGTATCGCAAATATACCTCTGAAAACCCGGATGATTTTGTCCTCGCATATTTCATCGGCGCAAGTCCCGCTTCAGCGAATCATCACCGCCTGCTGCGTAATATGTGCGAGGAATTAAAGCGAAAGTTTGCTCTCAAGGAAGAAATACCAGAGGATGATAAAAAATTGTCTGAGACGCTGGTTGCGTTCCTTTTGGCGGCTTCGGGAGGCGAAGGAGGTAAATTGTCTTTCTGGAATCGTCTGCTGCACAGGTCTCCTAAAATGACAAAAGACCGAAGAATTGTGATAATGCTCGATGCTCTTGATCAGTTATCACCTATTGAGGGTGCGCACGGCTTGGGCTGGCTTCTTGATTACTTGCCTGAGAAAGTCCGGTTGGTGGTAAGCAGTCTGGAAGGAGACTGCCTCGAAGTATTGCGCAGGCGTGAGGCAGAAGAGATATTGCTGCCGCCATTGACTGAAAATGAACAGCGTCAGATCGTGCAGGCTCTGCTTGGCGAATGGCGGCGCAGGCTGGATGATAAGCAAATGGAAGCGCTGCTTGCGCATCCCGGCGTGAAAAATCCTCTGTATCTTCGTGTGGCACTTGAAGAACTTCGGCTCTTTGGCAGTTTTGAACAACTGACAGCAAGGATCCAATCACTTGCTGAGGATATTCCAGGTCTGTTCGATCAGGTGCTTGCGCGGTTAGAGGAAGACCACGGGCGCACTTTAGTGATGGAAGCTTTCGCTTTGCTCGGGTGCTCACGATACGGATTAAGTGAAGCAGAGATGCTTGACCTTCTGTCTATAGAGGGAAAGCAGTTCCCGCGCGCTTTGTGGGCACGATTATCACGCAGCGCCAGGTCTTATATTGTGCAGCGCGGTGAACTTATTGGCTTCTTCCATCGGCAACTGGCTGATGCTGTTGAAGTGCGATATCTGAGCCAGGAAAAGAAGCACACTAAGCTGGCAGCTTATTTCGAACATGCACCGCTTGAGCGCAAGCTGGATGAATATCCTTACCAGCTCCAGCATGCTGAGCAGTGGCAGAGTTTAGCAGCAGCATTGAGCGACCTGAATTTCTTTGAATATGCCTGGGATCACAACCGCAAGTATGAGTGGATGGGCTACTGGCGGTCGCTCAAAGGGCGCTTTGAACCTGGCAAATGCTATCAGGCAGCAATAGAGGCAAGAGAAAAGACAGAGAGTGGGACCATGGGAATGGCTTCGTTATTGTATAAAATTGGCTGGTTACTTCATGATATGGCTTTGTACCCATCTGCTCTGCTTTTTTATGAACGAGCACTAGCAATGAGGGAAAAAGCTGTTGGATATAAGCATCTTGATGTAGCAACGCCTATGTACAATTTGGCGGAACTTTATCAAGATCAGGGCAAATTTGCTGAAGCTGAGCTGCTTTTCAAGCGTGCAATGGCAATATATAAAAAATCCCTTGGACCTGACCACGCTACTGTAGCAGCATCCCAGAACAGAATAGCTAGGCTTTATTTTATTCAGGGCAAATATGCAGCAGCTGAGTCGCTTCACAAAGGGGCACTGCCAATATTGGAAAAAGCTCTTGGACCTGACAATCCTTATGTAGCAGAATCCCTTAACAATCTGGCAAACCTTTATTGTGGCCAGGGCAAATATGCTGAAGCAGAGCCGCTTTACAGGCGATCACTGGTAATATATGAAAAAGCTCTTGGACCTGACCATCCTCAGGTAGCGGGATCCCTGAACGACTTGGCTGGACTTTATCAAGATCAGAGCAAATATGAGGAAGCTGAACCGCTTCACAAGCGAGCACTGGCAATAAAGGAGAAGGCTCTTGGACCTGATCATCCTTCTTTAGCTGCATCCTTGGACAATCTGGCAAATATTTATCGAACGCAGGGCAAATATGCCGAAGCTGAGCCGCTTTACAGGCGGGCACTGGCATTATTGGAAAAAGCTCACGCATCTGACCATCCTCATGTGGCAAATTGCCTGAACGATCTGGCGAATCTTTATAATAACCAAGGCAAATATGCTGAAGCAGAGCCGCTTTACAGGCGGGCACTGGCATTATTGGAAAAAGCTCACGCATCTGACCATCCTGATGTGGCAAAATGCCTGAACAATCTGGCAGAACTTTATAATAACCAAGGCAAATATGCTGAAGCAGAGCCACTTCACAAGCGTGCGCTGGCAATAAAGGAGAAGGCTCTTGGACCTGACCATCCTTCTGTAGCGGCATCCCTGGACAATCTGGCGAACCTTTATTATGTCCAGGGCAAATATGCCGAAGCAAAGCCGCTTTACAGGCGGGAACTAGCATTATTGGAAAAAGCTCTTGGATTTGACCATCCTGATGTGGCAAATTGCCTGAACGATCTGGCGAACCTTTATTATGCCCAGGGAAAGTATGCCGAGGCTGAACCGCTGTACATGCGTGCGCTGGCAATATATGAAAAAGCCTTTGGACCTGACCACGCTACTGTAGCGGCGACTCTGAATAATCTGGCGGGACTTTATAAATCCCAGGGCAAATATGCAGAAGCGGAGCCGCTTTACAGGCGCGCCGTGAGCATCGCAGAAACAGCTTTAGAACCGCAACATCCCTCCACTGATACAATTAAGAAAAACTTAAAAAGTTGTAAAGATGCCATGCGCAGGAGTTGAAGTTGGGCTGCAACTACCAAAATGAATATAATATTTGCCGCATACTATCTAATATTCACGGCTATCGAAGGACGAAGTTTAAGCCCAACATAAAAAAAATCAGAGAAAATTAAGAAAGTCATACTAAAATTATGTTTCCCAAACCCCCCATAATCATCCTCACCGGCGACATCTGCATCGACTGGCTGCAATTCCCCACACACCCAAAAGACCGCGGCTTGAACTACGAACTCTACCCAGGCACGCGCATGATCGCAAGACCGGGCGGCGCTCTTCTCTTGGCAGAATTCCTGCGCAGCTCCACAGATGCAATTGTTGTCTCACCGCAGCTTGAAAGCATCGAAAATATCCCGCCAGAGACGATTCTTCACTCAAACGCCGAGCTTGACCTTTTCCCATATTCCTCAGACCCGAAGGATAAGAACAACCTGGTTTACCGCATCAGGCGCTGCCGTGGGTTCACAGGTCCGAGCGCAGGATTGCCGGGACTTTTGCCCATCGAAAACGACGACCCTGACGCAGACATCGTAATACTCGATGACGCAGGGAACGGATTCCGCTCCCGGAAAGAATACTTGCCATGCGCTTTAACAGCAGAAGGAAAAAAACCTGTCGTGATATACAAGATGTCCCGCCCTCTTGCACAGGGTGATCTCTGGGAGCATGTGCGGCGGTTTCACGTTGAAAAGCTGATCGTGGTTGTAACCGCAGACGACCTGCGCGCAAGCGGCGTCAACATCAGCCGATGCCTCTCATGGGAAAGGACTGCGCTTGATCTTGTGTGGCAGATGGCAAACAATCCCTGGATGCTGCCCCTCTCAAACTGCTCAAACCTTGTGGTGCGATTTGGACTTGAAGGAGCGATCCATTGCAGCAGGAAAGGTGGAAAAGTTGAATCCCGCCTGTACTTTGATCCGTCAGCCATTGAGGATGGCTTCCAGGAGAGATATCCGGGGAACATGCAGGGACTTTCGTCTGCATTCACAGCCGCGCTTACTGCAAGAATAGAATCTCGATCAGCAGAAGGAAAAGAACTATCAGAAGCTGTGAGTGAAGGTGTGCGAAATGGAATATTGGCTTCGCGACGGCTTTTCAGGTACGGCTTTGGAAACAAAATGAACCAACCGGATTATCCCGCGAAGGAGATTTTTGAAACTGTCAAACAGAGGGAACGCGACAGCATAGCAGAAATTATTATACCCAATCCATCTGCGGCAGAAACAGCAGATCCGAATTTCTGGTGCATCCTGAAAGAAATAAAAGATATGGTGCTTGAGGATATCGCTTACGATATCGTAATTAAAGGTGAAACTGCTGCACTCAAGCAGGCTCCTGTCGGCAGTTTCGGGAAATTGAAAACCGCTGATAGAGCTGAGATTGAAAGCTTCCGCTGCATCAGGAACCTGATGCAGGAATATATTAATTCTAAAAGTAGTATCCGTCCCCTCTCGATTGCGGTATTTGGTTTTCCAGGTTCAGGTAAATCCTTTGGTGTTACCGAGGTTGCAGAGAGCGTCGCGCCGGGACAGGTCGTCAGGCTGGACTTTAATGTTTCACAGCTCAGATCCCCTTCCGATTTAATAAATATATTTCATAAAGCCCGGGATATTGCGCTGGAAGGGAAAATCCCGCTTGTGTTTTTCGATGAATTTGATTCGCCCTTTGAAGGTAAGCTGGGCTGGCTGAAATACTTCCTGGCACCAATGCAGGATGGAACATGCAGGGATGGAGAAACAATTCATCCCATCGGCAGATCAATTTTTGTATTTGCAGGCGGGATAAACAATACTTTCGAAGCATTCTCTGGAGACGACCTGAAAGAATCCGAAAAAGAACATGCCATACAGGAATTTAAAAACGCAAAGGGCCCTGATTTCATAAGTCGTTTGCGCGGCTATGTTAATATCCTCGGTCCCAATCCAGTAAGCTCCGGTGATACTGTTTTCATAATCCGAAGAGCTATGCTCCTGCGCTCACTTCTGGAGCGAAAAGCAAAACAATTGTTTGATAGCAATAACCATGCCAGAATCGATGCAGGCGTATTGAGAGCACTGATCAAAGTCCCGGCTTACAAACATGGCGCACGTTCAATAGAAGCAATTATCGATATGAGTATGCTGAACTGGCGCACGCGCTGGGAACAGGCTTTTCTTCCCGCAAAAGAGCAGCTCAAACTGCATGTCGATGAAGAAATTTTCTTGCGCCTTGTAGTCCGAGATGTTCTATTAGGTGCGGCACGGGAAATTCTTGCAAAGGCTATCCATGAAGAATATGTGAAGAATCAAGAGGGTAAGAAACCTGCTTCTGATCCTTCTATGCAGCCGTGGGAAAAACTTAACGAGAACCTCAGGGAATCCAATCGCAGGCAAGCCGACCATATTCCAGAGAAGCTTCGCAGAGTGGGCTGCGGATTTGCACCGGTAGTAGATAAAGAGCCTGTAGTATTCGAGTTCACACCAGCGGAAATAGAAACCATGGCAAAACTGGAACATGAACGCTGGGTCTCTGAGCGGCTGCTGGACGGCTGGGTCTATGGAGAAAAAAGGGATGTTGAAAATAAAATAAGTCCGTATCTTGTTCTCTGGAATGATCTTACAGATGATGTTAAAGAATGGGACAGGCAGACTATGCGGAGGCTGCCGGAATTTCTTGCAAAGGCGAAATTTGAGATATACAGGCTATATTAAATTAATTATCTTTTCCCATAAAAACTTCCTCATTCTAAATAAATGTATATATGTGGTAAAAATCAAGAACAAACGGAAGCTCAAAGTTTATCTGAAAGATTATGATTCAGGAAGCATTTCTCAG
>Ga0265296_1005655_pt1 | contig 10124 bp, 10 predicted proteins | sample MunlanPumphouse1_FD_189073 | JGI IMG/M metagenome (GOLD analysis project Ga0265296, IMG submission 189073) | Groundwater microbial communities from a municipal landfill in Southern Ontario, Canada - Pumphouse #1 | ecosystem: Environmental > Aquatic > Deep subsurface > Groundwater | place...
GAGAACTGGAAGCATATGTCATCACCATGTACCCCGAAACACTGATTTCACTTCGTTCATTAGCTGGTTTTTCAAACAATTTTTCGCTAAGATTAAACAGTTCTTAGGGATTTTGGACAGCTGTGGGTTGCCGCGTTTATTGAACCAAGAGTTAAGGAAATGCTCGAATATTACAACCAGGAAGATCGCGTAAATTTTTGTAAATACTGCGAGCCGTCGTTAAAAATTGCCGACGCCCAAGCTTCGCCGATTGATCAACGGGCGGTTTGGGGCAGTTATTTATCCTTGGGCGAGCCCAGGTTTAAGCGGGAAACCGGCGTTTATTACGCGCAATATCCGGTTCAGTTTGCCAATGGATCAAATCTTTTATATTTTACGTTGACTTTTGACGACACCTCGCCCGACAGCTGGATTTTGGGATATTCCATTTCTGATTTACAAGATTGGTAAGGCCGAAAATTCTTCTTTTTAATTATGTGTTTTTCCGCTGAAGCGAGTTTCGCGGCCAGCGCGGCTTTGGCTACGGTTGGTCTGGTCTCCGTGAGTACGGCCAAAACAAAAGAGCTGCGTTGGGTGGCTTGTATTCCCCTGGCTTTTTCCGTACAGCAAGCCCTCGAGGGTTTTCAATGGTTGGCGCCAAAACCAAGTTTGTTAAGTACGGCCTTGGGTTATGGATTTTTATTTTTTGCTTTTTTGGTTTGGTTGATTGCCATACCTGTTTTGTCCGGTCTTATTGAACCGCGAAAAATCAGAAAGCGTTTAATGCGTTATTTGTTTTATCTTGGTGCGGCTGGAGCCGCGTATTTGCTGTGGTTTGTTGTCACCGAACCACTGACGGTTTGCGTGGTTAACCACAGCATTGATTATCAGATTTTTTTACCGTACAGTAATTATTTTTTCGTGGTTTACATTTTGGCCACTTGCGGCAGCTTGCTTTTGTCTTCGCAAAAACATATTCGTCTTTTCGGTTGGTTAACTTTTTTTAGTTTATTGGTAGCTTTTTGGGCGTATCGGGAAACCTTGACTTCGGTCTGGTGTTTCTTTGCCGCCGTTTTAAGTTGCTTGGTTTTTTTGGAAGTTTCGCGTGACCCTAAAATAAAAGATTTTTTTCAACAAATCAAAAATTCAAAAGCCGCTGTTTTAAAAAAAATAATTAAAAAAATATGATCAAGCATTTTTACCAAACCATTTTTCATCCGCTTCTCCACGCCGCCGGAGCGAATGTTTATATTTTAGCTGTTTCGTGGACAATGATGAATCTCGGAAATAATTTTCCTTCGAACATTGGTGTTTTTGGTCCGGCGATTTTTCTAGCCCTCTTCGTTTTCTCCGCAGCTGTGATGGGCATATTGTTTTTCTTTAAACCAATTCTTTTATATTAGGACTTACGCGTTAACCAAAAATCCAGCCGTTGATCCTCTGGCTATCGACCACTTCTGTTCATACCAAGAAACATCGTCTTGAAGACGTCTGAACTCCAGTTTCAAGAAAGCCAAGAAGGCACAGAGAATATGATTCCGTTGAGATCGTTCTTTTGTTGAATAGCACCTTTCAATTCCACAGCATTGTTTGATTCCTCGATGAAAGGTTTCTATCTTCCAACGGTGATCGCTATGACTTCTTATTGTCTTTGAATTTTTCAAAGACAAATCGTTCGTGGCGATATATGTAATGTCTCCGTTTTCGAAGACAATCTTACTGACCAGAACGAAGCCAAAAGCTTTGAGCCAGACTTTGTGGACTTGTTTGGAAGTCCAATCCAAATCCGACACGGCAAGATAGGTTCCTTGCTTCACAGAAACCAAACGATTTGATTTTAAAGCAGCAATCCATTTCCAACCCTTACGATCAATGTTTTTCAGATTTTCGATCGATGAATACCAACTATCCATTAATACATAATCTGGAGAAAAACCTCGTATTTCGGCATAGTTTAACATTTCTTGCGTATGATCGTTCTTGGTCTTTCCGTCACGAATCGGGTCATAGACTCGATAGTCAACTGGAACGATTTTTTCACCATCTGTCCAGAGCATGTTAACTAAATCAATTCCATTAACTGTTCGATGGTGTTTGCCAGAATACTGATTCTTAACCATGGGGATTTCTTGAGAATATGGTTTATCCAAAACTGTATCGTCTATGACCAAGTATCCTTTCTTTGGTTCAACTAAAGACCTTGCTTCCTGCCAGACGATTTTAGGAGTGAGTTTGTTCTTGGATAGCCAACGACTAACTGAATCATGAGCCATTTCATCGGGAGAAATTTTACTTAACTCCAAACCGGAATATTGTTTCTGGGAAGCGATTAAAAAATCCACATACAAATCCAGAGAACATTTTTGGTGCCGCATAGTGTTAATGAGATATTTTTATCTTGTCAGCATACGCCGACAAATCAATTATCTCATTAGCACTAAAAAGAATCAAAAATTGGGAAACGCGTAAGTCCTATATATGTGGAAAATAAAAAGAAGGATGCTTTGTGGTTTCTTGGGCTGACGATGGCTTGGTTTGTCTTTCTCGCGGTCGTGATGTTTGCTATTGTGGCGCTGATTGCGTCCCAAACGGCCTCTCCTTTCGTCTCAGAGTTTTGATGAAAGGATGTGGCGCCAGGCGGGGTTGAACAAACCCCGTTTTTAGTTTAAGATAACCTCATCATGTTAGTAGAAAAAAAGACGGTTTTTGCTTATATCGATGCGGCCAATTTGCATAAAGGGGTCGCTGATTTGGGCTGGAAACTTGATTATGCTCGTTTTCGGGTTTGGCTTAGAGAAAAATACAATGTCGAGCGCGCTTATTTGTTTATTGGTTTAGTACCAGGTAAAAAAGATTTGTACACAGCCCTTCAGGAAATGGGTTTTTTGCTTGTCTATAAGGAAGTTACCTACGATGGTCGTGGAAAAATAAAAGGGAATTGTGACGCTGATCTTGTTTTAAAAACCGTTGTTGATTATTTTGAGAAGAAGTTCGATGAAGCAATTTTGGTGTCGAGCGATGGTGATTATGCCGGTTTGGTCAGTTTTTTAAAAGAAAGAAAAGTTTTGCGATCGCTTATATCACCAAATAACAAGTGTTCATATTTACTTCGTAAAATTAATATTCCAATTTTGTATTTGGAAACTCAAAAGAACAATTTGCAATTTGGCCAAAAAGAAAAAGCCCCCAACGGGGACGAAACCCCGTAAGGGTCTTTCTCATAGTGATAACTATAGTATAGCACGATTTTTTTAGAAGTCAATATGCCCAAACTCTCCCTCCACCTCGTCGCTTGGAACAGCTTGTCCGACTTGCCGGATCTTTTTGAGTCGATTGAAAATCAGACTTATAAAAATTTTGTCGTGCGGGTGGTTGATAATGGTTCGGGTGATGGAGTCGAGAAATGGTTGCGGGAAAAATATCCGACCGTGACGATTATTAGAAACGCGCGCAATCTTGGTTTTGGCGCGGCTCATAATCAAATGATTAAGTATGCCGTGAGTCACTGGGGCGGAGACCACGCCGTCCAGCGTGGCGCAGGACAGGCGGGTTCTCTGCTGGGCAGAGAAGACTTGAATCATTGTTATTGCGTTACGATTAATCCGGACATCATCATGCGGCCGACTTGTCTTGAAGAATTGGTTAAAGAAGCCGAAGCACATTCCGAGGCAGCCAGTTTTTCGCCAAAACTTTTAAGAACTTTTCAGGATAACGGAACTGACGAAGTTTTGCGCGAACGCACTAATTCCGATGTTATCGATTCAACCGGTTTGCGCGGCAACAAATTTCGCTGGTTTTACGAACGCGGAGCCGGTGAATTGGATCAGGGTCAGTTTGACGCGGCGCGCGAAGTCTTTGGCGTTTGCGCGGCTTTGGCCATGTATCGCGCCTCGGCTTTGGAAGATATTAAAATGTCTGACGGCGAATATTTTGATGAGGATTTTTTTGCTTACAAAGAAGATATTGATTTGGCCTGGCGCTTGCGCGGGGCTGGTTTTGAAGCGCGGTTTGTGCCCGAAGCCGTGGCTCACCACGCTCGCGGCATGTACGGCAAGGAGCGAGCCGGTTTTTTTGAACGTCTTAAAAATCGCCGAAAAAAATCAAAGGTTCGCAATTTTTATTCCACCCGCAATCATTGGTGGATGCTTTTCAAAAACATGAGTTTGGTTGAATATTTGTTGGCCACCTGGTGGATTAAGCCGGCCGAAGCGGCGCGTTTTTTTTACGTTTGTTTGTTTGAACCGTCCAACGTTCGCGCGATCGGACAATTTTTTGGTGGTTTGGGTAAAATGCGGCGCAAGCGCCGGGAAATTTTGACTCGTCGTAAAGTTCCCAGACAAAATATTAGCCAATGGTTCAGATGAAATGGTAAAATAAAGTTATGAGCCACGATTCCGAATTTTTAATCCGCCACGCCCCGCATTCAGAACAAAAAAAAATTCACCGCCGCCATTTTTTGACGGTTGGTTTGATTGTAGCGGCGATTTTAATCGGTCTTTTGGCGATTTGGACAGCGGTTAATGTCGGTTTATCGTCCGCCGCTCTTTTAGACGGTCGTGATAATTTGATTGAAGCCAAAAGCGCGGCGGAAAATTTTTCTTTTGAAGAAGCTAAAAGTTTTCTAAGTAAGGCCGAAACAGATTTTTCCAAAGCCAATACTTGTCTTCATCGCGTTGGCTGGTTAAAAATCGTGCCTTGGTTTGGTTCGCAAGTTTCCGCGGCCGAAACCATGCTCGATTCTTCAGCCAACCTTTTTGCGGTTGTCGAACGTTTAGCGGATTTAGGGGCGGAAATTACTCGCTTAGTTGGTCAAACTGAAGATACAACGGAAGGCTTGGCAATGGTTTCTTCGCTCAAATATGACGAAATGACTCCGGCCGTCAAGCGTCTGGTGTTGCAACGGCTTAACGGGGCGGCGCCTGATTTTGCTTTATTAGCCGAACAAGTCGGTTTGATTAAAAATGAGTTAAACGATTTAAAAGAAACACCTGATCCGATCGGAGCCGTGGCTCGACAGCTTGATGAATCGCTATCGCGGGCTTATCAAGCGCTTAATTTAATGGCTACGGTCACTCGTTTAATTCCCGCTTTTGCCGGCCTTGACGAGGAAAAGAAATTTCTTTTGCTTTTGGAAAACAATACCGAGCTGCGGCCGGCCGGCGGTTTTATCGGCACTTACGGAATTCTTCGGGTTAAAGACGGCGAAATTGTCGAACTCGAGTTAAAAGATTCTTATTTATTAGATCAAGCCGCGGCCGCCACCTGGTCGGCCGTGCCGCCTCAGCCGCTACAAAAATATCTGGCCGTTGAAAAATGGTTTTTTCGCGATAGCAACTGGTCGCCTGATTTTTCCGTTTCCGCCCGAAACGCCATCAGCATGTTTACGAGTGAAGTGTTGTCCATTCCGGCCGAGGCGCGGGTTGGCGTTCAACAACCGCTTTCTTTTGATGGGGTGATCGCTTTAACCCCGACTTTTGTTTCTGATTTATTAAAGATTACCGGTCCGATTACGGTTAGCGGTCAAACTTTTACCGCCGACAACATTGCCGATGCTCTTGAATATCAAGTGGAAAAAGGTTTTCAAGAAAACGGTTTGCCTTACGAACAACGCAAGGAAATTATTACGGTTTTGTTTAACGAAATGAAAACAAAAATTTTCGATTTATCGTTTAGCGCCTGGCCGCCGGTTTTCGCGGCTGTTGAAAAAAATTTATCAGACAAACAAATCGTGCTTTTTGACGGTTCGTCCAGTGGTACTGAAGAAATTATTCAAAAAGCCGGCTGGGGCGGGGTTGTCGAAAGTGGCGTTGGTGATTTTTTAATGGTCATCGATGCCAATCTAGCCAGTTTAAAAACCGATCCTAAAATTTTGCGAAACATTTCTTATTCAATTAAGCCGTCTGAAGAAGGCCGTTTTATCGGCAAGGTGACGATTTGGTATGATCATCAAGGTCAATTTGATTGGAAAACCACTCGTTACCGCACCTACACTCGGGTTTATGTGCCGCTTGGCAGCGAATTTATCGCTGGTATCGGCATGATGGCTAATGACAAATTAAAAAATCCTTCCGGCGCGGTCGGCACGGTTGATGTTAGTCAAGAACTTGGTTTAACGGTTTTTGGCGCTTTTATTTCCGTTGAACCGGGCGAAAGCGGCGAGTTGTCTTTTGAATATTATTTGCCAGCCTCGGTTGTCGATCAGATTGAATCGGGCGACTATTCTTTGCGGATCGTTAAACAAATTGGCGCCATTGAACCCGGTTTGACCACTGAGTTAAATTTTGGTAAGAAGGTGACATCAGCTTGGCCGGCTGAATTGGAACATTTTTGGGGCGATGAGACTTATTCCGGAGCCTTTGGTCTGGCAAAAGATTTATCGATTAACGTTAGTTTTGATTAAAAATAGTGGGAAAAATCTTGGTTATGTTTATTAAGAAGATCGGAATCGACCTCGGAACCACCACAGTCCTCGTTTACTTGCCTAAACGAGGCGTTATTATCAATGAGCCATCTGTGGTGGCAATTTCTAAAATTGATAAAAAAGTTTTGGCCGTCGGCCGCGAGGCTAAGGAAATGATCGGCCGCACGCCGGATACGATTGTCGCTCGCCGGCCGCTTAAAGACGGCGTGATTGCCGATTACCATACCACCGAGGCCATGCTGCGTTATTTTATTAACAAAGCCGTTGGCGGGGTGCGGATTTTTCGTCCCGAGGTTATGGTGGCTGTTCCCGGCGGCATTACTTCGGTTGAACGCCGCGCGGTTATTGACGCCACTTTGGCGGCCGGCGCCCGAGCCGCTTACGTTATTAAAGAACCGATTGTCGCGGCCATTGGCGCCAATATTCCCATTGGCTCGCCCTCGGGTCATATGATTATTGATATTGGCGGCGGAACTTCGGAAATGGCGGTTTTGTCGCTCGGCGGTATTGTTTCTTCCGAGTCAATCAGAATCGGCGGCGTAAAACTTGACGCGGCCATTTCTGAATTTGTTCGCCGTAAATACGGTTTGGCCATTGGCGAGCGGACTTCTGAAGATATTAAAATTCATATCGGTTCGGCCATGTATTTGCCGGAAAAATTAATCATGGAAATAAAAGGGCGCGATATGGTAACCGGCTTGCCTAAAATTATCGAGGTTACTTCTGACGATGTCACCGAAGCCATTCAAAACGAACTTGAAAGCATTATTGCCACGGTTAAAGAGGTTTTGCACAAAACCCCGCCGGAATTATCAGCCGATGTTATGGAAAAAGGCATTGTCCTTTCAGGCGGTACGGCTCAACTGCGCAATTTTGATCGGCTTATTTCCGAAGCCACCGGCGTGCCGGTTTATGTGGCCGAAGACCCACAATTGTGCGTGGCTAAAGGCACGGGCGTGGCCCTGGAGAATTTGGAAGCTTATAAACGAAGTATATTTACTAATTAGGTTGGAGAGGGCGCGAATTACGAATCTTTTCGAATATACGAATTACTAATCTACACGAATATCCGAATTTGTAAATTAGTATATTCGAACAATTCGTAATTCGTATATTCGCGATGTATTCGTAATTCGCGCCCTCTCCAATAATATTGTTATGATTATCGCCATCGATGCTTCATCAGCTGAAAAGTCACAACGCACCGGTGTGGAAGAATACGCTTGGCAATTGATTGAAGGTTTTAAAGAATTGTCCTTGCTTGGTTCCGAGGCGCAACTTTGTCTTTACAATCGCGAGCAACTGCGTTGGCCTTTTAAAAGATTTTGGTTGCAACTTCGAGTGACTTGGGAATTGCTGCGGCGGCCGCCGGAAGTTTTTTTTGTGCCGGCTCAAAGCTTGCCTTTTTTTGTTTCCAAAAAAATTAAAGTCGCTACGACTATTCATGATGTTGGTTTTCGCCGTCGATCGGATTTGTATCAACCGTCCGAAGTTCGCCGACAGAACGCGGCCACTCGTCGGGCAGTAAAACGAGCGGACATTATTTTTGTTCCGAGCGAGTTCACTAAAAAAGAATTAGTTGAATTGTTTCACGCGCGTCAGGAAAAAATAATCGTCACTCCGCTAGCGGCCGATAAAATGTTTGTTCAACAAGAGAAGGCGGCGATTGAGCCGATTTTGAATAAGTATCGCCTTGGATACAAAAATTATTTTTTATTTGTCGGTCGCGTTGAGGCTAAAAAAAATCCGATGGCGCTTATTCCGGCGTTTAACGAATTTAAAAAAAATATGGGCTTTGGCGATCCGATGCGTTTGGTTTTTGCCGGCTCGGCCGGGTGGCGCTCCGGTGAGGCCAAAAAAGCCGCGGCTGTTTCGTCTTATAAAGATTTTATCTCTTGGCTTAATTTTGTGCCGCGCGAGGATTTGCCAGCCCTGGTTGCCGGGGCGCGAGCTTTGGTGGCGCCCAGCTGGTATGAAGGTTTTGGGTTAACTCTTATTGAAGCCGCGGCTTGCGGAACGCCGGTTATTGCTTCAGATATTTCGGCTCATCATGAAGTTATGGGAGACGCGGCCTTGTTTGTTCCGCCCATGGCCGCCGAACAATGGGCCATGGCTTTTACCAGGACAGCTCGCGAAGCCGTATTGATGAGCGATTTATCGGTCAAAGGCCTGGAAAGAGTTAAACAATTTTCTTGGGTCTCGACAATTAAAAAAACTTGGGATTCTCTTTGTTCTCTATATGGATTACCTCTTTCGTGAACTTACCAATCTTGGTTTTTCTGATAAAGAAGCGGCGATTTATTTGGCGGCTTTGCAATTAGGTTTGTCGCCGGTGCAGGAAATCGCCAAAAAAGCCGGCATCAATCGAGCCACGGCTTATCTTCTTTTGGATGTTTTGATTAAGAAAGGTTTGGTGAGCGTTTTTGTTAAAGACGATCGTAAATGTTTTGCCGCCGAGTCGCCGGATAAATTGGTTTCTTTGGTTCGTTTGCAAAAACACGAGTTGGAAGAAAAAGAAAAAGAATTAACCGCCACCTTGCCCAAACTTTTGGCTATTTACAATTTGGGGGGAACCAGGCCGCAGATTCGTTATCTTGAAGGTTTTGAGGGCGTGGCCGAAGTCATGAAATTTTTTGAAGCCATGGAGGGCGAGTTTGTTCAAATTACCAACATCGATGAAGTCGATAAAATGAAATCTTTTTTTCAATACCGCTCTCGACATCTGGAAGAGCTGCGCAAAAAAGTTTCGCCCAACCGATTACTGGCCGTTATGAACGAACCGGATTTTTCCAAAATCCCGATTATCCCCGGCGCCGAGGTTCGCTTGTTGCCTTTTGAAAAGTTTCCCATGAGCGGCGACATCTCGGTTCGCGGCAACACAATTTTCATGTATTCGTTTCAAGAAAAAATGATTGGCATCATCATCACCAGCGCGGATTTGGCAAATACGATTAGGCAACTTTTTAACGTGGCTTGGGAGGGGTCTGGCGGGTATATGAGTGAGAGACGGTAATTCTCCCTCCACTACCATCGCCACCTCTCATCCTTCCTATTTTTTTTTCACCCCTCTCGTTCATCGGTTATCCCTCACTCTTAACTCCCCTCGCGCTGAAGTTACCCCCTCACCCCTTTCCCCCCTCTCCCTGCAAAGAGCAGAGGGGAGAGGGGGTGGTGTTCTATAAATTATTTTTCATTTATTTTTTCCCCTCTCCCATTTGCGCCTACTAGCAGGGAGAGGGGTTAGGGGTGAGGGGTAAACCGATGGGTGCGGATAGGTTCTAAAATAAAAACCCCACTTCGGGCGAAGAAATGGGGTTTTTGTTTTTTTCTATCTCTGAACATCACAGGGGTGGTGGGCAGAGAACGAAGGCCGGCTCGAGAAGCGAGCGCGGCCGGTGAAGCGAAGGGCAGGAGGGTCTAGATGAGACCGTCGACCATTTGGAGCAAGTCCTTGGTCGGGTTGGTCCTGGGGCGAATGACCAGATCCTCCTTTCCGATCGGGAAGATTTCCGGGGATCGGAGGGAATGTTCGTCCTTTCCGATCTGGCCGATCTCCACGACCGAAGCTGTGCTCGGACAGGAGTTTTCGACCATGATCTAAGGTGGACCCCATCGTCAAGACAGCATGTTGATAAGTTGAAGACCCAGTTACAATCGGGTGTATCAGTCTGTTCTGATCAGTTCAGGACAGACGGATAGACCCGATTTTTTGTTTCAATTTTTC
>Ga0265296_1005656_pt1 | contig 10124 bp, 2 predicted proteins | sample MunlanPumphouse1_FD_189073 | JGI IMG/M metagenome (GOLD analysis project Ga0265296, IMG submission 189073) | Groundwater microbial communities from a municipal landfill in Southern Ontario, Canada - Pumphouse #1 | ecosystem: Environmental > Aquatic > Deep subsurface > Groundwater | place: Canada...
TAGCCGACGATGGCATCGCCCGGCAACGGCTGGCAGCAGCCGGCCATCTGGGTCATCAGGTTGCCTACGCCCTGGATCTGGATATCGCCGCGCTTGCCCGGCTTGTAGCCGGTGGCCTTGCGTGGGATCAGTTCCAGTTGCTCGCTGCCACGCTCCGGTTCCACCAGTTGCTGGGCCAGGTTGACCAACTGCGCCAAGCGCAGGTCGCCGGCACCGAGGGCAGCGAACATGTCTTCGGCAATCTTCATGTTGGCCTTTTCGGCCAACTTGTCGAAATCCACCTGGGGCAGGCCCAGGCGCCCCAGCTCGCGCTCGAGCAAGGTCTTGCCGGCGGCGACGTTCTGGTCCCGCGCCTGCAGCTTGAACCAGTGGACAATCTTCGCCCGCGCACGCGACGTGGTGATGTAGCCCAGGTTCGGGTTCAGCCAGTCGCGGCTCGGCGTACCGTGCTTGCTGGTGATGATCTCGACCTGCTCACCGGTCTGCAGGCTGTAGTTGAGCGGCACGATGCGCCCGTTGATCTTGGCGCCACGGCAGTTGTGGCCGATCTCGGTGTGCACGCGGTAGGCAAAGTCCAGCGGCGTCGCCCCCTTGGGCAAGTCGATGGCGTGGCCATCGGGGGTGAAGATGTAGACCCGGTCGGGCTCGATATCCACCCGCAGTTGCTCGGCCAGGCCGCCGATATCGCCCAGTTCTTCGTGCCATTCCAGCACTTGGCGCAGCCAGGAGATTTTCTCTTCGTACTGGTTGGAGCCCGACTTGACGTCGGTACCCTTGTAGCGCCAGTGCGCACACACGCCCAACTCTGCCTCTTCGTGCATGGCGTGGGTACGGATCTGCACTTCCAGCACCTTGCCCTCGGGGCCGATCACCGCCGTGTGCAGCGAGCGGTAGCCGTTCTCCTTGGGGTTGGCGATGTAGTCGTCGAACTCTTTGGGAATGTGCCGCCACAGCGTATGAACGATACCCAGCGCGGTGTAGCAGTCGCGCATTTCCGGCACCAGCACACGCACGGCGCGCACGTCGTAGATCTGGCTGAAGGCCAGGCCCTTGCGCTGCATTTTGCGCCAGATCGAATAGATGTGCTTTGCCCGGCCGCTGATATCGGCTTCGACACCGGTAGCCTGCAATTCCGAGCGCAACTGGCCCATCACATCGCTGATGAAGCGCTCACGGTCCAACCGCCGCTCATGCAGCAGGGTCGCGATCTGTTTGTATTGATCGGGCTCCAGGTAGCGGAAGGACAAGTCCTCCAGCTCCCACTTGATATGGCCGATGCCCAGGCGGTGAGCCAGGGGCGCGTAAATATCGAAGACCTCACGGGCGACGCGATTGCGCTTTTCGTCATCGGCGGTTTTCACCGCACGGATCGCGCAGGTGCGCTCGGCCAGCTTGATCAGCGCGACGCGTACGTCGTCGACCATCGCCACCAGCATCTTGCGCAGGTTTTCCACCTGACCCTGGGTGCCGAGCACCATCGACTGGCGCGGGCTGAGGCTGGCGCTGATCGCAGCCATACGCAACACGCCATCGATCAGCTTGGCCACCACCGCGCCGAAACGCTGGCTGACCAGCGGCAACGCAATATGCCCTTCGCGCACACCGCGATAGAGCACCGCGGCGATCAGCGAATCCTGGTCCAGCTTGAGGTCGGCGAGGATCTCGGCGATTTCAAGCCCGGTACGAAAACTGGATGTTCCTTCGGCCCAGAGGTTCTTGGCCGCATTGTCTTGCTGTTCTGCCTCGCGAGCGAACTCGCAGGCGGCTTTCAAGGCTTCACGGTCCAGTGCCGGATCGACACTGATGGCATGATCCAGCCATGCCTCGAGATTGATACTGCCGTCGGTGTTGATCGGCTGGTGTGCTCTCACCTGTACCATCTTGCTTACCTTCCCTACGACGCGCCTGTAGCGCGTCAAAATCGCTGACCCTTGTAACGCGAACTCCCTGGCAGGTCACAGGCCCTGGAGAACGCAGGCCAGTCGGACTAAGCGAGCATCCTAGCTCGCTTCAAATAACGCCATCGCCTCGACATGCGCAGTTTGCGGAAACATATCGAGGATCCCGGCACGTTTTAGCCGGTAGCCTTGCTTGACCAACTCGACAGTGTCCCGCGCCAGCGTGGCTGGATTGCAGGACACATACACCAGGCGATCAGCCCCCAGAGTGGCGAGCTTGCGCACAACCTCCAGGGCACCATCGCGGGGTGGGTCCAAGAGTACCGCAGAAAAGCCTGCTTTGGCCCACTGCGCATCACTCAAAGGCTGGGACAAATCGGCCTGAAAAAACTGCACATTATGCAAATTGTTGCTTGCGGCATTCAGCGCCGCGCGGTCCACCATGGCCTGCACGCCCTCTACCGCCACCACTTCACGCACTTGGCGCGCCAGAGGCAGGGCAAAGTTGCCAAGGCCGCAGAACAGGTCCAGCACCCGTTCGTCGGAACGTGGTGCCAGCCAATCCAGCGCCTGGGCAACCATCGCTTCGTTGACCCCGGCGTTGACCTGTACAAAATCCCCAGGCCGGTAAGCCAGGTCCAAGTCCCACTGCTGCAGACGATAGCCCAGGCCCGCCCCGGCCGCGAACGGCTGCGGCTCGCCCTCTCCATGCAGCCACAACTGGGCATCATGGAAGGCACAGAATTCTTGCAGCACCACCAGGTCGGCATCCGACAGCGGCGCCATATGCCGCAGCAACACGGCAATCGACGAGCCACTGAACAGCTCCACATGCCCCAGGGCCTGAGGTTTGCTCAGGCGCCGCAACATGTTGGGCAGGCGCTGCATGATCGGTTGCAAGGCCTGTACCAGCACCGGGCAATCATCGATGGCCACGATGTCCTGGCTGGCCACGGCGCGAAAGCCAACGTCCAGGCGCTTGGCCTTGACGTCATAGCGCACGGCCACGCGGGCCCGGCGGCGATAGCCGAACTCGGGCCCGCTCAACGGCGCGGCCCATTCCTGGGGCTCGACCCCGGCAACACGGGACAATTGCTCGGCGAGCATGCGCTGTTTCAGGGCAAGCTGTTCGTCATGGGGCAAGTGTTGCAGGCTGCAACCGCCACAACGGCCGGCATGGGCGCACGGCGCCGGGCGACGCAGTTCGCTGGCATTGAACACCCGTTCGGTGCGGGCCTCGACCACTTTGCCATGGGCACCCAGCACCCGCGCCTCGACCTCTTCGCCGGCCAGTGCACCCACTACAAACCAGGTGCGGCCTTCGAAAAACACGATCCCCCGGCCATCGTTGGCCAGGCGTTCGATGGTCAGGCGCTGTTTTTTACCGACCGGGATTTGTGGCGCCCGATTACCGCCCGTTGGCTGGAAACGCAGGCCTCGCTCTTGCTTGGCCATCAGTTGGGCGCGTCGAAAATGCCGGTCGACAGGTAACGGTCGCCTCGGTCACAGATGATCGCGACGATCACCGCGTTTTCCAGTTCTGCAGACAAGCGCAACATGCCGGCCACAGCGCCACCCGAGGACACACCGCAGAAGATGCCTTCTTCACGGGCCAGGCGACGGGTGGTGTCTTCGGCTTCACGCTGGGCCATGTCGATGATGCGATCGACGCGGGCGGCGTTGTAGATCTTTGGCAGATACTCCTCGGGCCAGCGGCGGATACCGGGGATCGCCGCGCCTTCCATCGGTTGCAGGCCAACGATCTGGATCGCCGGGTTCTGCTCCTTGAGGTAGCGCGAGTTACCCATGATGGTACCGGTGGTGCCCATGGAGCTGACGAAATGGGTGATGGTGCCCTGGGTCTGGCGCCAGATTTCCGGGCCGGTGCTGGCGTAGTGCGCTTCCGGGTTGTCACCGTTGGCGAACTGGTCCAGGACCTGGCCACGGCCTTCGGCGGCCATGCGCTCGGCAAGATCGCGCGCGCCTTCCATGCCTTCTTCCGGGGTGACCAGCAACAGCTCGGCACCATAAGCGGTCATCGCCGCCTTGCGCTCGGCGCTGCCGTTGTCGGGCATGATCAGGATCATCTTGTAGCCCTTGATCGCCGCGGCCATGGCCAGGGCAATCCCGGTATTGCCGGAGGTGGCTTCGATCAGGGTGTCGCCGGGCTTGATCTGCCCACGCAACTCGGCGCGGGTGATCATCGACAACGCCGGGCGGTCTTTGACCGAGCCTGCCGGGTTATTACCCTCGAGCTTGAGCAGCAAGGTATTGCTGGTGTTACCCGCCATGCGCTGCAAGCGGACCAGGGGGGTGTTGCCGACGCAATCGGCGATGGTTGGGTACTGCAAGGTCATGGCGTATTCGCAATCCAGACTGCGGGGGCGCCTATCATACCGGCAAACGCTGGCGGGCCATATCACGCAAAGTGTGGTGCTTATAACTCAATGAACTAAAGCCCAGGGCTGTCGGTGGAGAGGGGCTGTTATGGCTAGGGACTGTTGTGGCGAGGGGGCTTGTCCCCCGCTGGGCTGCGCAGCAGCCCCAATAAGACCGCCGAGGTGTGTCAGGTCAACTGAGGGTGCAGGTTTTGGGGCTGCTGCGCAGCCCAGCGGGGGACAAGCCCCCTCGCCACGACAGCCCCCTCTCCACAAAAGCCCCTCTGCCAGAACAGCTCCTTGGCCATAGGGGCTACACGGTATCCACCTTCAATGAATGATCGTTGAGCATCCCGTTAATGATGGTCGCCGTGTCTGCCCCACCCGCAATCAGGCCACCCGCCCCCGGTGTCACGCCGTATTGGGTCGCCAGGTTGACGCCGGCCAGGTCGATGGTCTGGGTAGCCGTGGCCCCTGCAACAGAGCTGATGTCGATGGTGGTCGTGCCGCTCACCACCTTGAAGTGCAGGTAATCATCCAGAGACGCCGTCGTCGCATTCTCCCCTTGCAGCAATTGCGAGAGGTCCAGCTTGTCGGTGCCCACGGTAAAGTCGGTGATGACGTCGTGCCCGCTACCGCCGGTGAGGTAATGGAAGGTGTCGGCACCCGCGCCGCCGGTCAGGGTGTTGTTGCCCGGACCACCGATCAGGATGTCATCGCCGCCCTCGCCCTTGAGGGTGTCATTGCCCAGCCCGCCCGAGATCAGGTTGTTGCTGCCGTTGCCGGTGAGGAAGTCGTTGAAGTTGGAACCGATCAGGTTCTCCAGGGCCGTCAATGTATCGGTCCCGGCGCCCCCCGTGATTTGCCCTCCCACCGTGCCAAGGTTGACGGTCACGCCCGACGTGGCATTGGCGTAACTCACGGTATCGATGCCCGCACCGCCATCGAGCAGGTCATTGCCGATGCCACTGAACAGCAGGTCATTGCCATTGCCGCCGTGCATCTCGTTGTTGCCATTGCCAGCACTCAGTACATCATTGCCATCGCCGCCATTGAGGATGTTGTTACCGGGCCCGGCCATGAGGATGTCATCACCGTTGGTACCGGTGAGGGTGGTGCCGGCCTGGTAGGTGATGTCTACGGCGGCGCTGTCGCTGCCGCCGTGGTTATCGCTGACCGAGTAGTTACCGTGGTAGTCCGGCGTGTAGTCCTGGGCGCCGGCATAGTTGATCTTCATATCTAACTGGTAGCTTTCTGCGCCATTGACGTTGCCACCTGCTGGATTGGTGGTGTTGGCAATGTGAATCTGATAGCTACCGTCCGTTAACGCAGTCAGCGTCGCGCCATCCGCGAGAGGGAGTTCTCCGCCACCGTTGAGCGAATAGGTCATGACGATGTTACCGACCGGCCGGTTGTGATCCAGGTTGAGGGTCTCCCCCGCCTTGAGAGTGACCGTCACGCGATCGTCGGGCGTAGTGCCGCCGACACTGCTGAGATTGCCGGTGATCGCAAGGGCTGCGGTCAGGGCCCCGATATCGGCAAACGAGGTACGTACATCCCCCAGGGTTGTACCGGTAAGCGTTCTGGTCCCCGTCCCGGTAAACGCCGCGTTCTTGGCCACCCAGCCGGTTGGAAAACTGGTGGGGATAGCCGTCAGGTTGTCATGGTTGGCATCGCTGTCATTGGCCAGCAGCAACTGCGCAGGCACCACAATGTTGCCCGACAGGATATTGGTGATCACATGGTCATCACCGGCCACCGGTGCCACGTTGGGGTTGACCTTGACCACCAGGCTGGAGGTCGCCAGGTCGCCGTCGTTATCGCTGACGGTCACGCCAAAGGTCTCGGTGACCAGCGAGCCCGTCAATTTCGGCGGGTTGTAGCGGAACTCGCCGTTGTCCATGTCGACGATCAGCGTGCCGCCCTGGTTGGTGGTGATGGTAATACTGTTGCTGACGGTGTCGAACGTGCCGTGCCCGCCTGGCAGGTTGGCGCTCATCGAGCCCCCCGCCGCCGGGTTGTAGGTGTAGGTGATGCCGTCTACCGTGAGGGATTTGACGAAGCCACCGTCGGCACCAAATGTGCCATCCGTCAGCAGGCTCCCCGTGACTGGCGCGCCCTGCACCGTGCCGGCCAGCACCGCATCCAGGCCCGCCAGGTTGGCAACCACTACCGCATTGGTATTGGTGTGGGTGCTGCCGTCGTAGGCCACCGGGTCCAGGTAAATGCTGTTGACGCCCGCGCCCAGGCCAATGGCATAGGCCTTGATGCCGTTGGCATCGAGGAAGGCCCGCCATACGCCTTCTTCAGTGGCATCGATACCGTCGCCGTACTCCGGGTTGACCGCGTTGCCAGGGTTGTTCGGATTATTGGTGTTGGACGTGGTGGGGTTACCGTCCGAGAAGAAGTACGCCACGTTCTGCGCACCTTCCAGCTTGCCGGCGGTGCCGTACGCAGTCTGCGCAGTGCCCAGGGCCGAGTCGTAGTTGGTGCCATTGAACGCGGTGAGGCCGTTGACCAGGGTCTTGGCCGTGGCGACGCTGACCCATTGGCTGCTCAATTGTTGCGAGCTGTCGTTGAAGGTCACGATCTGCACCTTCACGTCGCCCATATCGTCATAGCGGTTAAGCAACTGGGTGATGGACGCCTTGGCCAGGTCGAGCCGCGTACCGCCGGCCCCAGACGCGTCATTCATGCTGCCGGAAATGTCGATGATCAGCAGCAGGTTGGAGTCCACCTCCGTCGCCGTGACCTCACGCGCGCTGGACACCACTATTGGCATGTCGTCGACAATACTCACCACGATGCTGCTGGTGGTGGAGTTGCCCAATTGGTCGGTGACCTTGTAGGTGAAGGTCTCGGTCAGCACATTCGGCCCGTCATTGCTGTTGGGCAAGGTCTTCGGTGCCGACGTCAGGGTGTAGGTGTAGGTGCCATTGGCATTGAGCAGGATCTGCCCATAGCTGCCCGTCGCACTGCCGACCAGGCTGAAACTCAACGGGCCAGTGCCGCCGGTGGTCGAGCCCACCAGGGTGCCAGTGGCCGTTTCGCTGGTGGCGGTCGGGTCGCTGCCGATCACAGTGCCGGGCGCCAGGTCGAGGCCATCGAGTTTCAGGTCCAGGGCTTTTTCGTAGACCGTGACATCGCCATCGACGCTAGCCACCAGGCCGCTGTCGGCCACATTGATGGTCAAGGTCGTGGTGCTCAAGTCACCGTCTGCATCACGCACGGTGTAGACAAAGGTGTCCACGGCTCCCGGTGGGTTCACCGAGTTGGGGTTGCTGTGATACACGGCGTTGCCGTTCGCATCCAGGGTCAGGTAGCCGAAGCTGCCGGTGATATTCCCGCCCAGGCCACCACTGGCCGGCGTACCGACATTACTCCCTGCCCGCACCCCGACCACCGCACCCGCCAGGGTGGGGCTATCGGCACCGCCGACATCATTGCCCAACACATTGACGCTGACCACACCGCCCTCTGCTACCGAGCGCACATCGGGATTGGCGATGGGCAGGTCATCGATGATGTTGATATCAATCGTGCCCGTCGCCGTATTGGTGTCGTAATCGCTGGCCGTGACCGGAATTTGCTCGGACAGGCTGTTGGCACCGCTGGCATTGGGGTGCGTTTCGTTGTCGAGCAGGGTGTAGCGGTAGCTGACCACCCCGGTGTTGGGGTCGTAGCCAGTGACAACAAAGCTGTTGCCCAGCAGGGTACCTTCCGACAGCGGGAAGGTGGCAACCACCCCGTTGGTCACCACATTCAGGCCACCGACCGTGAGGTTTTTCAAACCATCCAGGGCGGTCACGGTGAAGGTACCGGTCTGAGTCAACAAGGGCGTGTTCGGGTTGGAACCATCGACCAGGTTTTTTTCAAAGACGGTCAACTCCCCGCCAGTCAGATCCAGGCCGGTGAGCACTACCGGGTCGTTGTTGTTATGCACCTGTAGCACCAGCTTGGCGGTGCTGGTATCACCGTCACTGTCGTTCAACTGGTAGGTGAAAGTCTCGGTACCGTTCCCCCCGCCGTGCAGGGCGATAAATTGGGGGTCGGTCTTGTCGAGGGTGTAGGTGTAGCTGCCGTCGGCAAACAGTTGCAGTGTGCCGTAAGTACCGACGATGGTGTTGGGCGTGACCGGGCCGGTGGCGACCCGATCAGCACCTTGCACATCGTTGCCCAGCACGCTGCCAGTCAGGGTGAGCTGGCTTTCAGAGGCCACGCCGCCGGGATTGTCGTCGAAGGCTTTTGGCACATCGTCGACCACATTGACGTCCAACGTGCCCGTAGCGCCGCTGTTGTTGCTGTCGGTGGCAGTTACCGCGAACGACTCACTGATGCTATTGGTGCCTGCGCCGGTTGGGTGGCTGTCAGTGCCGTTGAGGGTGTAGCTGTAGCTGATCACACCAGTGCTAGCGTTGTAGCCGGTGATGGTCAGGGTGTTGCCGAAACCGGTGGGTTCCGATTGCGGGAAGGTCGCCGCAACGCCGTTGGTGACGACGTTGATACCGCCCACAGTCAGATTTTTCAGGCCATCCAAGGCGGTCACGGTGAAGGTGCCGGATTGGGTCAATGCAGACCCATCGTTGGCGCTGCCCAATGGCAGGTTTTTCTCGTAGACGGTGACTTCGCCGCCGTTTACTTCCAGGCCGGTCAGTACTACTGAGTCGTCGTTGTTATGCACCTGTAGCACCAGCTTGGCGGTGCTGGTATCGCCGTCACTGTCGTTCAATTGATAGGTGAAGGTTTCAGTGCCGCTGCCACCGCCATTCAGGGCCATGAACTGTGGATCGGTTTTGTCCAAGGTGTAGGTGTAGCTGCCATCGGCGAAGAGCTGCAAGGTGCCATAAGTACCGGTGAAGGTACCGGCAGTTACCGGGCCAGTGGCGACCCGATCAGCGCCTTGCACATCGTTGCCCAGCACGCTGCCAGTCAGGGTGAGCTGGCTTTCAGAGGCCACGCCGCCGGGGTTGTCGTCGAAGGCTTTTGGCACGTCATCAACCACATTGACGTCCAACGTGCCCGTAGCGCCGCTGTTGTTGCTGTCGGTGGCAGTTACCGTGAACGACTCGCTGATGCTGTTAGTGCCTGCGCCGGTTGGGTGGCTGTCAGTGCCGTTGAGCGTGTAGCTGTAGCTGATCACACCAGTGCTGGCGTTGTAGCCGGTGATGGTCAGGGTGTTGCCGAAACCGGTGGGTTCCGATTGCGGGAAGGTCGCCGCAACGCCATTGGTGACGACGCTGATACCGCCCACAGTCAGATTTTTCAGGCCATCCAGTGCGGTCACGGTGAAGGTGCCGGATTGGGTCAATACAGACCCATCGTTGGCGCTGCCCAATGGCAGGTTTTTCTCGTAGACGGTGACTTCGCCGCCGTTTACTTCCAGGCCCGTCAGTACCACTGGATCGTCGTTGTTATGCACCTGTAGCACCAGCTTGGCGGTGCTGGTATCGCCGTCACTGTCGTTCAATTGATAGGTGAAGGTTTCAGTGCCGCTGCCACCGCCATTCAAGGCCATGAACTGCGGATCGGTCTTGTCGAGGGTGTAGACATAGCTGCCATCGGCAAACAATTGCAGGGTGCCGTAGGTGCCAACAATGGTGTTTGGCGTGACCGGGCCGGTGGCGATGCGGTCGGCGCCTTGTACGTCATTGCCCAGCACGCTGCCGGTCAGGGTCAGCAGGCTTTCAGAGGCCACGCCGCCGGGGTTGTCGTCGAAGGCTTTTGGCACATCGTCGACCACATTGACGTCCAACGTGCCCGTAGCGCCGCTGTTGTTGCTGTCGGTGGCAGTCACCGTGAACGACTCGCTGATGCTGTTAGTGCCTGCGCCCGTTGGGTGACTGTCAGT
>Ga0265296_1005657_pt1 | contig 10123 bp, 10 predicted proteins | sample MunlanPumphouse1_FD_189073 | JGI IMG/M metagenome (GOLD analysis project Ga0265296, IMG submission 189073) | Groundwater microbial communities from a municipal landfill in Southern Ontario, Canada - Pumphouse #1 | ecosystem: Environmental > Aquatic > Deep subsurface > Groundwater | place...
CCAGTACCCTTTCGAAGTGTCGCCGCTGGCCCGTCGCAACGATGACAACCCGAACGTCACCGACCGTTTCGAGCTGTTCATCGGTGGTCGCGAAATCGCCAACGCCTACTCCGAGTTGAATGACGCCGAAGACCAGGCCGAGCGCTTCATGGCCCAGGTGGCCGACAAGGACGCCGGTGATGACGAAGCCATGCACTACGACGCCGACTTTGTTCGCGCGCTGGAGTACGGCATGCCGCCAACGGCTGGTGAAGGTATTGGTATCGACCGTCTGGTGATGCTGTTGACCAACTCACCGTCGATCCGCGATGTGATCTTGTTCCCGCATATGCGGCCACAAGCGTAGTCTTAGCGAATGCCGAAGCCGCCTTTTATAAGGCGGCTTTTTTGTGTGGCCTGTACTAACGTCAAGCGTACGGCGCCAGACTTTTGTTGAGTGAGAGGACGATCTTTCGTGAAGCGCGTAATGGCTCAAGAAGGCGCCGCTGGCATCGCTGCCGCCGTGGCAGAGAGTGTTCAGTACCAGGGCCGCAAGGCCAGCCGCCAGGGCAGCGAGCAGCGTCGCCAGGATATTCTCGACGCGGCCATGCGTATTGTCGTGCGCGATGGCGTGCGGGCCGTGCGCCATCGGGCGGTGGCGGCAGAGGCCGGTGTGCCTCTGTCGGCCACCACCTACTATTTCAAGGATATCGACGACCTGCTCACCGACACCTTTGCCCAGTATGTGGAGCGCAGTGCCGCGTTCATGGGCAAGTTGTGGGTGCGCAACGAAGGCTTGTTGCGGGAAATGGTGGCCTACGGGGATGGCAGTGCCGAGTCGCGCTCGCAACTGGCCGATGATATTGCGCGCCTGACCGCCGATTACGTCCTGCGCCAACTGCTTAACCGTCGCGAATACTTGATGGCCGAGCAGGCGTTTCGCCAGGAGGCCTTGTTGAACCCGCGCCTGGGCGAGCTGGTCCGTTCTCACCAGCAGATTTTGTTGCAGGGCACTTGCCAGTTTTTCCAGGTGCTGGGTTCCCGTGAGCCGCAACAGGATGCCAAAGTGTTGACGGCGATTATCAGTCGGATGGAATATCAGGGCCTGCTGTTTGAGCCCGAGGCGCTGACCGGCGAAGAAATGCTCGAGATTCTCAAACGTTACATGCACCTGGTCCTGGCTTCGGTCTGAGGTTTTTGCAGCACTATGGACCTGCCCATGTAGGAGCGAGCTTGCTCGCGAAGGGCGTTAACGATGACGCGGGGAACCTGACTCCCCGCGTTGCCCTCAGGCTTTTCGCGAGCAAGCTCGCGCCTACAGAAGATCGCTCATTGCTGGAGTGTCCGATGAAAGCTTGGCGTGTACTGGTAGTCGCAATGTCGTTCCTGTTGCTCAGTGGTTGCTTGGTGACTTTCAAGGAGCCCTTGCCGGCCAGCGAGGCTGCACCGGATGCGCTGTTGGGCAAGTGGGCCAGCAAGAACGCCTGGGGCGAACCGCTCAACCTGCAGATCAGCCGCGCGGGCGAGCGTCGCTACAAGGCGGTGAGCACCTCGCAGACCAAGCCGGTCAAGCGCGACGAATATCTGTTCAGCGTGTCCCGCCACGGCAACCGCTGGTACCTGTCGGCGCCGCTGCCGGACAAGCTCGGCGGGCACTTTATCCTGGCCGGCTTCGAATTCAATGATGCCCGCGAACTGGTGGTCTATAACCTCGATCCCGAGGCGATCAACCAGGCCATCGCGCAGAAAATCCTGACGGGCAGCAGCGTAGAGACGGTCGAGGGCGACGGGACATTGGTCGACAGCCCCATGAGTCAGGTCCTGGCTTACCTGGATGATCCGGCCAACGCCGATGTGTTTGTCGAAGCCGTGCGCTATCAGCGCGTGGGCAAATAACGTTTAAAGAGGAAGCACCGGGTGGACGATTACCAGCAGACGATACGCACCTTGTCCGATCGCATTGTGCTGGCGCAAACACCGATTCGCGTCCTCGACGCTGTGAAGTGGGACGACAACATTCGCAAGGGCTTCCTCCAGGGCAAGGGCAAGCACATGCCGGCGGTGGACCGCGATTATTACTTGAACCGGCCACTGTCGTTCGATTCGAGCAAGGTGAAGCTGGAGTTCCAGAACATCGAGCGCGATATCACCCGCCAGTTGGGCCAGTTCAATCCGGTCGGGCAGATCATGCGGCGCATGTGCAAGGAATACCGCATGGTGGTGCGCATGCTTGAAGCCCGTGGTACCGAGGACTTCGGCCTGATTTCCCAGGAACTCTACGGCGCCGCGTCCGATGCATTCCATGCCGGCGACCCGACCCTGGCCGACCTGGGCCTGATGCTTTCCGACTACCTGAACAACATCGACGGGCGTGGCGACCTCAAGGACGAAGCCAAGACCTTGACCGCCAAGGACGCCGTGAGCCTGCTGCAAAGCCGCCTGAACAAGGTGTTTGGCGAGGCCGAGGAAACCATCCGCGTATTTGAGTCCGACGGCATCGTGGCCGACGCAGCGGCGGGGGCCGACTACATCAAGATCCGCGCCGATGCGATGTTCAACGAGCGCGATGTGCGGGCCCTGGAAGTCCACGAGGGGCTGGTCCACGTGGGCACCACCCTCAATGGCCAGAACCAGCCGATCTGCACCTTTCTGTCCAAGGGGCCACCGTCGTCGACCGTGACCCAGGAAGGCCTGGCGATCCTGATGGAGATCATCACCTTCGCCTCCTACCCTAGCCGCCTGCGCAAGCTGACCAACCGCACCCGTGCGATCCATATGGTGGAAGAGGGCGCTGATTTCCTGCAGGTGTTCGAGTTCTTCCGCGAGCAGGGCTTTGAAATGGCCGAGAGCTACGGCAATGCCAGCCGGGTATTCCGTGGCTCGACCCCGACGGGCCTGCCGTTTACCAAGGATTTGTCCTATCTCAAGGGCTTTATCATGGTCTACAACTACATCCAGCTGGCCGTGCGCAAAGGCAAGTTGGAGCAGGTGCCGCTGTTGTTCTGCGGCAAGACCACCCTGGAAGACATGCGCACCTTGCGCCAGTTGGTGGACGAAGGCCTGGTGGTGCCGCCTAAATACCTGCCGGACCAGTTCCGCGACATGAACGCCTTGTCGGCGTGGATGTGCTTCTCAAACTTCCTCAACCACCTGAGCCTGGATCGGATCGAGGCGGATTACTCCAACATCCTCTGACCCACCCCATCAACTGTAGGAGCCGGCTTGCCGGCGATAGCGATCCGCCAGACAAGGCTGTATCACGGGTAGACTGCGATCGCCGGCAAGCCGGCTCCTACAGTGTCCTCACCCACTTACGAGGTTTCAACGGATGAGACTGCTCGCCATTCTATGCCTGCTTCTGACCCTCAATGGCTGCAGCTCGCTGTTGTTCTACCCCGAGCCCGGCCTGCCCTTTACCCCGCAACAGGCGCGCCTGGAATACCGTGACGTCACCCTGACCACCGCCGACGGCGTGCAACTGCGGGCCTGGTGGCTACCGGCCAAGCCCGGCGTGCTGCTCAAGGGCACGGTGCTGCACCTGCACGGCAACGGTGGCAACCTGTCCGGGCACCTGGGGGGCAGTTGGTGGTTGCCGGCCCAGGGCTATCAAGTGCTGATGCTGGACTACCGCGGCTATGGCGTATCGCAAGGCAAACCTTCATTGCCGGCCATCTACCAGGACCTGGATGCCGCTTTCCAGTGGCTCGACCAGGCGCCCGAAGCCCAGGGCCAGCCGCTGGTCGTCCTGGGCCAGAGCCTGGGCGGGGCGTTGGCGGTGCATTACCTGGCGGCTCACCCTGCGCGCCAACCCCGGCTCAAGGCGCTGGTGCTGGACGGGGTGCCTGCCAGTTATCGTGATGTAGGGCAATTCGCCCTGAGTACTTCCTGGCTAACATGGCCGTTTCAGGTGCCGTTGTCATGGCTGGTGCCGGACGCCGACAGCGCGATCCACGGCATGCCACAGCTGACCGGCGTGCCGAAACTGCTGTTCCACAGTCTGGATGATCCGATCGTGCCGCTTTCCAACGGCATCCGTCTGTATCAAGCTGCGCCGCCGCCCAGGGTGCTGCAACTGACCCGGGGTGGGCATGTGCAGACCTTTGCCGACAAGACCTGGCAAACCGTGATGCTGCGCTACCTTGACGACCCGCAGCATTTCAATGGCCTGCGCCGCCTGGGGGAGATCCCCAATTACCCGGCGGCCGCCAATCCTCAAGTTGAACCATCAGAGAGCCCGCAATGAGCGAAGAACGCAACATGATCCCCCTGATCCTCACCGGCATCGGCACCATCATCGGCACCGTGGGTTGCCTGTGGTACTACGGTTACCTGCACTTCGCCAAGCCCGAGGATGCGTTGCTGCTCAGCGACTACACCATGCTCAAGACCGTGCCCGGCGAAGACTATAAAGTCTCCCTGACCCCGGCACCCCAGGTGGCGCAATGCGTTGATGGCGTGCTGGTGTTGTTCGACACCGAGCAAAAGGGGCTGACGGGTGTGCTGGTAAACAGCAAGAAGCAGGCAGTGCGCTGCATGGGCCAGGAAACCCCACAGCTGGAGCAGTAAGCAAACCGGTAATTTTTGGAACCACATTCTGTATGAAGCCACTGATTGGGGGGTCAGCACCGCTGACAAGCAACCCTCAATTAGGTGGAGTATCGCGATGAGTATTGGTGGAATAGGTGGTTTTAGCGGGTTTGGTAACTTCGGCGGCGGCGGCCTTGGTGATTCCGGCAACATGGTCGGCAAGGACGTGGGCGGCGCTCAGCAGCAGGGCAAAACGGATCCTGAAGCCTTGAGAAAGCTCCTGGAGATGCTGTTGGCCAGTGCCGGTGGTGCAGGCGGCTCTCAGGGCGCCGGCGAAGGGGATGAGCAAGACTCGCCACGCAAACAGATGAATGGGGAAAAACAGCAGGGTATGCAGAACATGATGCCGCAGGAGAACAACAATCCGGTCAACTTCGGCTAACCGCAAGCAACCGGTCGGCAGGTGTTTCTTTTGCAAAAAAAAGCCCTGCCTGGAACTCAGGCAGGGCTTTCAGACCGGTAGACGTCAGGCGGTTATTGCACCGAAGAACGTGGCTTGACCGGCTGGTTGTCGTTGGAGATGGTCACTTCAACGCGACGGTTCATCGCACGGCCCGAAACGCTGCCGTTATCGGCAATCGGGTATTCCTTGCCGTAGCCTGCGGTCACGATGCGGCTTGGGTTAACGCCCATCTTGATCAGCGCAACCTGTACCGAAGTGGCACGGCGCTCAGACAGGGTCTGGTTGTAGGCCGCGCTGCCGGTGCTATCGGTGTAGCCTTCGACGATTACTTTGCGATCCGGGTTTTCCTGGAGGAATTGCGCCAGTTTGTTGATGTTCATCAGACCGCTGGATTTCAGGTCGGCCTTGTTGGTAGCGAACAGCACGTCACCGAAAGTCACCAGGGTACCGCGTTCGGTCTGCTTGGCATTCAAGCTGTTTTGCAGTTGCTTGATCTGCGCGTCACGGGCCTCGAGCAAGGCGCGGGCACGTTCGTCACCGGCATTTTTCAGCTTGGCTTCGGACTCGCGCAGGGCGATGGTGTCCTTGGCTACTTCAACGCGCTGGTTGGTCAGGTAGGCCAGTTGGTCGACCTTCTTCTCGTCTTCCTTGTCACGATAGGCCTTGTCGGCCTTGTCCAGCCATTCGCTGGCGTCCTTGGTTTCCAGGGCGGCGATTTTGGTCGCTTGCGGGTTGGCTTGCAGGGCCGAGAAATTGGTCCGTGCATTTTCCAGGTTGGCGTTAGGCGGTGTGGAGCAGGCCGCCAGTGCAACGCTCATCGCCAGCAGGGCAGGGATCATCAATTGTTTACGCATAATGGTGTCGTCCTTTCAATTCGATTTCGGGTGCGATGCAAACAAGGGCGCTGCTTACTTCTGCTGGATCACAGCAGGACGCATGCCTTCGTTACGCAGCTCCTGAACAGCCTTCTGGGAATCCTTGAGCGCCAGATCAGCCTTGGCAGCCTGGGCCTTGCGCTCTGCAACGCGAGCGTCCCACTCAGCCTGTTCGGCCAGACGACGGGCTTCGTCGTACTTCTTGTCATGCATGGCCAGCTCGGCTTGCTTGAGCTTGTCCTGGGCAGCTTTCATTTCCACGGCAGCGTATTCGGTACCGCCAGCGCTGACGGCGCTGTTCACGGCCGATTGGGTCACCGCGTACTGCTCGGTCGGCGGGTTGCCGGCGCAGCCCGCGAGGACGAAGCTGGTGCCGATTGCCAACGCGGCCAATTTAAGCCCGCGCAGGTGGTTAAACGAGGATTTGGCAGTGCTGGTCTTCATCGTCTTCAACTCCATTGGATAACTCCTGAAAAACATCAAATCCATCTACGGTGTTCAGCGTCTGCGTTTTGGCGGTGAAGCTCAGTTTGCCTTTTCAAACGCCTGTTCCAAGTGATGGCTTACTGGCTGTGACCCGAGGCTTTTTTGAATAGTTCAGCCAAAGATGGCGATTTGCCCGAAAAAACATCTGAACAAATCTGACTGAAGGGTCAGCGTTTAAAAATCGGAACTTTTGCCATGCGCAGAGGTATGCCGGGCCTATAAAAGGCCCGGTAGCCGGGGGGATGGTGTTTTTCAGCGGATGTTTATCAGTGTTTCTGATCGTCAGGCATGCCCGACATATCCTGCAGGTAGCGTCGTGAAAGCGACAGGAAGCGCGGGGTTGGGCCCACGTCCTCATACAAAGGATCGCCCTCTTCATCGGTGGCAATCACATGCTGGCCCCGGATATAGGGAAAGCTGGCTTCCAGCTCTTCGAGGGCGGCGCCGATCAGCTCACCGAGCAATTCCTCGGTGCTGCGCTTGGGGTACATCTCGCGGATGGCCGCCAGCCGTGCGGCGGCCTCTACATCCAGGTGGATGGCATATTCGGTCTTGGTCAGGCGACCCTTGGCGGTTTCTTCCCATTGCTGGGCCAGTTCTCGGATTTTCATGGCAACCTCAGTTATGCCCAGGGTAGCGGGCGGTGATGAGTGACCGGTCGCGGCGTGGATAACGCCACGACGTACCCTTGAGACTAGCTGCAACCCACAAAGTTGTAGGCGCGTCGCTGCCGAACATCGCTTGTAAGACCGCGCCTTGATCGGCACTCTTGCAGATCAAAGCGTCCCGGATTCCTGGCTGGAGATTGGCTGATGAGCGATATCGATGCACGTTTGCGTGAAGATGTTCACCTGCTGGGTGAGCTGCTGGGCAACACGATTCGAGAGCAGTACGGTGATGAGTTCCTCGACAAGATCGAGCAGATTCGCAAAGGCGCCAAGGCCGATCGCCGGGGTGGCGCCACGGAGGCGGCGGCCGGCGAAGAGCTGAGTGCCAGCCTCAACCAGTTGCAAGATGACGAGTTGCTGCCGGTGGCGCGTGCGTTCAACCAGTTCCTCAACCTGGCCAATATCGCCGAGCAGTATCAACTGATTCACCGGCGCGATGAATCACAGCCGGCCCCGTTCGAATCGCGGGTACTGCCCGAGTTGCTGGCGCGCTTGCAGCGTGAAGGCCATAGCAGCGAATCCCTGGCCCGGCAGTTGGCGCGCCTGGAAATCGAGCTGGTGCTCACCGCCCACCCGACCGAGGTTGCGCGCCGCACGCTGATCCAGAAATACGACGCTATCGCCGCACAATTGGCCTTGCAGGATCACCGTGACCTGACCAGCGCTGAGCGCGAGCAGATTCGCCAACGTTTGCAACGGCTGATCGCCGAAGCCTGGCACACCGAAGAAATCCGCCGCACCCGGCCCACTCCGGTGGACGAGGCCAAGTGGGGATTCGCGGTGATCGAGCATTCGCTGTGGCATGCCATCCCCAACTACCTGCGCAAAGCCGATCAAGCCTTGCACGCCGCCACCGGCCTGCGCCTGCCCTTGGAGGCGGCACCGATCCGCTTTGCCTCGTGGATGGGCGGTGACCGCGACGGCAACCCCAACGTAACGGCACCCGTGACCCGCGAAGTGCTGTTGCTGGCACGCTGGATGGCTGCGGACCTGTACTTGCGCGATATCGATCACCTGGCATCCGAACTGTCGATGCAGCAGGCCAGCCCTGAGTTGCAGGCCAAGGTCGGTGACAGCGTCGAGCCTTACCGGGCCTTGCTCAAGCAACTGCGCGAACGCCTGCGCGCCACACGCAATTGGGCGCATGCGGCGTTGACCAGCAGCACCCCGGCGCCGGCCGATGTATTGCAAAACAACCGCGACCTGCTGGAACCGCTGGAGTTGTGCTATCAGTCCCTGCACGCCTGCGGCATGGGGGTGATTGCCGACGGCCCGCTGCTTGATTGCCTGCGCCGTGCGGTAACGTTTGGCCTGTTCCTGGTACGCCTGGACGTGCGCCAGGACTCCAGCCGGCATTCGGCGGCGATGACCGAGATCACCGACTACCTGGGCCTGGGCCGCTATGAAGACTGGGACGAAGATGCGCGCATCACCTTCCTGATGAAGGAGCTGGCCAACCGTCGCCCCTTGTTGCCAGGCTACTTCAAGCCTTCGGCCGACACCGCCGAAGTGCTCAATACCTGTAAGGAAATTGCCGCTGCGCCGGCGGCGTCCCTCGGTTCCTACGTCATCTCCATGGCGGGCGCGGCATCCGATGTGTTGGCGGTGCAGTTGCTGCTCAAGGAGTCCGGGGTGCAGCGGCCGATGCGCGTGGTGCCGTTGTTCGAGACCCTGGCCGACCTGGACAACGCCGGCCCGGTGATCGAACGCCTGTTGCTGTTGCCCGGCTACCGCGCGCGGTTGCAAGGCCCGCAGGAAGTGATGATCGGCTATTCGGATTCGGCCAAGGACGCTGGCACCACCGCTGCCGCCTGGGCCCAGTACCGGGCCCAGGAGCGCCTGGTGGATATCTGCCGCGAGCAGCAGGTGGAACTGTTGTTGTTCCATGGGCGCGGTGGCACCGTTGGCCGTGGCGGCGGCCCGGCCCACGCGGCGATTCTGTCGCAGCCGCCGGGTTCGGTCGCCGGGCGTTTTCGCACCACCGAGCAAGGCGAGATGATTCGCTTCAAGTTCGGCTTGCCGGATATCGCCGAGCAGAACCTCAATCTGTACCTGGCCGCGGTGCTGGAGGCGACCTTGTTGCCACCGCCGCCACCGGAGCCGGCCTGGCGGCATTTGATGGATGAGTTGGCGGCCGATGGCGTCAGCGCCTATCGCGCCGTGGTGCGGGAAAATCCGCAGTTCGTCGAGTACTTCCGCCAGTCCACGCCCGAACAGGAACTGGGTCGCTTGCCCCTGGGCAGTCGCCCGGCCAAGCGCCGTGCGGGAGGCATCGAAAGCCTGCGGGCGATCCCGTGGATTTTCGGCTGGACCCAGACCCGCCTGATGCTGCCGGCCTGGCTGGGTTGGGAAGCGGCCTTGAGCAAGGCCCTGGAGCGTGGCGAAGGCGAGTTGCTGGGGCAGATGCGCGAACAGTGGCCGTTCTTCCGCACCCGTATCGACATGCTGGAAATGGTCCTGGCCAAGGCCGACGCCGATATCGCCCGCCTGTATGACGAGCGTCTGGTGCAGCCTGACCTGCTGCCACTGGGGGCGCATTTACGCGACCTATTGTCGCAGGCGTGCGCGGTGGTGCTTGGCCTGACCGGGCAATCGCAGTTGCTGGCGCACAGTCCCGACACCCTGGAGTTCATCCGCCTGCGCAACACCTACCTCGACCCGTTGCACCTGTTGCAGGCCGAACTGCTGGCCCGGTCCCGCCAGCAGGAAGCGACACAGGACAGCCCTCTGGAACAGGCGCTGCTGGTGTCCGTGGCCGGTATTGCCGCCGGGCTGCGTAATACCGGCTGACATTTCTGACGTGTTCTCAAGGGCTTGCACACAAAACCGCCGGTTGACCCGAAAGGGCTCTGCCGGCGGTTTTGTGTCGGGGTTGCACCAAGGGATACCGCGACCAAAAGGCTTGTGTGGTGCGGGTTCTTCCGACTTTTGGCGGCTTGTGTGGTTAGGGCTCGCTGTGTATCTTGATCAGCCTTTGGCCGTTTGGGCGGCCTGGATTCGTATTTTTACGAGCATATTCTACGAGATTGGCCCCACGCGGCGAATCCGAGCGTCATCTCTATAAAAAATTGAGGAGCACATCGATGCGCGTCATTCTGCTGGGAGCTCCCGGGGCCGGTAAAGGT
>Ga0265296_1005658_pt1 | contig 10121 bp, 7 predicted proteins | sample MunlanPumphouse1_FD_189073 | JGI IMG/M metagenome (GOLD analysis project Ga0265296, IMG submission 189073) | Groundwater microbial communities from a municipal landfill in Southern Ontario, Canada - Pumphouse #1 | ecosystem: Environmental > Aquatic > Deep subsurface > Groundwater | place: Canada...
AATTGGAAAAGTAGTTTTTCAGATTAATCCAAATCAATCGCTCGAATCAGGTGAAGTGCTTTGGGTGCATATGAACCCGACGAAAAAGGCATTTTATCAAGCTATCTCAGCTGCTGTTTGTCAAGCGTCTCTCCCGGATGGCAATCACATGCACAGCGTTCGGGTGACTGCAGGTCAATTGGGTGTTTGGGATGAAAAGAGATGCCATTTTGAACCGATAACTTGGGTTGCACCAGCAGGACAATTGATCCATAAGGCAACCGCTTCAACACGACAGCAGTATGTGATACCACAACGCCACGAGAATGTTGGAAGTATACCGAACTCCGATTTTCCCGTTCATGTTAATGTTGAGGATGTTGTCACACATAATACCGCAATAATCGGTGTTACGGGGAGTGGAAAGTCCTATTTGGCCTTCCACCTTGTGGAGGCCATGGTAAGATGTGGCATCAAGGTGCTCGTTCTTGATATCAGTCGGCAGCACGATCTATATTTGACAGACCACAAGCCTACAGCCTTAACAACTGCCGCAGAAGTAAAACAGTGGTGGGAAGGTGAGTCGCTTATCGGCATTCATCAATATGCCATAGATGCGGAGGGTTATCCTAAAATTACGGCAGACTTTGTTAAAGCTGCATTTACAGAATTGTCCAAGGCTAAGCTTGAGCGAGGAAAAAACTTGCCCGCACGGCTATGCATTGTCTTCGAGGAAGCTCATTCGCTTATTCCTGAGTGGAATCAAGTTGCTCAACCATCGGATACAAATCAAGTAAATCGAACAGCGCGCACTATATTGCAGGGGCGAAAGTATGGGATGGGTGCGCTTATAATTTCGCAACGCACTGCGAATGTTACCAAGACAATCTTGAACCAATGTAACACAATATTTGCTTTCCAATCCTTTGATCAGACTGGCTTGGATTTCTTGAAAAATTATATGGGAGACGAATATTCTCATGCGATTTCGACATTGCCTACCAGACATGCAGTTCTCGTTGGGAAGGCGTCGTCGTCGACACGGCCGTTGCTGTTTTCTGTTACTGACCTTGCTGAGCGCTGGAAAGAAGGTCCCATGGCAGAAGTGCTGACGGAAGAACTGTAGAGGAGAGACTATGAACAACGTCTGGTGCGTTCGGGCGGAATATGGCACATACGCGCAACATTTTGTTAAAGGCGGGTACGTTGCAATTGGCTGGTTAGAGAAAGACCTTTCTCATATCACATCACGAGAGGAGCTTTATCCGCTCTACAAGTCGGAGTATCCGGATGATACGAGCAATGTTGTAATCGGCCAGCAAGTTGGCCAGATTGCCCGATTCTTGATAGAGATGAAAGCCGGCGATTATGTCATCACGCCGGATGCGGATACCGAGCTTCTCCATTTTGGAAAGATTTGTGCTGACCCCTCGTATTTCTACTACAAAGGGGAAGATGGATGCCCCTATCGGCAGAGAAGGCGAGTTGAGTGGACATCGAATATCCTCAAACGAAGCGGCCTGTCGGTTCCCTTCCAGAACACCATCCGTTCATCGCTGACCGTATTTGCCATATCTCAGCGCGACGAATTCTTTGCAGCGATCAATCGAAACGACTTGGTTTCCGCGCCGGCTGCTGCCGCGTACGATTCATATCAGGTCGTCCTCAAACAAGTGCTCGAGCTTGATGATAAGGAGTTTGAAATTCTTGTAAGCCACCTGCTCACGGCGCTTGGTTTTGAGGGTTCTGAGGTCACGGGTAAAACAGGTGACGGCGGAGTGGACGCAACGGGCGAATTGAATATAGCCAATTTAGCCAAAGTAAAAGTCTTCGTGCAGGCCAAGCGCTATCAGCTTGGTTCAAAGGTGAGCGCAAATGTGGTTCGACAATTAAGACAGGCGATTCCATTCGGGGGGCAAGGGGCTTTTATTACGACCGCTGATTTTCAAGCAATGGCATCGGATGTTGCCCTTGAAGCTGGCTTCCCTCGAATTGGCCTCATCAATGGACGGCAACTCGTCGATTTGCTCATCGAGCATTGGAATGATATTCCGCAAGAGTTTCAAGAGCGTCTCGCGCTCAAACAGGGATTGGTGAGGATATGAGCGAGCGCAGATAAGGAGGAGCCGTAAATGAATAGCACCGTGAATATATATTGCGATGAAAGTTGCCATCTGGAACACGATCGGCAGAAGTCGATGGTGCTGGGGGCGGTCTGGTGTCCTGTGGCTAAAGCCCATGAAATTGCCGTTCGATTGAGAGAGATCAAGCAAAGGCATAAGCTGGCGAGCAGCTTTGAACTGAAATGGGTTAAGGTGTCTCCGGCAAAGTACGATTATTATTTGGAGGTACTGGACTATTTCTTTGATGACGATGATATCAATTTTCGCGCCCTGGTAATTCCCGATAAATCGCTTCTTCGGCATCAGTATTTTGGCCAAGATCATGATACGTGGTATTACAAGATGTATTTCAGCATGCTCAAGACTCTTTTGAATCCCGATGCCCTTTTCAAAATCTATCTGGACTTAAAAGACACTCGATCTGCCCACAAGACCAGGATGCTGCATGATGTTCTCTGCAATAAAATGTATGACTTCCGAAAGGAAATCATACAGTCAGTTCAGATCGTCCGCTCATCGGAAATTGAACAGATTCAACTTGCGGATTTGCTGATTGGCATCATCAGCTACGTGAGTAGAGGGCTAAGCACAAGCACTGCAAAGAATCGGCTTGTTGAAAGGATGCGTACAAGGTCGCATTACAGTCTGACGAAATCGACGTTGCTTGGAGAAAAGAAGGTTAATCTCTTTGTGTGGCAGCCAAAAGAGGTTCGTCCGTGACGAATAATCCGAAATGGCTTCCGGCCTTAATATTGCTTGATGATTTCGGCGGCAACTGGTCAAATTATGTTGAAGCCGTATATGCTGTGTTTCAATGTGATTTCATCAAGACGCAGCCGCGTTTCCGTAATTTCTGGGTACGATGCCGTAGAGAACCCCTGGAACAAGGAAAAGAGGCTGGGTTTTGGCATTGCATTTCTGGAGGACCAAACGAGACGGAACGGAAACCAGAGCCACGGCGGATGGAGCGCATCGGCTGGGTACGCGCGGTGATTGAACATGACAATACCCCTGCTGTAGATGTTTGGCAGGTCATGCGCGGTACTGATCTGCGGTCCTGCATTTGGTTCAACGAAGAGTTTTTGGTAGTGCTGGCATGGCGTGTACGAAAACCGAGTGGATTCAAATATTGGCAGCTGGTGACTGCATACGATACGCCGGAGGAGAATCGAAAGAGGCAATTGAGAAAAGCTCGAGATGAATGGCGTTCTAAAAACAGCTGACGCCGCACCCTTGCGGATACGGCGTCGGTGCTCCTTCCACGCATGGTGGATGAGCTAAGAACATTATCTATGAAAACTCAGACCATTTCAAGGAATACTTTGCTTATAAAGGCCTTCATGGTGTCAGAGGTGTCTTCCTTGTCATAAGTTTATTTAAGAAATAACTATTCGATGATAAGGTTAATTGATAAATAATTAATAAAATCAACCGGTTACTTATTTAAGCGTTTGCCTATGAACTCAACTTTTTTTACAGAATCCGTCGTCGAAGAGGCCGCCCTTTCATGGTTCAAAAATCTGGGTTATGCCGTGAAGCATGGCCCCGAGATTGCGCCGGGAGAAACAGCTGCCGAGCGGACGGACTACGGGCAGGTCATCCTAGAGGACAGGCTTCGCACAGCAATCACGAGAATCAACGGCGATACGATGCCGCCCGACGTCTATGACGACGCCATCCGGAAACTCATCCGCACCGAGCATCCGAACATGGTGGAACGAAACAGACGCGTCCACAAGATGCTGACCGATGGGGTAGAAATTGAATATTGCGATGGAGATGGAAACGTCCGAGGTGGTTTGGTTCAACTCATCGACTATGACAACCCCGCCAACAACGACTGGCTCGCGGTCAACCAGTTCACCGTTACCGAGAACAAGCATAACCGTCGTCCCGATATCGTGCTTTTCGTCAATGGACTGCCTCTCGTGCTCCTCGAACTCAAGAACGCTGCCGATGAAAACGCCACCATCTGGTCGGCCTACCAACAATTTGAAACCTATAAGGCCGAGCTGCCAACACTCTTTTCCTATAACGCGCTCCTCATTATTTCCGATGGCCTTGAGGGACGTGTTGGCACGCTCACGGCTGGGCGGGAATGGTTCAAGCCGTGGCGAACGATTGAAGGGGAGACGTTAGCTTCAAAAACCGTTCCCGAACTGCAGGTTATTATCGAGGGGCTTTTTGAAAAGCGCCGGATGCTCGATATGATCAGGCACTTTCTTGTCTTCGAAGACTTGGGCGGCGGGGCCCTCGCGAAAAAGATGGCCGGCTATCACCAGTATCATGCGGTCAACGTGGCCGTTGCGGAGACTTTGCGGGCGGCACAATCGGAAATACAGGACAAAGAAACAAAACGACACGGTGGCAATCCTGGAGACAGACGCATTGGTGTGGTTTGGCATACACAGGGTTCTGGTAAGAGCCTCACCATGGCCTTCTATGCCGGGCGGATCATTCATGAACGATCGATGGCAAATCCCACGATCGTCGTCCTCACCGACCGAAATGATCTCGACGACCAACTCTTTGGCACTTTCTCTCGTTGCCATGAACTCTTGCGCCAACCGCCGACGCAGGCGGAGAACCGGGAAGACCTGCGCGCCAAACTTTCGGTGGATGCAGGTGGGGTTGTGTTCACGACAATTCAAAAATTCTTTCCCGAAGAAAAGGGTGATAGACATCCAGTTCTCTCAAAGCGACATAATATCGTGGTCATTGCTGACGAAGCGCATCGTAGCCAATATGACTTCATCGACGGTTTTGCGCGCCACATGCGCGATGCCCTGCCAAATGCATCGTTTATCGGTTTTACCGGAACACCTATAGAGCTGACGGACAAGAATACGCGCGCTGTCTTTGGCGATTACATCAGTGTCTATGACATCCAGCGCGCCGTTGAAGATAATGCCACCGTTCCGATTTACTACGAGAGCAGGCTGGCAAAACTTGAACTGAGCGAGGTCGAACGCCCGAAGATCAATCCTGAGTTCGAGGAGGCCACCGAAGGCGAAGAGGTAGAGAAGAAGGAGAAGCTCAAGACCAAGTGGGCACAACTTGAGGCCGTTGTTGGAGCCGAGAAGCGGCTGAGTCTCATCGCACGTGACATTGTGGACCACTTCGAGAAGCGTCTCGAAGCCATCGACGGGAAGGCAATGGTTGTGTGCATGAGTCGGCGAATTTGTATGGACCTTCACGATGAGATCGTAAAACAACGACCCGCATGGCATCATGATGACGATGACAGAGGGACGCTCAAGGTTGTCATGACCGGCAATGCTTCGGAGGGGCCTCGTTTCGCCAAACATGCCCGTAACAAGCAACGCCGAGAAGCCCTCGCAAACCGTTTTCGGGATTCCAAGGACCCGCTCAAGCTTGTGCTCGTCCGTGACATGTGGCTGACGGGTTTTGATGCCCCAAGCCTTCACACGATGTACATCGACAAACCGATGCGAGGGCATGGACTCATGCAGGCAATTGCCCGAGTGAATCGTGTTTTTAGCGACAAACCGGGCGGTTTAGTCGTGGATTACCTGGGGCTTGCCCACGAACTCAAAGCTGCCCTTGCGATCTATACGGAAAGCGGCGGCACCGGACAAACAGCTATCAATCAGGAAGAGGCGGTTGCCGCGATGCTCGAAAAACACGATATGTGCTGCGGTCTCTTCCATAATTTCAATTGGGCAAAGTGGATTTCCGGTGCGCCACAGGAGCGGCTGGGGCTCCTGCCATTGGCGCAGGAACACATTTTGTCACAGGAAGATGGCAAAAACCGCTTGCTTCGCATTGTGCAGGAACTTTCTCAGGCTTTTGCGCTGGCTGTGCCACACGCGGAAGCACTTCGCATCCGGGACGACGTTGCCTTCTTTCAGGCAGTGAAAGCGAGCCTCATCAAACGTGCACCCGGCGATGGAATGACAGGGGATGAGCTGGAACACGCCATTCGCCAAATCGTTTCAAAGGCAGTGACTCCAGATGACGTGCTCGACATTTTTGCCGCGGCGGGCTTGCAAAAACCCGACATCTCAATCCTCTCCGACGAATTTCTTGCTGAAGTGCAGGGTATGCCTCAGAGAAATCTTGCGGTCGAACTTCTACGAAAGCTGTTGCATGGAGAGATTCGGACTCGCAGACGCAAGAACCGTGTGCAGGCCCGCTCATTCGCAGAGATGTTGGAAAATTCCATCAAGCGTTATCAAAATCGAGCTATTGAAGCGGCTCAGGTTCTTGAGGAGCTGATCGCGCTCGCGAGAGAGATGCGTGAGGCAGATGCTCGCGGCGAGTCGCTCGGCCTCTCTGAAGACGAAGTCGCTTTCTATGATGCGCTAGAGACAAACGACAGCGCTGTAAAGGTGCTAGGCGATGACACCCTGCGAGCCATTGCTCAGGAACTTGTTGCGACGGTCCGCAATAACGTGACCATTGATTGGACCTTGCGTGAGAATGTGCGAGCCCACCTGCGCGTGCTCGTAAAACGCATTTTGCGCAAGCATGGCTATCCACCAGACAAACAGGAAAAAGCAACGCAAACGGTCCTCGAACAGGCAGAGTCGCTGAGCGAGGCGTGGGCCGGCAGTTGATTGGTTGATTTGAAACGAAGGCGGAACTGGAAGATTCATGCAAGAAACCTTTAAGAAGGTTGAAAGAAATTCGCCCCCATTCAAGGGATTGCCGCAAGACCATCCTGCGAGTTTTCTGCAAGATCGTTCAAAGGCGTACTTTATCTTCTGCGACGATTCTGATGACAGGTTCGAGGGGCACTATTCAAAAAAAACCGAGTTTGAACAGCCAGCTGGTCTTACGGAAAAGAATTATATCAAGTGGGCCAGTGTTATTGTTTCAGCTGATGCTGCGATTGAAGCGTTGGATGATTTGAAATATGTGAAGTCACATTGGTCTATCCCTGCAATACATTGCTCGTCTAACGAGGGGAAACTGTTTCGTGATCTACTTTATGGTAATGACTCGTTCAGAAAAAACTTTCATGAGTTTGTGGAATCGTTCAAGGGACAATATTATTTCAGCTCTATTCTTGATGACGAGGTTTGCTATCAGAAGATTCTTCCTAGTGTCTTGCAAGGCTGCGATCAAATCGAGCATTGGGATTTTAACGACCATAAAGATGTGTCGCTGTACTGGCATTTGATTAAATTGGACAAGCATCTAAATGCCGAAAATAATTATTACGCATTTGTAGATCGTGTACCCGTCACGGCGGCCAAAGAAATTGACGGAATAGGTGCTTGGTATGGACGCCCTCATAATCACCTGCACAAGATTCATGGTTTGATTTGTCATCGGACAAACAAATCGAGGCGCGATGACATATCTGAATTGTTAGAGCTCTCCGATTATATTGCCTCTTTCATCCGTCGTTCATTTCAGAAAATAAGGGCTCAAGACGCTCGTGTAATGGATTTGGGCTCGGATGAGCTATCAAATCGCATTAATGCTATCGTTCCGGCTGCAGAGCAGGAACTGGTGCGTTTCGTTTTGGAAATGGTCCGCACAAACAGGTTCCAATTAGTGGATGCGATAGCGTGTGGGCGCTATTCTGACGGTAGCGAAATAAAGTTATGAGAACCACCCGTCACGGAACAAGGGGTTATAAACTCATTGAGGAAAAGGGGGACGTTTCCTCTGGTGGAGGTAAGTAGAAAAGTAACTAAACGAAATAATTGCGCAATATTTCCCAATGTGATGTTTTTTTGCCCCGCCTGACGTTTTATCGAAGCACGAGGATAAGGTGAGACGACGGACCTATTGGACAGGGTTAATTACCCTAGGCCGCGAGCTTTCTCAACCACGCGGACCTTTTGTGGCCCGTGGGTGGACGGCCAAATTAGCCTCGCAGAAAAGGACCCCGCGCATTGGCTCCCTAGGCCGCGAAGTCATTATACGATCGTCTTCATGGGCAGTCGCCCAAAATGCTCTTGATCTTATTCAGGGGTGCCATTGTCTCCTCTTTGGTGAGCCTCAGATTTTTGGTATTCGTAACATTGCTCACAATCAATCAGAACCTGAATGGATGGACGAAGATGAAAGACTAGTACAATTTAAGAGCTACTGCAGCACTTCAGACTATCCGTTGGCCTGTGCGGTCGCCGCAAGAGCTACGCGCGACAGCAAATTGGTCTACGCCGTGATCAAGTATAAATTCAGTATGGATCTTTACTCGGTTCATTGTGTTGATCTAGACCCATTGCGCGCCCCACATCTTTCTGTCTCTCGTTCTCCAAAAGATCACGTCACGTTTTGTTATGCCATCGTCTCCGCATACTCCGCCATTGAGGATCTCGGGCTAGAGATCAGAGCATCAGCGAAAAAACCTAGCCGGATTAACGGGGAATGGAACCCTGTCGTGAAACAGGATCTTGAGAACCGGCTCAACAGACACCATATAGACCTTAGCGAGCCAGTCCTCTGGACGGTGCGAGGCCCGAGACGCAAAACCGAAAAAGTCAGACCCCTTCCCTCGGCACCACGGGCTCCATGGGCTGGCTGGACCGTTCGTGACGTAGAGATGCACATCTCTGATGCTATCGCCAACGCTGACTGGTTTCGTGACCGTGTGGCTTCACATGGCGTCACGTCTTTGACGAGGGTTCTCTCACCGTATGACGTTATAAACGTGCAACACCTCACACGCCGGTTGATTCTGGAGTCTCTTGGCTTCTGGCGCTGGCACGAGAAAAAATAAATTCATTACGAAAAAGGAGTCCGTTTCCCGCGTTGCAGGTGATTGAAAGAGATAATTCCGGGGACACGACATTTAATTCGCCTGCGCCGTCAATAACGGATCGGATACATTCCACCTTCTCTTTGAATACGCGATAGTCCCACCACTGTTGTGCTCCCGATCTCGGCCTTTGTGTGCCAGTGGTGATGCCCGAAGAAAGCGAACCGCGGCGTCACCTTTCTGATGAGGGCCCCTATTTCCGGACGGCCCAGGTCCACGCCATCCCTGCTGACAACGCCATCGGGCGCCTCATGCGTCAGCAGGATGTCAAACGGGGCCTTGTCGACATGGCTCTCCTCTGAATAGACCTGAAGGTCGCCGACCTGGAGGATCGCCTCGATCGGCTCCTTGAGCTCGTCCTGAAGCCTCAGCGCCTGTTCATAGAACAGCCCGATGGCTCCATGAACGTCACCGGCTATTACAATACCGGACATAGAACCGTTTCCCTACCTTCCGATTACCTTCGGTGAGAGCACATAGCCGCTGCTGCGGCCCTTGCCGTCCGGGACGATGACGTTCAGCTCCACCAGGGACAAGAAGTCCGTCCGCGCCGTCTCGTCCGAGCACTTGTTCAGGCGGCAATAGAGCTTCGTCGTCATCTTTTCGTCGCTCCTAAACATCAGGCGCAGCGCTTTGATCTGCCGCCGGTGCAGGCGGCGGTAGACGTCGGAGGGCAGGAGATCCTTGATGTTATCGATTCGGTGTTCGACCTCAATCTCCTTCTGCACCTCTTCGATCTTTTCGAGGAGCGCCTCGGCGTAGAAGATGAGGAAATACGTCATGTCCCGCCCGTGCAGCCGGCAATCCTGGATCGCCCGGTAGTACTGCGGCCGCTTGTGGTCGAAATAGTCCGAGAGTGCCAGCATGTTGATGAGCCGCAGCCCGGCATTGGCCAGGACGAGATTCGAGAGGGCCCGCGCGGTCCTGCCGTTGCCGTCGTCGAACGGATGGACCTGGACGAAGTAGAGGTGGGCAATGCCGGCCTTGAGGATCGGGTCGAGACCCTGCTCTGCGTTCAGCCACGCGATAAACTTGCGCATCATTCCGGGAACCATCTTTGCCGGCGGACCCTCGTACACGACCTGCCGCATGGCATTGACGACGTAGATCGGCCCGTGGCGGTACTCGCCGCGCGTGATCGGCCGTTCCCTGTGCGTGTTCTCCGTGAGGATGGATTGCAGCTGGCAGATGAACTCGTCGTTCACCGGCTTGCCGATGTGCTTTGCAGCAGCATCGAGGGCCAGGCGGTTGTTGACGATCATCTGGAGGCTCTCGTCTTT
>Ga0265296_1005659_pt1 | contig 10120 bp, 8 predicted proteins | sample MunlanPumphouse1_FD_189073 | JGI IMG/M metagenome (GOLD analysis project Ga0265296, IMG submission 189073) | Groundwater microbial communities from a municipal landfill in Southern Ontario, Canada - Pumphouse #1 | ecosystem: Environmental > Aquatic > Deep subsurface > Groundwater | place: Canada...
AGACGTCATTACCGGCAGTATTGTTCTCGCTCAAATTGATAACGAATGGACTTTGAAAATTTTGAAAAAAGACAGGAAAAAACAGATTAATTATTTGGAAGCCGCTAATCCTAAATACCCGCCTTTCTATCCTAACCAGGAACTACAGATCTATGGTATCGTAAGAGGTGTGATAAGAAAGATTAATTAATTTTGTCAGATCTTTTTCTGTTGAAGTAACGACGGTTTGATAATCACCAATCAGATTAAATATTAACTTTTGGTTATCTTTATCCAACTCGGAAAAAATATCATCAAGCAGAAGAATCGGTTTTTTCTTAAAAAAACTTTCTAAGTATTTTAATTCGTTAATCTTAAGCCAAAAAAGCGCTAATCTTTGTTCACTTCTTGATCCGTAATAATGAATATTCTTTCCATCAGACGATAAATCATTGATAAAATAAATTTTAAAATCATCCTTTTGCGGCCCAATTAGAGTTTTTCTTATCTTTATTTCTCTATCAAAATATTCATTAAATCTTTCAATATTAATATCATTGCTTGCATATTCAATAAAAAATTCTTTAGAATCAATTTTTTTATTTCTATTTAAATACTCAATATATTCCCTTCTTTTATCTATTAAATAATTTCCCTGATTAATTAAATAGTCATTCCAGAATTTTAACTCTTGTTTTAAATTAACAATATTAAGGGTTTTTTCCAGAATTTTATTTCTTTTTCTTAAAGCCTGCTGATAATTGATTAAGCGTTTTTTATATTCTGCGTCTATCCCGGATAAAAATTTATCAAAATAATCTCTTCTGATTGATGGAGTCCCGTTAATGATTTCTATTTGTTCCGGCGAAAAAAGAACTACCGGTAAAATATCTTTCAAATAATAACTGCGGCTTTTTTTAGTTTTTCCTAAAAAATAAAACTTATTTAATCCAAAATCATTTTTAATAAGACTTATCCGAAAAATATTACTATCTTTATTTTCTTCATCTACTAATATGCCTTCAACATAACTATCTTTTTTATCAAAAATAATTAACTCTTCCTCTTTGGTTTCCCGAAAGCCCTCGCCTCGAAAAAGGAAATAAATACCCTCAAGCAGATTGGTTTTGCCTTTCGAGTTTTTACCAAAAATAACTGTTAAAAATTGATTAAGGATAAAGTCTCTTTTTTCAAAACTGCGAAAATTTTTAAAAAAAATCTGTTTTAGAAACATATATATGACAATTTTCTCTTGCTTTACTTTAGAGTATGATTTAATATTATAAAATATGAAAGAAAAACTTGCTTACAAACGGATTCTACTTAAACTTTCCGGTGAAATATTTGGTTCAGAAAAAGGAATCTTGGATTTTAACCAAGTTAACAAAATTGCCTCCGTCATTCAAAATGTAAGAAAAAATACTCAAGTAGAGATGGCGATTGTTATCGGAGCCGGAAATATCTTTAGAGGACGCCTTATTGAAGACACCGAAGTTGATCATGTGGTTGCCGATCAGATTGGAATGATTGGAACAATTATAAACTCATTAGCTCTTCAAGAAGAAATTGAGCGTTTAGGTAATAATACCCGAGTAATGTCAGCTATTCCGATTCACTCTGTTTGCGAGCTTTTTATAAGAAGAAGGGCTTTAAGACATATTGAAAAAGGAAGAATTGTTATTCTGGCAGGCGGCACCGGCAACCCTTATTTTACTACTGATTCAGCTGCCGCATTACGAGCTATAGAACTTAAGTGTGATATTCTTTTGAAAGCTTCCAATGTTGATGGTGTTTATGAAAAAGATCCAAAGAAATATCCTGATGCTAAAAAAATCGATTTCATCGACTATCAATCAGCTTTAGAAAAAGGAGTTAATGTGATGGATAATACTGCTTTTGCTCTATGTCAAGGAAGAAAGATGCCAATTATTGTCTTTAATTTTAATCAGGAAAATATTGAAAAAATTCTTCAAGGAGAAAAAGTGGGCACTTTAATCGCTGAAAAATCTTAAAAAATTCCTTCACCTAACCCAAAAATCACAGCAATTAATCTGACAATTAAGAAAGAAACTATTAATAAAATAAATCCAATAATTCCTGAAGTAATCTTTCCTTGAGCCGATTTCACCTTGTCAGCATTACCTTGTGACATCATATAATCATAGCCACCGGAAATCAAAACAAAAAGAAGAACAATTCCGGCCATCGGCATAATAAAACCCAAAGTCTTTGTAATAATCTTGCCTAAAGAATCAACACTGGGATCAAGCGGACCTTTAATCGTCTGATTGCCAAAATTAAGTGACTGACTTAGTAGTTGGTTGTTCATTTTTTTTACCACATTTTGGACAAATTGTAGTTGAGTTAGCAACTAATTCATTTTCAAAATCAAAATTGCATCCCAAACAATGATATTTTTCCATGGTCTTTTCTACTTCAAAAATCAGCTCATCTTTGTCAACTCTCACCCTAATCAAATCTCCGGTTTTTACTTTACCATTAATGATTAAATTGGAAATCGGATTTTCAATTAACTTTTGAATCGCCCGTCTTAAAGGTCTGGCTCCGTATATTGGATCAAACCCTGCCTTAACTATTTCTTTAGTAACATCATCACTATAAGCAAATCCCATATTTTGTTCTTCAATTAATTTAGTGATTCCTTTTAACTGCAGTTTGACAATCTCAATCATATCCTGATATCTTAACGGTTCAAAAACAATCACTTCGTCAAAACGGTTAATTAGTTCTGGTTTAAAAAATTTAGTCAACTCAAATATGACTTTATCTTTTATCTCTTTAAATTTATTTTTATCTTTGTCGTCTTCTATTTTAGTTTTCTGTTTTACTTCAACATTTTTTTTAGCTCCTTTTAACAGTTCATCTTGTATTAATTTAGTACCAAGGTTAGAAGTGCAGATAACCACTGTATTTTTAAAAGAAATCACACGACCCTTATTATCAGTTAATCGTCCATCATCTAATATCTGGAGAAGAATATTAAAAATATCCGGATGAGCTTTTTCGACTTCATCAAAAAGTACCACGCTATAAGGTTTCCTTCTAACCTGTTCTGTTAGTTTTCCACCTTCTTCGTACCCTACATAACCAGGAGGCGCTCCAAGTAACTTTGCTACTTCATGTCTTTCCATAAATTCCGTCATATCAAATCTGACCATCAGGTCTTCACTGCCAAATAAAATATCAGCTAAAGCTTTGGCTAATTCCGTCTTTCCAACACCGGTCGGCCCTAAAAAGATAAAACTACCAATTGGTCGAGCCGCTGATTTTAAACCAGCTCTTCCCCGACGAACAGCTTGAGAAACAGATGAAACCGCAGTCTCCTGATTAATTAATCTTTTATGGATAATGTCTTCTAAGTGAGCTAATTTTTCCGTTTCCGACGAAGTAATTTTAGCCACCGGAATCCCGGTCCAACGGGCAATGATGTCTTTAATAATGTCAACGGTAACGGCTCCGGTCGTCTGGCTTTTTTTAAAATTAAATTCCTCTTTTTTTTCTTTCAAACCTGAATTAATTTCATCAATTTTTGATCTTAAGATTCTTGATTTCACTTTATCAGCCTTTTTTTCTGATTCTTTTAGCTCTTGATTTAGCTGAGCAATTCTTGTTTCCAATGATTTGATTTCTTCAGGGAGAGAAATTAAAGGTAGGCGTACGGCTGCGGCTGCCTCATCAATCAGATCAACCGCTTTATCCGGTAAAAATCTGTCACCCACATAACGTTTGGACAAAATTACCGCCGCTTCAATTGCCTCGGCTGGAATTTTAACTCGATGAAACGCCTCATATTTATCTTTAATTGAGTTAAGCATCTTAATGCCTTGTTCTTCGGTTGGCTCCAGCACTAAAACCGGTTGGAAACGTCTTTCCAAAGCTGGATCTTTTTCAATATATTTTCGATACTCGGTTAAAGTCGTAGCTCCAATTATTTGTACTTCTCCTCGTCCTAAAGCTGGTTTTAAAAAGTTAGAAGCATCCAAAGAGCCTTCACCTGACGCGCCCGCACCAACAATGTTATGAATTTCATCAATAAATAAGATAATCTTGCCTTGACTGTTTTTTACCTCTTCAATCAAGTCTTTCATTCTTTCTTCAAAATCACCTCGGTGTGAAGCTCCAGCTAACATACTCATTAGGTCTAATTGAAGAATTCTTTTGTTTAAAAGCGGCTCTGGCACTTCTTTAGAAACAATTTTTTGAGCGAGACCTTCAACAATTGCAGTTTTTCCAACACCGGCCTCGCCAACTAAGGACGGATTATTTTTTGTCCGGCGCGATAAAATATGAATCACCCTTTCAATGACGGCTGATCTCTCGACCACCGGATCAAGTAGACCTTGAGAGGCTTTGGCAGTCAAGTCAATCGTAAACTGTTCCAAGGCTTTTTTCTTGCTTGCAGTTTTTTTTTCTTCTTCAGTTAAACCTTCTTTTTTACCAACGACTTTTTTATTTAACTCTTCTTTATTTAAACCTAACTTGACCAAAACTCTTGCTCCTACTCCTTCGCCTTCTTCAAATAATGATAATAAAAGATGTTCAGGAGCAATAAACTCAAATCCAAGTTTTCTGGCAATTACCAAAGCGTCATTAAGAATTTTTTTTATTCTGGGAGAAAACTGAACCACTCTATCAACTGTTCCCTTTTTATAGACTTTATTAAGTTCATCTAATACTAACTGAGGCTGAATTTTAGTTTCAACTAATAAGTTATAAATTTCGCTGTCAGTTGTCAAACCATATAAAAGATGTTCACTGTCAACTAGGTCTCCTTTTAACTCTTTTGCTTTTGTTTGGGCGGCCATCATGACACGATTAGACCGTTGTGTTAAGTGAGTCATGAGATCTAAATTATTAGTAGTTGAAGAAGCAGTTGGTGGGTTAACGGGTTTACGGGTTAACGGGTTAGCATTTAAGCCATTCTGTTTAGTTTTGTCATTTGAGATTTGTCCATTTGTTATTGAATTGTTATTTGTTATTTGTGATTTGTTATTACCATCCTGATTTGGTGTTGCATTGCTCACTGGTTTTTTAATAAAATCAAAATAGTCAGCCATATTTTTATTATCAATAAAAAGACATTGATTGTCAACTGTTATAAAGTAAAATTTTAAGCGAAGATGGGTAATTTTTGCGACTTTTTAGTTTTTCGTAAAAATTGCACATCGAGCTTATTTATTAATTAAGAATGAAAAAAATATATTTAATCGTTGCCGGAGCTTTCCTTATCCTTCTAATAATTATCTCCATGATTCTTTCCCTTGGAAAAAAATCAACAACAAACAATTTATCAAACTCTCCTTTCCCCACCAGTATTCCTAACCAAGAATCTAATGAACAGGTCAAAGATATTAGTCAAAATTTGTCTAATTTGTCCAATTCGTCTAATTCACCAATTGATATTTCAACAATTGAGCCTATTGAAACCGAAGATTTTAAGCTTCAATACTCTCTTAAACTAAATAAAATTGTTGTTGAAAAAAAGACTTCTCAAGCTGAAGAACAGTTCATAAATTGGGCTGATCAAAACCAACTATCCCAGTTAATTGAAAATCCGGATTTAACTTTAATTGTTGATCAAGGAAAAAATCCCGATGATTTTAATCCTTTGCTGGAATTCTTAAATATCTTTATGAAATTTGGACAAGGCACTTCCACAACTTGTACGGGTCAGGCATGCCTGACCCCTACATCTGGAAATCAATCTTCTACCATCCAATCTCCTAACCCGCTTCCAAACCAATCTTCTAATTTCGCCTATTTTGCCCAATGTAATGGTTTCGGTGACACTCAACTTCCGGACGGCTGTGACTTATGTTACGCTGGCTGCGGGCCGACTACCGTCGCCATGATTGCCGCCAGTTACTTGGGAAATAATTTCACTCCGAAGACTGTGGTTGATATTTACAAATCTAAGGGTTATCTACTCGGATGCGCCGGCTCCCGTTATTCTGATGCAAAACAGGTGCTTCAAGGTCTGGGATTAAAAACCACTGATTATCTGATCTATAATAATGAAACAGCTGATAAAGTGGTTCCTGACTTAAGAAATTATCTGGCCGGCGGCTGGACTTTTTTTGCTTTGACAAGGTTCTGTGACAATGGCTGCGGACATTTTTTCTGGATTACCGATGTTGACAGCCAGGGAAATATCTTTGCTTATGATCCTTACTATGGCCGCTATGAAATCCCGTATAATGAAAATAGCCGTTATCCATACCCGTTGTACAGGCTGGCATTTGGAGTAAAGAAACTATAGATAAAAAATCAAATATCAAAGATCAAAAACAATCTTAAAGTTAAAAAATAAAACTTTGAACTTTACACTTGGATTTGATTTTTAATCTTTAAGTTTTGATCTAAATTTATGAATAACCCTAATATTAAGGTCTATCTCGCAATTTCCGGGGCTCTTATTGTTTTACTTATTCTCATTCTCGTTATTCCTTTTTCCAAAAAAACTTCAATTCAAAAAACCACCACTCCTTCATCAGATCAACCTTTTCCCACTTCCGTAGAGACAAATAACCAAGTAACTAATAATGATTCACAAATAACAGTTCCCGCCGACTTTACCGGCGTGGCTGAAGAAGAACTGCCCAAACAAATAATCGACCTTGCCTCTCAAAAAAAAGACTTACGTCAAAAAACCCCATTAGATCTTTCCACTTTTATTATCGACTTTGACTACGGTGAGGATAAATTTATCGTCACCCTTAAAGATCCGAAAGACCAAGCTCAGAGAGAGTTTGAGAATTGGAAAACCAGTAATTATCCTGGGTTAGGTGCAGAACAATTCCTACTTAGATAATTATGCGTCATCCCCGCGTAGGCGGGGATCCAGTCTAAAATTACCTTCTAAATTCTGAATTGACTCTATCTTAAATTTTCCTATATAATCAAATTATGTTTCTATTTTTAAAACCTATCTTTAGTTTTCTTAAGAAGGCTTTTCTCGTCCTCGCCGTCTATTTTATCGTCATCAGTCTCTTCTCTCATTTTATTCAAAAAGACCGAACCTCCCTAACCCCCCAAGCCGACCCAATCAAGAAAAACCGGGCCGAGATCTATAAAGTCATCAATGATAAAGAATTAAATAAAACACAACAAGGAAAATTGACAATCGCTCTTTATAAAATGTCGATGTGCTCGATGATTGGCGAAGCCTGTACTGATAATCCGGCGGACGCTGATAAAAACTATGGCAAAAGTGTCTTCGGATTTATGAGTAATTTGATAATAATCCCCTACGCTAATCCTCCTGCCTCAGGCGTTATGTGGGCCTATGAAGGATTACAAAACGCTGGATTTGTCCCTAAAACTATGGCTGCTGAGGGTATTGGCTTTGCCGCCATCAAACCTTTTTCCAATCTCTGGAAGATCTTCCGCGATCTTTCTTATATGCTTCTTGTCATCGTCCTGATCGCCATTGGCTTTATGATTATGTTCCGCGCCAAAATCAATCCTCAAACCGTCATCTCCGTCGAAAACGCCCTACCAAAAATAGTTATTGCTCTAATATTAATTACTTTCTCCTTTGCTATTGCCGGGTTCATTATCGATTTAATGTATGTGTTAATTGGACTTATTGTTTCTATTTTAATTAAAAATCCAACAGATGCGACCACGTTCAAAAATGAATATATGATGGCTTCAGGAGGAGATTTATTTCGCGATGTTAGACTTCGTTTTCCTTGGCACACATCAATAGGAAATATTATAGGAGGTGCTCTGATGGGAATTCTTCCTGTATCAGTACAATTAATAATTAGGGGAATAGCTGGTTTTTTAACGGTCGTTATTACTGATTGGTTTGTTTTTAAAATTACTGATGCAGGTAGTAGTATTTTTGGCTTGTCAAAACTTATAGTTGCTGCAGAAAGTCTTGGAGATGTATTAAAGGGAATTCTTAAATTACAGTTTTTTTCTATACAAGTTTACATAATGTTTCTACTTGGAGTTATTTTTTTTATTCCTATTATTATGTTTCTTCTTATTGGGTTTTCTATATTTTTTGTAGTAATAAGAATATTATTTATATTATTTACTAATTACTTAAAGCTAATACTAAATATTGTTTTAGCTCCTTTGCTTTTGTTGTTTGAAGCTGTTCCAGGTAAAAATGCCTTTAAGTATTGGTTTATGAATATCATCGGTAATTTAATCCCCTTTCCTATTATTATTTTTGTTTTTTTACTAGCTTATTCTATTATCAATGCCAATTCTTCAGATATGACTGCCCGACTACCTTATCTTTATGGCATTGATAGTAACGCTTTTAAAGCGTTGATTGGTTTTGGTTTAATTTTTTTAATTCCTGATTTTATCAAAACTATAAAAGAAGCTTTGGGTATAAAGGAATTACCGTTTAATATTGGTGTTGGTACCTTCTTTGGCGGAGTAGCCACTGGAGTTGGAGGTGCTACTGGATTACTTGGTCAGTTTGGTAGTGTCAGTCTTGGACTGCATGCTCTTACAGGTAAGAATATTTCTGCATTTTTAGGTATTAAAGAGAAACTTCCAGGAGGAGGACAGACTGTTGTTGATACAGTAGATCAAGCTAAAGCTGTAGAAAAAAAAGGATAATGTAATTAACCAAATCCAGGTATCCTTAAAATATTCACTCCAATTAATCTTAAAATAAATACCGAAAATATAATAAGCATCAACCCCATAATACAGGAAGTAATCAGTTCTTGGGCTTTTTTCAGCTTCTCCGGGTTGCCCTGTGATGACTGCATCATAAACGCCGCATAGATTATACAAAGCAATGAAAATCCCCCAGCCAGTCCAATCCCTAAACCAAATACCGTTTCTTCAATGAATTTTTTTGTATCTGTCTTGATACATCCTATTCCAGAAAATACGCCACCATCATTAGCGCAATTAAGACAAGCTAATCTATCTTCTGGTTTGTCTTGTTTTTGACAAAAATTATTTAAAGCTATTAAATAATTAGGCTGTTGAGTAATTGGGTTAATACATTTACAATTAGGGTCACTAATATTAGTCGAAACAATACCAGTATAACAAGGGCTTAGATTCTTTTTAAATATTTCTGTAGATAAATTAATAATTGGTTCAATCAATCCAGTTTGGCTTTTTACTATTAAGAAATTAAAAACACTTAATAATACATTTAGTGGACCCATGTCAGGGTAAGTAATCTTCCAAGGATTATCATATACACAGCATTTATTTTTCTCTGGATCCTCTGCTGTTCCACAATTTAATCCAGGAAAAGAAAAATTTAATTGAGCTTGAACCTTAAAAGAGGTTATAAATAAAAAAATATTAATTATTAATAAAGCCAAAAATATTTTCTTCATAATTTCATGATACCAAAATTTATTTTTTCTTTCCTGAAACTTCATCCATCGCATCCTTAATATATTTCCACAATAAGAAAGCAAGCGCAAGTGGTATAAACTGGTTGCCCATATCATAAAGTATTGCCTTCCAATCTCCTCCAAACTCTTTTCTAAGTTTTGCGCTGTTACATTTATGGTCAATATGCCTTTGTTTTCCAAATTTAATCGGCTTTTTCATGCCTGGTATTTTAATCCATCTATCTTCCGGTTGACCACCTACATATTTACCTTCTTCTATTTTCTGTAAATCATAGGCGTTTTTAGGAAGTAGTCGGAATGACTCCAAAGCGACGCAATATCTGTCAATATCCCGTGAGTCCCACTCCCAGACAGCCGTTGACCGGCCGGCATATTTAGCGGCCATCGAATTCTCTTTTCCTAATCTGAAAAGCCCAAAAAAGGGCTTAGCCGCCGTATCTTTTTTAAAGTAGTTGATGACAGCACTGGAGATATTATAAACAAATTCATAGTCAGGTCCGGTTCCATGAACTATGGTAATTGCCTTTTGAGCTTTTCTTAGGAAATCAATAATTTCCGAAAAATCATGCTTTCCGTCTATTGCTATCTTATTAAGTATCCGCGGCATTTCAATGATCCAAGAAGATATAACGCTTTCAATCGTGCCGGTATCAGCGATTGTTCTAGCAATCGCTCTTGGGCCTGTTCCTCTTATTGCCATTAAAGTAAAGTCGGTCTCTTCCAATCCAAAAGTAAAAGGGTACTTTTCTATTGCCTTAAACCCACTGCTA
>Ga0265296_1005660_pt1 | contig 10120 bp, 8 predicted proteins | sample MunlanPumphouse1_FD_189073 | JGI IMG/M metagenome (GOLD analysis project Ga0265296, IMG submission 189073) | Groundwater microbial communities from a municipal landfill in Southern Ontario, Canada - Pumphouse #1 | ecosystem: Environmental > Aquatic > Deep subsurface > Groundwater | place: Canada...
CCACTGAAAAACCCCTCTGTCCATACCATATATTGTAGTTGCCCGATTTATCGGGCCTAAATAAATTGGGCAACTACAGGAGTTTTTCAGCGTTAACTAGATAGATTAGAAGATAAAACTTTTGACAGAACGCATATTATACGAGGGAGGCAGTTATGCCTTGCGGCAGGAAACGAAAAAAACAAAAGATTAAGACCCACAAAAGAAAAAAGATGCGCCGCCGTTTGCGCCATCTGAAGAAGAGGGCTTGGGGTTAGAGGGCGCGGCAGTTTAAGAGAAATTTTCCATGGTATTTGCGCATCGCTTTTTCAGCGGAGGATTGCTTGTCTGCCTTCTAGGGCTGTTATTTAGCCCTGCAGCCTTAGCCTTGGATAAAAAAACCTCCTCGGCAGTCAGCCACTATATCATGGCAATAGTCTGCGACGGCCTCGGCGATGTAGACGCGGCAATCCAGGAATACCGGAAGGCCATAAATACAGAGCGTGAAGTTTCCGCTATCCGTTTGAATTTAGCCTCTTCATATATCAAAAAAAAGGATTTCCTCAAGGCGATTGCGGAGTTAAAAGCTGTTGTAAGGCAGGATCCGCAAGCACCCCAGCCGCGCGTGCTATTATCTTTGCTCTATGCCGCGCAAAATTTGCCGGATTTAGCGGTTATCGAGTATACTAGAGCGCTGGAGAATGCCGCGAAACTAACCCCCCAGAATACGGAAATTTATAAAGATTTAGGCATTACTTACCTGCAGCAGAAGAATTTTATTGAAGCAGAAAGTACCTTTAAGTTGTTGCTTTCTTTATCCGGGCAGGATGCTGAGGCGCATTTTTATTTAGCCAGCTCTTATTACGAATTAAAGAACAACCCTGCGGCAGAAATGGAATTGAAATCCGCAATAGAATTAAAGCCGGATTACCATCAGGCTTTGAATTTTTTAGGCTATCTCTACGTTGAAGAAGGCCGCTCTCTTAGCCAGGCGGAAATTTTAATCCGTAAGGCTCTTGAGTTTGAGCCGGAAAACGGCGCTTATTTGGATAGTTTAGGCTGGTTTTATTTTCAAAGCGGCCAATACCCCGAGGCCTCGAAGTATTTGGAAAAGGCAAGTAAGCTTTTAGAGGATCCGATTATCTATGATCATCTCGGAGACGTTTATCAAAAATCAGGCGATGCGCAAAAGGCATTGCAGAATTGGGAAAAATCGCTCCAGCTAGAGCCGGATCAGCAGAAGGTGAAGGAGAAGTTAAAGAAGTCATCCGCCGGTAAGCGTTAATCGTTAGTCATTGCTGAAAAACTCCTGTAGTTGCCCAATTTATTGGGCCCGATAAACTGGGCAACTACAATATGTGATATGAACTAGTCAAACATGATGGAATACTCTGAAGCAAAAATCCAAGAGCTGACAGATAAGGCCAAGCAAATACGCCGCTTGATCATTGAGATGCTGGCTAAGGCTGGATCCGGGCATCCCGGAGGAAGTTTATCCTCTACGGATTTAATTACTGTTTTATTTTTTGCCGTATTGCGGCATAATCCTAGAGACCCTAAGTGGCCGCAGCGCGACAGGTTCCACATGTCTAAAGGCCATTGCTGCCCGTTGTGGTACGCGGTGCTGGCTGAATGCGGATATTTTCCCAAAGAGAAGCTGCTTACTTTAAGGCAGTTTGGTTCGCTCTTGCAGGGGCATCCTGATCGGCGCACCCCGGGGGTGGAAGTGGCTTCCGGTTCTTTAGGCCAGGGCCTCTCAGTGGCTTTAGGGATGAGTTTAGCCGGAAAAATGGACCGCCAGGATTACCGCGCCTACGTGCTCTTAGGCGACGGCGAAACTCAGGAAGGCAATATCTGGGAAGCGGCCATGGCAGCTGCTCACTATAAATGCGATAACTTATGCGCTATGCTTGATTATAACGGTTTCCAGATCGACGGCAAGACCTGCGATGTGATGAACCTGGAGCCTTTAGCCGGCAAATGGCAGGCTTTTGGCTGGCACACAATTGAGATAGACGGGCATAACCTGCGGCAGATTTTAGCTGCCTATGATGAAGCTAAAACTATTCAAACGAAACCTACGATAATTATCGCTAAAACCACTAAGGGTAAGGGTGTTTCTTTTATGGAAAATGTCTGCGATTTCCACGGCCGCGCCCCAACAGTAGAAGAGGCGCAACAGGCATTGAGAGAGTTAAGATAGTCTTGGGTCATAGGCCTTAGGCTATAGTAAAACCTTTAACATCCAGCCTATGGCCTATGAGCTAAATTATGGAACAATTATATCAACGCGATATTTACGGGCAGACGCTGGCTGAATTAGGCAAAACCAATAAAGATATTGTGGTTTTGGACGCCGACCTTTCCAGTTCCACGCGCACGGCGATTTTTGCCAAGGCATTTCCGCAGAGGTTTTTTAACTTAGGGGTGGCTGAACAGAATATGATGGCTACTGCCGCCGGCATGGCCAGCTGCGGCAAGACGGTATTTGTTTCTACTTTTGCTATCTTTGCCGCCGGCCGGGCCTGGGATCAAGTAAGAAACAGTATAGCTTATAATAATTTCAACGTTAAGATTGTCGCCACGCACGCCGGGATTTCCGTCGGGCCGGACGGAGCCAGTCATCAGGCGCTGGAAGATATCGCGTTGATGCGGGTCATCCCCAATATGCAGATTATCGCACCTTGCGACGCTCCGCAGACCCGCGAAGCAATTATCGCCGCGGCTAATACCAATGGCCCATTTTATGTGCGTTTAGGCAGGCCTAAAGTCCCTACTATAGAAAATAAGGGCAGTTTTATTTTTGGTAAGGCGCAAACCCTGGCTGATGGTAATGATGTCACGATTATCGCCTGCGGGATTATGGTGGCTGAGGCTTATTTAGCGGTAAAGAGTTTGCTTAATAAAGGTATTAAGGCGCGCCTCGTCAATATGCATACTATACGGCCGCTGGATATAGAGGCTATATTAAACGCTGCTAGAACCACCCGCGGTATTGTTGTCTGCGAAGAGCATACGGTTACTGGAGGCTTGGCATCCAGCGTGCAGGAAGTGGTTGCCGAGCATCACCCTACGAAAGTTCTCTGTCTGGGAATAAAAAACCGCTTCGGCCAATCCGGCAATCCGGCTGAGCTTTTGCAAGAATACCAGCTAACCTGCGAATTTATCGAAAAAGCTGCATTAAAAGTTATAGCCTAGAAGGTTTATCTTGGTTCTCTATTCCTTTGCCAAACTCAATCTTTATCTTAAAGTCCTTAATAAGCGTAAAGACGGTTTTCACAATTTAAGCACGGTTTTCGAGAAAATCAGCCTCTGCGATAAGATTATTCTTAAATCCCGCCGGGATAGTTTAATCAAGATAACCTGTCAGGATGCGGATGTTCCTTTGGGCCGGGCTAACCTTTGTTATAAAAGTGCCTCTCTTTTACGCCGGCGTTTTCAGATAAAACAAGGCTTGGATATAAAAATTATCAAACGCATCCCTGTCGGCGCCGGCTTAGGCGGCGGCTCCGCTAATGCGGCCAGCGTTCTTTTAGGGTTAAACCGGCTTTGGCAGCTGAATCTTTCGCGCAAAAAGCTGGCGGAAATTGCCGGAGAAATCGGCAGCGACGCGGCATTTTTTATTTATGACTCCTCCTTTGCCCAGGCCAGCGGCCGCGGTGAAAGAATAATGCCTTTAAAGAAGGCGGAAAAGCTGAAAATCTGGCATGTGTTAGTCGTGCCGAAATTAAAGGTTTCCACGCCTTTTATTTTTCAAAAATGGGATGAATTATCCCGAAAAGGAGAGTTGACAACCGTTGTATCTAGTGCTAAACTAACTACTTTAGCGCTTACTAAAAAAGGCTTCCCTTCATTAGGGAAAGCCCTGTTTAACAGCCTTCAGGAAGTTACGATTAAGTGCTATCCTGAGGTTGGCGAGGTTATCAAAGCCTTATCAGGCTTGGGTGCTCAAGCAATACTGATGTCCGGCAGCGGCCCGGCAGTATTTGCGCTTTGCGCTTCCAGAAAGGAGGCTGTTTCCTTAAAGGGAAAGCTTAAGAAAAAAAACAGGTCCTGGAGGGTATTTCTTACGGCAACTGGTCATATGAGGCCTAAACTTACGGAGCGATAGCGAACGTAAGTTTATGGCCGAATTTGATCCTTGACATTTTGACAGAGGATTTCCATTAGGCAAAATGTCAAGGGTTTAATTCGCAGGCGGACTTCGTCCTATGATTTATGCCGCACTGTGTGCTTCATAAATCATCTGCTCATTAAAGGAGGTAAAGCCATGGAAATTACCGAGGTCAGAGTAATGCTAAAGGATTCGCCGGATAAAAAATTAAGGGCATATGCCACGGTTACCTTTGACAATGCCTTCGTAGTCAGGAATATTAAAGTTATTGAGGGCACTAGCGGCCTTTTTATTGCCATGCCTTCGCGTAAAATAAAGCAGCCCTGTCCGAAGTGTAATTTTAAGAATGAGCTGCGCAGTAAATTTTGTAATCAATGCGGTGGAGCACTTCCTTTAATTGCTAGGCCGGCTGTTCCGGAGGCAACCGCGAATAGCCAGCTGGAGCATAAGGATATCGCTCATCCGATTACGCAAATTTTTAGGGAGCAGCTGCAGAAAAAAGTCCTGGAGGCCTACGAGCAGGAAAAGATCAGGCCGCAGGTTAGCTCGGGGCAACTTTAGTAAAGGGTTCGGGCCAATTGAATATTTTTGGGATGTCGTCCAATGGTAGGACACGAGAATTTGGGTCTCGCTATTATGGTTCGAATCCATACATCCCAATTATTTGCTTCAGAATTTTTGAGCCACTAGCGTTTTGCAGGTAGGTGGCGAAATCCCGCTCTTCGCTTAAGCTATCGGGCGGGAGCGTCTGACTGTCAAGATTCTCCCGCACCGAAATAAAACAAATTTAGCGGGATCCCGGCCGAGCCCAAAGGCGAGGGCCGGGAGAATCCATACATCCCAATTTTTGAAAAAGCAAAAGTAAATCAATAGTGTCATTGCGAACCGCCGCAGGCGGTGAAGCAATCTTTTAAACGAAATGCCTAAACTTAAAACAATTTTAGCAGGCTTAGTTCTGGTTTTCTATTCTACCACAGCCTTAGCTGAAAAGGCCGCATCTAAAGAAACTACCCCTGTAAAAAGGGAAACTTCCACCAGAAGCAATACCATCATCACCCAGTCCCGCCCGGCGCCAAGCCAACCAGCAGCGCCTCCTAAGCCTGTTGTAGCTATTCGCTCTGAGATCAGAAAACCTCCGCTTAATTTCAGGGTTAATCCTCCAGTAAGAATAAAAAAATCTTCTTTGCAAGTCTTAGCCGGGGTCAAAGAACCCAATACCGCTATTCTTATCAACAATCAGGAAGTTATCCCCATCAATGAATATAAAACCTGGTATTATGAATACCCCTTAAAACCTCAAACCGATAATAAAATCTCCGTAGCTATGGCTTATCAGGCTAATAGGCTAATATCCGTAACTAGCCTAGACCTTAATAATAATCCCGTTTCTTTAGATACTGAACCTCCGGTTATTACTGGCATTAGGCTTGAGCCTCAAACTAAAGATATCATCATTACCATCAAAGACCCTGCCGGTGTATTATCCTACAATATCTACTATGCTAACAGCCTGAATTCAATGGCTGGCACAACACCATTTGTTTTAGCCCAAAGCGATTTCCCAGTCTCTGGCACAGGCACAACTCTTTGGCGCGATAATGGCACCTATACCGGTACTCATCCTTTTAGCCCGGGAATAAAGATAAGGTTCTATAAATTAGGGGTTGCCAGGATAAGCCCTGCTTCTTTTAAGCTCACCAGCATAACTCCAGCGGATAATTCTGTTTTCTTAGCCGGAGTCAAGATAAATATTCAAGCCAGTGTTTCTAACCCCAATAATGAGGCCTTGCAATACCAATTCTCTATCGCCGGAACCGTTATGCAACCTTGGTCTATTTCTAGCTCTTACATTTGGCAAACTTCTGTTTCTGATACAGCCATAGTTAATATCATCTGCGAAGTAAAAGACACCAAAGGCAACAAAGCCTCAAAAACTATTAGTTATCGTATTATTAACCCTACGGTAGAAGAGATATTGCAAAAAGTAGCGGATAATTATAAATTGTTGGCTGATTTTAAGGCAAATATGAGTGTAACTACTGTGTTAGACTCGCAACCGCTGGGTAAGGAGGGTTACTACATCTATTATTTTAAAAAGCCCGATAAGGAGAAGATAGAAACATATTCATCATCTGGGAGAACACAGAAGACAGATATCACTATTATAAATGGCTCAACTATGTATTTGGTAAACCCCGTAACTAAAATTACAAAAGAGATAAATCTTTTAGAAAAAGCAAAAATTGATGCAAATCAATTTAAACAGCAGGACCTGATTTACAATACACTTGAGTTTATTAATGTCTATACTCTTACAAGGAATGATAATGATTCCGATTTAACCAATTTTATTATAGCCTTGGAAGCTGTACCTAAACAAGAAAATTACCTCTACGAAAAATTAGAGTTTTTTATTGATTATAATAAAGGTTTACTTATGAAAAACCTTCTTTTTAAAAACGGTTCTTTAAGGGAAAAATTAGAGGTGCAAGAATCGCGCCTTATGCCTAACAATGCATGGTTGCCAGTAAAAATGATAAAGATTCCTATGCTGACCTCAGGCAATATGGTTAGTACGCTTACTTATTCGGATATAAAAATAAATGTGGGATTGACAGAGGATGACTTTAATTCAAGTAAGCAGTAATATTTTTAAAAAATAAGAATGCGAAACATAAATTTTTCTTTATTGCTCATTGTTTTAATCTCTACTCTTACTAAGGCATCTGAAGGAGCAGAATACGCCAGTCCCGCCTGGATGGATAACGAAACAATAATCTGTGTGAAGTATGTGGATACAGTAAAAGACAGGTTGTTTGGTTGGTTTGGTGATATTACTGATGCCAGGAGCATTGTAGTAAGGCAAGAAATCCAGATTGTTTCTATGGATATAGAAGGAAAAAATGAAAAGGTGATAAAGAGCATTGTTATCGATTATCCAGGGCAGTCGCCGAAGTGGAGAGAGGAGGTATTTAAAGGGGTAAGATTTATCCGTTTTATTTCGTATAGTCCTAATTATAATATTATTGCTTTTGGTTGTGATGGGGCCGTTCATCCAATATTTATCATAAAAGATTCAATGACAAAAAAAATTGTAGAAGAAGGTTTCAAACCCCGTTTCTCTCCTGATGGTAAATTTCTGCAATATACTTCTTCAGACGATAAGATTTGGTTTTATGATTTCGATGTTGGGGAAAACAAGATTTTAATTGAAAATGCACGGGGTGGCCCTTGGAGTCCTGACGGCAAGAAGATTGCTATTTCAAAGAAAATCGGTCATGATATTAACGGATATCTCTATGACTTGGAGACAAAAGAAGAGGAGTTTTTTGGTTTTGTAGTGGACTGGGCACCGAACGGTAAGCTTATAAAGGGTTCTAGACTATTGCTTAATCCGCGCGTTTCTCCTGATGGCACAAAAATTGTAGGTGAACCCCATAGTGATCCTATTAGAGAGAATGGGAGGATGAATTACATTGGTATTTGCGACATTGACGAAAAAAATCTAAAGGTTTTACGTTATTATGCGAAAGATAAATAAGCGATTAAAAATTATATCTGGTTTATTAATCTTTAGTGCACTGGCGTTAAATATCCGCTATTCCTTTGCCGCCATTATTAGAGATGAAAATAATAATCCTATTTCTTGGAACGATATCAAGGCTAAAGATGCCTATCGTCCTAACCCTATTCTTTTTGTGCACGGTTTTGCTTCAGGCGGACCTTTGCAAACTTGGGTAGAAAGAGAAGGACAAAAGGAAAGTGAAAAGCCTAAACTTGATGAAAAATTACAACCATACTTTGGTGATTATTATACAGGTTACAGTAATGACCCTACAATTCTTCAAGATACCCACCTTCCTTATTTGGAGCTCATTTCTTTTATCGACTTCACCAAAACCTGGCGCAGCCAACTCATTGACCGAAATAGCTCTGTTGATACCTATCAAACAGGAGATTATTATGTAAGGACGGGAGAAAGACATGCAGGAGATCCTTCTAGTATTCCTACGGATGAACTTAGCCGTGGCTGGGCAGATAAACTTATTCTAGAAATAGATAAGTTAAGAGAAAACTACAAAGACAAAAATGGTAATCCTCAAAAGATTATTTTAGTCTGTCATTCTATGGGCGGCCTGGCAGCAAGGGAATATTTGACAAATCCCAAATATAGTATGTCTAATAAAATCAAAGAGGTAATTCTAATCGGGGTTCCTAATTTAGGTTCACCGTTTGCTAAGTTAGCTGATGGAATCACCGAGGCTCAAAGGATAGGTTGGTTTATTCCTGGAATAGGCTGGATATTCTCTGCGGCTATTGAGGGATTTGATTTAATGGTTGAGAGGAAAGGTTTAATTGATATAGATGGCGATGCAGAAAGAGACATGGATCCAAGCGCGTTAGGCAGTGGTTTTTTAAGTCTTTTAAACAATCGGCCTCAGCCTCAAGGCGTTGATTATTTTGCGATCTGGGGTAATGGTAGCAGCCTAACAGATGTTTTGGTTAGTCGTCAACTATATGATGGCGATGGTGATGGGGTGGTCTCAAAGGATTCTCAGCTTGGGGCAGGTGTCTTGGGCCTTAAAGATTCTTTAGAGATGAATGCTAGTCATGGAAATGAGGCTTTAGCAATTGCAAATCTTGACGCAAAGCCACTTTTAAAATTTATTGATTATGCTAAACCAGAGGTAGTGATAACCGCGCCTGATCCCAATGCCAGCCCGATTACTGAAATTAAAACCTTATCTATGAATATCAAAGGGGTTGTTTCTAAGGAATTTTTGCCTGCGGATTGCATTTTAAAGATTGAGGCAAAGAGAGAAGAGGGTGGAGACATAAAAATAATGAAGCAGGATAAATTTTTATATCCTTCTGATCAATGGGCGCCATTAGATTCTAACTCCATCGTAGCTGAATTTGATGAGATGATAGAGTTTGATAAGCCCGGAATTTATACCATTATGGTGACTGTGACAAATCCTGCTGATTTTGCCTCTGACATAAAAACTACAAAGGTTAAGGTTACTATCCAAAAGCCGGTTATTTCTGTGGCCTCTCCTCTTCCAGGGCAAAAAATTACAGATAGGCGGCCTTTAATTAAGGTAAGGATATACTCTCCAGATAAAATTAATATTGACTTATCTTCCATCGAGTTAAAAATCGATGGTACGATAGTTGTCCACACAGTTACCCCTGAGACAGGGGGCTCAGATATTACAATCTCCTATACTCCAATAAATGACCTTTCCGTAAACGATCCTAATACTTCAGGTATAAATGAAGGTAAGCATACCATTGTGATTAATGCAAAAGATGTAATCGGATTAGCCAGTCAGGAGAGGATAGCCACATTTGAAATTTTTACCTTTGTGCCACGCAGGATTGTTGAGTTGATGTGGGCAGTAAATCAACGTCAAAGAATTGGAAGTGTTAACCAGGCAATTTTTTATAACTATGTGCCCGGAAGAACCCCGTATAAAACATCTTTAGGGGTGCCGGATGGCGGTAACACCGTCCCATCTATAGATGCCTTGGATAGTTTCATGTCTCTTCCTGAGTACATCACTGACCTAAGAAAAGGTATAGAGGATTCATTATCACTCTATTGGAACAAAGCCGCAGAAAATTCCTGGACTCGTTCAACCCTCTATCAGGCAGCGATGGGCACGACAGGCACTGGAGCAGGTAAAGATACTTGGACACATAGTTCTTCACAATTGTCCGCTAACAAGATAATAAAGATAATAAAAAGATAATAAGACCGTTTCTAGATAACCCTATGCGGTATAAGGAGTTCCGTTAGAACTGTCCCCGTTCTTTGAAAAAGTTTGTTAGAAATCCCTTTCTTCTGCGTCTATTAATAGCAGAAGGGAGGGATGCCTTATGGCAAGAAGAACAAGAGTTTACTATGACCACGCAGTTTACCACATCTCTATCAGGGGTAATAACAGGCAGGCGGTTCTTAAGGCAGATGAGGATAAGATCGCGTTTCTTGCAACCTTGAGTAAATTCAAGGAGCGTTTTGGT
>Ga0265296_1005662_pt1 | contig 10115 bp, 16 predicted proteins | sample MunlanPumphouse1_FD_189073 | JGI IMG/M metagenome (GOLD analysis project Ga0265296, IMG submission 189073) | Groundwater microbial communities from a municipal landfill in Southern Ontario, Canada - Pumphouse #1 | ecosystem: Environmental > Aquatic > Deep subsurface > Groundwater | place...
TGGGGAAAAATAAACATACCTTAAGACTAAAAAATCAAACAAACGTCCACCAAGTGCTTTGTAGCACTTGGTTCCATCCCAAAAGGAGATTAAAAAAGAAGTCATTCGGAGGTACTGACACCTCCGTCAGCTTTAAATAGTCCAATTCTCTCCCTGCTTTTGACAGAGAAAAGAACCGAGGAAAGGAGAACTTTAATTTCAATTATTCTCCACAAAAAACTTAGTATGAAACCACACAGAAATACACCATTACTCCCCAGCCTTAAAGAAAAACGCAGATATGTCGTTTTTGAAGCACGCTCACCAGATTCCTTAACTTATTCTGAAGTACAAACTGCGATTAGTAATAAAGCTGCAGAATTATTCGGTACGTTCGGACTTGCACATGCAGGAATCAGTTTCTTACCAGACTGGAACAAGAATAAAGGAATAGTTAGAGTCGCAGCAGACAGCTTAGATTTAATCAAATCCACTTTTGTTTTCATAAAAGAAATAAACAATAAACACCTCATGCTTTCAAGTGTTGGAATTAGCGGAACTTTAAACAAAGCTCGGAGCAAATTCCACGCCTAAAAGGAGGAACAACACACAATGCAACCAACAATCAGTCACCAAATGATGGGATACGATCGAAGCAGTACCATGTTCAGTCCAGACGGACGTCTCTTACAAGTAGAATACGCAAAAAAAGCTGTTCGACAAGGAACAACCAGCATGGGCATCGCCTGCAAAGACGGAGTCGTCCTCTTAGCAGATAAAAGAATCATCGAACCTTTAATCATTCCAGAAAGCGTAGAAAAAGTCTTCCAAATTGACGATCACATTGGCGCAAGCGCAACAGGATTCTTAATGGATGGAAGAGTCCTTATTGAACGAGCACAAGTCTTATGCCAGCAACACCGCGTCACCTACGACGGACCAATGGATACGTTAAGCCTAGTCAAAGAAATCGCAAACATGAAACAAGCATTCACTCAATACGGCGGAGCACGACCATTCGGCGTTTCTATTCTCTTTGCCGGTGTGGATGATGAAGGACCGCAATTATATGTGACAGATGTTACTGGAATCTATTTCCAATACAAAGCAACAGCACTCGGAGAAGCAGAAGTCCAACTAAAAGAAATCCTAGAAAAAGAATACACAGACGAATTAACAGTTGAACAAGGAATAAAATTAGGAATCAACGCCATGAGAAAAGTCTTCGGAAAAGATTTTGACATTGAACGCATTGACGGTGCTTACCTTTATGTGAAGGATAGAGCTTTCAAAAAAATTAGTAAGGATTATTTGAGGAAATTAAAGAAAACAGCATGAGCCAAGACAAAACTATCATCGCAAAACTGAAAAAAGCTGGAAAAGAATTCGAAATCGTCGTCCACCCAGAACAAGCAAGCCTCTATAAACAGGGAAAAGCAGTTTCTCTCTCTGACGTTCTCGTTATTGAAGAAATTTATGAAGACGCAAGAAAAGGAAAACGCGCAAGCGAAAAAGAAATGGAAAACTTATTCGGCACCTCAGACGTCAATGAAGTCGCAGCATTAATCTTGAAAGAAGGACACGTCCCAGTCACAGAAGAGATGATGAAGAAAGAAATAGATCAACGCAAAAAACAAATCGTTACCCTCCTTCATACAAACACTGTAGACCCAACAACAAACAGACCACATCCTCCTGGAAGAATTGAAACAGCACTGTCTGATGCTAAAGTAAAAATTGACGGACACAAAAGCGCAGAAAGCCAATTACAAGACATCGTAAAATTATTACGACCACACTTGCCTTTGAAATTTGAAACACGACAATTGTATTTACATATTCCCGTTAAACATGCAGGAAAAGCACTAAGCATCTTAAAACAACAAACAACAATCATCAAAGAAAACTGGGATAGTGATGGAAGCTTAACAGCAACAGTTGAAGTCCCAGCAGGAATTCAAGAACAATTAGAATACCAACTCAATACTCTTACAAAAGGAGACTTTGAACTAAAAATCATAGGAGCAAAATAACCATGACCACATTACTCGTAGAAGACAAAACAATCGTTGTACCAGGAGAAGAACTCGCAGAAGGAATGGAATACTTACCCGGAAGCGACGTCATTCGTGATGGAGACAAATTAATCAGCACAAAAGTAGGAATGGTATCAATCCAAAACCATTTAGTAAAAATCATTCCTTTGGCTGGAAAATACATGCCGAAAAAAAATGATATTGTCTTAGGAAAAGTCGTCTCAATGGGCTTCAGCGGATGGAGAGTAGACATCGACTGGGCATTTGAAGCAAACCTAGCACTACGAGACGCATCAAGCGATTTCATTGAAAAAACAGCAGACCTCGCACAATACTACGACTATGAAGACTGGATCGTCTGTCAAATTACAAGCGTCTCAGCTTCAGGAAAATTAATTGACTTATCTATGAAAGGACCAGGATTACGAAAACTCGGACCGGGAAGAATGATCCACGTCACACCTAGTAAAGTACCAAGAATTATTGGAAAACTAGGAAGCATGATTAGCATGATCAAAGAAGCAACAGGAACAAAAATTTCTGTCGGACAAAACGGATTAGTTTGGATAAGCGGAGAAGATCCTCAAAAAGAATTACTCGCAGTACACGCAGTTAAAAAAATAGAAACAGAAAGCCACATTTCAGGATTAACAGACAGGATCAAAGCATTCCTCGAAGGAGCAGCACAATGAATTACAAAGAACGATATGACGGAAGAAAAGTAGACGAACTACGACCAATCGAAGCAAAAGTCGGAGTCATCCCACGAGCAACAGGAAGCGCCTTATTTAAAATTGGAAAAACACACGCACTCGCAGCAGTCTACGGACCACGAGAACTCTATCCCCAATTTTTACAAGATCCACAAAAAGGAATCTTACGCTGCAACTATAACATGTTAGCATTCTCCGGAGCAGGAGAACGCGTCAGACCAGGACCAAGCAGAAGAAGCAGAGAAATTTCTTTCGTTATGGAAAAAGCATTATTACCTGTTATTGATATGGAAGCATTTCCAAGTACAGTCATCGACGTGTTTGTAGAATTAGTCCAAACAGACGCAGGCACACGATGCGCAGGAATTACCGCAGCAGCAATGGCCTTAGCAGACGCAGGTATTCCCATGAAAGATTTAATTTCAGCAGTCGCAGTAGGAAGAATGGGCGGCAACATTGTTCTAGATGTTACTAAAGAAGAAGAAGACTACGAAGGAGGAATGGCAGACATTCCCGTAGCAATGAGTACTCGAACTGGAGAAGTCACTCTCTTACAAGACGATGGAGACTTAACCAAAGAAGAACTCATGAAAGCATTACACTTAGCAAAAAAAGGATGCGAACAAATTAAAAAAGTGCAAATACAAGCACTCAAAAATAGGTACAAGGGAGAATAAACAAATGGACATCATCAAACAACACGTACTCACCAATCTCTCTAAAGGAATGAGAGAAGATGGAAGACAATTTATGGAATACAGACCAATCCTAGTTGAATACGGAATCTCTCCAAAAAGCTCTGAAGGATCAGCACGCGTTAAGATCGGCGGAACAGAAGTTGTCGTCGGAGTCAAAATGGAAATCATGGAACCCTACTCTGACAAACCAGATGAAGGAAGTTTAATGATTAACGCAGAATTACTTCCCTTATCTAATCCGGACTTTGAAAGCGGACCACCAGCAATTGAATCAATCGAACTCGCAAGAGTTGTTGATCGCGGACTACGAGAAGGAAAAGCAGTAGATTTTAAAAAACTCTGCATCAAAGTTGGAGAAAAAATGTGGGTTGTTGTCGTAGATATCTATCCCTTAAACGATGAAGGAAATTTATTTGACGCAGCATCCTTAGGAGCTCTCGCAGCAATCAAAGACGCAAAATTCCCAATAATAGAAAATGATCACATCCAATATGGAAAATTAAGCGATAAAAAATTACCCGTACAACATCTACCTCTCGAATGCACTGTCTGGAAAATCGGAGATAGCTTTATCGTAGACCCGGGAAAAACAGAAGAAGCAAGCGGAGAAGCACGACTAACAATTGCAGTCTTAGAAGACGGAACCATCTGCGCTTTACAAAAAGGCGGAGACAAAGGACTAAGCTTTCAAGACATAGAAAAAATGGTAGAAATCGCCATAGAAAAAACAGCAGAACTCAGGGGGCATCTCTAAATGGCAGACATGAAACTAACCAAATATGAAAAAGCACGCCTTGTCGGAGCACGAGCATTACAACTTGCAATGGGAGCACCACTCTTACTAGATCTGAAGGAAGAAGACTTTGAACGGATTAATTACAATCCGATTGAAATTGCAAAAATGGAACTTGAAAAAGGAATACTTCCTCTTGCAATAAAAAGACCCATGCCCAAAAAAGCAGCATGATCATCCAAGACATCACCTCAAAAAGAGGATTTCTTTTTCTTAAACCAAAACTTGTTCTCACTACAGATAAAAAGACAGTTACCTATCCAATTGAATTAACTCCAGAACAAACACAATCTTTACAACGACTAAAAGGAATTTCTTTAATTACGTTTCAAGACTTTTCTAAAATAAGCCAAACACTCGAAAATAAACCTTTACTTCGGATCCTCCAATTAACTGCTTTATCTAGCGACCCCTTTAGTTTTAATACTGACGTTAAACAAATTCCAAGACCCATGCACACCTTAGGAAGAAAAAATAATGGAATAGAATTTTATGCTTTCTCTTTAAATGCTGCAAGCTTTGAAAAAGCAGTACTAGCAAACCACCAATTAAAAAACCATTTAACTAACATAGATATCAATCTCAAAAATGAAGAAGACATCCTAAAACACTTACAAGAAGGGATAAAAAGCATTCAAACTTATTATGACTTTGAACTAAAACTCGGAGTAAACTTCAATTCCAAATCAACAACAGAAGAAGTCTTGCGATTACTTAATGCATTTAATTTAGTGTATGTCGAAGGAGCAGTCAACAACGAACAAGAATATGAACAACTCAAACCCTTCGAACAAACCACCTTTATTGCAGTCTCTCCAGAAATTTATTCCTCTTTTAAAACGAATGCAGCAATCTTAAGCTTTCTTCCTCTAGAACAACTAGCAGCATTACGCACTTCTCTAAGCACTAATTTATTTTATAATCTTCAAGAAGGAGAAGAATATGTTCCAGTTTCTCTTAAAATCCCCATTGTTAAAATCCCTTTAGAAGAAAAGAAAATCATTGAAACCCTGATTAGAATAAAAGAAGAATTAAAACCCAAAAACTAAGATGAACAATATTCATATCAACAACGAACCACTTCTGCAAGAAAAAATTAAACAAATAAAAGAACAAGGCAAAGAAAAACTCCATGTTGTCTCAGACTTTGACAGAACGTTAACAAAATCAGAAATTAATGGAAGAAAAATCCCTTCTGCTATTTCTTTAATTCGCGAAGGAGGATACTTAACTCCTGACTATGCGCCTGCAGCATACGCTCTCTTTGACAAATACCATCCCATTGAAATAGATCCAACTGTCCCTCTAGAAGAAAAAACTCAAAAAATGCAAGAATGGTGGGAAGCACACGAACAATTACTTGTAAAATCGGGAATGCATAAAAAAGTTATTGAAGATGTTTTTAAAAAATATCCAAAAGTCTTTCGAGAAGGAACCTTAGAATTCTTAGATCTCTTATCGACGAATAATATTCCACTCTTAATCTTTTCATCAGGCGTAGGAAACTTAATCGAAGGATGGTTACACAATGAAGGAAAATTAACACCGAACGTCCATATTCTTTCTAACACTTTCAACTTTAATGAACAAGGATACGCAACAGGATACAAAGATAAAGTTATTCACGTTTTTAATAAATCAGAAACAGCAATCCAAGACAAAAATTATTTGAATCTAATTAAAGCAAGAAGTAATGTTCTTCTCTTAGGCGATTCTTTAGGAGATTTAGGCATGACTGCAGGATTGCATCATAACACAATTATTAAAGTTGGATTCTTAAATGAAGGGATAGAAAAGAACTTAGAACTCTATAAGGAAAACTTTGATGTAGTCATTACTGAGGATGGATCAATGGATTATGTTAATCAACTTCTTAATAACCTTCTCTAACCTCTATTTTCCGAAAGACAAATCGTAACCTATATAAATCACCATTCTTGAAACTACTCTATCACATGGAGGTGACATTATAATGGCTCTTGCAGCACTGAGCGCAACAGGAAATTTACTTCTAGAACCTTTTAAAGTTCTCTGGAACGGATTACGTTACATTTTACCCGCATTAATCTTAGCAATAATCGTTTTAATCTTAGGATACATTGTTGCTTACTTAATCGGACACGGACTCAAATATTTATTAGAGAAAGCAGTAGGAAGACAACTCAAAGAAGCACACTTAACACGTGCAGTAGGACACACTAACTGGCCATCACTCGTCGGAGAACTCGTCAAATGGTTCATCTTTATCGTGTTTTTGAATGTTGCAGTAAGCATCTTACAAATCAATACACTAACAAGATTACTAGAATCATTTGTCGCATGGCTGCCAAACGTGTTATTTGCAATCATTATCTTCTTCGCAGGAATTGCATTAGCGCACTACATAGACATTAAAATTACCGAACATACCAAAATGAAAGGCATGAGAGCAATCACTGGCGTCATTAAAGCAGTCATTGTCTTCTTAGTCGTCTTAGTTGCTTTGGATCAAATCGGCATTAATGTAAGTGTGTTAGAGCACGCATTCTTAATCTTAGTAGCAGCCTTAGGGCTTGGAGCAGCATTAGCTTTGGGAATAGGATTAGGATTTGGAATGAAAGACGAAGCACATGACATTGTAAAAAGGTTCAAAAAGAACTTTTAATTTTTTCTTTTTTTTATTTATTTTATTCAACCTCATCAAATTTCAAAAAGATTTAAATAGTAGTGATCCGAAAATAAAAAGCATGAGGTCAAAACGTTCCACATTTATTATTCTCTCCCTTCTCTTCATCAGCTTGTTTGTTATTGCAGCAAAATGTGAAACCTCCACACAACAAGGCGGACTTACATTCAAGGATGCTTACCTTTCTTCTCAACCATTACAAAATAATCAACCCCCTGAACCTGCTAAGACTAATTCCTTCACATCAGGAGAAAGAATTTACTTTTACTTTCGTCAAGTAGGACCTTTCACAAAAAATGCTGAAGGGAAACAATCGTTCGATATGAGTTACCAAATCCTTTCTGAAGAAGGAGAACCTATCTTTGGAGAAGAAAATCTTTATGCTGACACTCCACCTCTAACTGTCCCTGGAGATCATCTGTATGTCTATACCTCTTTCCAAGCTCCAGCTGGCACGACCGGTAATTTCCAAGCTTCCGGTGTTGTGTATGATAAAGTTAGTGGTGCAAAAGTAACTAAAACGATTACATTCACTCTCGTTTAAGGATTGATCAATGGTGTATGCAAGTTTAGGTAAAAGAGTTCTTGGAACACTTATTGATTTTTTACTTATTATTCTTATTTCTATTCCTTACATTTTTCTCTTTGGAAATGCAAAACCCTTCGCAGTTACGGGACTTCCAGCATTCATCTTTTTCCTCCTTATCTTTGCTTACTATTTTGTCCTTGAAGCAACAAGCGGGAAAACCCTCGGTAAAATGATCGTTAAAATAAAAGTTGTAAATGAAAAAGGTCAAGCTATAACCGGGGGACAATCATTTATTCGAACTTTCTTTAGAATAATAGATGGTGCTTTTATCTATCTCGTTGGTTTTCTTTGTGTTCTTCTCAGTAAAAATAAACAACGACTTGGAGATATGGTTGCAAAAACCTACGTTATTCAAGAATAATTATTTTATTAGCTAACTTATTTAAAAACAGCTCTAATAGACATAATAATTAAGAAGAGAACCAGAATCACGCCATAAATTATTGCTGTTGCTGTAACTTGATATCCCAACGACGCAAAAGCTCTTTTTAGAAAACTATCTGAATTTAACCAACCTTTGTAACTATGCGTATCTGTTGATTGTTTTTTTACCATCTTTCTAAATTATTTTAATTCTCTTATCCTTCATTAAAACTTTCCAGGTTTTAGGATCAGCATTATCAAGATAACTCTTAACATCTCGCGAGACTAGTAAAGAAACTCCTTTTATTTGTAGAACAAGCGTAAAAATTCCAATTGCATTCATATAAGCAGATCCAACACCATCTTTATTATACTCTACCCAAAAAAACCCTCTTGGCGCAGGTGCATGATCTTTAGATTCTGCTGTGACTTTTATAAACTCCAGTTTTAATGTTCCGGCCATATTTCTTTTTTCTGTAGAGTTGGATATATATAACTTTCTCTTTTTTTAATTGTACTTTTTAATTATCTAAATCTTTTTTAACCTCCTTCTCTCCTCTTCTCTTTATGTCAGGACAACGCTTTTTAGCATCTGCAATTATTTACAAACCGGGAGAAGGAATTTTACTTGCAAGACGATCTCAACAAGAAACCTCCTCTCCAAATACCCTTTCCCTTCCGTTCACTTATCTTACTGCTCAACAGGGCAAGTCTCTTTCCCGTTTACCCGACTATGAAGACATTCGTCCTCAACTTACTAATGCAGTTCGCAATCAACTTGGGATAGAAGTTAAGCTCCACGGACCTGTCGGTGAACGAAGCGGCTTTCGTGGAGAGGGTATAGGTGAAGATTATCTTACTGTTGTGGATTGTTTAGGAGAAATGACTGGTGGAAAATTAAAACCGAACGGGCACGACTTTACCGAAGCAGCGTTTATGGATCCATTTACTTCTTTTATTGGTGAGAGAAAAAAAATGGAATTAGGTACTCAAATTCTCTTAGCGACCGTTGAAGCAGAACTAGATTTCTTTTATCCTCCTCCCGGTGCTAAAAAAACAGATCTACATATTTTATCTGCAATAGGTGCATCACAACATCAACCCACAAAACCAACCTACGCTATTCGCATTCATTCCACCAACGCTCAACTTGAACCACGACCTTTTGTTCCTTCACTCCATTATCTTCACATTAAAGAATATACCTTTGATGATAATGATACACAACCTTGGAGAATAGAAAATGGTCCACAATGGTTCACTTCAGAAATGGCAAAAGATATCATAGAAGGAATTTCCTCTACTCGTTCCTCAATTGAATCAGTTATAATACATTGTTCTGCAGGAAAAAATAGAAGCCCTGGCGTTGCTCGCGCCCTTAATGAAATCTTTAGCTTTGGACACCTTTCTGCACTACTCCGTGGCAACTATCCCAACGCGAATCATCATGTCTATCAAACACTCAAAGAAGCCGCGAAGAAACATTTATAAAGATCATCAGAATCCCACACTAAAACCGATTTGCTGAGGTAATAAAAAAGCAACCTTCTCTAAATGGGTTTTACTAAGAACAATGGCAGAAGAAACAAAATTACTTCCAAACGATGAATATCTCAAAGTAGGAATCCACATTGGCACTAAATTTAGAACCAAAGCTATGGAACCCTTCATCTTCAAAGTACGCCCAGATGGATTATCAGTTCTTAATGTTCAAAAAATTGATGAACGAATTGGACTAGCTTCAAAATTCTTAACGTATTACGAACCAAAAGACATCCTCGTCATCTGCAGACGCGAAAACGGATGGAAAGCAGTAGAATTATTCTCCAAATTAACAGGCATTAAATCCTACGCAGGAAGATATCCTCCTGGAATCCTCACTAACACTCAACTAGAAGACTTCATTGAAGTAAAGCTCATTGTCGTTACAGATCCATTCCCCGATAAGAACATCGTTGAAGATGCAGCCAAAATTGGAATTCCAGTCATTGCACTCTGCGATACAAATAACGAAATTCAAAATGTAGACCTAGTAGTTCCTTGTAACAACAAAGGAAAGAAAAGCTTAGGATTAATCTTCTGGGTCTTTACACGAGAATACTTGAAATCACGTGGACAAATCAAAACAAATGAAGAATACACTTACAAAATAGATGACTTCAGTCCAGAATAAGATTAGTAATTGTTCAGGATCCTGAAGTTGGCTTCAGGATTTCTTGAAGTCCTGTGAGGATGTTTTTGTTTTGTAGTTTTAAGGTTTGGATGATTGAGAAGAGGGT
>Ga0265296_1005663_pt1 | contig 10114 bp, 8 predicted proteins | sample MunlanPumphouse1_FD_189073 | JGI IMG/M metagenome (GOLD analysis project Ga0265296, IMG submission 189073) | Groundwater microbial communities from a municipal landfill in Southern Ontario, Canada - Pumphouse #1 | ecosystem: Environmental > Aquatic > Deep subsurface > Groundwater | place: Canada...
GAAACAGACCATCGAACATCGCCGCTTGCAGCACCGCAAGCTCGCCGCCTAAAAGCCAACCCCTGACGAGGCCCGCTCTCCGTTAACGCCACGCCAAACCTGCGCCAAATGTTTCGACGACGGACAAGCCCTTCACATCGGAGACCTGACCGCCGCTCAGCGTGACCGCAACAGGGAGGCCCAAAGCGTTGCTGCGGAGATGGATCTTGGTCGAGAAGCCACCGCGAGAGCGGCCAAGACCCTGGTCCTCATCCCCTTTTTTAGCGCGCCGGCGGCGTGCTGATGGGCGCGGATGATGGTGGAATCGATCATCTGGACGCTGCCATGCCCTGCGCCGGCCTCGTTCAGCGCCTCCAGCATCACCTCCCAGGTCCCCGCCAGCGTCCAGCGCCGGAACTGCCGATAGACCGAGTTCCACTCGCCGAAATGGCTGTGCAGGTCACGCCAGGCCGTGCCTGTCCGAGCGATCCAGAACACTCCGTCCAGCACCCGTCGGTGATCACGAGGACGCCGCCCCCGTCTCGGCCCCTTCTCGACAACGAACGGCTCGAAGAACGCCCATTCCTCGTCCGACATCAAACCACGAACCAACGCCACTCTCCGCAAAGAGCAGCCTTGAATCAGTCATCTGGTGATTTGGGAATCCACTTTGTCCACACTACCTAGCCCGACTGCAATCGAGACCCACATCGCCTTTACCCGGGCGATCGCCGCACTCTTCGCCTGCAAGGCGAAGTTTTCAGTGAAGTATGTGCGTTCAGACCAAAACCTTGCAGGTTCCTCTGCATTTCTCAGATCAGCAGGTGGGCGTGGCTTATGGGGCAGAACCTAGATCATAGTTCTGCGCAACTGACAGAGCTGGGAGGCCGTATGCGTCTTTATCGAGGTATCACCGTACCGCGTGAAGTTCTCGCCGACGTTGTGGAGCAAATATTCGCTTCTGGTCTGGCGGCAGCGGACGGTAGGGCGTGAAATCGGACATTGGACGTTCGGCGCATTGAGTATATATTGGTGGTTGGTGGTGAGAATGGTTATGCGCGCATTCGATAGATACGACCTGCAGCGGAGGGGTGCTGAGAAGGCGGCCTGCCGTCGTGCTGACGAAGCTAGGCTTGACGATGGCCAAGTAGGCGCGCGCGAACTCGCCGCAGCCAACAGTTTCTTTTCCTCGCTTGGTGTGTCCAGATTTGAGCTTCAGGCCGTCGGGCGCAAGAGGCTGAATTCTGTCAGCTAACGCAGACAGCGACCTCGGTGCCGTTCACCTTGAGGCTGCGGAGGTTGCCAGGATACTGGAGATCGTTGCTGACGCGGAAGCGATCGTGGTGGGCGGACAGTCTGTCAATCTCTGGGTTGAGTTCTACCGAGGGGCTTTACCAGAGCTTCTCGAGGATGGGCCGTTCACCAGCAAAGATATTGATTTTCTTCATAATTCCGCTGCGGAGGATGGGCTTGTCGCTGATCTGGGCGGGAAGCTAATTTTGCCCGATGGCGCGGATCATACGCCGAACGCGGCCCTGTTCGTTGGCGAGTTGAACGGGCGAGAGGTGAAGATCGACTTCATGCGCAGCGTTCTTGGCGTCAATGATGCCGAATTGCGCAGGCAGTTCGTAACTATTGGAGGTGAGGACGCCCAAGGGCAGGGGGTGAGCGTTCTGGTAATGCATCCTTTGCATTGTTTTCAGAGCCGGTTGGCCAATATCCACACTCTAGGCCGTAGGGATGCAGTGGCGCTACGACAAGCTCGGGCTACTGTTCAGGTGCTTCGTGTGTTCATCGATGATCTGTTGAGCAGGGGAGAATTCCGCGAGGCTCAGGATGTTCTGCGCAACTATTTTTATACGCTAAAGAAATCCTATTTCGGTAAGGCGGCGCACACTGAAATTAATCTTCACGCAGAACGCGTGCTGATGGAATTTCAGAGTGACGAAAGATTGGACTTGCGTTGGCGGAACAATCAACTAGCCCGCTTTGTTGCGGATGCAGAGAATCTGCGTGCCCGAGCCCTGCACGTCGATCCGTCGCATTGACGGATGGAGTGGGCGCAAGCTGCACGAATTTTAGCACGTTCAAGGGGCTTCGAGCTCGTCTCTACCCGTTAGCCTACAAGCGAATGTCCGTAGTACACCGATACCGTTGAAAAAGTCGGCAATTGCCACGGGCGGCGGGGGCTGATTCACTCTGGCCATTGAGGCTGGAGGCAGCGTGATGATGGGCGAGCGGCGGGTCGATCAGGCGGCTCTTTTCTATACGTTCTCGCTGGAGGATCACGTCCCGGCGAACCATCTGCTGAGGTCGATCGACCGGTTCGTCGAGCTTGAGGGGCTGCGTGCGCATCTGGCTCCGTTCTACAGCGCAATGGGCCGCCCCTCGATCGATCCCGAACTGCTGATCCGGATGCTGCTGGTCGGCTACTGCTTTGGGATCCGGTCGGAGCGCCGGCTGTGCGAGGAGGTCCATCTGAACCTGGCCTATCGCTGGTTCTGCCGGCTGGGTCTGGAGGGGGCTGTGCCGGACCACTCGACCTTCTCCAAGAACCGCCACGGCCGCTTCCGCGAGAGTGACCTGCTGCGTCAGTTGTTCGACACGGTCCTGCGGCGGTGCATGTCCGAAGGCCTGGTCGGCGGCGAGGGCTTCGCCGTGGACGCCAGCCTGATCAAGGCCGAGGCGAACCGCGAGCGCAGCGTGCCTGGTGATCCCGGTCTGCCGCCCGAGGCGTCGAGCCGGGCCATCGACGAGTATCTGGCGGTGCTGGACGACGCGGCGTTCGGTGGGGCCACTCCCGTGACGCCCAAGTTCATCTCGCCGGTGGATCCGGCCGCGCGCTGGACCGCCGCTAATAAGGGGCCGGCCTTCTTCGCCTATGCCACCAACTACCTGATCGACCTGAAGCACGCCGTCATCGTCGATGTCGAGGCGTCCACCGCCGTGCGGCCAGCCGAGTTGACCGCGGCCCGCACCATGATCGAGCGGGTTCAGGATAAGCATGATCTCCACCCCGATCGCCTTGCCGCCGACACCGCCTATGGCTCGGCCGAGATGCTGGAATGGCTGGTCAACGACCGAGGGATCGCACCCCACATCCCGATCATCGACAAGTCCGGCCGGACGGACGGGACCTACTCCCGAGCCGACTTCTCCTACGACCGCGCCGCCGACCTTTATCGCTGCCCAGGAGACAAGGAACTGAAGCAATATCGGCGGGCCTTCCGCGCCGATCACCCCGACACTCCACCGGATGACACCTATCGCTATCGCGCCTCCAAGATCGATTGCGATGCCTGTGCGCTGAAGCCCAAGTGCTGCCCCAACGGGCCGGCTCGGAAGGTGACCCGTTCCATCCACGAAGACGCCAGGGACGTCACCCGCGACATCGCCAGGACCGACGCCTACGTCACCTCCCGACGCGAACGGAAGAAGGTCGAGATGCTGTTCGCCCACCTCAAGCGCATCCTCAGGCTGGACCGGCTGCGGCTTCGCGGTCCCTGCGGCGCCCGAGACGAGTTCCTCCTCGCCGCCACCGCCCAGAACCTGCGCAAAATGGCCCGTCTGATCCCGATTCAAACCTCCCCAGTGCCTGTCTGAAGGCCTGACGCGTTACGAACCCCGTCACAGCCTGACCACGTAGCCGTGCTGTCCCGTCAGCAAACCGACTTTTTCAACGGTATCCGCCCGATGACATTCGGCACCAGCATTTAGGGCCTGCCCCCATGCGACATGGTCTCTCACCCATCGCCTGAAAGGCCATGTTCCGAGAGGAGTTTTTGTGCGCAGTCCAAAGCTTGTAGTTGTCTCTACATTGCCCGGTCGGGTCCTGCCGCTGCCGGTGATGGCGCTGTGGCAGACCTGGTCAATGTTGAAGCTGTGGCGGGAAGTCCAACTCGAACGCTGATCGTTCAGGCGCGACCCCGAAGGTGGCCTCTCCATTGATGCCGGCTTGGCGGCCTAGCAAGGTCGAGTAGGTGTAGAAGCGGATCTTTCGGGTGTCGGTGTCGAACGCCATGAACCTCAGCCAGCCTGCGCCGCCGTTGGCTGAGCCCGCAGCGCCATCCCGCCCAACCGTATTGCCCTGGTAGTCCTGAATCAGTTGATAGACGGGATGACCGGCGTCGTTGAGGTCGATCCGCAGGTTCTCGCCATTGGACACGCCGTCCACAGGGCGAGTGTAGTTGTGCCCGCTCAGGATCATGAAGATCATCGCGTTCTTGCGGATGAAGCGATCCCAGACCTGATCTGGAGACAGATTGTCGGCCCCGGCGAAGTAGCTGTCGTACCCGTTGGAACGCTCCTGCGCGTCGGGCTTCAGCCACTCGTGGGTGGTGACGATGACCGGCAGGCCGGGATGGGCGTCGATCACGCCCTGGGCCCAGTTCAGCGCGGATTGCGGCGGCTCCATCTCCAACGATAGGTGGAGGAACCGCTTCCCGCCCCCTGTGAACGTCTGATAGCTGTTCAATCCGTTCGCGGAAGCGCCGCCGTACCAAGCTTTGCCGCCGAAATGACGCGAATCCGGTCCAAAATAGAGGCTCCACGCCCGGCCGCCCGTCAGCGGTTTGGAGGCGCCGGGACCGTTCTCCGCCCACCAGGAATAGTTGTCGTAGTCGTGGTTGCCGGGGACCATGCCGAAGGGCAGGCCGCTGCGGGTCAGGATCGAAATCGCGCGGTTGGCGATGTCCCATTCCTCGCGGGAGTCGAAGTATTGGTATTCGCCCTCGGCGTCGGGGATCGCGCGTCGGAACTGGCCGTCGCCGTGCTGGACGATGTCGCCCACGAAGGAGACGAAGGCCAGATTCTTCTCTTCACGCGTCTCGACCAGATAGCGCATCTGCTGGGCGAAGGTGTCCGCGCCGCGCGGCTGCGGCAGGGTGATGTCGGAGTAGTTCTGGGTGTCCGAAACGACAGCCACGGTGAAGACCTCGGCCCAGGCCGGAGCCGCTGTCGCCAGCAACGCGCCTCCGAGCGACAGAGCCAGAGACAGGCTCGCGCCGATCCGTTTGAACATGGTCATGGGTCCCGTCCTGAACTGCTGGGTTGGGACGCCATAGCCAAGCAGTGTGACGGTTTTCTCCGGTGAGCCTCCGCATTGGCGCGGGCGCATCGATTGATACGCAAATGTCGTCCCACCGACATCAGACGGTGACGCTCCAGCGCCATCTGCCGTCTGTGAGCCAGGAACATGGAGCGTCGATCAGTACGGTTCGTCCGTCGCCCAACCTCGCGCCCGACGAAGGGTTTGCGAGCCTGACGAGACGACTCCGCAGTCCGCTGCTCCACTACTTTCTCAGGCGGACCAGAACCCCGGCGGACGCCGAGGAGATGGTGCAGGAGCTCTTCGTGCGTCTGTTGCGCCGGGCGGACCTCCTCAGTCTTGAGAACGTCGACGGCTACGTGTTCGAGGCGGCCGCCAATATCGCGAGGGACCGTGGCCGGTACGAGCAGGCCAGGGGGCAGGGGCGCCATGTCGAGATCACGGACCTGGTCGCTGAGAGCGAAGAACCGGGGGCAGAACAGATCGTCGCCGGAAAACAGCGTTTGAAAAGGATGCTGGCGGCGCTGAACGCCCTGCCGCCCCGGGCACGCGAAGTGGTGATCCTGCGGCGGTTCGAAAACCTGACCTACCCCCAGATCGCCGGGCGACTGGGAATTTCTGTGAGCGCAGTCGAGAAGCACATGGCGCGGGCGATGTCGGCCCTGAGGCTCGACCTGGTCGAGGGCGACCGCTGATGTTTCCCGCCCTTCCGCGCCCCGGCAACGACGACCATGCCGATCCCGCCGCCTTCTGGTTCGCGCGGCTGAACGGCGGCGGCCTGACCAGCGCCGAGGACGAGGCCCGCTTCCGTTGCTGGCTGGACGAGGACCCTGAGAATCTCCGCGCCTATCGAAGCTGCCAGCAGACCTGGCGTCTGCTGGAGCTGGACGCCGCAGAACCCGAGATTCTGGCGCTGCGGTCCTCGGCGCTGGGGCCGGAAGATCGCCGGTTCACCCGGCGGCGCGCCCTGTTCGGCCTCACCGGCGGCGCCGTCGCGGCGGCCTGCGGCGGCCTTTGGCTGATGACGTCGGCGTCTCCGGCGCGGGCCCTGATCTCGACCCGGGCCGGCCAGCGGTTGACCGCGCCATTGCCCGACGGCTCGGAGGTGACGCTGGCGCCCATGACCCGCCTGCGTCTCGACTACGGACAGGGCAGGCGCGCGGTCGTGCTGGAGACAGGTCAGGCCTATTTCAACATCCTGCCCGATGCGGCCCAGCCCTTCAGCCTGCGCGTAGGCGAGCGGGAGTTGACGACGGAGCAGGGGCGGTTCCAGCTGACCTATCTGGATGACCGTCCGGACGTCCTCGTCGAGCAGGGACAGCTTTCCCTGGCCGACCGGGGCGGCGAGGGAGCCGTGGTTCGCCTGGAGACGGGCCAGCGTGTGGATGTCCGCGACGGTCGGCTGGAGAAGGCCGCCGCCGATGTCGAAGTCGAGACGGCGTGGCGATTGGGCCGGCTGGTCGTGCGGGATCGTCCGCTGCGCGAGGTCGTCGCCGCCTTCAACCACTATTCCGCCGATCGCCTGGCGATCGAGGACCAGGCGGCCGGAGACAAACGCATCTCCGGCTCCTTCCGATACGATGGCGGCCGAGAGTTCGCCCTGGCCCTGGCGACCGGCTTCGCCCTTTCCGTGAAGCGCGCGCCGGACGGCGTCTGGCGCATTCGAACGCCTGACGAAACGACTACGCTTCGATGAAATTTCCAAGACCGGGTGGGGACTCGCGCGGTCGCTCCCGTTCCTGAGAACGAACCGGCCGGGCGCCGGTCTTCCACTTCAGGGGCTACCAATGACCATTTCCTCGCCGCTTTCGCGCACTCTGAAACGCGGCCTGCTCGCCTGCAGCGCCGTCGCTGTTCTGGCCGTCGCTTCGCCGGTTCTGGCGCAGGCCTCGGGCGGCCAGTCGATCGCCTTCGCCATTGAAGGCCAGGCGCTGGAAACGGCCCTGACCAGCTTCGCCCGCACGGCTGATGTCCAGGTGGTCTTCTCGCCGGAACTGGTGCGCGGCAAGCGCGCCGGTCGCGTCTTCGGCCTCATGCCGCCAGCCCAGGCGCTGCGCGAAATCCTGGCCGGATCGGGCCTGGTCGCGACCCAGGTCGGCGAGCGCACCTTTTCTGTTTCGCAGATCGGAACCGCAGCCGCCGACGTCACCACCGTCGACGAGGTGATCGTCACCGCCCAGAAGCGCGCGCAGCGCATCCAGGACGTGCCGCTGGCCGTCACCGTGCTGGACGGCGAAGACGCCGCGCGTCGCGGCATCGACAGCGTCGCGGGCCTGGTGGACGAGGTTCCGGGCGTCTCGATCAACTACGCCTTCGGCGGCACCAACTACGGCCTGATCAGCATCCGCGGCATCGGCGGCGCCGACGACTACAAGCCCAACGGCAACCCATCGGTCGCCCTGCACGTGGACGGCGTCTATCAGACCTCCAACGCCTATCTGGGCATGCCGCTGTTCGACCTGGATCGCGTCGAGATCCTCAAAGGGCCGCAGGGCACCCTGTACGGCCGCAACACCACGGCCGGCGTGATCAACGCCATCACCAAAGGGCCCGGCGACACAGTTGAAGGTTCGGGCCGCGTCGAGATCGGCAGCCATGACTACACCGCCTTGGAGGCGGCCGTCGGCGGTCCGCTGGGCGACAAGGTCGGCGTGCGCCTGGCCGTGCTGGCCGAGCAGGGCGGGGGCTTCATGACGGGCGCCGGCGCGGGCGATCTCGCCGGCTACCGTCCCGTGATCGGCGGCGTCCTCCAGACTCAGGTCCCAGCCATCGTCGATCCGGGCCGCCGCGAAGGCTTCGGCGACACGGACCTGTTCGCGGGGCGCGCCACCGTGGCTCTGAACTTCAGCCCGGAGACGACCCTGACGCTGAAGCTGTTCGGCAGCCGGGATCGGGGCGATACGCGCCAGTACGACCGGATCTCGGCCTCTCTGGACTCTAACATCGCCAATGCGGGCGAGAACGACGATCCCTACGAATTCTTCTCCTCGGAATATCCGACCCAGAGCATCGACATCTACGGCGTGTCGGGCGCCCTGGAGCACCGGCTGGGCGACAACCTGAACCTGGCCGTGATCGGCAACGTCCAGGGCACGACCCGCTCGGTCCAGGGCAATGGCGACGGCTCGCCCTATCCGGCCTCGCGCTTCGACGCCGACGAGACGCTGAGCCAGACCTCGCTGGAAATGCGCCTCAGCGACGACACGGGTGGTCGTCTGGACTGGATCGTGGGCGGCTTCTACGTCTCGGACGACATTGACTTCGACACTCACTGGACCAGCTATACGGCGCGAACCCAGTACGACAACCTGCACAAGCAGACCCGCAACAGCTTCGCCGTCTTCGGCCAGGTCGACTATGACCTGACTGACAAGCTGACCCTGTCGGGCGGCCTGCGTTACACCCGCGACGAAGCCACCTTCAGCGGCCGCAACGACGACCTCAACCCGTGGGGCATCTCGACCTTCACCACCACCTTCGCCACCACTAACCCCTTCGTCTGGGACCGGTCGTTCGAGGATGACAATGTCTCGGGCCGGGTCACGGCCAAATACGCCTTCAACCCGAACCTGAACGTCTTCGTCTCGGCCGGTACGGGCTATCGTGGCGGCGGTTTCGACGGGACCTCGATCTTCACCCAGGCTGAGACCCTGCCGTTCGAGTCCGAAACGGTCACGGCCTATGAGGCCGGGCTGCGCTGGACCACCGCGCGCCTGCGCGTGTCGTTGGACGCCTTCTCCTACAAGTTCAAGGAACTGCAGGCGACGACCCGCCTGGCCAATGACACCAATGGCCGGGCCAACGTCGGCGAGGCCGAAAGCAAGGGGATCGAGTTCGCCGTCAACGCGCTGCTGTTCGAGAGCGCCAACCAGACGTTGGACCTCGATCTGGCGGCTGCCTTCCTGGACACCGACATCATCTCGTTCAGCTCGGCCCGCGTGGCCGAGGTGCTGTCGACCGTCGGTGATCCCCTGCCGGGCGCGCCGGATGTGACCGCAACCCTGTCGCTGAACCATGGCCTTGTCCTGGCCAACGGCTGGCGTCTCGACTCGCGTCTGGCCGTCTCGCACCACGGCGAGGAGTCCAATCGCCTCAATGCGGCACCGGGCAATACGGCTGAGGCCTACACGCTCCTGAGCGCCCGCGTGGAGCTGGAAACTTCGGCCAACTGGGCAGTCTACGCCTATGGTCGCAACATTACCGACGAGGTCTATTTCCCGGAGATGAACGGCGCTTCGCGTCTGGTTGGCGCCCCGGCGAGCTACGGCGTGGGGCTGCGCTACAGCTTCTGACGCTTTGGCTGCGCCGTCTCTCGCATTTCAGGGAGGCGGCGCAGCCAAACTGAGGCGGCGTTGGCGGGCGCCGCCCTGACCTACGAACGCGAGATCGGAGAAGTGGACGCCCGGCTGGCCGTGATTTCCATTGATCTGGATGCGGCGGGAGCCGAAGCCGACTCGGCATGGGCGGGCCTCGAACAGCAGCGCACCCAGGTGGAATCTCAATCCCACTACGTGGTGGTGGCGACCGTGGACGGTCGGGTTGCAGCCTTGCCGGTCCGTCGCGGGCAGAGCCTGCCGGCCGGAGCGGCCGTGGCGGTCGTTACAGCAGGAAATGCGCCGCTGGAGGCCGAACTCTACGCTCCGTCGCGGGCGTCCGGCTTCATCCGGGAAGGACAGGATGTCCGCCTGATGTACCAGGCCTTTCCCTACCAGAAGTTCGGCGCGGGGCAGGGGCGGGTGGACGCCGAGGCACAGCAACTGGAACGGCTGGCCCGGTCTCAACATAAAGCCAGTAGCCCAACCGTGACTGCGTCAGATGTGATCGAAAAAATCAGCAGGCTAATCGATGACATGGGGGCAATCTGACGTGCCCCTGAGAATTTCCTCCACGCGGAGCTAGAGTCCGGCCCTTGATGATCCGCCCCCGTTTTCTGGCGCACTCGAAGCTGGAGTTTTCCGGCCCGTGATCCGCCCCCGTTTTCTGGCGCACTCGAAGCTGGAGTTTTCCGGCCCGAGTCAGGGTGACAGGCTGGCTGTGTCACCCGGATTCATCAGCGTGATCGGCGTCTTGTTGCCAATGGCCCCATGG
>Ga0265296_1005666_pt1 | contig 10113 bp, 9 predicted proteins | sample MunlanPumphouse1_FD_189073 | JGI IMG/M metagenome (GOLD analysis project Ga0265296, IMG submission 189073) | Groundwater microbial communities from a municipal landfill in Southern Ontario, Canada - Pumphouse #1 | ecosystem: Environmental > Aquatic > Deep subsurface > Groundwater | place: Canada...
CTTGATCTAGTAAAATAAGATTGGGAGCCTCGGTTGCTGCTTTATCAAGGCCTTCTTGTCCGGTGCTTGCAGTCACTACTTGAAAACCCTCTTTTGTAAGCGCGGCAGTAAAAATTATGATTAGCGCTTCATCGTCGTCGATGAGAAGAACTTTCATATCTAATACAAACGTACCAGTAATTTTATAAAAATGCAAGCCCTAACAATAATGCAAAAATATGCAAATGATAAATAAGCAAATTAACCTAATTGCTCTAATTAACCTAATTTCCAAAAAAGCACCAATTTCTAAATTGGGATTTGTGATTTTTTTAGGTCAATTAGAAATTAGAATAATTAGAAATTTAATACTAATCATTTTTGCTTATTTGCTTATTGGGTTATTTTATTGTGGTACAATATTGCCAATATGCCTAAAGACGAAATAATCCAAAGTCTAAAAATAGTTCTAAAAGAGTTGGGGATAGACGATTTTGAACCTCAAATTGAAACTCCGAAAGACGCATCTCACGGTGATTTTTCAACCAATGTCGCAATGGTTGCCTATAAGAATATTAAGTCCGGACTGTCGCATGCTGTTCGAGACGCTCGCCATTCTTTGGTTAAGGCTTCAAAAACTTCCCGCTCGCTAAGTGAAAGCAGTCAGACAGACTCAATGCATAGCCAATACGGTACACAGACTGCTTTCAGTTCTCTCACAGATGGACTGCCCGGCCTTAATTCTCCGTTGGATTTGGCTCAAAAAATAGCCAAAATACTAAATACTAGATACAAAATACCAGATACTTTTGCCAAAGTTGAGGCTGTAGCTCCGGGATTTATTAATTTTTATTTATCAAACGAATATCTTCAAAATCAAGTTCAAAATATTATTAAGCAAGGGGATAGCTATGGTTCTCCTTCGGAAAAAAGCCTGCCTGCCGGCAGGCAGGCCAGCGTTGAGTTTGTTTCTGCTAACCCAACGGGCCCTTTACACATCGGAAACGCAGTGGGAGGACCATTGGGAGATGTAATAGCAAATGTCTTAGAAAAATCAGGTTATCAAGTTGTGCGTGAATATCTTCACAATGATGTCGGCGGGCAAGTCGAGCGCTTGGGCGAGGCAATCTATTTTGAGCTAAATCCTGATAAAAAACCAAAAGAACAAGAAGTTCAGTACCAAGGTGAATACGTAAAAAAACTAGCTCAAAAAGTATCAAAATCGCTAGAAATATCACATTTATCAATAGAAGAGTTTGTGCAAAAAGCAGGAGAAGTAGCTGTCGGTATTTTACTTGAGGAAATTCTAAAGGATTGCGAAGACATGGGAATAAAGTTTGATATTGTCAGAAAAGAATCTGACTTAAGGCAAGAAGTGCCGGATGTTTTGGAAAAAATCAAAAAGTTTATCAAAGAAAAAGATGGAGCAGAATGGTTTGCGCCCGCGGACGAATTTTTAAAAGACAGGGAAACCGTAGTTAAGAAATCAGACGGTGAATTTACATATTTTGCTTCGGATATTGTTTATCACAATGAAAAAATGAGCAAAAATAATCTGGTAATAGACATTTTAGGCTCAAATCACTCCGGACACGTGCCAAGACTTCAGGCTGCAGTTAAGGCTTTGGGGTTTGACGTTAATAATTTTAAAGTCATTTTATACCAATACGTCAGGTTAAAAAGAGGTTCGGAAATCATTAAGATGAGCAAAAGGACGGGTAGTTTTGTAACGGCCAGGGAAGTTTTAGATGAAGTAGGAAAGGATGCTTTTAGATTTTTCCTTCTAAGAAGCGCACCTGAAACGCATATGGATTTTGATTTGGAACTGGCAAAAAAACAAGCCAGCGATAATCCGGTGTTTTATGTCCAATATGCGTATACGCGAATATTTTCAATATTCGCTAAAAATCAAAAATCAATAAGCAATAATCAAAAAGGGAGCGAGGTAGGTGACTTTAGCAGTGCGGATGTTAATCTGCTAACAGAGACCGAAGAGGTTGCCCTGATAAGACATTTGCTAAAATTACCTGAATTAATCAAGGAAGCGTCTTTTACTTTTGGTGTCCACTCTTTTACAAATTACGCTTTAGAGTTAGCCACGCTTTTTCATAAGTTCTATGAAACCCATACTGTTTTATCAAAAGATGAGAAATTAACTTCTGCCCGTCTTGCGCTTCTTGAGGCAACCGGAATTACGCTTAAAAACACCCTTGATTTGCTTGGCGTGAGCGCCCCGGAACACATGTAAGAAATTGAGGATAGACAATGGATGCTGGATGTTGGAATTTGAGGCTTGAAGGTGGATGTTGGAAACTCTAGTTTCGAACTTCGAACTTCAAGATCTAGCTTCTAGTTTCCAATTTCTAACATCAAAAACTCATTTTCCACTAGTAAAAAGGCTTTGGGAGTGTTAAAATATCAACTTATGAAGTATAACCGAAAAGTCCTCGCGAACGGCCTCAGAATCATAACTGTTCCAATGCCATCAGTTGAAAGCGCAACTGCTTTGGTTATGGTCGGCGCCGGGTCTAGATACGAAACAAGAAAAAATAACGGTATTTCACACTTTTTAGAGCACATGGCTTTTAAAGGGACAGAAAAACGTCCCTCTGCAATCGACATTTCAAATCTAATTGATGGAATTGGCGGAGAATTTAATGCTTTTACAGGCAAAGAAGTTACGGGATATTATATAAAATCGGCGGTTTCACATGTTGATTTGTGTCTGGATGTTTTGTCCGACATGCTTCAGAATTCAAAACTTGATCAAACGGAAATAGACAAAGAGAAAGGTGTAATTTTGGAGGAGATTAATCTTTATGAAGATACTCCTTCGAGGAAAATCGGTGACGTTTACGAAAAACTTTTGTATGGAGATGTGCCAATGGGCTGGGATATCGCAGGCGAGAAAGAGGTTATTAAACAAATTAATAGGGAAGATTTCCAAAAATACATGCAAAGTCTTTATAGCGCAGATAATATTACGGTTGTTGTTGCCGGGGGAATAGATGTAGAAAAAACAATTGAGCTTGTTGAAAAATATTTTGGGGAAATGCCTAAATTTGATATATTACGATATAATAAAGTCAATGAAAAACAAGAAAATCCTAAAGTTTTAGTCAAAGATAAAAAAACAGAACAAGTGCATATAGCATTAGGCTTTAGAACAGTTCCTTTAAATCATCCCGACCGTCACAGCTTATCTGTTTTGTCTGCAATTTTGGGCGGAGGAATGAGTTCTAGGCTTTTTCATGAAGTCAGGGAAAAAAGAGGACTGGCTTATTATGTTAGAACTTCTTCGGAGCAATACCAAGATGTAGGAAATCTCGTTTCAACAGCCGGTCTTGATCCAAAAAGAGTAGAAGAAGGCATTAAGGTAATAGTTGAGGAATACCACAAAATATCAAATATAAAAAATCAAATATCAAATAAAGAACTGAGTAAAGCAAAGGAATTTTTAAAAGGACATTTTGTTTTGGAGCTTGAAGACAGCCGTTCGGTTGCCGCTTTTTATTCCCATCAGGAGCTTCTGGAAGATAAAATTAAAAATCCTGATGAAATTATGGCAGAGATTGACAAAGTTACGGTTTTGGACGTAGAAAAAGCCGCGCAAAAATATTTTGTTGAAAAAAACATGAACCTTGCAGTTATTGGTAATTTTACCAGTGGACAAAAGTTTCAGGAGCTGTTACATTTATAATTACTAATTGACCTAATTAACCTAATTGCTCTAAGATTTATTTAGAAATTAGAAATTAGGATTTAGAAATTTTCAGGATATGGAACAAACATTCGTAATGATAAAACCCGATGGAGTCAAAAGAGGCTTAATAGGCGAAATAATTCATCGTTTTGAAAGAGTAGGCCTTAAGATTATCGCCATGAAAATGATTGAAGGAAAAGACGAAATTCTGCTTAAGCATTACAATGCCGATGATCCAAAAACTTTTCAAAGATGGGGAGAAAAAACTCTTAAAACTTACACCCAATACGGAAAAGACGCTAAAAAAGATTTTGGCACAGATGATCCCCAGGAATTAGGAAAATTGGTTAAAGGATGGCTTTTTGATTATGTTAAATCAGGACCAATGGTTGCAATGATTTTGGAAGGAAGACATGCTGTTGATAATGTAATCTCGATAGCAGGCCCCACAATGCCCGTTGCCGCGGCCGCCGGAACAATAAGAGGGGATTATTCGACCGATTCGGCAGCTTATGCCAACGAAGAGCAAAGGGGCGTAATGAATTTAGTGCATATTTCAGCAAGTTTGGAAGAGGCAAATTTTGAAAAAAGTCTGTGGTTTACTCCCGAAGAAATTCATGCTTATAAGAAAGCGGAAGAGCTTATTTAGTCCTCAAAAACTTCGAATACAAAAGAGAGCAAATGATAAAGATTACGAGGGATATAACTTCAGATAGTAAACAATATTGACAAAATGACTTTATTTCAAAGAACTGGATAAAAAATAAAACAGCCGAAACAAAAAGACCTGCAAAAGCAGATATAAAAAGTCCGTGTGCAAATATTTTTCGCTTATGGAGTAAAATTGCCACGCTAAAACCAATAATTATTAAATAAAATAATGAGCCAAAAAGCGAAAGCGGAATTCCAAAGACTATTGAATATTGGCTGGTTAAAACTGTTTCACAGCCTGATATTGTGCAAGGCGGAAACGCATTTTTGTAATGAAGAATTGTTAAATAAGTTGCATCCAAAAATCCAATAAATGCAAAAATGAGGCAGGCAATTGATAAATTATTTTTTGTTAAGCTCATCTTGGATTATTTTTTTAAAGTCGTCGTAACTTCGCGGATTTATAATTCGCCCCCCGTTTACAAAAAAACTTGGAGTAGAATTTATGCCGATACTTGAAGCTTGATTTTGTGAATTTGCAACATAATTTTTAGCTTCGCCGGAGTTCATATCGGCTTTGAATTTATTTACGTCAAGTTTTAATAGCTTTGCATAATCGGTAAATGCCGTTGTAGGGTCGGAAAGCTCTGCCCATTCGGTTTGTTTTGTAAATAAATAATCTTCCATTTCAAAAAATTTACCTTGCTTATGAGCCGCATAGCCTGCTTGTGCCGAAATAATTGCATTTTTATGGATAGTGGAAAGAGGAAACATTCTGTAGGCAAAATATATTTTATCGCCAAATTCGCTCAAGAGTCGCTTGGTAAGCGGGTAATAAGCAGCACAAGCCGGACATTGAAAGTCCGAATATTCAATTAAAGCTATTTTTGATTTTGGATCACCTTTTGTAATATCGTTTTTTGAAATCGGGGGAATATTGATTTCTGAAGAAGATGTTAATCCGGAAGATCCTGCGAGTTTAATAAGTCCGACTATGGAAATTACTACGACTAAAATAACTCCAACGATTATTCCGGCTTTTTTAAATAATGCATTTCTTTTTTCCCGTTCGGCTTTTTCCTGCCATTCTTGTTTCTTGAGTTCCCGTCTCTCTTTTTTGGTTAGTTTATGCTCATCTGTCATAGAAGATATAATGGCATTTTATTAAGGGTTTTTCAATAGTCAAATTGTCGGGGTGCAAATATTAAGACATAAGATTAAAGAAATAAAAATTAAGAATATATAATTACCGAACTGCTTTATGTTAAAATACAAATAAGTCCTCGTAGCTCAACGGATAGAGCAAACCCGTCCTAAGGGTGAGATGCAGGTTCGATTCCCGCCGAGGATACAAAATCGCGGGGTGTAGATCATCGGTAGATCGCTCGGTTCGGGACCGAGAGGCACTGGGTCCAATTCCCAGCACCCCGACATAAGAAAATGTTACAATAAAAATGTGACTAAGACAGAAATTATCCGTTATCTTATACTTCGCTCAATTGGCAACTTTTTGGTTTTATTTGCGATTTTCGGTGTTTTGGCGACTTTCGGACCAGCTCTTTACTACGAAATTTCTTTTAAAATTGTTCAGGCCAGGGGAATCAATTATCAAGTTTATCAGCCTAAAGAAACAACATCGCCCTTGGGGGAGATTCTAAAACAGCAAAAAATAGGCTCGGTTAAAATTTCAACAGGCGGATTTGCAGATGTTTTAGCAGGGCCCAAAGAGCAAATGTTGATACCTAATGATACATCTTTTAGTATTTTGATACCAAAGCTTGGGGCAAATGCTAAAGTTTTTCCCAACATAGATGCCTCCGATCCAAATCAATTTTTGCCGGTTTTAAAAGAAGGAGTTGCGCACGCAAAAGGAACTGTTTTTCCCGGAATGAAAGGCAATGTTTATCTTTTCGCTCATTCAACAGATAATTTCTGGGACGTTGGCAGATATAACGCAATATTCTATCTCTTAAAAGATTTAAAACCCGGGGACGACGTGGTGATTTTCTTCCAAAATAAAAGGCATAACTATGTAGTTACAGGTTCAAAAGTAGTTGAATCAACGGACGTTTCATATATTATGAATGCTCAAAATCAAGAAGAGGAAACTTTAGTTCTTCAAACTTGCTGGCCTCCAGGAACTACATGGAAAAGGTGGGTAGTTTTAGCCAAACCCAAGTAGTATTTTGTATCTGGTATATGGTATCTAGTATAAATTTTTATACAAAATACGAAATACAATATACAAGATACTATTTCAAGTCTACAGTATAAAGGTTTGGGGCGGCGTTGCGGTTGCCTAAATCCGTTAAGAAAACTATCCTTGAGCCGTCAGACCAAGGAAACACATAGGAATCGATAAAGGGTCCGGCGTAAATCGTTGTTTGGTTTGCCCCGTCGTATTCCATAATGTCTATTTTTTTGCTGTGGGTGTAAATTAAATGTTTGGAATCAGGAAACCACATTAAAGGAGTTGGTGAGTAAAGATTCAAGCTGTCCGAGTTTTGTAAAGAATCAATTATTTTATAATTTCTGTCTTCTTTTATGTCATAAACGTAAATAGTGCCTTTCTGAATGTTTCTTACTTCCGGAGTTGAATCCGTACCAATTAGCCTTGGTTTTATAATTATCGGTAATTCTGCCGATTGCGAAGCCACGTAAAGTATTTTTGTTTCGTCGGCCGACCAATCAATAACTTGAAAATCGGAAAGCACAATAGTTTTTAGTGTTTTTCGCAGGCCGTCGATTAAGGCTTTTTCCCTATCTATTTTTTGTTTCTCCCAAGCTGCATTTACGCTTTCCATAGTTTGTGTTACGTCTTGAGGGGTTTGATTAAACCCATTTGTCCGCAGAAGGTAGGTTGTTGTCGAAATAGCTCCGGGTATGTTTGCAAGAAGTTGGGAGCCGTCAGGAGACCATTGAAGATTTGCTTTGGAAAAAGTATTTATTATGTCGTTAATTATTTGGCTTGAAGAGCTTTGTAAAGTTAAAATCGGCCTTGCGGTTGTGTCCAAAATATAAATCCCGTTTTTGACTGCGGATTGAGAAGCAACCGTATAGGCAATTTTAGTGTGGGAAGGGTCAAGGACAGGGGTTTGAGCGCCTAGATTGGTTATGCTTTCAAGCTTTGGGGCGGTGGGGAACAAAAGAGCATCGGCTTTGGTTACAACCTCATTTTTTATTACTAAAGTTTTTTCCCAAGGTAAATAGCCTTCTTTAACAATCCTTACGTTATAAGTGCCCGGAGCAAGATTTATGGTATTTGCTGTTGCAGTTGTCAGATGCCCATTTACAAAAACTTGTGCTCCGTCCGGGCTGCTTGTGGCAACTAATAGACCTGTTCCCGATAGGCTTGGAACTCCTTTGCCAAAATCAAAGCGATAGCCTCTTCCGTAAAACACAACAAGCGTTGTAGCGGTAAGCAGGAAAAGGAGAATTAGCACGGAAATAATTATTTGTTTTCTCACTAAATCGGATTATACAGACTAATAATGGCTCTTGCAAGATGGCAGGTTCCGGGATTATAATCGTATTTATCCAAGGCAGAAATAGAAATTTTGATAGAGTAAGTATACCTTTTGATACATTAATTTAAGTCAAAAGTCAAAAGTTAAAATTACAAGTTAAAATTCAAAATTGTTTAACTTTTTACTTTTGAGTTGAACTTTTGCCTTTTGCCTTTTGAATTTTAATTTATTAATTATGCTTTCAAAACGAATAGGAATTGATCTCGGTACCGCAAATACTCTGGTATATCTTGTCGGAGAAGGTATCGTTTTAAACGAACCCACTGTTGTGGCTGTTACTGCGGAAGAAAATAGGGTTGTCGCTGTTGGCAGGGAAGCAAAGGATATGCTTGGCCGGACTCCCGGCAATATTGTCGCCATGAGACCTCTTCGAGACGGAGTTATTGCCGACTATACAATTACGGAAGCAATGCTTTCGTACTTTATCGACAAGGCCGCCGGCAAATCCCGCTTTTTTAAGCCCGAAGTTATGGTTTGTATACCATCGGGGGTTACTCAAGTTGAAAGAAGAGCGGTTTTGGATGCAACTATGTCTGCCGGAGCAAAAGTTGCTTATCTTATAGATGAACCATTGGCAGCTGCAATAGGCGCCAAAATACCGATAGCTCAAGCTGCGGGACACATGGTGGTTGATATCGGCGGAGGCTCAACCGAAGCTGCGGTTATTTCCTTGGGCGGAGTTGTAGTTCATCATTCGGTAAGAGTTGGCGGAAACAAAATCGACGAAGCAATTGCCAACTTCACAAAGAAAAAATTTAATCTTCTTATCGGCGAGAGAACTTCAGAGGAAATAAAAATTAATATGGGCAACGCTCTTGTTGACGATAAAAAGGCGGCGGAAGAAAAAAAGATTGAAATAAGGGGAAGAGATAGCGTAACCGGACTACCAAGAGCAATAGAGTTGACAGAAAGTTTAGTTAACGAAGCGATATACCCGGTTTTAATAGACATCATTCAAGCAGTCAAAGGAGTTTTGGAACAAACACCCCCGGAGTTGGCAAGTGACATTATCGACAAGGGAGTTGTTATGTCGGGCGGTACATCTCTTCTAACAAATTTTGATAAGTTAATGACAAGGGTTACTGGTGTTCCTTGTCACTTGGCGGAAGACGCGCTTTTATGTGTTGTCAGGGGGACTGGGGTAGCACTTGAAAATATAGAACTTTACAAAAGAAGCATAGCGAGAAAATAATATGTAAATTAACCTAATTACTCTAATTGACCTAATTTCTAAAAGTTTTAGGTTAATTAGAAATTAGAGTAATTAGAAATTTAATCTTATCCTATAATATATCTTCTAATATTTACAAACTTATGAATTTTCATATTTTCACGAAAATTTTCACAGACAATAAGATTTATAGTAATTAGATTATGAAACTAATTAAAACAGCTAATTTTTTGAGTATACAAGAGTAGGGTTTAGAATGAAATATTGCATACTAAATATGTTCAAAATAAGGGAAATACGTAGTTTTGGTTTAAGTTCAAATGAACTTATAGTAAATTAAGATGGAAAACAAAATATTTTTGCTCGGAGTAGGGTTTGATAACTTAAGAATTAACGACGTCCTAGAGTTAATTATAAAAGGCCTAGTAAAAAGTGAAAAAAAGTACTATGTCGTAACCCCTAACCCCGAAATTTTAGTACTTGCAAGCGATGATGTTAAGTATAAAAATGTCCTTAATGGTGCAAAATTAGCCTTGCCGGACGGCATAGGGGTAATGATTGCGTCAAGGTTGCTCTCAAAACCATTAAGAGAGGTAGTGCATGGGGTAGATCTCATGGAAAGTCTCTGTAAAGAGGTATCAAAACGGCCTATAACGGTGGGCTTTCTAGGAGCAGGGCCTCACGTAGCAGAGTTGACAGCAGAGTGCTTACGTGAAAAATACCCCGGATTAAAAATTAATTTCACAGAAACAGAGTGGCATTTCGAAAAAAAACATCCCGAAACAGACATACTTTTTGTAGCTTTTGGGTCTCCAAAACAGGAAATTTGGATTGCGGAAAATCTTTCAAGACTTCCGGTTAAAGTAGCGATTGGAGTTGGAGGAGCTTTTGATTTTGTCAGCGGAAAAGTAAGAAGAGCACCGGTTTTTGTTAGAAAATTAGGCCTTGAATGGTTGTTCCGTCTTATCATTGAGCCCTGGAGAATAAAAAGACAATTAAGGCTTATCAAGTTTATCGGTTTGGTTATGAAAGAAATATTTAAGATAAAAATGGTATAATTCAATTTAATGAAAATCTTATTT
>Ga0265296_1005667_pt1 | contig 10112 bp, 11 predicted proteins | sample MunlanPumphouse1_FD_189073 | JGI IMG/M metagenome (GOLD analysis project Ga0265296, IMG submission 189073) | Groundwater microbial communities from a municipal landfill in Southern Ontario, Canada - Pumphouse #1 | ecosystem: Environmental > Aquatic > Deep subsurface > Groundwater | place...
CTTTTCAAAAAGAACAGCATTACTTAGAATTTTTAATGAGTTAACAGAGAAGAATGTTCCGATTATGCTTGATTTAGAATTACCAACGACAAGAAACCCTTGGCTTTATCTAACTCAACTCTCTAATTTTTGTAGAAATAAAACCTTGATTAAACAATTTCTTAAAAACCGTCCTGGAACGTACACTGCAGAATATTATCCCCAAGGAAACTTACAAGAATCTTGTTTAACTCTTTTAGGAGTGCATTACTCACCAAACCGATATGGAACTAATGTCATTAAGATGTTGTATCATTCCTTTCATCACTTTGACAATCAATTTTTAAGTAATACTCTAACTATGGGAAAGAAAAAATATGGAAGTAATTTCTTAATAGGCTATGGCTGCATTGGATTTGGGGTTATGGGAAATGAGGCGCAACTTTCTGCAGAACAATTACAACGAGATTTGGAAATAGCCCGACAATGCGGAATAGAAGAAGTAGTTATTTTTAGACTTGGCGGAATGACTAAAGAATATGTCTCTATCTTGAAGTTATTTAGTTAATGTCACTTTAATTTTTGCATCTAACTTTCCATCGCGGGGAATTCGAGTAGCAAACCACCAACCAATACTATTCTCTCTTTCAGACACTAACTCAGCAACCTGCTTTTTAACTTCCATCAACGGATATTTTTTTACCCGCGAAGCAGCAAATACTGTTAAATCTGCATCATGAGTTTCTGCATACACTGAATACACTGTTTGAATAAGATCAACTGCTCTTGCTTTAACTTCATCTGATTCATCAAACCTTCCATCAAAATCAACCCAACACACTCTCCAATCATATCCGGTTGTCATTAATACATTCTTAATATGCGCTCCACCAACAATTACTTTCTTTTCATGAATCTTTGCTAATGCCTCTAAACTTCCTTCAACAAGTTTTCTCTTCTTATCTAGAGACACTTCCTTAATTCCCTCTCCATAAATATACTCTCTTACTAGCACACCCTCTTGATATTCTTCTAACCTTGGTGCATGATCTCCTTGTAACTTCTTCAATACCTCTGCTTCTCTTTCAATGCCCTTCTTTCCAGAACAACTTTCTCTTAATCCATACAACCATTGATCTTGAAATGCATAATATTTGTAAGCTAATCCGGTAGAACGACGAGGCATCTTCACGATATACTTTTTTCTTCCGTTTCTCTCAACTATTGGAAAAACGATATTTGTTGCTTTAAATTTTGCTCCAACATGATAATCTGCAGGATGTTCAATAAAGCCCATGGGTAGAAGATACTAGCACAAATCTTATAAAGATAAAGACTTGTCTAGAATCTATGGCAATCTGGCTCTGGGTATTAATTGGAATCATTGTACTCCTTGTTCTCTATTTTATTTATGCTTATAATAGCTTCATTTCTTTAAGAAATCAAATAGACAATGCTTGGTCACAAATTGATGTTCAGCTTAAACGAAGATTTGACTTAATTCCTAATCTTTTAGAAACTGTTAAAGGATATATGAAACATGAAAAAGATACTCTCAAAGAAGTAACCGCAGCAAGAACAGAATTTCTTAAAGCAAGCGGACCTGCAAGCAAAGCAAAAGCAGAAGGAATGCTTGAAGGAGCACTAAAAACGATCTTTGCAGTAGCAGAATCCTATCCAAAATTACAAGCAAGCGAAAACTTCATGCAATTACAAGAAGAATTAAGCGGCACAGAAAGCAAAATCGCTTACTCAAGACAATTTTACAACGACTCAGTCCTAGACTATGAAAACAAAAGAGAAACATTCCCCTCTAACATTATTGCTAATATGTTCAAGTTTGGAGAAAAACAATTCTTTAAAACTGAAGAAAAAGAACGAGAAAACGTTAAGATCAAGTTCTAATAGTTAGTTTTAATCATCATTAATTTTATTAATCTCCTTTAAACTAAACCTCTTATGAGATTCTACTATGCCGCACGATTTTCAAAAAAAGAAACAATACAACAGGGCTATGAAAAGATAAGAGAACGAGGACATACAATCACCTCGGACTGGACTACTCATAAAAGTATTAAACCCTATATCGGCAATCAAGAAATGTCTCGACACTACGCAGATGAAGATGTTAAAGGTGTAGAAGATGCAGACGTCTTCGTTCTTGAAACTGATGAAGAAGGGGGAGTTGGTTCAAGTGCAGAATTAGGAGCAGCAATAGCCCTTAATAGAATAAAAGGACTTCCTCTTGTTTATGTCATAGGTTCATTCAATGTTAAAGAAATGTTTTACTTCCAATCATCAGTTAATCGAAGAGAAAATCTTGAAACTGTCCTTGATGAAGTAGATGAATATCAATCTCGCAGAATGCAGTCTCCCTACCTTTTACCTTAATCTCCCTGTGGAGGATTATATACCGGTTCTTGCGTATTTCCTAAAAATTCCGAAACGTTCATTGTTGTTCTTTCTTTAAACCTTTTATGGGGATTCGCTAAAAACTCTTCAGCTACAGCAGTAATCCCTCCCCGATCATATAACTCCCACAATCCATCCCGATCCATTTTTACTCTCACATTTCTTAAATAAGCTAATGTTGTCATCTTTCTTAATAATGTTGGATTTCCTACAATATGATTTAATCCCCCTTCTTCTTTATCAATTCTATATCCATACTGATAACGCAATAATCCTAAAGAATCATTACACTCTCTAATATCTCCGTATGAGATTATTCTTTTTACTACTTTTGCAGGAAGTGTTTTCTCTCCTAAAGCCCAATGAAAATAAGAAAGATAACGATCTTTTTCTCTTCTTGGAAGTTTTTCAAACACTAATATTCTCTTTACTTCACTTGGTGTAATTACTTCAGCAGTTTTGCTATACTTCGTAATCACTCCCATCGCACGTTCATACTCTTCCATAGAAGTACCATTAACCCTCAGACGCTCTTCAAAACCATTATCATAAAATTCAAAAACCTCCTCTGTTAAATCTCCTATAAAAATTTCTTTTTGTCCCTTACTCATTCTTCTTAATGTTTTTTCTTGACTTGCTACTATCTTTTCAGCATAAACCAGATCCGCTGTGAGCCTTCCTTTTTTTATAGAATTAATTGGCTTTTCCAATTGCCATATATTCAATTGATAGCCCTTTGATCTAAAAAATGCATCTACTTCTCTTACTCCTTCCACTATCTTTTCAGCATTCCCATGACTTACCTTGTTAGTTAAATTAGCAAGATACATCCAGTCAATCTCTCCACGACCCCTCACTAATTCTCTAAACCCCGCATCTAATGTTCTTTCAAGAGCATCTATTTGGTCTGGCTTATTTGGAACTGCTGGCCAGGGATCTGTTTTTTTAATTCCAACACTCTTTCCTAACGCAAGATATCTTTGCACTAATGAATTTCCTTCTAGAACAATTTTCTCCCTTGTGATTGGCGTGTTTGTGCTTGTCGCGATTAATTTTAAACCTTCAGCATCTGGAGCGCCATGTTCTACTATCCTGCTTGCTGTGCTTTGAAGTGCTTCCAATGAAGGCTCTAGATTTCTTCCAGACTCTAATAATCTTTCTTCTAATACTATTGCTTCTTCTAAGCTTTTAGCATAAGGAAATGCTCCTTTAACTCTTAGGTTTGCCTTTTCAAATTCATCCCAACTCCACTTAGGTTTTTGGCCTTTTTTTGCAAGTCCATACTTATTATGAAGTTCAACATACCTTAATACAAGATCATCTCTTTTTTCATCTTCTTCCTGTAAGGTATTTATAATACTCATTGTTTTTTTCTTTGGCAACTTTCCAAAACCGGCAGTTTCATATCTTTTAAAAATTTCAAACGTTTTTCTCGTTCTCGCTTTTAAAAAATTATTTATTTCTTCGTTAGTTGCATCAGGAGCTTCACTTCCAAATTCTGACGCTTCTTCACCAGTAAAATCTCTATAGGCCTCTTTGAATCTTTTTATAATTTGTTCATAACAATCTATTCCTTCAACCGTTGAAGTTGCTAATTCCGTAAGGCTATCTTCGACTGTTACATTGCGATAACCTTTATTATTACTAACATGAAATTCAATCGTTGGATTGTCTACTCTTCCATAAATGTCTCTTGCTAACTCTAAAGAAGCATCTGGATCAATTTTACATCCTTGCCTTTGATATCCTTCAATTGCTTTTAATCTTACTTCATCTTTCGCAAGATCTATAATTTCAGAAACACTTGAAGGTTTTCCTAATTTTTCTAAGAGTTCTTTTGCTTTTGGAAAACGCTCTTCTATCTCTTTTCTTTCTACATAATAATTATTTTCTCCTCCATTTATCCATCCTCTTTTTAAAATAATTTCTTCTGCAGCAGTACTTGTTAACGCAATCTTATTTTTTCTTAATAGTGCAAGATCTTTACTAATAGAAGTTCTAATCTCTCCTCTCCCAACATTTTTTAAAAACACTTCATCAACAACTCTTCTCTCTTCTGAACTTGTGTTTTGATAAATCCTTTCACACGCTTCTCTTTCTATCTTTGTTCTATCTTCAATATTAAACTCTTCACTTTTATTTGTAGATTCTCTTGCAAAATACGCAACACAGGGACTCTGACTTTCTTTTTCAATCTTTTTCCCATACCCTACAGAAAACAAGCCTATTCCTGCAGCAATTGCTAACGGCCATACAATCTTTTTCATTTCTCAGATCCTTTAACATTCCTCATGTAATTCATAATCTCTGTTCTTTTTTCTAACTCTTCTTTCGCTTTTACTTGCACAAGTAATGCTTCTTGATATCCTGTAGCAGCTTGATAAATTGTTTTAAGATCATTCAATAAATCTGTACTTCTACTTACTACATTATCGTGATAGATTTTTTCAGGCTTACAAGTTCTTGTTACTCTTTTATCCTCTAATGAATCAATCAAGTTTCCTGCTTCTTCTGCTACACATACTCTTAGATCCGCCCTAAAATTCGCATACCCTCTTGCTTGCGCTTGATATTCTTTAGAACACACGGGCCATTCAAAAAAACTATTCTCTTTATAATACCCTTTTCCATCTTCTTCAAGAAGTTCTGGAATATACTTTGGCGCTCTGTTAGATATTCTCTGTGCTAATTTTACTGCTTGTACTGCTCCATAAGCTAATCCTCCTGCTATTCCTATTCCTAGTGGATTTAATCCTATCCCTATTCCCATCCAAAGACCTCCACCTGCTGTAGCTACATCGACTGCTTTTGAAGCAAGATCTTTTACTTTTTCAAAACGTTCTTGCGGAATCTCTCCTCGTGGCACTAAATTTTTTGGTGCATTCATATTTTTTGCAAGATACTCTTCCACTCTTTCTAAAAATCCTAAATTTTCTTCATACGCGGCACTCATCCTTGCGTGACTAGCAAGAAATCTTCCATTTAACCCTCTTATTCGCTCAGGTTCTAAATACAATGCTTCTTCTAAAAAAAGGATATTTGTTATTTGATTTTCTACTTTTCTTGAACTAAACTGTGCATTAAAACTTTCTAGCGCCACATTCGCGTGTCTTAATTTTTCTTCTAATACTTCAGCTTCTTGAATTTGAGCAATGGTAACTAACGCTCTTCCTTCTCTTCTATCTTCATTTCTTTCTACTTCTGCAAATAAGTACGCTACTGCTGGATCCTTTTTGACTTCTTCTGCAATATTAGGCTCCATTACTGGAATACCTCTAGAGCCAAAAAGAGCTTCTACATTTGAAATAACTGGCGTAGGCTGTAACCTTTCATAGGCTTCTACTTCATTTTCCGCAACTTTAGGCTTTTGAGAACTCTCTATTACTCTTACTGGAATGTCTATAACAAGCCCCCGCGAGCCCTGACTATCATCGTCATTTCTCATCTTTTTAAGGTCATTTTGGACTTTATAAATCTTTCTTTTTGTTACTACTTACTAATAACTACTTCACCTTTTCCTTTAGAGGATCTATCCATAAACCTTTTAAATTTCATCACCCTGTTTAGCTCATGACAACTTTTTACAAAGAGATTGCGAGTAATAAAAGAAAATCCTATATTTTGATTAGTTTGTTTATTGTTGGCATTATCTTTTTTGGATACCTCTTAGGAGCATTCTTTGGAAACATCTATGCAGGAGTCTTCATCGCATTCTTAATTTCTATGATTTTTACTCTCATTGGTTATTACAGCGGAGACAGTTTAGTTTTACAAATCTCGGGAGCACGACCTGCAACAAAACGAGAATTTCCTTACTTAATTAATACTGTTGAAGGATTAGCACTCGCTGCAGGATTACCTCTGCCTAAGGTGTATGTTATTGATGATCCAAATCCAAACGCTTTCGCTACTGGAAGAGATGAACAACACGCTTCAATTGCCGCGACTACAGGTTTACTCAATTTAATGAATAGAACAGAACTAGAAGGAGTTTTAGCACACGAAATGAGTCACATTAAAAACTATGATGTACGATTCATGACCTTCGTTACTATCTTCGCAGGAATCGTTGTCCTCTTAAGCGACTTCTTTGTTAGAGGATTCTTCTTCAGCAGTGGAGATAGTGATAATCGACCTGGAGCAGTCTTCTTAGTTGTAGGAATCATTTTAGCAATCTTAACACCCGTCTTCGCACAACTCATTAAACTCTCCATCTCAAGAAAAAGAGAATTCTTAGCAGACGCTTCAGGAGCACAATTAAGCAGACATCCAGAAGGATTAGCTAATGCACTAAAGAAATTAAAAGAGTACAAAGGACCAGGACTGAAAACTGCAAATAAAGCAACTGCACACTTGTATATTAGCAATCCATTTAAGAATGCATCCCGATTCTTTAGCAGTCATCCGCCGCTTGAGGAACGCATAAAGAAATTAGAAGCAATGTAATTTAGTCTATTAAATATTTGGAACGGGTTGATTTCTCTAATTCTCTTAATGTTACCAATTCTTCTTTAGGATATCCTAATTCAACCAACGCTACTAATTCACTATCTGATAAAGAACTTAACGTACGAAATCTTCTCCCGTCAGTTATACAGTGTCCCGGCTTTGAAATAGATCCTGTTTCAGAAGAATCCACCCAATACTTTACTCCAGGAAACAAAATCGAACTGTCAACTGTCATTCCAACTGCTTGAATGTACCCAACTTCCTGCTCTTTTAGTTGTATGCCTGCATAAACACAACCTTCTAATTGAGGTGTATACTCATAACGATCATCTTCCATTGAGTTGGAAGTCTAAATAAATTCATAAATCTTTCGAAGAAACCGTGAATTTTCCGGAAAAAACTACCTAACCTTTTTGAAGAGTAAAAAGAAATTACTCTTTGAGGTGAAATCAATGAATAAACTCGAAAACTTAGTGAAAGGCGTAGCAGCAATTAGCTTAGCAGGGACAATGTATGGATGCGCAACAGTGCGAACCCGTTACCCAGTTACTGCAGCATTGAAACAACTAGAGAAAGCTGAATACTGCATTGACCCACAAACCCTAAAAGAAGTTCCCTGCGAACCCTATCCGATCGTAAGAATCGACTTCGACTTTAAAGACCCTTAATTTTCTTTTATTTTTTTATATAATTCTTTAACTTCCTTATGAGAATACCCTAACAACGGCTTTATTACTAATTTATTTTCTTTCTTTAGAATTAAATTATCCATTGTCTCATCTGTAGCAACAACATCCTCTTCTTTTTCTTCTCTCACCTGAATTTTAAATCCATTCTCGAATTTATTTAGCAAGGGCAACGATTTACTTGCAATTGGAATAATTCCCCTTTTCATAATTAAATACGTAACAACAGTGGATAACTCTTCATCTTCCACTCTGACAAAAATCTCTCCGGAACACCCAACCGGGAGGCCGCCCATGCCTGGGATTTTCTTTGAATACGTAATCGCTCTGTCTTTTAGAATGTCAATAAACACTTCAATCTCTGGGCCTTTCAACTTTACCTTTAATTCAGGTTTCTTTTCTAAGATGTAAGCTCCTACTTCCTTATTTAGTTCTTCAGACGTCTTTCCTACTTTTACTAATCTTTGAGCTGAAACCCTGAAGGTTTTTTCATTTTTAATCTCCTTTAATGCGAACTCATTAATTTGATCAAACGAACATTCAACTGCTTTCGCATAAAAACTAATTCCGGGAACTCTTGCTAATATTTTTTCATCAGCTTCTTCAACAAAAATCCTATTCTGCTCAAAAAACACATATCCCTTCGTTCCAGCAAGAATATTCTTAATTAATCTTTTAATAAACGTATTTCTATTTAGTCCTTTTAAGAATACTTCTCCAATACCAATGACGAACATATACTCATAACTTAAAAAAGTTTAATAAAGCTGCCGGAAGAATCACGGAAAAATCGCCCCAATCTTTTTAAACAATAAATAGGAATTAATCATTATGGAAATAAGCATCTGGCTCTACGGAAAACCCAACTGGGATATGGACATCGACAATAAAACTCAGCTTGATCCTGACGTCTTCAAAGAACATGCAGACTTACTCCGCAGCCATCTTTACCGCGTTTCCTTCATTTTACAACGCTTACAACAAACAGGATGGATTATCATTCCAAATCAAGGAAGCGGCTATGCGCTTACATTAACCAAAGAAACAGCTTCACTTGAATCTGAATTACTGTCTTTAGGAATTGATGCCTCTGAAATCTATCAGAATGAAGTTCTTGAACTCTATTAAACTTGAAGAATAATCAATTTCCCCTTGACCTTACTTCTTCCCTCTGCAACTGCTTTAGCATCCAGGAATAATCAATTATCCCTTTTCCGCTACTAACTGAAACAATAGGATTTATCTTTCTTTTTCTTGTAGTTTCAAACTTTCTTGAAAGCGTGTCTACTGAAGATTCATATAACTGTATAAATCGTAGCGGCTTCATTTTTGCCAATTTTTCAATAGTCCAATCAGAATTTGAATAGAGTATTGTATAGATCATATGGGCCCCAGCGTGAGGGGGAAGCCCTCTTAAACCACTGAAAAAACTGCTACCTCCAACATGTATTAAAATTGATTGCGCGCTTCTTTCTTTAGAACGGTGGATCAGCGCGCCAAAATAAGAAACACCTCTAACTTCTTCTAGCTTGGTTTGAGGATATCCTCTTTCTCTCGCTTCTTTAATCTCTCTATCATAGTAGTCTCTCTTAAGTCCACTGATCATCGAACGGAATATTCCGGTTACTGGACTATCTTCCCCTTTAGCTTTATCTAATTGATTTAACCCTTTAAGAAAAGTTAAATATTCATCTACGACTGTTACTGCGCTTGTTGCTTCTGTTTGATAATTGTCGGACCACCATCTTTCCGAAAAATCCCATCCGAATTTGCTTCCTTCTAAGACCGCACAATATTCTGCTAATCCTTGACTAAAGAAATCTTGGAAACAATCTCCTAGCAGATAACGCGTAGCTTGAAAAGCATCAAGCTCTTTTTTATGAAATAACAACGTATTTCTTTTTTCTAAAGCTCCTTTCAATTTTTTTCTATACTCTTTTTGAAAGGTTATAATATTGAACGTCTGTTCCTCCCAAAGGAAGGTTATCTCGGTGATTAACGCTTCTTTTATATCTCTAAGCCTGCATTCCGGGTTTTCTAAAACAAAGACGATAGACTGTCCATAGTACTCCTTTCTCACCTTCTCATATTTGTACATTTGTAATCCTTCATCTGAATAATGAGGAAAATAAACTACGGTAAGGTTCGCGAATCCACGAGCAAATTTATAGGAAGTACAGACCGAAATTAGGATTTTAGCAAAACCCTCCGCTTCCTCTTTCGGGATGTTAGCTCTTACAAAAAGATATACCTTCCTTCCCTCAAATTCGTATTCACTGTATTTAGTTGATTTAGATAAAAGATTAAGCGGTGAAACAACCATATCTTTTTTCATAGAACCCTCTTTTTTAATCTTTCTGTATCTGTTCATAAAACTTCAATAATAATATTTTCATTTACAATCTCAACAGGAAATACTCTTACATCGGGAATGGTTATCCCGAAGGATGCTTTTCCCGTTTCTAAATGATAGGCTCGCTAGAGATCCTTCCTCCCTTTAGGGGTGGGTGGTGAATAGCGAGCGAAAATATTTTTTAACGAGACCTCACCCGTTTATTTTACCGTTTGGTAAAATGATGAACCTCA
>Ga0265296_1005668_pt1 | contig 10111 bp, 9 predicted proteins | sample MunlanPumphouse1_FD_189073 | JGI IMG/M metagenome (GOLD analysis project Ga0265296, IMG submission 189073) | Groundwater microbial communities from a municipal landfill in Southern Ontario, Canada - Pumphouse #1 | ecosystem: Environmental > Aquatic > Deep subsurface > Groundwater | place: Canada...
GTGCCGATCTCGTCCTCCAGCCGGTGCGGACGCCGCTCCCGCGACGCGCTGCTGGATGCCGGTGCCTCCGACGCCCCGGCGGCCTCACGGGTGGTGCGACGACGCTCGGCCGAACGGCGGGCCGGCGAGTCCTGCCGCTCCGGCCGCGACGGCTTGCGGCTCCCGAGCCGCGGCAGCCGCTCGATCACGTTCTTCAGTCCGCCCCCGCGCCGGTTGGGCTCGAGCGTCGGGGCGTCGCCCACGCCGACGCGGATCCAGCCGGCGAACAGCGCCTGCGGGATGCAGAGCTCGCAGACGTCACGGCGCTCGCCGTCGCTGAGGAAGACCTCGGGCGCCTCGCCGCGCAGCAGATGGCGGCCACACATGGCACAGACTTCGTAATTTCCCGCGGTCGCCACCGACCGAGCCTAGCAACGGGCCGAGCCGCTCGGGACGCGGTCAGGCGCTGCCGTTGCCCTCGATCGTCAGCCGCGAGCGCAGCCGCAGGACCGCCTTGGAGTGCAGCTGCGACGCGCGTGACTCGGTCACGCCGAGCACTTCGCCGATCTCGCGCAGGGTCAGGTTCTCGTAGTAGTAGAGCGCGACGACCACCTTCTCGCGCTCGGGCAGCCGCTGGATCGCGCTGCCGATCTCGTCGCGCAGCGACTGGGCGGCAACCGCGGCGACCGGGTCGACCGCATGGGTGTCCTCGAGGACCTCCAGCAACGAGACCGACTCGCCGCTGCCGTCGCCGGCCGACCACATCTCGTCGAGCGCGTGCATCCGCGACTGCGCGACCAGCAACAGCGACTCCCGGAACTCGTCCACCGTGATCCCGATCTCGTCGGCGATCTCCTCGTCGGTCGGCACCCGGTGCAGGCGGTGCTCCAGCGCCGCGTGGGCACGTTCGATCTGGCGGGCGCGCTGGCGGACCGAGCGCGGCACCCAGTCCTCGGACCGCAGCTCGTCGATGATCGCCCCGTGGATCCGGGTCGCCGCGTAGGTCTCGAACTTGACCTTGCGGTCGGTGTCGAAGCGGTCGACGGCGTTCGCCAGGCCGAGCAGGCCGTAAGAGATCAGGTCGCCCTCCTCGATGTGCGGCGGCAGGGTCGACGCGACGCGGCCGGCGATCCACTTGACCAGCGGCGCGTAGGCGACGATCAGCTTCTCGCGCGCAGTGACGTCCTGGCGCTCCTGCCAGCGCTTCCAGAGGTCGCGGAGGTCCTCGGTGGTGCGGGGTGGTTCAGGCACGCGGATGGCTATTACGATAGGCGGCCTTCAGCCGACTCGACTCCACGTGTGTATACACCTGCGTGGTGGACAGGCGCGCGTGTCCCAGCAGCTCCTGGATCGCGCGCAGATCCGCGCCGCCGTCCAACAGGTGCGTGGCGAACGAGTGCCGGAGCGCGTGCGGGTGCAGATCGCCCGGCAGGTTGGCCTCCCGCACCCAGCGGTCCATCCGCCGTCGGACGTCGCTGGTCGACAGCCGGCGGCCGCGTCGCGACAGCAGCAGCGCCGCATCCTCGGTGCCCGCGTCGTCGGTCGTGGCGAGCGTCGGTCGTCCCCGCCACAGGTACCGCCGGATCGCGTCCGCGGCCGGGTCCCCCAGCGGTACGGTGCGGGTCTTCTCGCCCTTGCCGATCACCCGGATCTGGCGCTCCTCCAGGTCGACCGAGTCGTGGTCCAGGCGGACCAGCTCCGCCGCGCGCAACCCGCAGCCGTAGGCGAGCTCCAGCATCACCCGGTCGCGCAGGGCGAGCGGATCGCTGTCGGCGGGGATCCCGTCGAGCAGCCGGTCGGCCTCGACCGGCTTGATCACCCGCGGCAGCCGGCGCGGCTTGCGCGGCCCTGGGGTCAGCTCGGCCGGGTTGCCCGCGACGATCTCGTGGCGCTGCAGCGTGCGGAACAGCGAGCGCAGGGCGGCCAGCGCCCGGGTCACCGTCGACGCTGCCGAGCCGCGTTCGGTCAACGACTGCGTGTAGCGCCGAACGGTGCGGACCTCGACGTCGGCCGGCCCCAGCGTGCCGCGCGCCGCGCACCACCGTGCGAACCGCTCCACGTCGCCGCCGTAGGCCAGCCGCGTCTTGTCGGCGACGTCCTGGCGGACGAGGTCGACGGCGAAGGTCCCCAGGGCGGTCGCCCACGCGGCCGGGAGGGCGGCGTCGCCCGGCACGGGCTCCGTATCCTGTTCGCTTGTGGGCACGTTCTTCATCGATACGGACACCGGGCGGATCGCGACGTTTCGGCAGCTGACCGCCGCGGGCCTGGCGGATGCCACGACGGCTCCGCCCCGCCCGTGGCACAAGATCCAGGCGAGTCCGGACGCGTCAACGCTGTGGTACGCCGCCCTGCGCAAGCAGGAGCGCGGTATTTGGCTCGGTACCTTGACGTTTCGCCACGGTGACCACCATTCCTTGCTGCTCGAGCAGGGCTGGGAAGAGGTCTCACTCGACGAGATCGTCGCCTTCGGACCGGCCGCCTCGAACGAAGTCAGCGAGCGCGACGAGGAGCTCGCCGACGCGGTCCGGATCCTCGGCGAGCTGGCCGAGCTGGACGACGAGCAAGGCTCGTAGGCCCCGGCTCCGCCGGAACCCGCTGGTCGGCCGCCCAGAGCGGGCCGCGAGAGGTCAGGGCCCACCACCGGTGGGCCCACCTCAGACGATCCAGATCGGGGTGCTGACCGGAACCCGCGGGTACAGATCGATCACGTCGGGGACGTGCATCCGCAGGCAGCCGTGCGACGCGTTGGTGCCGATCGAGGAGTCGTCGCTGGTGCCGTGGATCCCGACCCCGTCGTAGATCCCCATCCAGCGGGCCTTCAGCGGGTTGTTCGGGGCGCCGCCGGGCACCACCGTGCCGGCCAGGTCGCCCGCCCAGTCGGACTGCGGCACGTTCCACGCCGGGTTCTCGGCCTTGTTCTGGATCGCGTACCGGCCCGCGGGGGTGTCGTTGCCGGCCTTGCCGACCGAGATCCCGTAGGTCTTGACCGGCTTGAGGTTCTTGTAGAGCGTCAGCTTGAACGTGCTGCGGTCGGCCACCAGCGCGGTCTTGTACTGCGCGCGGACCTTGGCGGTGCTGATCGTCGGCTGCCGCTTGATCGTGGCCGCCCGTACCCGGCTCGGCGCCGAGGGGTTGAGCAGCGCCTTGCGGACGCGCGAGGCGACGCGGTCGCGGTTCAGTCGCCGCCCGTCCTGACCCTTCGTCAGCTTCAGCTTGGCCCCGACGAGCTCGACCGAGGCGTCCTTCGGGTTCCGGGCGACGCCCTTCTGCACGCGGTCGAGCAGCCGGGTCAGTCCGGCCTTCGAGTACGTGCTGCGCGTGTCCAGGTCCCGCTCGGTCTTCTCGCCGGTCACGCGACGAAGTACGCGGGAGAACGCGTTGCCGGTCTCTCCCAGCTTGACGGCCTGATCGATCGCGCCGTCGAAGTGGACGCGGATCTTCGCCGCCGCCGGGGTCAGCGTCCAGGTCCGTCCGCCGTGGGTCACGCGGATCGGACGGCTCATCTGGCTGAGCAGCTCGCGGTCGACCCGCTGCTCGGCCTGCTCGCCGGTCAGGCCGCCGACGTCGACACCGCCGATCGTGACGCCCTTGGGGATCTTCTTCGTCCCCGCCGCGTCGGCCACGAGCACGGTACCGCCCATGATCAAGAGCGCGATGAGGACGCTCGAAAGCGCAATTACGATCCGTTTACTCATGGGGGTCGAGCCATGGTAACGGTGTTATCGGCGGTTGTGGGGCGACGCAACCGTTGTGGCTAGGACATGTGTCCAGCGTCCACGCCGAGACGGGCCTTCCCGACGCTCATCGCTCGGCCAGCACCAGGTCGATCTCGGCGATCAGCCGTACCCGTCGCGGACCCGCCTGCTCGTGCGCCCGCAGCGCTCGCAAGGCGTCGGCGTCGAGCGACGGCAGCAGCGCCAGCAAGGCGTCGGCGTCGAGCGCCGCGATTCCATGCCGCTGCTCGTCGGCGGCGGGGACCTCGGGTCGCTGGGCGGACGGGCTGTAGCGCAGGAACGCCTCGACGTCCGCGTCGTAGGCATTGTCCGCGGGCACGGATCCCGCGCTCAGCGCCAACCGGCGCCGTCGTCCCGGGACGACGGTGGCCAGCGCCTCGCGGGTGGTCGAGCGGTACGCGAACCCGGTCGCCTTGAGCTTGCGGTTGTCGATCCCCCGACCGTGCCGCAGCAGTCCCGCGATGTCCTGGGTGAACCGCAGTCCGGTGCGGTGCAGCAGCCGCGACAGCAGGCCCGTCCCCCACGGCGGCAGCACCGGGGCGTGGGTGACGCCGAGCGCGCGCAGCGCCTCGGTCAGCGCGAGGGTGCCGTCGGCGGCGACCAGGTACTCGCCGTCCAGCCCGGCGACGACGACGTGTGCGGCAGCCCGCGCCAGGTCGTCTTCGTGCACGACCTGGACGGGGGGATCGAAGCCGAGCACCGTCGGGAACAGCGGCAGCAGGTCGAGCGCCTGCAGCAGGCCCGCGCCGGCGGGACCGACCGGGTCGGCGGTGCGCAGCACCGCCAGCCCGAGCTCATCGCGACCCGCGGCGACCGCCTGCGCCCGGGACTCCAGCTCGGCGAGCGCCCGTAGCAGCGGACTGCCGCCCTCGCGCGACGCGAGCGGCGTCTGCTCGGTGACGAACCGCGGCAGGTCGCTATCCCAGCCGTAGCGGTGCGTCGAGGACAGGACCACCAGCCGCCGCACGCCGCCCTCGGGATCGCCGCAGAGATCGAGGATCCGGTCGCTGCCGTCGGACAGGTCGACGAGCGCGGCGTGGTCGAGCGGCGCCAGCGCGGCGGCCGCGCGCACGTCGACCACCACGTCGATCGCCGCGCCGGCCGCGACCCGGGCGAGCTGGGCGTAGTGGTCGCGGAGCCGCACGAACTCGGCCCGCTGGAACGGCGCCGGTGGTGCCTCCGCATCGACCGCGATGATCGTCTCGATCGCCGGGTCGGACTCGAGCGCGGCGACGATCAGGCCGCCGATCCGCGAGGCCGCGGCGGTAACCAGGACGCGCTGCCCGGTGGCCGTGCGGTCGGTCATCGGACCCACCGCGAGCGCCGCGCGCGACGCATGTCGTCCAGCTCGTGGCGCAGCCGTCGGGCGACCGAGAGCGCGATCCGCTCGGTCTCCCCCGTCTCGTCCCCACGAGCATCCGGCGTGATCGGCGACAGCACGCGCAGGTCGACGGCGCCGGGCAGCAGCGCCGCCGCGGAGAGCGATCCGAGGGCCGGCACGCCCAGGCCGAGCGGCAGCTCGCGGCCCCCGGGCAGCGGCAGTCGCGCGACCACGTGGGTCTCGTCGTCGATCCCGCGCGCCACGACCGGGACCACCGGGACTCCCGCCTCGATCGCCGCGCGCAGCGCCGGATGCCGGGCCAGGTCGCCCTCGACCGCATCGTCGTGCAGGCGATCGGTCCGCACGCCGATGACCACCAACTCGTCCTCGTCGGCCAGCAGGCGGCGGACGTCGTCGGCATGGGCCGCCACGACTCCGGCGCGCTTGAGCGCGACGGCGAACCCCGGGTGGTCGAGCAGCTCGGGATCGGCGCACGGACGCGCGTCGCGCCGCTGCGGATGCTTCTCGCGCAGGGCCTTGGCCAGCAGCGCGGTGACCGGCGACGCGGTCCCGCCGCCGTTGACGATCAGCAGCGCACCGCCCGTGGCCGGCACCCGTCGCGGCTGCTCCAGCCGCGCGCGGTACCAGTATTTGTATGCCGCATCCCAGAGTGTCCGGTCGAGGGTGCGACTGAGGCGCTCCGAACGTCCCCAGTCGTCGAGATCGCGGTCGGTCTCGACGACGGGAAGGTGCTCCGGGCCGCGGGTCATCGCGGTCCCGGGACGCGCTTTCGGAAGGGCATCATCAGCTCGCCGGTCATCGTCAGATCGTGACGGCGCCCTCGCTCGCGCTGCCGACGAGCTTGGCGTACTTCGCCAGGACCCCGGTCGAGTCGGGCGAGACGACCGGCTCGTAGGCGGCCGCGCGCTCCGCGATCTGCTCGTCGGTCAGGTCGACCGACAGCTCGCGGTTATCGACGTCGATCGTGATCTGGTCGCCCTCGCGGATCGCCGCGATCGGACCGCGGTGGAACGCCTCCGGCGAGACGTGCCCGACCGAGAACCCGTGCGTCGCGCCGGAGAACCGACCGTCGGTGATCAACGCGACCTCGCCGCTGATGCCGATCCCCGACAGCGCGCTGGAGACCGCGAGCATCTCGCGCATCCCGGGGCCACCGGTCGGACCCTCGTTGCGGATCACGATCACGTCTCCCGGCTTGATCCCACCCGAGGTGACGACCTCCATCGCGGCGGCCTCCTGCTCGAAGACGCGCGCGGGACCGACGTGGCGGCGCCGCTCGTGCCCGGAGAGCTTGACCACGCAGCCTTCCGGTGCGAGGTTGCCCCGGAGGATCGCCAGACCGCCGGAATCGCGCAGCGGATCGTCGAGCGGGCGGATCACCCGCTGCCCCTCCTGCTCGACACCCTGGTCGGCGAGCTCGCCGATCGTCGGACCGGTCACCGTCGGCTGGTCCAGGTGCAGCTGCCCGGCCTGCTTCAGGCGACCGAGGAAGACCGGCGTGCCGCCCGCGTGCCACAGGTCGACCGCGTTGTACCTGCCACCCGGCAGCAGATCGCAGAGCAGCGGCGTCGAGCGCGAGATCCGGTCGAAGTCGTCGATGTCGAAGTCGACGCCCATCTCCTTCGCGACCGCCAGCAGGTGCAGCACCGCGTTGGTCGAGCCGCCGGATCCGGAGACCGCGGCAACCGCGTTCTGCAACGACTCCTTGGTGATCAGGTCGCTCGGCTTGAGGTCGCGTCGCAGGACCTCCATCGCCAGCTCACCGGTCTTGAACGCGACCTCGGCCTTGCTCGGCGCCTGCGCGTGGACCATCGCGGCCCCGGCGGGGCTGATCCCCATCGCCTCGAACGCCATCGCCATCGTGTTGGCGGTGAACTGCCCGCCGCACGCCCCGGCGCCCGGCGACGCGGCGTTCTCCAGCTCGTCGAGCTGCTCGTCGGTGATCTTGCCCGCCGCGTGCTGGCCGACCGCCTCGAAGACCGACTGGATCGTCACTTCCTGCCCGTGCAGGTGACCGGGCGGGATCGACCCGCCGTACAGCATCACTCCGGGGATGTTCAGCCGGGCCAGCGCCATCACGGCGGCGGGGATCGTCTTGTCGCATCCCGTGATCACGACGAGTCCGTCGAACAGATGACCACGCGCGACCAGCTCGATCGAGTCGGCGATCACCTCGCGGCTGACCAGCGACGTCTTCATCCCGCTGGTCCCCATCGTGATCCCGTCCGAGATCGCGATGTGGTTGAGCTCCATCGGGGTGCCGCCGGCCGCCCGGATCCCGTCCTTGACCTTCGCGGCCAGCACCCGGTGGTTGAAGTTGCACGGCATCGTCTCGATCCAGCCGTGCGCGACGCCGATGATCGGCTTGCTGAGCGCCTCGTTGTCGAAGCCGATCCCCTTCAGGTAGGTCCGCGCGGCGGCGCGCTGGGGACCTTCCGTGACCTGACGGCTGTTGCGCTTGAGATCAGGGGTATCGCTCGAACTGGCCATCTGAGGGAGTGCTCCTGCGGCGGACGCCAGGCGCCCGTATCGGGGTGAGGACCTACGCGAGGTAGGGCCTTCGAGACTAGATGATCTCCGTTTCGGGAGCCGGCGGGATTCGAGCAGCGGAATCCGTCGTCGCCCGGCGGGCCGCGAGGCGCGACCCGCCAGTGCGGCAGCCTGTGGGCGAGCGCGGTCAGCCCGCGTGACGGCCGCGCGGCGGGGCTTCGAGCACTCGTGCCCGCGCGCTCGCCGCCGCCCGCTCGGTCCGCTCGCGCTCCCATTCGCGCAGGCGCCAGAGGTCGCGCCGGATCCGCCGTCGCGACGTCTCGCTGCCGGGCGTCGCGATCCGGGCCGCCGCGATCACGCCGTGCTCGTCGCCGGTCAGGGCCATCCAGTGCGCAAGCACGTCGTCGCTCGGCGACAGCGTTTCGGTCGCCCCGAGGTCACCGAGCTGAACGCGGCACTCGCCGAGCAGCGTGGTGGTCTGCGGCAGGTAGACCACGTAGGGCTGGTGCGGGTAGAGCAGGTAGGCGTAGGCGACGCCGGCCGGCGGACGACGCCCGGACGGCGCGGGCGCGCGGCCCTGGCTGCCCCAGACGCGGACGAATCCGAGGTCGCGGTACATCTGCCAGGCGTCGCCGTCGAGGCAGGTGCGCAGCAGGTCGCGAGCTTGACGCTCGGCCTCGCGGCGGGCCTGGCGGCCGGCGAACGGACGCGGCCGGCGCACGTCGCGCACCGTCCAGCCGGTCGCCGTGACGGCCAGCGCCACCACGAGCGCGAGCGAGAACCCGAGGACGACGGCGAGCGCGATCATGGCACGGCCACGCGATCGGTCTCGGAGATCTCCGCGGCGTCACGAGCGGCACGCTCACGCAGAGCCGGCAGGTCGAGCACGTCGACCGGCCCGGCACCGACGCCGACGTCCCGCAGCCCGCGCCGCACGGCCTGACCGGCGACGCGACGCGCCACCGCGGCCGCCCGCTCCAGGTCGTCGCCGAGCGCCAAGCGCGCCGCCAGGGTGCTCGAGTGGGTGCAGCCCGACCCGTGGGCGGCTCCGTCCGGGTAGCGCTCCCCCGGGAAGGTCGTCACGCTGCCGTCGGCCTGCAGCAGCACGTCGTGGGCCTGGCCGCGGTGGCCACCGGTGATCAGCACGTTGCGAGGGCCGAGGGCGGCGACCGCCCGGGCCACGTCGACGACCAGCTCGTCGGTCGCGTCGGCCGAGAGCTCGCCCGCACGGCCGGCCAGGACCAGGGCCTCGGGCAGGTTCGGGGTCACGACGGTGACCAGCGGCAGCAGCTCGGTCACGAGCGTGTCGTGCGCGCTCGGCTCGAGCAGCCGCGCGCCGGACTCGGCGACCATCACCGGGTCGAGCACGATCGGGACGCCCGCCGGCAGCAACGACAGCGCCTCGGCGACGGCGACGATCGACTCACGGCGCCCGACCATGCCGATCTTGACCGCCGAGATCTCGATGTCGTCCACGACGGTGCGGATCTGCCCGATGATCATCTCGGGCGAGACGGGCTCGATCAGCGTCACCGCGACGGTGCTCTGCGCGGTCAGCCCGACGATCGCACTGGTCCCGTGCACACCGGCGTTCGCAAACGCCTTGAGGTCCGCTTGGATACCGGCGCCCCCGCCCGAGTCGGACGAGGCAATGGTCAAGCAGACGGGGGTCCGATCGCTCATGGACTACCGAGGCTACCGCGCGCGGACCCGGTCCGAGCGAACTCGACCGGATCACGGTGTCATCCCGTCGTCGCCGGGCCCGAAGGCGCCGGCCGCGACCAGGCTGATCGTCCCGCTGAAGTCCCGTCGCAGGCGCCCTCGGGCCTCCAGATCCGCCAAGCACGCCAGGACCTCGGCAGGGTCCTGACCGACGAGCAGCTGCTCGATCGTCTTCGGTCCATCGGTCAATCGTTCGCCGAGCGCCCGCGCGAAGCCGTCGAGCCCGGCCAACGGATCGGCGGCGGCCAGCGGCAGGATGGCCTGGCCGCCGCGATCGCCCAGCAGCCCGCGCACGTCGTCCGGTTCGAGCAGCACGCTCGTTCCCGGCTCGTCGCGCAGCAATCGGTTCGACCCCGCGTAGGCGGGCGACGCGATCGATCCGGGCACCACCCCGACCGGCCGGTCCAGATCGAGCGCGAAGTGCGCCGTGCTGAGCGACCCCGATCGTGACGCCGCCGCCACGACCACCGTCACCTCGGCCAGCGCGGCGATCAACCGGTTGCGCGCGGGAAACCCCCACGGACGAGGCGTCGTGCCCGGCGCCATCTCGCTGAGCACGACGCCCTCGCGGCCGATCCGCTCGTGCAGCGCCCGGTGGCGAGCCGGGGACGCCCGCTCGGGGCCACCGGCGAGCACCGCTACGGTCGTCCCGCCGTCGATCTCCGCTCCCGCACCCCCGACCAGCGCGCCGTCGTGCGCGGCCGCGTCGATCCCGAAGGCCATCCCGCTGATCACCGTGACCCCCGCCGCGGCCAGAGCGCCGGCGAACCGGTGGGCGACCTCGCGTGCCTCGGCCGGCGCCTGGCGGGCACCGACGATCGCAACGGCGGGTCGTAGGCCGTCA
>Ga0265296_1005669_pt1 | contig 10108 bp, 10 predicted proteins | sample MunlanPumphouse1_FD_189073 | JGI IMG/M metagenome (GOLD analysis project Ga0265296, IMG submission 189073) | Groundwater microbial communities from a municipal landfill in Southern Ontario, Canada - Pumphouse #1 | ecosystem: Environmental > Aquatic > Deep subsurface > Groundwater | place...
CATCCCGGCTTCATCGATCACGAGCACATCGCGCGATGTGAGCAGGTCCCGGTCCTGCTTCCATTGATGTTCGAGGCTCGCGATCGTGCGCGACGCTATACCCGATCCGCCTTCGAGGTTCTCGGCGGCAATGCCGGACAGCGCGGCACCGCGAACGGTATAGCCGGCGCTCTCCCAGGCCTCGCGCGCAACGCCGAGCATCGCCGACTTGCCAGTACCGGCATAGCCGACGACGACGCTGATCCCCTGCCCTTTCGTCACATGATCAAACGCGCTGCGCTGTTCGGACGACAGGATCATCCCACGCATCTCGGCGCGGCTCAGCGCAAGCTTGCGATACTGCTCGTCGACACCGTGGCGCCGGCTCGCGTCCAGCCGGACGGTGGCATTCTCAAGCCGCTGTTCGGTTTCGATCATGTCGCGGCTGGTGAAGCGTTCGTCACCGCGCCCGTCCTTGCCGAGCGCGACGATGTCCGGACTGGCGTGAACCGCGGCTAGCGCGGCGTCGAACTGCTCCTTGCCGTCGCTATGGCGGTGGACGAACATCGCCAGGTCGCGGCGCGTGAAGGTCGCCTGCGTCCGCGTGATCGCATCGAGCGCGATCCCCGGCTGCGCGATGATCCTGTCGCCGTTGGATCGCGCAATCTCGATATGCTCGTCGAGCCGTTCGCTCTCCAACCCCTGCCCCGGTCGGCGCGACGCGGCGGGGCCGATCTTGTGCTGCGGTTCGAGATCGATCCCCTGACGCTCGAACGAGCGATGATCGACGCGCGCATCGATATCCAATTCGACCAGCCGACGGTTGACGTGTTCGCTCCAGGACTCGCGCCAGCGCTCGAGCAGATCGGTGCGGTTCCAGTCGCGCACCTTCGGACCGAACCCCTCCTCGCCGACGCTGCGCGTGGTCAGCATCACATGGGCGTGGGGCTTGGGAAGTCCGTCCGCACCGATATCCCAGTGCACGTTGAGATCGGCGATCATGCCACGGTCGACGAACTCGGCTTTCACGAACTCACGCGCCAAGCGGATGCCTTCCGCCTGATCCAGCTCGCGGGGCAATGCGAACTCCACCTCACGGGCGAGCTGCGCGTCCTTGCGCACCTCCACCGCCTCGACCTCGTTCCACAACCGCTCGCGGTCACGCAGATGCTCGGGCGCATCGTCCGGCAGCATCACTTCGGAATGGACGACGCCGGCCTTGTTCGAAAAGTCGTGGGCGCGATCGAGCCGTTCATCACGCAGCCGCGACGCGGAGCGATAGGCCGCCGCGGCGAGCGCGCTCGAGCCGTTTGCGCGCGAGATCATCTTTGCCGAGAAATGGTAGATCGCCATCACGGCAATCCATCTACACTACACAAGCGACGTCGGCACGACGTATAAGCGCGCCCTTCGAAGATTTCATCTATCTCGGGACGACTTCGTCCCACTGCATTTCATGCTATTTACGCTGATCGACTGCCTCTCTAACTGAACCGTCCTCGATATATCATTGAGGACGACATGATGCGCAAACCCCGCGACTATGATTCGGACATGAAGGCGCTACGCGACCGCGCCCAGTTGCTCAAAACCCGCAAGGTGCAGCAGCTCGGCGAGCTGGTGATCGCGACCGGCGCCGATGTCCTGCCGGTGGAACAACTTGCCGGTGCCCTGCTCGCCGCGGTCGAGATGAAAGAGGCGATGGTCCTGAAGGGATGGAATGAGCGCGGCGATGTGTTCTTTCGATCGAGGACACGAAGCACTGCGCGCGGCAATCGCGACATCACGCGCGGCGCTTCGCCGGACGGCGGGAGCGCGAAACCGACTGGCGACGACGCAGGCACGCCGTGACCTGCGCGACTGGCAGATGAAGCGCCGCGAGCGCACGCGCCAACTGATCGAACTGGGCGGTCTTGTCGCAAAGGCAGGACTGATCGAGGCTACCGAGGATGATCGTGCGGTCATCTTCGGTGCGCTTGTCGAGATCGTCGCACGCCTACGATCTGACGATGCTGCTCAGCTGATCCTGCTATGGCGCCGACGGGGACAGCGCGCCTTTACCGATATGGGACAAGCAAAACGCGACATTGAAGCGCGCCCTTGATCGACAGCGCAGACAGATCGATTATGGATGTTCTACACCGATGCAGCGCGCGCGTGCGCCGAACGTAAGGATCATCATGTCTGACGACGCACTACCTGGAGCCACATCGACGCTGAGTGCCGTCGAACTGGCGACCGATTTGACGATTGCGTGGCTCGGCAATCCGAACACGCGCATCTCGGCGGACGATGTCCCTGCGTTTCTCCAGGCGATGCATGCCACGGTCACCGCGCTTGGCAATGATACGTCGGCGGAAGCACCCGGCGATGCACCTACACCGGCATTCGAGCCCGCGGTCTCGGTGCGCAAGTCGCTGGCGTCGAAGGACCACATCATCTCGATGATCGATGGCAAGCCGTACAAGACGCTGCGTCGTCATCTGGCGACCAACGGCCTGACGCCCGAGGAGTATCGTGCGCGCTACAATCTGAAGCCGGACTATCCGATGGTCGCCGAAAGCTATTCGGAAAGCCGTCGCGCGATGGCGAAGAAGATCGGCCTGGGCCGCAAACCGGGTCAAAAGGCCGCCCCTACAGAGACAACGACCGAGGCAAAGCCTGCACCGCGCAAGCGGCTCAAACTCGCCTGATCCGGATGCCGTGGCTGGGCCGCAGCCACGGCATCCCGTTTCACTGCCGCAGACTGATCGATCCGTCGCTATCGGTCTGCGCCTTCAGCGGCAGCACGGCGGTGACGGCGGCGGCAAAGCTGCGGGCGTCGCCCGTATCGACGGTGCCGCTGATCCGCGCTTCGGCAAAGCCCGGCGCATCGAGACGAACAGGCGTATCGACGTAGCGATTGACGGCGGTGATGGCGTCCTGAAGCGTCATCCCATCGAGCACGATCCGGCCGCGTGTCCATGCCGTCGCTGGCGCCGTATCGACTGCATTGATGGCGCTGACGCGCCCGCTGTTCAGCGTCAGTGCCTGCCCGGCGCGTAAGCGGGCGACAGGTCGATCATCCGCACTGACGCGCACGCTGCCCTCGACCAGCGTGACGTCGACCTTGTCACCGTCGCGATGCACATCGAACTGGGTGCCCGTCGCCAATACCCGAGCGCCGCCGGCATCGACGGTAAAGGGTCGTGCGGCATCATGGGCGACGGTGAAATAGGCTTGCCCGTGATCGAGCGAAACGCGGCGCGCATCGTCGACGAATTTCACCGTCATGGCCGTATCGGTATCAAGGATCACGCGGGATCCATCGGCCAGCATGAGCGTGCGTTGTTCGCCGATCCTCGTCGCATATCGATCGCCGCCTGCGGGCCAATCGGCGACCAGGGCGACGCCCACGACCAAGAGCGCAACCGCGGCGGCGGCCAACGTGCCAATAGAAAGACCGCGGTTACTGGAGCGATGCGCCGGGCGGTTCATCGCCTGCTCGGTAGCAGCCAGGATGGCGGACCGATCGGCAAGGCAGCCGGCCTGATTGTAGAAGCGATCGACGGCGATGTACGCGTCGCGGTTTCCCTCGATCCGCCGCCACGCGAAGAACTCTTCGAGCGTCCGTGCGGACACGGGCAGCGTCTGGAGACGCGCATACCAGTGCGCCGCCTGCGCCCGCGCGTCGTCGCCGCTTACGCCATTGTCGTTCATGGGTCTGTGCCGCCGCCTAGTCGCGCAGTCTGCTCATGCAGTATGCCAACGCCTTGCCCATCCGCCATTCGACAGTCTTGATCGAGATTCCGAGCTTCACCGCGATCTCGGCATTGGTCATATGCCGGAAACGGCTCAGGACGAAGACGTCACGCAGTTTGTCGGGCAGGTTGAGCACGATGCGCTCCAGTTCGAGAACCGCCTCCTGCTCGTTCATGCCATGCCTGTCACCACAACCTTGGCTGGCGGTGGTGGTCCTGGAATGCTGCTCGCGAACCGCCTCGCGCCGCTTACGATCCCGAAACAGGTTGAGGGCAGTCTGTGACAGGAAGGCTTTGGGATGCTGGATGTCGTCCGCCTTATGTCCAGCGGCGCGAATCCAAGTATCCTGGACGATATCGTCGACATCGGTCGGCTGGTCGCGCATTCGGCGCGTGACCAAGGCACGGAGCCACTCCGCATGGTCCCGGTAGAGCAATTCGATCGCGCGCCAGCCCGGCGCCGCATCGCCTACAGTCAGCGGGATATCGCTGTTCGATCCAGACACGCTTGATCCCCATCCGCAGGGAAAGGATATGGAAAAACGGCATATGACATAATGGCATCTAGATCAATGCTGGATGCCAAAGACCATCTTCAGCGACGAGAACATGGTGGTCGTAGAGGTCGTGAAAACTGCGCGGATTGCAGCAGGCTTAAAGCAAACCGATTTAGCCGAGCGCATTAATAAGGATCAAAGCTGGGTCAGCCTCGTGGAAGGATCGCAGCGCCGCCTAGATGTGGTGGAGTTCATCAAGCTGGCCCAAGCCCTCGACATTCGCCCATCAACTATGCTCGATGAAATCGTCGAGAAGATTGCCCAATCTGAGCGATAGTGATGACCGATCTTGTCGATTGAGATTTCCAAAATAGACGATCTAGTACGGACATCTACAACGCCGGGGCCGGCGTTCCCGGCGTTTGGTGCTTGTATGGCAACTGACGCCTGAGGGGCGCTCGCCATCTTGCGACTCAAGCCCGCGCACATGGACCAAACTCTCCCGAACTAAACCATCGAACAAAGAGAAAAGTACGCGCCCTCCAAAACATACGCGCGGCAATATCCCGAAAAAATAAATTGACCGCCACAATTACCTAGGAAGTAACGTCGTGACCTCAAGACGTATATTGGCGTCACCGGATCGGCGCTGAGTGACTATATTGCCGTCATTGACACTTCTTATCTTACATTTCAGATCTGCCGCCGGTGAACATTTACGCTCACTGAGTACAGGAGACTGTCATGCAGACCGAAACACCTGACCGCATTCTTCGTCTTGGCGCCGTGCTCAACCGTACGGGCCTGACCCGGTCGACATTGTACCGGAAAATTCAGACCGGCACCTTTCCCAGGCAGGTACGCATCGCGACCCGCTGCACGGGGTGGCGGGAGTCCGCGGTCAGTGACTGGATGCGCAACCCGATGTTCTACAGCGTCGACGATCACGCGGGCGATTAGGGCAACGGCTGTCGGAGCGCGGCGAACCGAACTCCAATCCTGCGACGGCGAGCGAAGCGAGCCCGCCGCGTTGTTCGAATGATACCGATAAGGCGCACCAAACCAAGGCATTGCCGGCCACGCCTAACGCAAGAAGGCGCGCAACGCGCGCCTTCAGCTAGCAGGCCTGTCGATCATGCCGCCATGTCATGCCGGTCATCGCCCCTCGCATCCGCTCGGAACGCCAGCAGATAATCCGCCGCCTTGCTGGCCTGGGAAGCTGCGCGGAAGACCGCACGGGAGTCCTCCCGCAGCACGTCCAGCCATGCACCGATGTAATCGGCATGGCGCACGGTCGGCACGATGCCCAGTTCCGCGCAGGTGAACGCGCTGCACATCTCGGCGACCAGTTCCTCGCGGGCATAGGAGGCACTGCGCGCCGCCCCCTTCTGGTCGCGGTTGAGCCGGGTCGGATGGCCGGTCCAATGGCCAAGCTCATGCAGTGCGGTCCGGTAGTAATTCACCTGATCGTGGAACGTCTGCTGCGGCGGCAGCTGTATGCGATCCGCGGTCGGCATGTAGAACGCCTTGTCACCTCCAATGCCGATCTGCGCGCCGGTCGCGGTCATCAGCGCCTCGGCGCAGTCAATGGTCTCACGCTCGCCGAGGAATGCACCGCCGCCGACCGACAGCGTGTCGGGGAGTCCCTCGCACTGGTCGACATTGAAGACGGTGAACCGCTTGAGGAATGCCACCTGCCGGCGATGCTCGTCGCTGGCTTCGGTAACGGGCTTGTCGCGCTCGTCCTTCGGCGTGAAGCGATCAGCGTAACAGATGGTCGTCCCGGTCTCCCCCTTTCGCACATTGCCGCCCAGCGCCTGCGCCTGTTTGTAGGTGAGCCACCCCTGCGTCCCGAACCCGCGCTCGAACACGGTCGCCCAGAGGATCAGGACGTTGATCCCCGAATAGCGCCGCCCGGTCCCGGCGTTGCGCGGCAGCCCGCTTTCCAGTTTCGACCCGTCCCAGGGTTGCACCCACGGCACCCGCCCCGCCTCCAGCTGCGCGATGATCCGGTCGGTGACCTCGGCGTAAAGCGTGCCGGTGGTCTTGGTCAGGATGTCCTTTGCCATTGTTCTCACTCCTTAAAATCACCGCAACCGGCGCCGGAATGGCGGGGGTGGGCGGCAGGAGCGAACCGGCAGTCCCGCTGAAGCGGCGGGCTGCACCCGAAGGGCCGAAACGGAGTGGAGGACATCGGCGCAGCCGATGTTGCGACCCGCCGCGGCGGGACTAGAGGGCAGCGACGCCCACCCCCGCTATCCGACGCGCGGTAGCGCCACGCCGGCCGCGCGCAGCGCGGTCGTCCGCATGTCGGGCACAGCCCGACCAAACGTCAGCGATCGTGACGGCTCTGCCGACGAGACGCCGTCAGGCGGCTCGGTGGAGCGTCAGCGGAATAGAGCGCGCCCCGCGCACGCCGCGGGGACGCCCCGGCCAAGCCGACGCCAACCTGTCGGTCCAACGGACCGTGACAGCGCCAGCTTCACGCCGTCGAAAATGCCATCCCGGTATCAGCCCATGGTCCGGTGCGGTTCACGATCGGCCGCAACGTCATGCGAAACCCACCTGCCGGACCGGACCGGACCGCCACGGCCAGATCAGTCCGACGCCCAGACCTCGTTCAGGATCCGTGCGGCCAGCGCGGCCTTATCCTGGGGAAGAAAACGCCCATAATGCTGTGCCACCATCTCCGGGGTATCCTGGATGGCATAGCTCGCCTGCTCGAACGATCCGGTCGTCTTCAGCACATGCGTGGCCAGGACATCGCGGACATTGTGCGGGCCATGCGGCAACAGCCCTACGATCGCCCCGCGCTTCGTATAGGGATTGTAGATGCCGTATCGCTGGATAATCAGCCGCCAGGCTTCGTAGAATGTCGCCGAGTCATAGGCGGCGTCGCGCGATGTCCGCTTGACGGTCTTCACGAAGACGGTGCCGGGATCGTCCGCCGCCGCGAGCAAGACCGGCCGATGCTGCGCGATATACGCGTCGATATGGCTGTACAGGGCATCGAGATCGGGCAGCAGCAGCCGGAACGGCTGGCCACCGAAGAAGGACGAATTCGCATTCTTGAAGGCGTTCGACGGGATATGGACTTCCCACTTCGCCTCGCGGACGTTCCAGCGCAGCTCGCCCCGCTTGAGCGTCTCGAGCTGGCGGTCGGACCGCGGCGTAGCGCCGCGCGGGCAGAACAGCAGCTGCCGCAGGTTCTTCTGGCGGACACCGAGGTGAAGCCCCAAGCGCAACATCAGCAGGCCGCGCACGACTTCGGCGGCAGCCTTGGGAGAACGGCGCGCGTCCGGAATCCGACCGGCAATCTCCGCGGTGATCCGCCGGTAGGTCGCCAGCGGGCGGTCCGTTTCGAGGATGGCCAGGATCGGCTCGAACGGATCGCGGTGCACACGCACCACGCGCTGGATGTCCTTTGCCCGCCGCAGGCAATGATCATGGGCGCGGTCGCACAGGCCGTCCCAGTCGGCCCGCGCGTGCGCGACATCATCCTCGGTCACCAGGCCGTCGATCTCCGCAATGTCGGCCGCGATCGCAGGGCGCTGCCGCAGCCAGCCGGTTTCCCGGCGGGTGAGCGCGAGGCCGAGCGCCAGCATGTTGGTTTCCCAGTTCGTGTAGAAGCCGCGCTTGGCCTCGCGCCAGGTCAGATACCAGTCCCAGACAGACGGCATGACGAGCAGCCCGAGGGTGAGCCGGTCGGCCGGCACGCCCAAGCCACCGATCGGCGACGCCGGATCGGCGACCATGGCACCGAACAGCAGACCGAGATGCTCGACCTTTTGCGCGACCGTCTCGTCCCCCCAGACGCCCGCCCGCTTGCTGCCGATCGCGGTAAGGGTCGCGGTCTTGAACCGGATGAGGTCGGCCACTTCGCGGATCAGACGCGGCGGCGCGCGCAGGCCGTCGACCATCCGGTGCTGGGCCACATCCTCCCAAGCCCCCCGGCCGACGCTGTCGAGTGACGGGAACCGCAGACCGTAGCGATGCCTGAGGGCTTCGGCCTGATAGCGGCGATAGTCGGTCGCACCGGACACGATGACGGTCCTGACCCAGCCGATGATCTCGGCGCGCTCGGCAGGAGGGCGCTGGTCGAGATCGTCGGGCAAATGCCACGCCATGCGTCGCCGCTCGGAGTCGGAGATGTCCGCCAGCCTGTGCCCCCGCGGCGCCTTTGCCGCCGCGGTCAGCTTCTCGCGGAAATAGCCGGCGGGCAGACGATAGCGCCGCTCGACGCGCCCGAGCACCTCGAAGCTGCGGAGCGTCGCCGGCAGCTTGCGGCCGAACTTCCAGTCCTGGAACGTCTTGCGATCGAAGGGTTCGCCCGATGCGATGACCGCGCGGTGGAGATGGTGACAGCTATCGCCATGCCGTTCGAGATGAAGGGCGAACGCCTCCGGGAATGTCGGCGGGTCGACCCATGTAAGGGCAAGAGGCTGCGGAAACGCGAAGATCGCGCATGGCTTTCGTCCGCGCTTCTTCTGGCCGCACGGCGCGTCAGGCTGGGCAATGGCGGCGTGCGTGAGGGTAAGGGAATCAGAGCATGTCACGGTAACGGGCAAGAACAATCTCCTGAGCAGGAATCTGCTCAGGCCGAGACGCCTGATAGGGCGTGTTTCTCTAACGACTCGCCACCTAGTGCTGTGGTCCACCTGCGGCACCGCCGATCGCGCCTCTAAGAAAAATACTGAACCCTGGTCCGATACGGCCGACACCGGCGGCTCGCAGAACTGAAGCGTCTCGCGACGGCGGCGGCGGCGGCGGCGAAGCATGTCAGACCGTCGGTGTAGACCGCTCCACCCACCATGCGTACAGCAAGATGCCGGCACCGATCGTCATGCCGATGATCGCGACCTGGACCATGTCATGTCGTTCGTCCGCCGCCGCGAACAGCCCGGCCGAGCCAAGCGCGACGCTGGCAACAACGATGATCCACCCGACCAGGCCATCCGGCCACCGCGCCCGTGGTTCCAGCTTGTCGATCAGGAGCCGTGCGCTCGCGGGATCGAGCTCCAGGGCCTTGCGAATGGTACGGTTCAGGATCGCATGCGAAATCAGGCGGCGGATCTGCGCGACGAACACGAGCAGCATGGCCAGCACAGCGATCGGTAAGACGATTTCGACCACATCAAGCCTCCCTAAACACCACGCGGCTTTCGATCACGCTACAATCGACGGCCTGTTTCGACGGATCACGGGTCCGCACGGACCACGTAGGTGAGATGCGCGCCATGGGGATGTCGTCTTCGACGCTGCCATCAGGTCGCCGGACGCGACCGATCAACCGGCCTTCCGCCACGAAGCCGAGCCGCTCGTAGAGCCGAAGCGCACCCACATTCCCGGATCGTGCGGTCAATTCTATCCGCGTGACCGCTGGAACCAGCGACGAAGCGTGTGCGAAGAGGGCCACGAACAACGCCGATCCGATACCTTGCCCCTGCGCGGCGGGATGAACGGCAATAGTCAGATCGCCGAGGACATGATCGAACTGGCGCGGCCCCAGGCGGACGGCATGCACTTCGCCGACGAGCCGTTCCTCGATAAAGGCACCGAGCGATATCCCACCATGAACGGCGCGATCCAGAAAGGCTTCGACATAGCCGATGGTCATCTCGTCGGCCGCGCGCGCCAAGCCGGCGCCTTCGACCGAGGCCGCCGCCCGGTAGAGTTCGAGAACTGCGGGGGCATGGGTTAAAGTCAAACCATGGACCTTCGGAGTTGGGACAGACGATACGATCATGCGGTAATTTTGCGCACAATGTCGCACCCGGCAAGCCGTTCTCGGACGTGGACCAGCCTGTGCAAACCGTCTCGCCCAGATCGCCCAACCCCCATCGCTGCAACGCCCAGGGTTGCGGGCTCGAGAGATGTCATCCGCATCACTGG
>Ga0265296_1005670_pt1 | contig 10104 bp, 9 predicted proteins | sample MunlanPumphouse1_FD_189073 | JGI IMG/M metagenome (GOLD analysis project Ga0265296, IMG submission 189073) | Groundwater microbial communities from a municipal landfill in Southern Ontario, Canada - Pumphouse #1 | ecosystem: Environmental > Aquatic > Deep subsurface > Groundwater | place: Canada...
CAGCCTTGTCAAAGCCTCTTCGCCGTCATAGGCGGTGCCTACCTTGAGATTCCTCATCTTCAGGCGCTGTGCCAGTGTGTTGGTAAAGTCCATTTCATCATCTACTATCAGTACTTTTATATCTTTTTCCTTCATATAACGCTCATTAAATTTATTTAACATTAACAACAAATTGATATGTTGTCAAGCTTCTTTTAACTATCAGATACTTTCAATGGAAAGGTGAATTTTAAGGCTCCTTTTAACCGTGTAAGAGCGCCCCCTAACTGCTTAAGAACCGTATTATATGTCTCATAAGGGAATTCCTCTTTTTCTCTTTCGACCTCGATGAGATTTCCCTCCGGGATAATTCTGATCATTATTGAGCCGTTTGCGGTCTCGGTTTTGATGATAATTCTGCTATTCTGATCAAGCGTTATGATATTTTCTTCGAGAAAACTGAAAACAAGGAACTGGATCATCGACGGATTGCCGTAGATTTGCGGCAGATCTTGCTGAAAGTCCTTTGCCAGTTCAATCCTTTTCTGATTTGCAAATCTGTTTACAAGAGCTATAAGTTCTTCCAGCGCTTCATTACAGTTAAAGTCGGACAATTGGGTATCCATTCTGTGTGAGAACCTGTTGAGGTATTTAAAAAGGCCGGTGGACTTCTCGATCTGTTCTTCTATGGAATGTGTGATTTCCAGATATTGGTTTGAAGCCGCTTCCCCGGATTTTCCCAGTTTTATCATATCCTCTATCAGGCCGGCAGACTCTTTGATAATGGCAAGATAGTTCTTTGATTCATGCGTAAACCCTGCCAGGATTTTCCCGATAAAGCGCATTTGCAGAAACCTCAGTTCCTGTTCAAAATTGTCCGTCATGTATTACCTCCATTCAGTCCCGGCTGCTGATTCGTTTTTTCATGGCCATGTCGATCTTGGACGTCAGCTCCGCTATATCGATGGGTTTCATGATATATTCAAAGGCCCCGCTCTTCATGCCTTCAGCCACGCTTTCAACGTCGCCATGTCCGGTCAGGATGAGCACTTCGATCGTCGGGTCAAATATTTTAATGTTTTTAAGGATTTCCAGGCCGTCCATGCCAGGTATCCGCAAATCGAGTATAACGATATCAGGCGGACTGCCGTGAAAAAGGGCCATCGCTTCCAGGCCGTTGGACGCCGTTTTTACATCATAATCTCTCATTTGTAATCTTTCCGCCAATGCTGATGCAAATTCCACTTCGTCATCAACCAGAAGAATTTTGGTCTGTGACATCATATCCTCCTTAACCCTCACCTATCTTTTTAGGTATCTCAAGTGTAAATGTTGTTCCCTTACCTGCTTCGCTATCGACATGTATTGATCCGCCCAATTTTTGCATTATACCATATGAGATTGAAAGTCCGAGACCCGTCCCTTTCCCTTTTTCTTTCGTCGAATAGAAAGGCTCAAAAATATGTTTGAGTTCATCCTTAGGTATACCGCTTCCGTTGTCCTTAATCGAAACGCGGACCGTGTTTATATCTTTACTCCCGGAAGAGACTTCAATGAGGCCGCCTTCCTCGACTGCATCAATGGCATTATTGATGATGTTCAGAATTACCTGCTGGAGTTGTCCTTTATCGCTTTCGATTTTAGGGATACTGTCCGTCAAATTCAGATTCAAAGTTATATTCCTGTAAAGGATCTCTTTTTCAATAAAACCTATAACTTCTTTTAAGGCGTCATTGAAGTCAAAGGCGTCATGGGAAATATCCATGCGCCGTGAAAACCCCAGAAGACGGTGGGTAATTGTGCGGCAGCGGTTGACACCGTCAAATATCCCGTTGATCTGGCTTATGAATTTATCCCTGTTTTTCTGAAGGTCCCCTGATGTTTCAAGGATATCTTTCATTAGTCCGGCTTTTTCATTAATGATGGCGAGAGGGTTATTTATTTCATGGGCCACGCCTGCCGCGAGACGGCCGATTGTCGACATCTTGCTTGCATGTTCGCAATTTGCCATGGCCTCTTCCCTTGCACGGTCTGCCTTCTTAATACGGTTGACAACAGTCTGTGCAAGAACGAAGGTGACGGCAATGCTGAAAATTATACTGAGGACGGTAATGATAAACAGTTCGTTCTTAAATATCTTCGGTATTTTTAAATACGGATTTGATTTTATAATGGTCACCAGAATCCATGGAGAATCATCAATAAAGGCATAGCCGAATATGGCGGGACTTCCATCAGGCTTAATAATATTCTGAATGGTAGTGGCTTGAGCATGGAGACTAAAAGGTAGTTTATATTTTTCGAGAACGTTCCCATGGGAACGTGAGGGTGTTTGCAGTGTGCCGTCGTATGTAATAATAAAGGCGTCATCGTTCTCCCTTAGATTCATCGAATAGGGATATTTTTTGAGTGTTTCCATATCGATCGTGGCTCTCAATATCCAGAAAGTACCTTTTCCCGGGTTTTCCTTTTTAACTGCTATCGCAAAATGGGGGAGTTTTCTGTATCCCATGAAAACATCACTTACATAAACTGAACGGACAATAACCTCATGAAACCAGTCCTGGTTTGTGTAGTCCTTTCCTTTGAGATTGTAGGGTCCCACATAGGACCTTTGAATACCGTCCGGTGTAATAATCCCCAGGTCAACCAACCCGCCGCATTCCTGTTTGAATTTGGAAAAGATTCCGGCAAGCGTCTCTTGATCGGACAATTGTTCGTAGGAATAGGCGGACGTAAGGAACCTTAAGCCCGAGAGCTTCTGGTCAACAAAAAACTCGATGGACTGTTTTGAGTTCTCGATTTCCCATTTCATCTGATTGCGGAAATCGTCTTTTAATATCTGCAGAAACCAGAAATAGCTTATGGTCACAACAATCAATAATGGAATCATGGACAGGACCGCATCAAGCAGAATAATCCTTAATTTAAGACTCTTATAGCGGTCTTCGCTCAAAATACCGAACAGGTCATGAGCATTAAACCATGTTCTTATAAAATCAAGAAGCCGTCTTTTCCGCGTCTTTTCCGGTTCCATATATAATAAAATATTACAATATTTTGACGAAAAAAGAACAACATTTCTGCTTTTGCTTTCGGGGGTACTCCTGAAAAAGCAGTTAAGAAAGCATTTCAATCTGCCGAGATATATTTATCTTCCGAATTATTTAAAGAATATCGTCCTGTTGAATCAATAAAAAAAGGCTTGCATCTCTGCAAACCCTTGATTTCATTGGTGGCGGGGAGAGGATTTGAACCTCTGGCCTTCGGGTTATGAGCCCGACGAGCTACCGGACTGCTCCACCCCGCGATAGTTATCTTTTTACAATAACTTATAAAGGATTTCTTTGTCAAACTTCTTTATAATCTCGCATTGCCATTAGTGCTGCGGTCTTATAATATGGTATAATATTAAGCAAAAACTCCCGGCGTTATGATTGAATTTATCAGGCAAATAAGGTGGCAGGATATGGTAGACGTCATTTTGATGTCGATCATTATCTATCGCCTTCTCCTGATCATCAAGGGTACAAAAGCGGCCCATATGCTGATAGGACTGGGCCTTCTGCTGATGGCGTCGCTGCTTTCCCGTTATTTTGAACTGTATACGGTAGACTGGATGATACAGAGCTTCTGGGCGCAGATCGTCATCGCTATCATAATTCTTTTCCAGCCTGAAATAAGGAGGGCGCTTGCGCAGATGGGAGAGGCCCAGATTTTCAGGAACCTTACCTCGGCTGAAGAATTGAAATCCCTTGATGAGGTCGTCAGGGCGACTGTCGCTCTTGCAAACAAGAAGATAGGCGCATTGATTGCGATTGAGAGGGACACGAGCCTGAAGGACTTTGTAGAGATGGGCACGCCCCTTGACGCGAAGGTGACCAAGGAGATACTTCTGAGTATTTTCCATCCGACTTCGCCCATACATGACGGCGCCGTCGTGATAAAAGGCAACAGGATTGTTGCGGCAGGATGCTTTCTGCCTATTACCATGGGGCCCGACATCAGCAAATCTCTTGGCACAAGACACCGCGCAGGTCTGGGCCTTTCCGAAGAGACGGATGCCGTAATAGTTGTCGTATCGGAAGAGACAGGTGTGGTCTCTATGGCTATCCACGGAAAACTCGACACTCATCTTGATATGGGAACGCTCAGGGATATTCTTACCGATTTATTCACGGCAAAGGGAAAGAAATGAAAAAGTTATTCTTTGAAAACCTCGGTCTTAAGATAGCCTCCGTCTTACTGGCAATTGTCATGTGGATTTTTGTTACCTCGCGCGGTCAATCGGAAATGTCTGTAGACGTTCCTCCGGAGTTTAAGAACATCCCCGAAGGGATTGAGCTGGTAAGCTATAATGTCAAGACGGTCAGCCTGAATATAAAAGGACAGGAAAGGTTTATAAAAAACATAAAGCCGTCCGATATCCGTATATCTCTCGATCTCGGCAAGGCAAAAAAGGGCGAGGGAATATATTATATCGACAGGGAAGACGTCAGGCTCCCGCGTTCGATCACAGTCACTAATATAACTCCGACAAGTATTAAGGCAATAATCGAAGAGACGATGTCGAAAACCGTTAAGGTGGTCCCTGTGCTTACCGGCGAGATCGCCAGGGGATATTATGTGAAATCCGTGGAAGCTGCGCCGCAATATATAGTAATTGAAGGCGTCCGGTCAGAGGTAATGAAGATCGGCACATTGAAAACGGAACCCTTTGATATTACCGGCTTCAATGAATCTATTGACCAGGAGCTGAAGCTCGATTTGACCGGTAAAAATATAAGGGCAAAGTTAAATGAAGTGAATGTCAAAATTATCATAGGAGCGAGAGGAAGATGAGACTTTTTGGGACCGACGGCATCAGAGGCACAGTGAACAAGCATCCCATGACGCCTGAAACTGTTTTGAAGGTAGGTATGGCAGTCGGTCATCTGCTGAAGGTGAAGCACGGCAGAAATATGATCCTGATCGGAAAAGACACCAGGCTGTCGGGCTACATGATAGAGAGCGCCCTTACGTCCGGAATATGTTCGATGGGCATGAACGTTACCCTTGTGGGACCCATACCTACCCCCGGGGTTGCCTTTCTGACGAGGACATTAAGATTAGATGCGGGAATAGCCATCTCGGCGTCGCATAATCCCTTTGAAGACAACGGCATCAAGATATTTTCTTCCAATGGATTTAAGCTGCCCGACGAACTGGAAAGAAAGATCGAAGAACAGGCGCTCAATGACGGACTAATGAAAAACAGACCGGGAGGTTCCGGAATAGGCAAGGCCTACCGGCTCGATGACGCCACCGGACGTTATATCGAATATATCAAATCTACAATCCCTAAAGGCGTGACCCTTGAAGGTATGAAGATCGTTGTCGACTCTGCTAACGGCGCCGCATATAAGACAACTCCGTGGCTGCTGCGGGAACTCGGCGCGGTTGTCGTGTCCATCAATGACAAACCGGACGGTAAGAATATCAATGAAAATGCCGGCGCTTTACATCTTGAAGGGCTCTGTAAGGCCGTCAGACTTCACAAGGCGGATGCGGGGATAGCGCATGACGGAGATGCGGACAGGACGGTCCTTTGCGATGAAAAGGGCAGGGTGGTTGACGGAGACCGGATTATGGGTATGTGGGCGGCGGAAATGGAGAGGCACGGCCTGCTGAAAAACAGCACCGTGGTGTCAACCGTTATGAGCAACCTCGGCCTCGAAAAATATCTCGAAAAGAACGGCATTAAACTCCTGCGGACAAAAGTCGGAGACCGTTATGTTGTTGAAAAGATGCTTGAAGGAGGATACAACCTCGGAGGCGAACAATCAGGGCATGTCATATTCCTTGATTATAATACTACCGGCGACGGCCCGTTGACGGCGCTTCAGGTACTTTACCTGATGAAAAAAAGAAACGCCTCCCTGTCAAAACTCTCATCGGAGATCAAACTCTATCCGCAGATTTTAACTAATGTAGTGATCGATCACAAGCAGGATATCAAGGCATTCCCGGAGATCGGGGACGCTATTCAAAACGCAGAGAAAAGGCTTGCCGGAAAGGGAAGGATACTTGTAAGGCCCTCGGGAACCGAGCCGAAGATCCGCGTGATGCTTGAGGGCGAGAATATGAAGCTTATCACGAAACTCGCCAATGATATTGCAAAAGTCATCAAAGAAAAGATGGGCTGATTCCGTTTTATCCGTATAAATAGAGTCTGTGTATTAACTATCAAATACCCTCACCCTTGCCCTCTCCCCTCAAGGGAGAGGGTAGTAAAATCGCCCCTCCCTTGAGGGGAGGGGTTTGGGGAGGGTGTTGAAATCCCGACTTTATACACAGACGCTAATTAATCCACAGAAACTGAGGCATTTCTATGCAGTTCTTTATAGCATTCCTTAGTGGAGCAGTCTTTTTTTACGCATTCCAGTATTTTCCCTTTTCCACTGTTGTAGTTTCTCTGTCCACATCAGGATACCTTACCATCAGAAAAAGATTTTTCCTTCTGATTGTCCTTATCTCAGGCGCTGCTTATGCATTTATGAGATACGACCCCCCGCAGGACATGCCGTATATAAAAGATACCGTAATGTTAAAAGGCGAATTTACATCCTGTCCGGCAAAGACTGAAGGCGGATCTCTGAAACAAAGATTTTTTGTGCGGAGTATTGAAGGCGTATTTTCCGAAGGGCATTATAATGTAACACCTTTGCATGTCCTTGAAGGCAAGGAAATAGTCCTCTTGTCTGACGATGAATTTGATATGGGCAGGGGATATGAACTTGACATAACATTGCTCAAAAGTGGGAAGAGACTGAATCCGGGAGAGTTTGCAATTGACGACGTCTATGCAAAGCTTAAAGAGGTCAGGCAAACCGGAGATAGAAAAAAGACGCTTCATGTGATAATTGAGGAATCCAGATACAGGATCAACAGGTACATTCAGGAGCATTTTCAAAAGGAGTCGGCAGCGTTTCTTGCTTCCGTTACGATTGGACAGGGGATGACGTCAAACGATAAATTAATGGACGCCTTCAACATAACGGGGCTTACCCATATACTCAGCATATCAGGCACACACTTCGGTCTTTTGTCGGTCCTTTTATTCGGCATGTTCAGATTGATAATTAAAGTGCTGCCCTATGGGATCCTTCAGCGGATGACGATTTATCTGAACCCTTCACAGGCTGCCGCTATATTATGCCTTCCCTTTATGGTTATATACCTTGCTCTGTCCGGAGCGAGCATCCCTGCCGTGCGTTCTTTTCTTATGATCGGACTTTTTCTCGCGGGACTTCTTATCGGGCGAAAGGGTTTTTGGCTCAATTCGCTGCTCTTTGCCGCTTTTGTGATAGCTGTATGGGAACCGGAAGCGATCTTTTCTTTGTCTTTTCAACTCTCGTTTCTTGCGGTATTCTGCATTGGTCTAACTATCGATAAAGAGAAAGAAGAGGACAATAAAAGCAAAAAATTATTGAGGTCCGTAAGAAACGCCCTTTTAATGACGCTTGCAGCAGCGGCAGGCACTGCGCCTTTGGTGGCGTATCATTTCCATTATGTATCTCTCATCTCTCCAATATCCAACCTTTTAGTAGCGCCCTTAATCGGGTTCATCCTCATACCGCTTTCGGTCATTGCGGCCTTTTCCTATCTTCTGACCGGTTATTTTATTTTTACACCCCTCATAGCAGTCATCAGCGAAGCGAGCATCTATCTGGTAAAAATGCTTGCCCTCATTCCCTTTGCCGATATGAAGATACCGTCTTTCCCGGCGATAATCCTCCTGCTTTTCTATGCAGGCTTTATTTTATATTTATTGTATGTGCATAAGTTCGATATTTTAACACCCTCCCCAACCCCTCCCCTCAAGGGAGGGGCGAATTTACTACCCTCTCCCTTGAGGGGAAAGGGTAAGGGTGAGGGTGTTAAACAGTTTATACACAGAATCCATTTATTGTTCCCGAAGAAAAGGTTTCTACTTATGATTCCTTTCATACCGTTGGTGATTTATATGTTCAGCGTCTTGTCTGAAAAAGATAAACTTACCGTCACATATCTCGATGTCGGCCAGGGAGACGCATCGGTTATCGAACTTCCCGACGGCAGGACAATGTTGATGGATACCGGTAAAACAGGGAGGGAACCCGCTTCCTTTCTGAAATACAGAGGCAGGCAACGCATCGATATTCTTGTCGTTTCACACGCTCATCCGGACCACACCGGAGGACTTGAGTATCTTGCGGACCGATTTCATGTCAGGGAAATCTGGGACAACGGAAGGCTGATTCTGCCGGACGGACTGTCTCACATTACACATCGTTCATTGAACAGGGGAGATGTAATAGAAGAATCAGGATACAGGATATCGGTCCTCCATCCTTATCCTGAATTCTATTCATCAGGCGGCAGGGAATATGATGCGGCTAATAACGATTCTCTGGTTTTCAGGATTGAAAGCGGCGGCAGGTCGTTTCTCTTCACGGGCGATGTAGAAAAAGAGGCCGAGGAGGACATTCTGCATCTCGGAAAATGGCTGAAAAGCGACGTGCTGAAAACGCCCCATCACGGCGGAAAGACCTCTGCGGATGAGGCATTTTTCAGAGCGGTTTCTCCCGATGTTGCCGTTATCAGCGTCGGCAGGGACAACTCCTTCGGCCACCCGCATCAGGAAACGCTGGACGCTCTGGAGGGAGCGTCAATCTACAGAACCGACATCGACGGGGCGATAAAAATCGAAGCGGCGGAGAAAGGCCTTGAGATAAAGACATATAGGGATTTCACGATAGAAAGGGCAAGGTCATTTTCTGATGAGATAAAGAATTTCAGAAAACTGTGCCAGACATGGTAAGACGAGTTAAATTGCTATTCAGTTGTATAAAATGAAAGGTAGATATGATAAAAAACATTTTCAAGGAGAATAAATGAAAGAACTTATTCCCGTCGAAATAATCGAGAAAAAAATCTATCTGATTCGAGGCCACAAGGTCATGCTTGATAGGGACTTGGCTGAACTGTACGGGGTAGAAACTCGTGTGTTAAATCAGGCTGTGCGCAGGAATCTGGATCGGTTTCCGGAAGATTTCATGTTTGCTCTGACCCGCGAAGAGATCATGAACTTATCACAATTTGTGATAAGTTCCAGCATAAAGCATGCCCCTAATGTATTTGTTTTCGCGGAACAGGGAGTGGCTATGCTTTCGGGTGTGCTGAACAGCGAGAGAGCAATTCAGGTGAATATAGCCATAATGAGGACTTTTGTGAAGCTTCGGGAAATGCTGTCCTCAAACAAAGAACTTGCTCACAAGTTGACGCTGCTTGAAAACAGAATTGAAAAGCATGATGGTGAAATAAAGGCAATCTTCAACGCTATCCGCCAGCTTCACCCCGTTAGAGATTACGGACTATGTACTATACATACGTAATTCAGAGTGAAAGAGATGAGCGGTTTTATACCGGGTTTACCTCTGACCTACAGAACCGCTTCAACGAGCATAATTCCGGGAAAGTATGCTCGACAAAAAATAGAGGTCCATTCCGACTGATTTATTTTGAGGCTTGTTTGAATCAACAGGATGCCACAGCAAGAGAGAAATATTTAAAGTCCGGGATGGGACGTTATTTGAAAAATAGATTGAAGCGGTTCCTATCTCTAACGGGGTCAATGGTTCCGCCGGAGACGAAGAGTAAAAAGCCGATTGGGTTTAGACGGGAACGGGAAAAATGAAGAAAACGAGTCTCACGCTGATGGGCTATAACTCGGATACTCAGGTGGATAGACTGAAGGTGGAAGGCGAAAGGTTTTTGGATGTTGCAGCCTTTTCTCTTCGTCCCGAAGGAGTTCGGGACTGTGTGCGGACAGCCTAAATACCTGTTTAGTCATTACTCAGTTGTTTGAGAGGAATGTGGATAATGGGGGCAGGGAGCTTTATGATAGGGGGAATTAAGTTGATTGGAAAATGCAGAATGCAAGAAACAAGACTTGACCCCATGCGCCATGCGCGATTAAAATTACCTATGACCCTGAAGTTGACGTTATCTGACAGGTCAAGTAGCGGCAATCACACTGTGCCTCTATGGTTACACTACCCGTATGAATGCCGGAAGAACCCTTATTATTTGAACCATTGACTT
>Ga0265296_1005671_pt1 | contig 10104 bp, 8 predicted proteins | sample MunlanPumphouse1_FD_189073 | JGI IMG/M metagenome (GOLD analysis project Ga0265296, IMG submission 189073) | Groundwater microbial communities from a municipal landfill in Southern Ontario, Canada - Pumphouse #1 | ecosystem: Environmental > Aquatic > Deep subsurface > Groundwater | place: Canada...
ACAGCCGAAATGCGAGTAGATATTGAGAGCCGTGGACGAACAGTTTTTGATATTGTGCGCATGGCCTCTATTATTGAAGCCGAAGTGCCGCACGTTGAAGATAGGCCAATTATTTCAGGTCTTCTATGGAAGCGTTTAGAGGTAGGCATGCTTTTGCAAGTCGATTCCACTTTGAACTATGCAACCGGCAACAAGAGCCGCGCCCTTTCTTTTGAAGAATTAAAAATAGACTCGCTTTATAATAGTTATAAATATCCCGGTCTGCCGCCTACGCCAATTGGCAATCCCGGCCTTGACGCGATTAAAGCCGCGATATATCCTAAAGAATCTCCGTATTGGTTTTTTCTCTCTTCCAAAGATGGCAAAACAATTTTTTCTAAAACATTAGAAGAGCACAATGCCGCTAAGGCCAAATATTTATGAATCCCGTTAGAAGCCGCGGTCGCGTGGCAGATAACACGGGGTTTATACAAAGGTCAAATTAATTTAAGTTAATAATCAGCAGGGCGGGATGACCGCGACCTGCTTCTAACGGGATGAAAGTACGAATTCAACAAGCTAAATTAGAAAAGTTTCCTTGTGATTTTTTGGTAGTTAAGTGGATAATGGGCCAGAAGATGGATGGCTCCACTGGCGCCGTGGATAAAGCGCTTGGCGGGTTGATTAGCAAAATGATCAAGGAACAGGAGTTTAAGGGCAAAGAGGGAGAGATGCTTGTCTTTCCGACTTTTGGCAAAATTTCGGCTAAACAAGTGATGGTGCTTGGTTTGGGTGAGCAAAAGAATGTGACGGTTGATGTAGTGCGGCGCGCGACGGCGCGGATAGTTAAAGAAGCGCGTCATCAGCATGCCAAACGAGTGGCGACCATTTTACTCGGTACTGGCACGGCCAAAATTGAACCATCTGTTGCCGCTCAAGCCATGACTGAAGGAGCTTGGCTAGGCGCTTACGCGTACGCGAAATATAAGTCTCAAGAAGCAAAACGAGATTTGATTTACCCAGTCGAATTAGTCATTATCACATCTGGCGTCCACGAGACTTCAAAATTGAATGAAGCAGAAAAAATTCGCGCCGCTCAACGCGGCATTCGCGAAGGTGAATTAAATTCTCAAGCGGCAATTTTTGCCCGCGATCTAGTTAATGAGCCGGCCTCCAGTATGACGCCTAAAAATTTAGCTGATGCGGCCGCGGTTTTGGCCAAAGGCGTGCCGGGTATGACGGCAAAAATTTATCGCCAGTCGCAAATCGAGAAAATGGGCATGGGTGCTTATTTGGCTGTGGCCAAAGGTTCAGATCACGAACCATATTTTGTGCATTTGACTTACAAATCAGGAACTGGGTCTCAAATAAAAAAGGTTGTGATTGTCGGCAAGGGCATCACTTTTGATTCTGGTGGTTTGTCGCTGAAGCCGTCCCAAGCCATGGAAAGCATGAAAATAGACATGGCTGGTTGCGCGGCCATGCTCGGTATCTTTTCTGTTTTGTCAAAATTAAAATTACAAAACATAGAAGTGCATGGCATTTCGGCTATTTGTGAAAATATGCCTTCAGGCCGAGCCATGAAGCCAGGGGATGTTGTGCGAGCCATGGATGGAAAAACGATAGAAGTGTTAAATACTGATGCTGAAGGAAGACTGACTCTAGCTGACGCCTTAACTTACGCAGTACGATTAAAACCAGATTACATTATTGATCTAGCCACTTTAACTGGCGCTTGCGTGGTAGCTTTAGGCGAAGAGGTATCGGGGTATATGGGCAATAATCGAGAGCTTTTGGAAAAGATTAAAAAAGCGGCGGAAGTTTCAGGTGAAAAAATTTGGGAATTGCCGTTGATAGAAGAGTATCGTCAATTTACCAAAAGCCAAGTGGCTGATTTGTCTAACATCACTCCGGGCATGAAAGGATCGGCTGGCGCCATCACGGCCGGGCTATTTTTGGAAGAGTTTGTTGATAAAAAATCTTGGGCGCATATAGATATTGCCGGTCCGTCCTGGGCGGAAAAAGACGTTAATCCATGGGCGCCCAAAGGCGGAACTGGTTGCGGAGTGAGAACAATCTTAGAATTTCTAAAAGGGATTTAAAAAATGATGAAGAAGAAAAAATGCAATTTACTCATACTACATAGTATGAGTAAATTGTGTGACGCATAAATATGAAAAATTACGCGTCTAGGAAGTATGTTTAGTTCTATTCAACTAAAACTTTCAAAAATAAAATATAGCAGCGCTTCTATTGGTCGCGATATGCGTGTTGAAATTGAGGTGCTCGGCAAGTTCTTGCGTGTTGACAAGAGAATCAAGACTGGGACGACGGCGGAAATAAACCGCGAGATAGGCAGATTTGAGACTAACCGTAGGTTGTTTCAGGCCGAGGTTTTTATTACTGTCATCGAAGAAGATTCGCTGTTTAATGATGTCGGTAGAACGAATGGCAGCGTAAAAATTAATACTACCCTTGCAAAACCGCAACAGTTTGTTTTTAAAGTCCAAGTCAGAGAAGCCCGTTCGATATTGGGGAAATTTTGGGGCAAAGCCGCTGCTGTTTTTGAAATAACTCTGGAAGCAGAAGTGTCGGACGCAATAAAATATGTGCCTGATGAAGATGAAATGCAAGGTTGGCTTAAGGTCAGGCTTGAGGAGGATAAATCCATAGAATCTCTACCGGCATATTTGAAAGTCAAAGTTGCGCGCGCTGACGCTAAACGGGAATACTTTACGATTTTGGAGGGTCCGTATCGCGGAAGATCCGCATCGGTTGAACTGCGCGATAACGGTTCTTCGTGGTTCTTCACTGGAGTTCGACATGAACCCATAATCCGCGCCAAATATTCTATTTCTCAAAAGACCTTTATTTTAAAAGGCAAAAAATATAAAACAGTTGATTACCCCGGATCGCCCTGGCAAAAAGGATTGTATGACATTGAACTACCAGATTATCCTCATCAGGGTGGCAGGAACTATCTTGACCAATCCAAACGAGCTATGACTTGGTTTAGGATCGGGCATGGCGGCGAAAGATATCTGCATGCTGGCGGGCGGTCGCTCGGGTGCATCACTGTTATCGAAACAAAGCGCTGGATGGAGATTTATAATGCCTTAATCAGGGCGCGCAAGGACGATTTTATGAGTGTGGGCATGCTTGAGGTGGTTGATTGAGTATGAAATCGGACTTCTGGAGCAAGGTAAAAGTCTTCCTCATTGTTTTTGCGTCAATAGGCGTGGTCGCTGGTTTATTTGTTTGGCAAAAATATCCTTTCGGAGTCAAACAATATAAAACCATTAAATTTGGTATGCAAGCGGCCCAAGGCGCTGGTACGCATACCTACTGGGCTCCGCCATACCGCACCGTGCCGGAATCCCTTTTTTATGTGTACGCGCTGGGTGATGAGCACATGTGTATCGGATCGAGTTGCGGCATGGGGGGATATTTTATTGAGTGTCTTGGTGGATGGTTGGCCGGAGAAAAAGTTATAACAGAAGAGTTCGATTACGGGTTGCGTAATGCCGGGGTGGATATGGAAAAGCAAACTATTATCACGATTGCCGATAAAGACGCCAAAATTGTGGGTATTTATCCCGGCGCCCGTATCAGAAATCTCCCGTATATTATGCGAAACCATCGCGATTTCGTTCCCGAAGACAGATTTAAGGAATGTTCAGACTTATTGCCTCGGCGGTGGAAATAAACCCCGTTAGAAGTCCGCCACCTTTAATCTATAAGTTTTTATGAAAAATTACTCTTCAAGAAAGACAATTAAAAAAGGCGGTGTGAGGTTTCGCACTCCGAGCCTGTATATAGCAAATAAAGCGGAAAACGCGAAGCGCTTCAAACAGCCATTGTTTGTGAAAGGTAAGCGCATTGAGGCCTAACCTCGATATTAGCGCGTCGGTTTCTCAAGATAATTTATGTCTATTTTCGTTTTATCTTTAGGTGGTTCGTTAATTGTCCCTAAGGAGATTGATGTGAAATTTTTGAAGCAGTTCAAAAGTTTTATTTTAAAACACAAAGATAAGAGATTTATTATTGTCTGCGGCGGGGGATTTATCAATAAGACTTATAACGCGGCGGCGCGCGAACTTTCAAAAGTTAGTAATGAAGATTTGGATTGGATCGGGATCAAGGCGACGATGTTGAACGCGGAATTAGTGCGTAGTATGTTTTCTAAGATTGCCTACGAGAAATTTATTGAACCGATTGAAATGGCTAAAACTAATAAACGGATCATAATTTGCAATGGCTGGAAGCCCGGCTGGTCATCCGATTACGACGCGGTGCTCTTGGCAAAAAACCATGGCGCGCGAGTCGTCATTAATTTATCTAACATTAATTATGTTTATGATAAAGACCCGAGCAAGTTCAAGGATGCTAGACCAATTAAAGAAATCAGTTGGCGTGATTATAGAAAAATAGTCGGCTCGAAATGGTTACCTCGTCTCAATTCACCTTTTGATCCGATTGCCTCCAAACTGGCCCAGAAGCTAGGGCTAAAAGTCATTATTTTGAATGGAAAGAATCTTAAAAATTTAGAAGACTATTTTAGTGGGCGATCTTTTGACGGTACCGTGGTTGGTATTGACAAAAAATAGGCCATATTGTAAAGTATTGTAAACCATAGACAGTAGGGACCGTCCGCCAACTGGCGGATGGATTAAAAAACCTGCCGAGGTTAAGCTCAATGCTAAGAGCTCACCTCAAAACCCCATATTCTGCTACGATCTCATAATTTCGTCTGCAAATTGTTCACGACTCGTCGGCTATATAGAATATATAACCTTCTCGCCGTTCACAATTTTCGCCAGAAATTATGAAATCTCGCGACGAAAGAGGGCTTTGAGATGAGCTCAATAAGGCATTATTAGGTCGAAGCGAACCAAGAAGTCTGTGGTAAAACCACAGTTTTATTATTTATGCCAAAAACAAGAACACAAAAAGAAGAAAGCGTTAAAAGTCTGACAGATAAATTAACAAGAGCCAAGTCAGTTGTTTTCGCGAATTTCGCCGGTCTCAAAGCCAAGGATATTCAAAAATTGCGCGAAGCGGCTTGGAAAGAAGATATTGATTACAAGGTAGTCAAAAAGACTTTATTGCGCCTAGCTTTGAAGGAGGCTGGAATGGAAGGAATTGACCCAAAAAAAATCGTCGGCAACATTGGTATGGCCACAGGTTTTACTGATGAGGTGGCGGCGCCGCGATCACTAGTTGGTTTTGCCAAGGATCACGAGGCTTTAAAAATTTTGGGAGGTATTCTTGATAAGAAGTTAATGGACGCGGCAGGGATTAAGGCTTTAGCAAGTTTGCCGAGCAAGATTGAATTATTGGCCAAATTGGTTGGTACGATTCAAGCGCCGATCAGCGGTTTTGTAAATGTCTTGGCTGGCAATTTGCGCGGCTTGGTGCAAGTCTTGAACGCGATTAAGGAAAGTAAAGTAAGTTAGTAAATAAATTAAGTAAAATAAGTTTAATATATGTCTGATGAACAAAAAGTTGTCGAGGTTCCTGAAAAATTTAAGGCCCTCGTCGAGCAGATTGAGAAATTATCCGTTCTTGATCTAGCTGAATTAGTGAAAGTGCTGGAAGGAAAATTTGGCGTGTCTGCCTCCGCCCCGGTTATGGCCGTAGCCGCGGCTGGCGCCGCCGTTGCCCCAGCGGATGAAGAGCAATCCACTTTTAATGTGGAGTTGACTGAAGCCGGCGCTAATAAAATTGGCGTAATTAAGGCCTTGCGTGAATTAACCAGCCTTGGCCTAAAAGACGCTAAAGATTTAGCTGATGCCGCGCCAAAGGTTATTAAAGAAGGTGTTGGCAAGGCCGAAGCGGAAACAATGAAAAAGAAATTGGAAGAAGCGGGAGCCAAGGTTGCTTTAAAGTAAGACTGTAAAAATTATTCAACACAAAGGTCGCCCTGTGAAAGGGGCGGCTTTTGTTTTTGACAAGAGTAACGCCCTATAGTAAGGTAAAAATAGGTGGGACTTTGACAATTGAACATGGCGAAAAGGAGGTTCCAGATGGTACGAGAGATAAACTTGCTTCCTAAAACAGAGCACCGAAAGGAGAGCATTAGTCAACGGTTTTGGCGATGGCGGAGAGATGAGCATGTGGTTGGGGTTGACATAGACAATGGGGCGGTGCGTGCCTGCTATCAATATCGTCGCAAGGGCAAGATCGCGCGAACAGAGACATTGAGCCAATCTTTGCCGCCAGAGACGTTGGTAGATGGCGCGCTCATGAATTTTACAGCCGTGGCAGAGGCCTTGCGAGAACTCACGCGTCAGTTGCGCGAAAAAGGCATGCCAAAAGACGCGCGGTTCGTTCTGATCATCAGCGGGCATTCTGTCATTGTGAAAAAAATCAGTATCCCGCAGATGACTGATGAGGAATTACAAGAATCAATCCAGTGGGAAGCAGAACAGTACATCCCATTTGACATCAAGGATGTCAATGTGGACGCGGAGATTTGCGATCCGGACGCTGGACAGGGGCAGATGAATGTCCTTCTAGTCGCGGCCAAGAAGGATGTAATCAATGATTACTGCGCGGTCTTTAAGGAGGCCGGGTTGACGTTGAGCGCCATTGAGCCGTCTGTATGCGCGCTGGCGCGCTTCCTCAACAAACATATTCCGCCGGAAGAGCCTCAACAGATAAGATGCGCGGTTCATGTTGGCGAGTCTGTGATTGATATCGTGATCATGGGCGGCAAAGGTGGTCAGATTCCTGTTTTTACGCGCGATATCAGTATGGGTCTGGATCTTTGTATTGAGGCGATAATGAAAGGGCTGAATGTTTCCTGGGAGGAGGCAAAGCACTATTTCGATAGACATAACAGTGGCGGCGAGTCAGCAGGGGAGTCAGCGGCAATTTCCCGCGAGGTGGCAAAGCTCGTCGAGCGCGTCTCCGAGACATTGACAACCGAGATTCAGCGCTCGTTGGATTTTTTTGCCGCTACTACTATCAGCGCCGATATTGCCAAAGTATTTATTTCTGGTCCGGGCAGTCAGGTGCCTATTCTTGTACAAGCCATGGAGAGGCGGCTGAAGGTGCCAGTGAAACCCCTTCAAGCCGACATGGCTGTTGGCGGCCAAGAAACATCTGAAAACAGCCCTGTCTTTGGCATGGTTACTGGCTTGGCTATGCATCAGGATTTCACAGCCACTGTTCTCGTGAAATCGCGCGGTTGGATGGGGCGGAAAGTTGTTCCCATCAGAACAAAGCAACCCAAGCAATACAATCCTTCCAAGGAAGAACTCGCGCGTTTCTTTGACATTTTGTCCTTTGGAATGGGGCACGGTTGTCCGATGGTTGATCTTCTTGGCGCCATGGTCAAGGATGATCAAGTCGGTAGTAAGAAATTCCGACGAGCCATTGACAACACCCAACTGTATGTAGTATCGGGGCATACGCTGGCAGATGCGATGCTGAAATACCTAAAATTATCAGCGGTTCTTGTTGAGATGGTAAGAGCATCGGAATATACCGGGTACATGCCAGAAATACTGGCAGTCTGTGGTCGCTATCTGCAGACGGGATTCTTTACCGATTTTGAACATCTCCCGCCCGAGGCAGAAAGAGGTTTTCGCCCTACTGCCAAGAAAGTCGTATAGTTCATTGCTACTAAAAAAGAGCTCCATTAACGGAGCTCCGCAGGTGTTCCCATGGAACACCTTTTTAATATCCTGAAACCGTGATTCCCTTATTGGTTAGCAAATATATTTTTTTATTTTTTTCATCAATGGCGAAATCTTGCAGATCATTGTTAGTTTCCGCCAGATATTGCTTGAGAAATTTGCCGCTGATGTCAAAGACAGCCAGCCGTTTATTTGAAGGATCAAAAATATAAAATTGGCTGCCGTCCGCGGACATCAAAATTTTTGACGGCGCCGTCAAAGCCGGCTCAATTAAGCCAAGCTTAAAATCTTTTTTATAACCATTTTTAAATTTCCAAACCTCGCCAGATTGTTGCAAGACAAAGACGTCACCATTGACAGCTAGAGATAAACCATTGATTAAATTAGTTTTTTCTTTTTGCCAGACTTGAGCGGTGAATTGGTCGCCGACTTTATTGAGACGCAAGATATTGGCTGGTTCAGAAGCTAAAATATAGAGACGGCGATTATACGTGTTTATGTCTTTGGGATTATTAAGCGTGACATTGACGATGTTGCTTGATTGATCTTTAGGGTTAAATTCAATAACTTTGTTTTTAGTAGCTAGAATAATTAAATTTCTATCTGGATCAGCGGCAATTTTGTCAAAATTTAAAGATAAATTTTGATAGATGACACTTAAGCGAGAATCGGCTGGATTGTCAGTCTTGTTAAGTTTTAGTAAAGAGTTTTCACTTAGAAGATAAGTCTGGCCATTCAGAGAAATAACACGGGTAGGCATTTTTTGATCTTTAAACTCCAGAAGCACGGATGGTTTTAAAATAATAATGTGATTTACTTCGATTTCCATCTGACGCATTTCACGAACCAATTGGTTTTTAGTTGTGTTTTTTAAATAAGGATTTTGAGATAAATTTTTAAAAATTTCTTGGGCGGTTATAAAAGCTTGGCGCGTTTTTTCTTCGTCGTTATAAATTAAACCAGCCTTGGCCTCGGTAAGGCTTTGCTGAATCTTAGTGATTTCCGCGGCAACTAATGTTTTGCTTTCTCGCGTTGCTTGGGTTTTGTATAAATAAATAGCGCTTTCTCCGAAGATGAATAATAAAATTATCAAGAATAAGATGAGTATTTGGCTAACCCGCGGTAAATTATTAAATTTTTCTATTACATAATGGATTAAAGCATCTGCTTTTTGTCCCCAGAATATTTTAAGACGAACAGCCTGTCGTAAAAGCCATGGCGGCACTTGAGAAAATTTGTGACGGAGTGTCTGACCGATAGCCGAACATTGATCGCGCCAATGATGCAAGATGATTTTTATATTAATAGACGGCAGAGTAAAATGTTTTCTCTTTGCCGATACGCTTGGCGTCAAACTAAATGATGGGCGTGGTTGACGGTGAAAACTAGAGATGGCGCTTGCTATAGTGGCCGAGATTTGTTTAGGAATAGTTTTAATAATCTGTGTCTTTTGCCAAAGACGCCTCATGGCTTCCAGGCCAGCTTGACTTGATTTTTTAATCATTGGTTTCAGGTCAGGCAAAATCGGCGGCGTCAAAATTTGTTCAGTCTTTGCTTCGGTGGCGATCAAATTTTTCATTGAGGCCAGAGACGGATCGGCTGGCTTTGAAGAATAGAGGATATGAAGGGATCCAAAAGGCAAAGTTGGGGCGAGCTTAGCCACTGCTTCTTTGATTTGCCACAGAGCATTAGGCGAAGAAAAAAGCGAGGTGGCTAGTCGCAAGGGTGTAAAGTAAGTGTTGAGATGATTGAGAGAGAAGAAAATAGACTGGTTTGAGGTTAAATTACCAGTCAGAAATTGTGGGAAGATTCGGCCGGTTTCATTTTGAATCAAGTCGTCAAGAGTTGTAACGGCCATCTCGTTGCCTGGTTTTTTCTCGATGAAGAGAGCGAAAATTTTACCAAAAAAACTAAAAAGAATTTTATCCCTTACCTTTAGACCATAAAGCAGGTGAAAGTTGTTTTTCTGTTTAAGGCGCGGCCGTAGAGCGTTATTCAGTTTTTGCAGGGATTGTTCAAAGATTGTCTCTGGTTGATTAACAATTTTTTGATAATCGATCGTCGAGGCTTCTTGGTAGATGTCTTGAATTTCCGGCAGAAATTTACCTTTTTCCACCCAGATTAACCCAAAAAAGGCCGTCTCATAGAGATTTTTATTGTTTTGGGAAATTGGTTGTAAAAAAACCGCTAACCCTTTAGGTGATTCATTTTTAATACAAGTAATGTCGGACATACGATTGACCAGAGGTGCTTTCTAATATATTATACGATTATTGACTATGTTGCAATTTACCCCTACACCAAAAAGACGGAGGGTGGTCTCAAAAAAACGACAAAGTTACCCTTTGGTGTTGGGGTTTAGTATCGAACAATTATTTGGTTCAAAGGTAAGAGTGAGGCTTTTAAAGCTGTTTTTGGAGCACCCAGCGGAAAGGTTTTACGTACGAGAGATTACTCGTTTGATTAAGGCACATATCAATTC
>Ga0265296_1005672_pt1 | contig 10103 bp, 13 predicted proteins | sample MunlanPumphouse1_FD_189073 | JGI IMG/M metagenome (GOLD analysis project Ga0265296, IMG submission 189073) | Groundwater microbial communities from a municipal landfill in Southern Ontario, Canada - Pumphouse #1 | ecosystem: Environmental > Aquatic > Deep subsurface > Groundwater | place...
AATCTGATACCCCACAGGGAAAAATAAGATCAAAAATCTCTTTACTTATTTGCATACAATAAAAATCGTTATGATTAACGATTCTATTATATCTTGATTAAGCAATACCCACTATTGCGTATGATCCGTGGGGTGCCTTGTTTCACAGGGTGTGCCATTTGGGTTTCGAAGCGTGGGGAAAATCATGTCTGGAGAACTGGAAAGATTGCCTGGCTGGGATCGGCAGCTCGACCAACAGATCGCAGCCGGCCGTTGGAGTACTGTTGGTCTCTTCGCCCATCTCGATGATCCCGAGCGATCCAATCGTTTCGGCGAGTGGTGGGCCGTCAACAAGACAGAGCACAGTACACTCATCGACGACCTCATCGCCGGTCGCTTCGTCCGCCGCGAAGAGCTGATAGTCGCGCCGACCATCAACATCTTCGATTGGTTCACTCCGATCACCGGCGAGGAAGCGGTTTGTCTGCTCATCGAGAGGTGCAAGTACAAGTACAAACCGGATAGAGCCAGGCAGATTGGGGCATCCTGGCGCCAAAAAAACACCGAGCAAGGCATACCGGCCACGTACCCGGTTTGCTACCGCGTCCGCGCCGATTTCACCCTGAAGTGGCACGCTCCAAAGGCCGGCCCTTGTCGCAAAGATTTCCGGTACCTGCAGAAATGGAATTTTCCAGACGAGGCCACCAAGGATTCGCTAGTGTTCTGGGTGCCGGGCGTTCTATCGGACAGCACCTCGAAAGATGTGAGCCAGCAGAGGCAGCTGCTTTCGGACACCCGAGTCAGACTCGAGTTACCCGCGCACCACATGAGCGATTTCAACAAGGTCGCCCTTGTTGCCGGTCTCTTCCTGGCTCATTCCAAAGTCACCGGTGAGCGGATCTCGCTCGTGGTGCGAACCGACACCTGCGTCACCGGCGGCGGCCGCCTCTGCCTGAGCTGGGGCGAGGGCGATCTCTACTGCGACTACTGGGACTACGGCGCCGAGCCCTACGACGGTGTCGGCGTTCTCGCTCTGGGGGTCGAGGAGCTCGGGAGCTAGGACAATCGGTCCTTTCGTTTCCGGTTCTCGGATCCTCGGTCACTCGGCCCACCTTCGCCAAGGCTACGGTGGGCAGGCTCTCGGACATTTGTTCGGGAGCCGCTTTTTTATCTCATCTTCTCAAAAATCGATTTTTCCTCTATAATTGAAAATACCTGCCTTCGCATTAAGCTTCGGCGGGCATGCTATGAAAGACGCGGTTGAACACATTTTGTCCACAGAAATTCGTCCTATGCTGGAACGCGATGGCGGCGGGATTGAGTTGGTTGATGTCGACGAGACGAATGGGGAAGTAAAGGTCAGGTTGATCGGGGCTTGTCATGGCTGTCCGTTTGCCGCCGTAACTCTAAAAACTCGAGTTGAGAATTTGTTGAAAGAAAAAATTCCCGAGGTTACGACAGTAATTGCTATTGACTAAAATTATGTCTCGCTTATTTCATTTTCGTCGAACCAACATTGAAGTTTTTAAAACCACCTGGCAAGCTTCAAAACTTTTTCGGGTGTGTCTTTTGGTTTCGTTTATTCCTTGGTTGTTGTTTACAGCTTTGCCTTTTTTTCGTTTAATGCCAAGTGAAGAAACCGGAAAATTCATTCCACTTCATTACAATATTTTTTTCGGTGTGGATAAATTTGGCCCGTGGTATTCGGTTTTTGAATTGTCGATTTTTGGTTTGGTGGTTTTGTTTTTAAACACTTGGTTGGCGGCCAAATATTTTGAACGCGAACGAGCTTTGTCGGGTTTTTTCAGCGCCACGGCTTTTTTAGTTCAAATTCTGCTTTTGGCGGCCATGTATTTTACAATTTTACTTAACATGTAATTTATGAATCTTGAATCATTTGAATTAGTGCGAATTTTGGTTTTAACCACCGCGGCTTTTATTTTGGCCGTGGCTTTAACGCCTTTTTGGACGCATGTTTTGTATAAATATAAATTAAGCAAACGTATTCGCAACGCCGGCGATACGCCGATTTTTTCCATGATGCACGCCAAAAAGGCCGGCACGCCAACCATGGGCGGAGTTTTGATTTGGGTGGTGGTTTTGATTTTAGCCATTGGATTGCTTTACGCGGCTCAATTGTTTCCGGATTTTTGGCTTGGCAAATTTAGTTTTTTGACTCGTTCGCAAACTCTTTTGCCGCTTGGAGTTTTAATTGCTTCGGCTTTGGTTGGTTTGCTTGATGATTATTTGAACGTTCGCGGACTTGGACCAAAAGGCGGCGGTTTAAGCATGCGATATCGTTTGCTTATTTATACGCTTATCGCTCTTGTCGGGGCTTTGTGGTTTGTTCTTAAACTCGATTGGGACTTGTTGCACGTGCCTTTTGTCGGTGATTTTAATATTGGTTGGTGGTATTTTCCTTTTTTTGTTTTTGTGGTGGTGGCCACGGCCTTTTCGGTTAATGAAACCGATGGTTTGGACGGTTTGGCCGGTGGCACTTTGTTAACTTCATTTGGCGCTTTCGCCATCATTTCTTTTGCTCAAGGCAAATATGATTTGGCGGTTTTTTGCGGAGTAATTATTGGAGCGCTTTTGGCTTTCCTTTGGTTTAATATTAATCCGGCCAGATTTATTATGGGCGATACCGGGGCTATGTCACTCGGAGTAACCTTAGCTTTGGTGGCGCTTTTAACAAATTCAGCGTTATTTTTACCGATAATCGGATTAGTTTTTGTTATTGAAACACTTTCAGTCATGCTTCAACTTTTTTGGCGAAAGTTTTTTCAGCATAAACTTTTTCTTTCTTCGCCCATTCATCATCATTTAGAAGCTAACGGTTGGTCGGAGCCGAAAATTGTTATGCGGTTTTGGGTGATTTCGATTGTTACGGCCGCTTTAGGCGTCTCCGTAGCTCTTCTCGACGCCTTGGCAAAATAATATGTTAATCGCTAAGAACGCCTGCTCAATTGATTATCGTTTTCTGATCATTGTTGGCGTCCTTTTGTTATTCGGTTTTATTATGTTGGCCTCGGCTTCCGGGCCTCTCGGTTATGCCAAACAAAACGGCGACAGTTTGTATTATGTTAAGCATCAATTGATTCTTGGTTTGGTGCCTGGTTTGTTTGGACTTTATATAACCAGTCGTATTCCTTATGTTTTTTGGAAAAAGAATGCCTGGCCGCTGCTTATTGCTACTTTAATTCTTTTGGTTTTAGTTTTTATTCCCGGTCTGGGTTCTGATTTCGGTACTTCACGCAGTTGGATTAATTTTTTCGGTCTTTTTTCCATTCAACCAGCCGAGATTGTCAAGCTGACTTTTTTATTTTATTTAGCCGCTTGGCTGGAGCGGCGCGGCAGTCATGGGGTTAAAGATTTTCATGGCGGATTTCTTCCGTTTATTTTTATTCTCGGTCTGGTTGCCGCGTTTATAGCTTTGCAGCCGGATGTTGGAACTCTGTTTATTATCACAACCATGGCCATAACGGTTTATTTTGTGGCCGGGGCATCACTCGCTCACGTCGGAGTTTTATTTTTGGGTGGTTTGGCGGCCTTTGGAATGCTAATTGCCATAGCTCCATATCGAGCCGCGCGTTTTACGACGTTTTTGTATCCCGAGCTTGATCCGCAAGGTGTTGGTTATCACATAAACCAAGCATTACTCGCGATCGGCTCTGGCGGCTTTTTCGGTTTGGGTTACGGCCACTCGCGCCAAAAGTTTGAATATTTGCCCGAGGTTTCCGGTGACTCGATTTTTGCCGTTATGGCCGAAGAAATGGGTTTTATTTTTGCCGTTCTGCTGGTTCTGTTATTTCTTTGGTTTTTCTTTCGAGCTATAAAAATCGCTAAAAATTCACCTGACGCTTTTGGCAAGTATGTCGTTGTTGGGATTGCCGCCTGGCTAACCATTCAAGCTTTTGTTAATATTGGTTCCATGGTCGGTATTTTGCCCATGACCGGCGTTACCTTGCCTTTTATGAGTTATGGCGGCACCTCGCTCGCTATTTCTTTGGCCGCCATTGGTGTTATCCTCAATGTTTCTCGTTATGGGGTTAATCAGCTTTCATCGAGATGGCCGTGAAGTGGTTGTCTGAACTGCCGTGCCCGCCAAAGCCCTAGCGACGGCGGGTGATTAAACTGATTTATATGATTCAAATGATTAAGGAGTCATTATTTTTCGCCACTATTGTCATTCCGAACCCCAGGGAGGAATCTCGCCGCGTGACTCCAATCCAAATCATAGCCCACCATTCAATCATTTTAATCATCCTCCTTCGTCGAACTACGGAGGACACGGTAGTTCAAGACAATTATGCCTAAAATTCTCTTCTGCGGCGGCGGCACTCTCGGTCCGGTAACTCCGCTTCTCGCAATCATCGAAGCTTGGCGAGAAAAAAATTCTTCGGTCGAGTTTGTTTTTGTTGGTACGCCGCACGGGCCGGAACGGGAGCTGATGGTTAAGGAACGGATCAGATTTCATTGCCTGCCAGTGGCCAAATTTCCTCGTTACCCGAGCTTGGAGTGGCTAACCCTACCATTTCGCCTGGTAGCCGCGTTTTATGCGGCCTGGTTGATTTTGCAAAAAGAAAAACCGGCTCTGATTGTTTCGGCCGGCGGATACACTTTGGTGCCGCTCGTCATCATCGGTTGGTTGTTGCGAATTCCTTCGCTTGTTCATCAACAAGATGTTCGTCCGCTTTTGTCGAATAAATTGGCCGCGCCGTTTGCTTCGGTGATCACGGTGGCTTGGGAAACGCTGTTGGTTGATTTTCCGAAAGCAAAGTTGATCGGCAATCCGGTTCGTTCGTCTTTTTTACGAGCCGAAAAGGGTGAGGCGATAAGACATTTTGGGTTGAACGAAAACAAGCCGACGGTTTTAGTTCTTGGCGGCGGAACCGGTTCGCTTTGGCTTAATCAGAATGTGGCCGCGTTGACTGACGAACTTTTGGTTTCGGCCAACCTTATTCATTTGACCGGAAAAGGGAAGATGATTGAAAACAAATCAGCTAATAGCTATCGCGCCTTCGAGTTTTTGACCGATGAAATGCCGTTAGCCTTTGCGGCAGCTGACCTCGTGGTGTGTCGCGCCGGTATGGCTACGATTACCGAACTGGCGGCCACGAAAAAAGCGGCGATTGTTATTCCATTGCCCAATTCGCCGCAAGAGGACAATGCTTTGGCCTTGATTGGCGCGGCGGTGATTTTAAACCAGGCGGAAACCGCTTCGTCGGATTTGTTAAAAGAAATCAGTCGGCTGCTTGGTGATGCGCCGGCTCGGATTGAGTTGGGAGAGAAATTGGGTAAGCTTTTGAAGACTGATGTGGCTTGCGAGATGGTGGAGGTTGGGGAGAAGTTGATTGTTAATAACCACAAGTCGGCGTCTGACTGTTGTTGATTTTTTTGATGCCGGCATATAGAGTCCGACCGGACCTTGTATGCCGGCATTTAGTAAACCGGTCGAATTTTATATGCAAAAACGAATAAATCCGCTAGATCCGTTTCGTCTCACTTCCGGCACCTTATCGGTTCTTCGTTGGTTGGGTGATAAGGGTGCGATCGGTTTTTGGTTGGCTTACGAAATACCAGGCAACAGGCGAACACAAAAAATTTTTTCTGGCAATCTTTCTCGCCTTAAAAAAGATGGTTTTATCAAGAAAGACGGTATGAAGGTTATTTTTACGGAAAAAGGCCGATTGGCTTATTTAAAATTAAAAATTGAGAGATGTGGATTGTTACCGGAAGATCAGGTTTGTTTAGTTGTTTTCGATGTACCGGAGAAAGAGAGACGATTAAGAAAATTGGTTAGAAAATTTTTGAATTCAGCCGGCTTTTTTTCTATTCAAAAAAGCGTTTGGATGTCCAGGTTTGATGCTACAAAAGAATTAAATGAATATTTTTGTTTAATTGGTTTAGACGATAAGATTTTAGCTTTTACGGCTAAAAAGTAATGAAGACGATGAAGGTGGGGGAAGAGAGATGCCGGCATATAGGGTCCGATCGGACCTTATGCGCCGGCATTTTTTTTCATTAATCTGTAACGAGCCATGTCATTTTAACTTCCCGTTGACAAATCTGTAACGAGCCATTGACACAAACCAAAATTAATGATAAAAAAAACCTCCTGTTCTTTTTAGTTTCCTAACATTTATAAGGAGTCAGCCATGACTGTTCAAATTCTTCGTTCACATCTTACTGAAATCGAAAAAAGCGAAGGAATAGGCCGATTGCTCGAGCTTTGGCTCGAAGTCGGTCGAATCTGTCATTTGAAGTGCAGTTTTTGTTTCAATGACGCTGGTAATGCAGAGCCTGTCGTTGCTAACCAACTTTCCATTGAGGAATATCGTCGAATCCTTCAAGAATTCGCCGCGCTCGGTGGCAAATCTGTGGGTATCCCCGGCTTTGGCGAGCCTTTTCATCGCGCCAATCTGTCCACAACCATGGCTATCATTGCCGAAGCCAGCCGGCTTGGGCTGCGAGTGAATGTCTTCACGACTGGCGATCGCCTTACCGAAGAGTTGGGCTGGAAGCTGAGAGATCACAAAGTGTCTTTGAGCGTAAAGTTCAACAGCCGCTTCGAGGAGGTTCAAGACAAGTTGGTCGGCGTTCGCGGCTACACCAAGAAACGCCAGCGCGCTCTCGAAATGTTGTATCGTCTTGGTTTCAACCGTCCGGACACTGATGGTCGATCGCTTCTGGCTTTTGTTACATCGATCATTCCAGGCGCCAACGAAAAAGAATTGCCGGGCAACTATTACTGGTGCCGCACGCACAATGTCGTGCCCGACGTCGACACACTTCTGCCTCTCGGCCGCGCCAAACCCATGACTGACGAGGAAGCCGTAGTGACTCGGCAGGTGTTCGAGCGGCTCCGCGAGATTGATCGTCGTAATTTCGGCATCGAATGGATCGGCGATTCGCCTACCTACGCCGGCGCCTGCTGTGATCGTTGTCGTCATCACCTCTACGTCGGCATGACCGGAGACATTGGTCCCTGCCTTGGCGCCTACAAAAGAGGTGTGACCCTCGGCAATGCTCGGGACATCAGCCTCGAGACCGCCTGGAACTCGCCACTCATGCAACGGATTCGCGCTCGCGAATACAGCGGAAAGTGCCTCGCCTGCGCCAGGTTCCAAAGCAGTCGTTGCAATTCCTGTCTTGGAAGATTCGCTTCCGAGATCTCCGCGGAAAGAGTGGAGACGCTTGGCTGCTGGAACCTTGCCGAATAGACTATGCCCCCACGGCCAAGCCGCGGGGGATTTTTTTATTAAAAAAGCAACACCCCGACAGCACATGGGCTATCGGGGCGGTAAAGCGTAGGTGGTCGCTAGGCAGCGACCTCGACATCGTCGAGCTGGCCTTTCTGGTTGGCCAAAAGCTCGTTGATGGAGGCGGCGGCGGCGACGCTCGCCAGGTCTTCATCGCCGAAGAGGGCGAGGAACTCTTGGTAGAAGAGCTCAATGAGGTCGCCGAGGCTGGGTGTTTCCGCGTGAGACACGGCTTTCTCCGCACGGTCGGAAATGACCGTTTTAGGGGTTGGACTCTCCAGGAAACTGTTATTAATATACCATATTTTTGCCTTTTTGTCAACCCTCATACTTTATCCAAATAAAGTGACATTTCAAGCCAAATAACGTATAAAAAAAGTCGTCAAGATTGGCGGCTTTTGAGTTTGGCTTTAGGTCGAATTGCTCCGAGTCCAAGTTTCCGGCGCAACCGAAGCTGTGCAATTTTGGTCACGGTGTGGACAACTTTGCGGATCAACGACGCCGATTTTGTAAGCCGGACAAACGCAAGTAGCCTTCAGAACATTACCTGGCAGGTCGCTGAAAGGTAGTCTGATCATTCCGGCTCTTTGCCAAGCCTTCCTTTCGCTCGGGTTTGTCGTCGTGGCCATCAAGTTGTGGCCGTTCGCGAGCTCGATGATGCGGCGATGAAGTTCGTCGGCCACGCTGAGATGGCTGCGAGGGAAGCGATAAGCCGGAGCCACGAAGATTGAGCCAAGTTCGAGCCACTGGACGCCGTCCGTGGCCACCTCGAGCGGCCAGAGGGCGATGCAACCGACAAAGGTGTTGTCAGCGTCTGAATCCACGGCCACCACCAGTCGATTTTCTTCGCCGGCTTTCTGGATAGCCGCGGCAGCTTGCGGCAACATGTGCGGCTCGTGCTGGGTGGCGGCGGCAATGATGTTTTGCCAATTCGGAAGAGCAAGATCGAAAGAATCGTTCAGATAAACGATAGTCATGGCGCACCTTGCGGGGAGTTGAATGTTTTGAGAATAAAAAACAAACAGAGCCCCCCGAAGGAGAGCCCTGTTTGGTATGAACTGGTTTGAATTAGTTAGCCAAAACGAGTCGTCCCGCGGGAAGGTTCTTTTCGGCTTTCTTAAAATTCAAAACAGATGACATACTTTTATTTTTATAACATCATTTGAAAAAATAAGCAAGAGCGTGCTAAAGTTTCTAAATATGAAAGAGATAGGCAATAGCCTTTGGCAAATTAGCGGATCCTCGCCCGGATCTCATGTTGTCGTACTCGGCGGCATTCACGGCGATGAGCTGACGGGCATAGAAATCGTGAAAATTTTACGCGATAAATTTTCGTCTGGCGAGCTGGTTTTGAAGAAGGGGGTCTTGACGCTCGCTTTAGGTAACGAAGAAGCCATAAAATCCGGAGTTCGTGGAATCGCCGGCCATAATTTGAATCGTCTTTTTTCTAAAAAACTTTTAGCCAATCCGCCGGAAGATTTTTATGAATCGCGCCGAGCTCGCGAACTCGCGCCGATTCTGAATTCAGCCGATATCTTACTCGATTTGCACGCCACCTACTGCCCCTCTCGATCTTTTTTAGCTTGCGCGGTTTCGCCCCGTCACGAAAAAGTTTTTTGTTGGTTCAATACTGAATATATTCTTACTGATCCGAATTACGTCACGGGCGGCGAAGCGGTTACTACCGACGAGTTCGTTGATGATTGCGGCGGCGCGGGAATTTGTTTTGAAGCCGGTTGGCAGAAAGACTTGAGTCTTATTCTCACGACAATGAAAAGCGTCTTGGCCGTGTTGGCCGATCAGGGAATGATTGAATTGCCAAAACCTTTGGCGTCGCCGAAAGCTGTTTATAAAATTTTTGAACTGGTAAGAAAAATTATTTTAACCGAGGTCGGATTTCGTTACGCGGATTTTATTAGTCTCGAGACTTTTTGCGAGGTTAAAAAAGGCCAGGTTCTCGGTTATCACGGCGAGACTCCGGAAGTCGCCGAGGACGATGGTGTTTTGGTTTTTCAAAAAGCTGAAGCGCAATGGCAATTAGACCAGCCGATTTTCTTTTTTGCCAAGCGAGTTAATTAACGACCGAGTTTAAAAAACACCCTGAAAAAAATTTCAGGGTGTTTTTGATGTTTGATTAAACCTCCTCTTCATCTGCGCCAACGACCTCTGGCGGGGTTTCTTCGCCAGCCAAGGCGCCGCCTTCGAGTTCCAGACAACCGGCGCAAACGCCGTCGTCATTAATATCAAGTCCTTCGCCGCCGCACATAACGCATACGCCAATTTCCATAGATTGTAGAAATTAATTTTTATTACTTAACAAATTATAGTGAAATTAAAAAATGCGTCAACTTTTGTGTGGATAAAATTCATTATTTAAATTTTATAACCCGAAACAACCAGTTTTTCAGGCTTGATTAGGCCGCCGCCGGCATCGGAATAAACCACCGGGCTGCGGCCGCCGCAACCTTTTAAAGTGGTGGTATTTTTCTTAACACTCTCTGAAGCTTGAACCGGAGGCGATTCATCTTCTTCATCATTATTCCACCATTTTGTTTCTTGACTAAATACCGCGGTGTTCATTTTGTCGGCTTTTTGTTTGGCTAGGCCGATTATAGCTTTAGCGATGGCCGTGTTTGGATTGACCGAGTAAACTCTTTCCACAAATAATCGCGGTTGGCCGTTTTCGTCCTCTAAAAGACGCATAGCCGCGCGGGCGACGATTTCTTGGTTTTCATTAGACCTGTTGTCATTTAATCATTAGCCGTAGACAACCTAAATTATCCGAGTGGATGATTTAGGTTGTCTGTTGCAAATGAAAGTTCCAAAGACCAGCGCAAAGGAGATTGAAAGTATCATCAGTGA
>Ga0265296_1005674_pt1 | contig 10098 bp, 9 predicted proteins | sample MunlanPumphouse1_FD_189073 | JGI IMG/M metagenome (GOLD analysis project Ga0265296, IMG submission 189073) | Groundwater microbial communities from a municipal landfill in Southern Ontario, Canada - Pumphouse #1 | ecosystem: Environmental > Aquatic > Deep subsurface > Groundwater | place: Canada...
CGCGTCGTTCAGCGCGAAGGTGCGAAGTGGAACAAGAAGAGCTACCTGCTCATGCACGCGATGGGCGCCAACGCCGGCGGCCAGGTCGGTTCGGTCATCGCTGCGGCGGTCATGCTGTCGGTCCTGGCGGGCATGGGGATCATCCGCTGATGAAGCCGGATATTCTTGAATTTGCCCGGCAGGCGTCGATCCAGGAGGGGGAGGGGTATGCGGACCGAGAACTCGGTTATGCCAGGGCAAGACCCGTCAAACCGAGGATCGTGGAGACGATCGAGTTTGCCGGGAAGATGAAGTACAAAAAGATTGGACTTGTTTTCTGCATCGGCCTTCGCAAAGAAGCCAAGGTTGTGGAAAGCCTTCTTGCGGCGAACGGGTTCACGGTCGTCTCGGGACTCTGCAAGATGGGCCGCGTGCCGAAGGAGGCGATCGGGGTCCGGGATGATCAGAAGATCAAAATCGGCTGCTTCGAGTCGATGTGCAATCCCATCGCCCAGGCGTTTCTGTTCAACGAGGAAAAGACCGAGTTCAATGTGATGATGGGCCTGTGTGTGGGCCACGACTCGCTGTTTCTGAAATACGCCGAAGCCCCCTGCACGGTCTTTGCCGTCAAGGACCGCCTCCTGGGACACAATCCGCTGGCGGCCATCTACAATATCGACAGCTATTACCGGTCGCTCAAAACCGCGTCCCCAAAGGAATAGCCCCACCGGTCATCTCTGGCCACAGCGGGGGAAAGAGACAGCCGCCCCTCTCCCCCGATTTCATTTCTCCTTTATCTGCTCAGCCAGGATGTCCGCCACGTGCTTCATCCGGACGCCGGGGAGCTGCTTGTCGAGGCCGCCCTGGAGCTGGACCATGCAGCCGGAGCAGGCGCAGGCGGCAATCTCCGCGCCCGTATCGCGGATGTTGTTGATCTTCTGCTCCAGGATCGGCATGGAGAGCTCCGCGTACTTGACTCCGAAGAGCCCCGACATCCCGCAGCACTTGTCGGCGTCCTTCATCTCCACGAGCTCGCAACCGGCGGCCTCGAGGAGCTGACGCGGTTCCTTGTCGATCCCGAGAACCCGCTTTAGGTGGCAGGAGTCGTGGTAGGTCACCTTCGGCCCGCCTGCGGTCTTCGTCAGCCGGCCGCGCTTCGCGTATTCCTCCGCGACGAAGCTGCAGAACTCCCGGACCTTTTTCGCCGTCGCCTCCGCCTTCGGTCCCCACTCGGGGTCCTCCTTCAGGAGCTCCGCGTAGTGCCGGAGGGACTCCGTACAGGTGGGGCAGGCGGCGATGATCACGTCGGGATTCATCTCCTCCAGGGCCTTGATGTTATCGATGGCGATCCTTTTTGTCGTTTCCACATCTCCCATCGCGATCACAGGCTTCCCGCAGCAGCTCTGCCCCTCGGGGAAGAGCACTTCCATATTCAGATCCTGGAGGACCTTGAAAATCGACTCCCCCGTCTCGGGGAAGACGAAGTCGATCGTGCAGCCGCTGAAGAACGCGACCCGCCTGACCGGCTTGTCGATCTTCTTCGTGATCTTCCCAATCCGGTCGCGGAGCGGCTCGGCGGCGATCGCCGGGAGGCTCCGGTCCTTCGCCACCCCCGCCAGAAAGAGCGGCAGGTGGCGGATCAGTTTTCCCGACTGAAAGGGTTTCTGGCCGACGGAAGCGAAACGGAGCAGCGAATGGAAGAGCTTCCGGTTGGAGATCACGTTTTCAAAGAGCTGCCGGATGACGAAGGGGAGGCCCTTCTCCTTCACGTTCCGGATGCGGAGCTCCTCGATGAGGCCGGGGATGTCGATCTTTCCCGGACAAACCGTCGTGCACCGGCGGCAGCCGATGCAGAGCTCGTGGAACTTTTCGAACTCCCCCATCCCGTGGAGGAAGGCGGTGAGGATCGCCCCGATGCCCCCCGCGTAGATGTGGCCGTAAACGTGGCCGCCGATCAGCGTGTAGACGGGGCAGACGTTCAGGCAGGAGGCGCAGCGGACGCACTGATAAACCTCCTTGAACTTGTCGTCGCGGGCCGCCTTGAGCCGGCCGTTGTCGAGGAGGATGATGTGCAGCTCCTTTTCCTCTTCGGCCCACTTCCCGTTTTTCTTCACCATGACGGGCGTCGGGCCGGACGTCATGGTCATGTAGCTTGTCATGAGCTGGGCGGTGGCGCTCCGGGGGAGGACCTTGAGGATCGTCGCCGCGTCCTTGATCGTGGGGATCAGCTTCTCGTAGCCTATGATAACGACGTGGATCCGCGGCAGGGTCGTCACCATCCGGGCGTTTCCCTCGTTCGTGACGAGGCCGATTGCGCCATTTTCGGCGATCCCGAAGTTGGCGCCGGAGATCCCCATGTCCGCCCGGAGGAATTTCTCCCGCAGCTCCTTGCGCGCCGCCTGGACCATAAAGGCGATGTCCGGCGGGATCTCCTCCTTGAGTTCCTTCGAAAAGTATTCGGCGATCTGGAAGCGGCTCAGGTGGATGGCGGGCATCACCATGTGGGAGGGCCGCTGGCCGGCCAGGGCGACGATCCACTCGCCCAGGTCCGTCTCCGTCGCGGTGATCCCGGCGGCCTCGAGGTAAGGGTTCAGGTGGATCTCCTCGGCGGCCATCGATTTCGACTTGACGATCTTTTTAACGTCTCTCTTCCGGCAGAGGTCGACGAGGTATTCCTTGAGGTCGTCGCCGGTCTTCGCCCTGAAGACCTTCGCGCCCCGTTTTGTCGCTTCCGCCTCGAAGCGGTCGGCGACCTCCTCGATCTGCGCCACCGTGTCGATCTTCATCTGTCGGAGGGCGTCGCGGAGGGCCTCGATGTCGCCGGCGTTTTCATAGGCCTTGGCCCGGGCGATGGGGTAGGCCTCCGAGAAGCGCCCGAGGGCGTCGCGGAGGGTTTCATCCTTCAGCTTCGCGGAGATTTCTTTCCGGAGGTTTTTCCCGGCTTCCATTACGCCTCGCCTCCTTTCGGCGTCTCATCGACGGCGATGATCGCGAAACGGCTGGGGCCGTGGACGCCGATGGTGAGCACCCGCTCGATGTCGGCGGTGCGGCTGGGGCCGGTGATGAAACCGACATAGCCGCGATCGAAGGATTGGGAGATGATATCAAACGCCTCGGTGATGCCGGGGACGATGTTCGCGCTGGGCAGGAAAACGACGTGGAGCGGGGGCAGGATCGTGACCAGACGGGTTGCGATGGCGCCGCCGTCCTGAAAGACGCTGCCCGTCTCGGCAATTCCGAACTCCACTCCCGAGATCCCGATGTCGGCGGTCTCCGCGTGGGCGGCGATGTCGGCGGGTTCGGTGTAAACGGTCACCCCCCGGGAGCGGAGCGCCTCCGTGATGCCGGCCGCTTCCTGGAGGGGGCTTTCGACGACGACCGCCTTTTTGGCCCCCACGCCATCCACGAGCCGGATGAGGGTTTCCCTGGCCTCTGCCGCATCGGGAACGCGAAATACCTCACCGGAAACCGCCTTGGCCCGCATCTCGAATTCGGGGAAAAGGTGCGCCCCCGATGTCGCAGTCGGAAAGTGCCGTTTCCAGACTTCAGCGTCGGTATTCATGATCTGATGCCTCCGCAACCATAGACGATAAGAAGCTGAAGCTTCCTGAGAACGTGTTTGTCTCGACTGTTAATCGATAGCCGGGAACACGCGTAGCGTATAGCGAAAACACCTCCGCGAGTCAAACGAAAAGCCCCGGTCGGCGAGGAGTTCTTAAAATCATTGACAAACGAAGTTCACCGTGATTAAGTAACGTCGCTTTTCGGCGGACGGCTTCGGGCCGTCACGGGTTCGCAGGTTTCTTCCCTCACGCTTCACCATGATTCAGGGGCAGAGGAATGACCGGAACAGAAGCGCCACTCAACAAAGTAACCTCCAATCGGACCGGTCCCGCGCCAGGGCGGACGGACAGCGCTTCGCGCTGCCGCTTACGCGCCCGACGTTCGCCGGGAAATGGAAAAAATGAGCACAGGTTACGGAACTCAGTTGACACGGCAAATTGGTGAACATCTCGTCGTCGCCAAACTGGGACGTCGCAGGATTCTCGCGACCCCTTTTGCTGGGAACGTCCCGGATTACGACCTGCTCGCATCCGATCTCTCGGGTCATCCCCTACCGCTGCAAGTCAAGGCGATCAACGGTTTGTCGTGGCAGTTCAATGCGAGCTCCTTTCTCCAAATTGACTCAGAGGGCGATAGGCAGATCATCAGGGGAAAGAAGAAGTTGCCAAATAGCAACTTGATATGCGTTCTGGTTATTTTGAACAAGAACGAGAACGACGCGTTCTATATTTTACGAAAAGGAGACCTACAAGAGATCATTTTCCAAAAGTACACCAGCAAGGCAAGAAACGGCGTCCGCGTACGCCCCAAGAACCCGAAATCAACGCATTGCACTATCTGGCCAGAGGACTTGGGACCGTTTCTAAACAACTGGAATCTGATCACGGACCACTTTGATCCAATTGGATGAGGCGGCGAACAAGGTGCTGCACAAGGGACCGGCTCCAGCGCTAACGCGCTTCCGCCGGCCCGTGAGCGCCAGCGTTGGGCGGTAATCAGTTACATAAGGAGGGAGAGAAATGGCTGACACGATTTTCATGATTCACGGAATGTGGGGCGGGCCATGGTACTGGGAGAACTACCGGCGTGTGTTTGAGGGGGAAGGATACCGCTGCGTCTCTACCGCATTGGCCTATCACGGCATGGACCCGCGAGGAGTTCCAGATCCTCGTCTCGGGACGACCAGTCTGCTGGACTACGCCGAGGCCCTCGAACAGGAGGTGAGGCAACTCGGCGCGAAACCGATTCTGATGGGCCACTCCATGGGAGGTCTGCTGGCCCAGATTCTGGGGGCCAGGGGACTCGCCAAGGCTCTTGTTTTGCTGACCCCCGCATCACCGTCCGGCATCGTGGCCCTCACGCCGTCCGTGGTAAGGAGCTTCTGGTCCATCCAGACGACGTGGGGCTTCTGGAGAAAACCGATGCGCCAGACATTTGGCGAGGCGGTCTATTCGATGCTGCACCTGATGTCGGAGAAGGAACAGAAGGAAACCTACGACAAGTTCGTCTATGAATCCGGGAGGGCGGCGTTCGAGATCGGCTATTGGCTCTTCGACTCAAGGGGTGCGTCAAGGGTTGATGAGTCCAAAGTGACCTGCCCCGTGTTGGTGGTTGCCGGCGCCCAAGACCGCATCACGCCTGCATCGGTCGTCAACCGAGTGGCGAGGAAGTACAAGGCAGTATCGACCTACAAGGAATTCGAGAATCACGCCCACTGGGTCGTGGCCGAGCCTCGGTGGCAAGAGGTCGCCGAATATGTCAGCGGCTGGCTCAGGCCACTGCGGACGGCATCTTGAAACGTCGGCTGACAGTGCTCCCGCCCAACAGCGTGATCGAGGGGACGGTCAACAAGCGGCTTCGCCGTCTGTCGCGAGCCCCTCATCGCAAACGTTGTGCATATGAAAACGAGACGCATCCCTCGCGCGTCATGGCAGCCGTTGGGCGGCCCATCGCCACAGAGAGTAGGATACAATGCCCATAAGAACGGCAAGAAAGGAGGTGATAATCACGTAGTTCCTTACTATATTGACTCCATCCCGGAAAATTGCCCAAAGACGTCGGCAGTTCGCAAAACGCAAGACAACAGAAAGGAGTTCACTATGAGTGCAAAAAAATATTGATGCTCGTCGGCGACTACGTGGAAGACTACGAGGTAATGGTGCCCTTCCAGGCACTCTTGATGGTGGGGCATACAGTTCATGCGGTCTGTCCCGACAAAAAGGCAGGCGAGAAGGTGCGCACCGCGGTACACGATTTCGAGGGAGACCAGACCTACAGCGAAAAGCCCGGTCACAACTTTGTGCTGAATGCTACTTTTGCAGAGGTCAAGGCCGAAGACTACGACGCGCTGGTCATCCCCGGTGGGCGCGCACCGGAATACATTCGCATGAACGAGACAGTGCTGAAGATCGTGCGGCACTTTTCACAAGCAAACAAGCCCATTGCATCCATCTGCCACGGCGCACAGGTGCTGGCCGCAGCCGGAGTCATTGAGGGGAAAGCCTGCTCCGCTTATCCGGCGGTGGGGCCAGATGTAACTTGCGCGGGCGGCAAGTATGTAGATATTCCAGTGGACAAGGCCCACGTGGACGGCAAGTTGGTGACCGCGCCGGCCTGGCCTGCTCATCCTGATTGGCTCGCCAAATTCCTGCAAGTGCTGGGAACGAAGATTGAACCATAGTGCGAAGATGTGAACTGCGTAAAACAACACCGAATGCTGGCGTTATAAAAATGCCCAACAACGTCATCAACTCGGGCAGCAAAAAGCGTCGCGACGAAGGAGCGACGCCTTTTGCTGCCGGTTATAGCGAGCGTTAGATGGGCCAATTGGAGGAATCAAAAATAATGGTTGTCAACACGCATGAGCGAACGATTCCCGCGAACTGTTCCGCGGTAGGGAGGCTGATCGATTCACTCGGATCTGAGGGCGATCTGTTATGGCCGCGCGAAGATTGGCCTCCGATGAGATTTGATCGCCCACTCCAAACGGGAGCTTCCGGCGGCCACGGACCTATACGATATGTAGTCGAAGATTACGAGCCAAGCAGAAGGGTTCAATTTCGTTTTCTCTCTCCTCGCGGGTTTCGCGGTACACACCGATTTGAGGTTGTCTCTGTTGGACAGGGTAAGTGCAGCCTGGTCCACGGGATCGAAATGAAAACAGCCGGGATAGCAAAGTTAAGCTGGCCATGTGTTTTTCGCCCTCTCCATGATGCTCTCATTTAGGATTGCTTGGCCAAAGCAGAGGGGAATTTTTCAGAGATCCGCCGTTCTCGTGAATGGTCGCTCTGGGTCAAGTTATTAAGGTCTGGTTTTCGCCAAGCCAGAATTTTATTTGGTGATGGAAAGAAGCGGGTCTAACCGCGTTGCAGCCGATTTGCCCCGCTGCGCTCCGCTAACGGATGAACGCGACAGTTCGTTAAAGAAAGAATGCAAGGGTTTAAGTAACGAGATATCCTATGACATGTGGTCGGTGACGGCGAATAACGCCCATCAGGAGAGTGCCATGGACAAGATCCGGATCGGCATCAGCGCCTGCCTGCTGGGGGAAAATGTCTGCTCAGGTATGACCGCCGTCAATGATGATCACGCGCGCGCGGAGACTATTTTATTGACTAACAAGGCCATTCTTCTTATACTTCCACCACCGAAGCAAGTTATGGGAGCGCCAGGCAAAGTCTGGAGAAACCGGCCTGTTCGACTCAGGTCCGGAGCATCGAACTTTTTTCAGGAGGTTTTATGAGCGCAAGCTATGAAGTGAAGGAAGGCATCGCCGTCATTATCATGGACAACCCACCGGTCAACGGCCTCGGCCATGCGACTCGCAGCGGCATCTACGACGGGCTGAAAAAGGCCCTCGCCGACAGCGCCGTCAAGGCGGTTGTGATCACCGGCGCGGGAAAGGCCTTCTCCGGCGGCGCCGACATCAAGGAATTCAACACGCCCAAAACCTTTGCAGAACCGAACCTGCTTTCGGTCATTACGGCAATCGAGGCCGCGGACAAGCCGGTGGTCGCCGCAGTCCACTCGTTGGCCATGGGCGGTGGCCTGGAACTCGCCCTGGGCTGTCATTACCGTGTGGCGGCGCCAGGCGCGCAGATCGCGCTCCCGGAAGTGAAGCTCGGCCTCCTGCCCGGTGCGGGCGGCACCCAGCGCCTGCCGCGCGTGGTCGGCGTCGAAACCGCGCTCACCATGATCGTTACCGGCAATCCGACACCTTCGGAGAAACTTGCCGGTACGAGGCTCTTCGACCGGATGATCGAGGGCGACCTGATGGCGGGCGCCCTCGCCTTCGCCGGGGAGATCGCCGAGCGGCGGCCGTTGCCGAAGGTGCGCTACAGCCGGATCGACCTCCCCAACCACGAGGCCTTCTTCAAGGTCGCCCGCGATACCGTCGGCGCGGCGTCGAAGCACTTCCCAGCGCCCCTCAAATGCGTTGACTGCGTCGAGGCCGCCGTCACCATGACCTTCGATGAGGGCATGAAGGTGGAACTGGATAATTTCCTCGCGCTGGTGCAGACCACGGAGAGCAAGGCCCTGCGCCACTTCTTCTTCGGCGAGCGTGCGGCGGCCAAAATTCCCGACGTGCCCGAAGAGACGCCGAAGCGCCCGATCAAATCGGCCGCGGTCATCGGCGCCGGCACAATGGGCGGCGGCATCGCCATGAACTTCGCCAACGCCGGGATCCCGGTCGTCGTCCTGGAGGTGAATCAGGAGGCGCTGGACAAGGGCCTGGCCACGGTGCGCAAAAACTACGAAAGTTCACTCAAGAAGGGGCGCCTCACGCAGGAGAAATTCGATCAGCGCACGGGCCTGATCAAAGGCACCCTCTCCTACGACGACATCAAGAACACCGACATCGTCATCGAAGCGGTGTTCGAGGAGATGGGGATCAAGGAGAAGGTGTTCCGGAAGCTCGACGAGGTAATGAAGCCCGGCGCGATCCTCGCCTCCAACACCTCCACCCTCGACGTCAACAAGATCGCGGGCTTCACCAAGCGGCCGCAGGATGTGATCGGCACGCACTTCTTCAGCCCGGCCAACATCATGAGGCTCCTGGAGATCGTGCGCGGCGCAAAGACCGGTAAGGACGTCCTCGCCACCACCCTGTCGCTCGCCAAGAAGATCAAGAAGATCGGCGTGGTTTCCGGCGTATGCGACGGCTTCATCGGCAACCGGATGATCGAGCAGTATGGTCGTCAGGCCGGTTTCCTGCTTGATGAAGGCTGCCTGCCGGTGCAGGTGGACAGCGCGATGGAAGATTTCGGATTCGCCATGGGCCCGTTCCGCATGGGTGACCTTGCCGGCAACGACGTGGGCTGGTACGTTCGCAAGCGCCGCTACGCCGAGCGCCCGGACGTGGTCTACTCCAAGACCGCGGATCTGCTGTGCGAGCAGGGCCGCTTCGGACAAAAGACCGGCGCCGGCTGGTACGACTACAAGTCGGGCGACCGCAAGCCCTATCCGTCGCAACTGGTGAACGACATGATCATCAACCACTCCCGGGAGATCGGCGTCGAGCGGCGCGAGATCAGCGACCAGGAGATCGTCGAGCGCCTGGTCTACGCGCTGGTCAACGAGGCCGCCTACCTCCTCGCAGAAGGTATCGCGCAGCGGGCTTCGGACGTGGACATCATCTATCTCGCCGGTTACGGCTTCCCGATGCACCGCGGCGGCCCGATGTTCTATGCCGATACGGTGGGGCTGCCCCATGTGGTCGCGGCGATGGAGAAATACGCCGGGAGCCGTCACGGGAAGTTCTGGAAACCCGCGCCGCTCTTGGTCAAGCTTGCCGCCGAAGGCAAGACGTTCAATTGAAAACAAACCTTAAACCGCCAATGCAGGGAGATGAAAGGGCCATGAAATGAAGCCTCCTTCTGTTTTTGATGGTCACCCGTTCAGCCTCTCGCGGAATTCATCAGGGGTGAAACGGTATTCCTGAGTACCGTAGCACTCGACGGCAAAGGAAGCGCATACACTGCCCATTCGGGCGCATTGCTCAATATCCCTGCCCTGAACAAGGCCGCTGATCAGGCCGCCCCTGTAGGAATCGCCGGCGCCTGTCGGGTCCTCCACCCTTTTTGCCTTGACGGGGAAAATGCCGATTTCAGAGTCCGGCATGGAAACCTGTGAACCCAACTCTCCGAGCGTGGTGATGATCGTCCCGGCCAGCCCCAGCAAGGCTTCCTTGTCCAATCCGGTCTTGCTGATGATCAGGTTCAACTCGTAATCATTGACGATGAGGATCTTGCACCCCTCTATGGCCCGGACCAGTTCTTTTGCCTCCCACATGGGCAGAGATTGCCCGGGAATACGTGTAGCGTATAGCGGAAACACCTCCGCGAGTCAAACGAAAAGCCCCTATCGGAGAAGAGCATGCAAAATCATCATTGACAAACGAAGCTCAACGTGGTTCAGTATCGAAGCTTTTCTCAGATAGTACCGCACCGTCACAGGTTCACAGATTCCTTCCGGTACGCTTCATCATGATTCAGGGGCCGAGGAATGACGGGGACAAAAGCGCCACTCAACATAATAACCTCCAATAGAGGACCA
>Ga0265296_1005675_pt1 | contig 10096 bp, 9 predicted proteins | sample MunlanPumphouse1_FD_189073 | JGI IMG/M metagenome (GOLD analysis project Ga0265296, IMG submission 189073) | Groundwater microbial communities from a municipal landfill in Southern Ontario, Canada - Pumphouse #1 | ecosystem: Environmental > Aquatic > Deep subsurface > Groundwater | place: Canada...
TATTGTTCCTGTTCGCCCTTTCTATTTCTCTTGTGTCTTGCATAAGCTGGATTCTGGAAAAGCCCTCCTTCGTTCTTCGCGAGATCACCCTCAGTCCCCGTTCCTTCACGGAGATGACTCTTCTTCTCGGTATCGAGGTACAAAATCCTAACCGTCTTGACCTTACGCTCAAATCTTTTGAATATACCGTTTACCTTAACAACGAAGAAATCGGAAATGGCCGCTTGGAAAAGGAACTCCTGATTCCCTCATCATCAATAACACGATTAGAGGCACCTGTCGTTGCAAAGTTCAAAGACTTGGGCGGAAGCCTGAAGAACATTATTACCGGGGATAATTTGCCTTACAAGATAGAGGGAAAGGCCGATGTTAAAACGGTCTTCGGAAGTCTCTATTTCCCCTTATCTAAAGAGGGGCGTATTAACTTGAAAAGATAATACGGGGAAATGAACCGCCCGGTTGAGCGATTTTGAAAAATCAGTAATCGAATTTCTTGTTTAGTCCTTCCTGAAAGCGGGAATTGACTGATTTTGAAAATTATGCAAGATTGCAATTAATAATGATGGGCCTACTGTGGTTGCAACAGAAACCACGCTGCGAGAAGATGTTTTGGGCAACAGGAAAAGGAGAGACGTAATGGGAGACAAAGGCGGCAAGAAAGATAAGGAAAAAGGTCATAAACAGAACGCCGAAAAACAGAAACAAAAGTCAAAAAACAAGCTTGATAAGCAACCCAAAAGAAAGCCTTGATAGAAATCATGGTGCGGAGATCTGCACAACAGCTTCGCCGGCTTGAAGTGTAAGGACGACGGTAACGAGCATCAAAATAAAAGTATCATATAAAGCCGCTCTTCTATCCACATTCGTCTTTCCTGGTGTTGGCCAACTCTGCCAATTATTGATAGAAACCGTTAAATCATCGTCCAACATTACGGCGCGCGGTCGTTGAAAGCCATCGAAACGAGGTGTCCCGAAATGGCGAAAAAATCCTTTCCCTTGTCCAAAGTCTATGGCCTGCTCGAGCCAGGGCCAGTCGTGATGGTCACGACCGCCCGCAATGGGCGCCCAAACATCATGACCATGTCGTGGCACGCCATGATGGAATTTGAGCCGCCGCTAGTGGGTTGCGTCATCAGTAATCGCAACCATTCCTTCGGCCTGTTGAAGGCAACCAAAGAATGCGTCATTAACATTCCTACAGTGGAGATGGTTGAAAAGGTCGTGGGTTGTGGCAATACGTCGGGGGCGAACGTAGACAAGTTCGAGAGGTTTTGCCTCACGCCGAAGCCTGCTGCGGAAGTCGGTGCACCTCTCATCGAGGAGTGCTTTGCAAATCTCGAGTGCCGGGTGGCCGACACAAGTATGGTGTCCAAGTATTGTCTGTTTGTCGTTGAAGTCATCAAGGCATGGATCGACCCCGCAGTGAAAAACCAGCGGACGCTTCATCATCTTGGAAGGGGAAACTTCATGGTTGCCGGTGAAAAGATCAAGCTAAAGTCAAAGATGAAATAGTGATAGGATGTCTCTCATGCCTGAAGCGCGTTGCCAAAGAAGTGCGCACATGAACGATTATACGGGACCTCTTCAACCGCTATGTTTTTGTCGTACCGCCCGTGAACCCTCCATCCATCGTTTGATGCGGTTGGCATCACCGCAACAGGTCAATTTGCCTTGAGCATCAAGAAGCACAATCAGCACCGGACGATTGGCCAGCTTCGACTGCATCACAAGGCAACGGCCTGCCTCATCGATAAAACCCGTCTTAGAGAGTCCGATCTGCCAGCGAGAATTCCGGATCAGGCGATTGGTGTTATGAAATTGCAGTGTACCACGGCCTGAACGGATTGTGGTTTCTTCGCGGGTGGTGTATTCACGGATAAGGGGATACTGGTAGGCTGCATCCACCATCCGCGCCAAGTCCCGAGCAGAGGAGACGTTACCACCGGAAATCCCGGCGGGATCTTCGAAGCGGGTCTCAACGAGTCCCAGGGACCGAGCCTTGGCATTCATGGCCGCAACGAAAGTGCTGGGACCGCCCGGATACGTCCGCCCCAAAGCATGAGCGGCACGGTTTTCGGAAGCCATCAGAGCTATTAACAGGGCATCTCCACGTGTAAGACTGGTATGGACAGGCAGGTGGGAGCGGCTATGGCGAAGAGTATCCACGTCTTCAGATACAATGGTAAGCGATTCATCAAGGTCCATTTCGGCATCCAGCACTACCATGGCGGTCATGAGTTTGGTGATGGAGGCAATGGGCAGTACTGCCTCTGCCTGTTTCTGAACCAAACATTCACCTGTCCGCTGGTCCTTCACCAATGCGGAGGCGGAGTGCAGAACGAGATTCTGCGGAGCCCGGACGACCTTAACGTGAGAACTGTTTTCATGGGTAGCTGGAGTTCTCGTCGCATCTGAAAATCCTACAACCCCCGGGAGCGCCAGGATCGCTCCAGTCAGGAGGATTACCAATGCCAAGAGATATCGATGTGTCATGCTTTCTCTCCGTCACTATTTAAGATACCGATTTGCGATTACATTTCATCAGGCCTTATGAAGTCAAAATCTGCTCCACCATGATACCCGACCGCTTATTTTCCGGGCGGTATTCGGGGGACGACGTGGTATTTGGGGTACGGTATACACAATTAAATGCAAGCAAAGCTGAATTACGTACAGTGTCAGTGTCACCGGAATGAAGACATTTGATGCTTCTTAATTTATATAGATCAGGCCATGAAAAAAAGGTATCTGAACGGAGCCTTTTCTTTCTGACCATTGTTAGCTGGAAGCTATCATAGAATTATATCGCTTTCAAGTGGGGAATAAGATAAATCCTCTCCATAGCCTTAAGGCAGCCGATGACAGCGGGTGTAACTCCTAATACGGGGACTGCTGCAGCTGGAGGTGGAGCCGCGGGGAAAATACATTTCTAGGAGGGCCGCCACTTATTTTCTTTTTTTGTGTTGACATTGTGCAGCAGTCTGAGTTTTTTCGCTTCCACGCTTCTATTCCAAAGTTAACAATCAGGCGGGTCACAACAAGAAAATCTACTGCACAGATAATGGGCTTGCGGTATCGACGGACTTCCGTTTCAGTGCGGACAGGGGAACGCTCTATGAAAATCTCGTGGCCGGCGCTCTGAAAAAAGAGGAAATCGCTGGTCGTATTTCCCTGTTCTACTGGAAGAGTCCTCAAAATGAGGAAGTGGATTTTGTCATCAAAGAGGGCTTGCATGTGGTGCGATTGATTCAGGTCTGTTCGGATATTTCGAACCCGAAGACCCTGAAGAGGGAAATGCGGGCGCTGATCAAGGTCTCTCAGGAATTGCATTGCGATGAACTATTGCTGATCAATGACCGTGTCGACCGGACGGAGACGTTCAAATGGCACGATGCCGAGCGCCAGATCCGGCTGATGCCGTTGTGGCAGTGGCTTAAGTAAAAAGGGAAAGAGCCCAATTAAGCGTACCACCCGCTTAGTATGCCATAACCTCTGGACAAATATAAATTTGGGAAGCGGCAATTTATCCCAGTGAGGCAGGTAAGAGTAATTTCCTGATATCGATGATTGACTGATTTTGAAAGGTATGCAAGATTACAAATATTAATAGTTGATATACTGTGGTAACGCTGAAATTAACAAAATGTGATAGTGATCATGAATACAGATCAGGAATGGGAAGAATACAGAGGAGAGAATAGAGGCTCTTTCATCTGTCCGGAATGTGCACCAGATATAAAAACTTCATCTACATATCGACCGTGCCGCCTGACAAAGATGAATGATCGCTTTTGTTTTGTATGACACTATGTCGCGAAAATCGATAATTATGTTTGGAATGGTCATAGGTTCCATGGCAGGAGGGTATGTACCCGTGCTAATGGGCGCTGATACATTTTCATGGACTTCACTGCTTGGAAGTACTGCCGGTGGAATACTTGGCATATGGCTTGCTTGCAAACTTTCACCCTAAGGCGACCTATCAACCCCATAAAGCGGGCCAGCGTTTTAAAGGTTCCGAGGTGTAATCGCAGATAGGATGGCTATACTCGATTTCCACCGGGAATCGTTAATTTCGACCTTTAAGTGGTTCTGTGGACTTGTAGGAGAACAGAGCGATTTACAGAATGACCACTTGTGAAAAATCTTCAGGCGGGGCTTTTTTATTGAAACTTTCCTGAAAGCGGGAATTGACTGATTTTGAAAATTATGCAAGATTGCAATTAATAATGATGGGCCTAGTGTGGTTGCAACAGAAACCACGCTGCGAGAAGATGTTTTGGACAACAGGAAAAGGAGAGACGTAATGGGAGACAAAGGCGGCAAGAAAGATAAGGAAAAAGGTCATAAACAGAACACCGAAAAACAGAAACAAAAGTCAAAAAACAAGCTTGATAAGCAGCCCAAAAGAAAGCCTTGATAGAAATCAGGGGGCGGAGATCTGCACAACAGCTTCGCCGGCTTGAAGTGTAAGGACGACGGTAACGAGCATCAAAATGGAGGTTATCGGGGGTCGATGACAACAATTGGTATTGTGTCCCCCGAATTATGCCCCGAATTATGCACGAATTATGCCTACTTATGTGGCGGTCAATTTTTTTCTGTGAATTTGACGGCCCGCGGACGAGATCTGAAAAATCCTTACTGTCGATCTAAATCGTCAGGGAAAGGGGAATGCCATGGAACCACAACTTGATCCCAAACTTCCACTTTTACAGGATGCCGACGTAGAAAATAAAATAGTCCTCCTGCGTGTTGACCATAATGTGGTTAAAAAAGGAATTATTGAAGACCCATTCAGAATAGATCAAACCATTGGAACCATCTTTAGCATCGTTGAGAGGGGCGGCAGACCGATTATCATGACACATATCGGAAGGCCACGAGACAAAGCGGGTAAAATTAAAACAGATAAATCCACTTCAGTTGATCCCATTGCGGAATATCTGGAGCGCAAACTTCATACAAAGATATACTGCCCGACGTTCAGGCCGGAAGGTGATGAAGGCATAAAAAGCATCGACACATCGATAAATCTTGCCGTAAAAAATCTGAAAGAAAAAAGGATCGGCGCCATATACCTTCCGAATACGAGATGGTTCCAAGGAGAAGAGTCAAAAACGGAGGACAGTGACGCCTTCGCACGTCAGCTGGCGGGTCTGGCCGACGTCTTTGTCAACGATGCTTTCGGATCCTGGCAGCCTCACGCCTCCACATATCACATAACGAAGTACCTCCCGTCATTTGCGGGATATCTCATGCAAAAGGAGTTACAGAATCTTTCGCAGGTTCTGCAGCCCGAAAGGCCGTTCATCTCCGTCGTGGCAGGTTCAAAATATAATACAAAGATCGGTCCCCTTAACGAAATCTATAAGAAAGTTGATAAATTGATCCTCGGCGGGATAATTTATAATACCTACCTCTGCGCAAAATATGATGTATCGATCAGCGGTATTGAACAGGAAGATATCGAAGCTGCCGGGAATCTCATTGAGATGGACAAGAAACATCATAAGATACTGGAACTTCCGTATGTGTATGAATCGGATACCATGGAAGGAAAGATTGAGGGGAAATACAGGATCAGGTCGATAAAGGAATTCAATAAAGGTGCGAAGCTTCCTTATATTCTTGATATTGCAAAAGAATCGTTCGAAGACCCGGAGGTATCAGATACTCTGAACTCAGCAAAAACCATTTTTGTTAATGCTGTTATGGGATATACGCCGCACTTTACCGAAGGTTCGGCAGCCCTGGACAGCAAAATCGACCATAACGCAGAAGCTATCAAACTCTATGGCGGCGGCGACACACTTCAGGAATTCAAGAATCTGTGTCCCGGGCTGTATCTCTCAACCCTTGATAACTCAAAATATTACTTTTTCACCGGCGGCGGAACGGTTCTGAAAGCAATCGAGGAAGGCACACCATACGGTCTTGAACCAGTGAAGGCTCTGATAGAAAACGGCGGGAAAGCGCCCTGAAGGGATAATGCCCGGCCCGGCAGTTTTTCGTTCTGTGACCCAAAATACATGGGAAGATAAATAGGTGGCTTTTCCCGGTCAGATCAATAAATCAATGGAGGATGCTATGGGACACATTACTAACCCTGAACAAGAATATCGTATCCTTCAACAAAGGCTGGACCAGAAAGTTCAGGGCGCACCCTATTCACTGACCCTGATGAAAATATTAAACATGCTGTTTTCTCCCGAAGACGCAGCATTGGCCTGGAAACTCCCCCACAATTTCACACCTCTGGAAACTCTGTCGGATAATCTCAAAATCCCCAAAGATGAACTTAATGACAAATTGACTGACATGGCCCAACGGGGGTTGGTATTTGATATTGAGCACAAGGGTCAGCGCTATTTCACTCTGCCCCCGGTTGTAATCGGCTTTTTTGAATTCACTTTCATGCGCACCCGCTCTGACATGCCGATGAAAGAACTGGCGCGTCTTTTTGAAAAGTATTTCTACGAAAACGAAAATTTTGTCCGCACACATTATCAGGGGCAGACCCAACTTTTTCGATCCTTAGTCAGGGAAGAAGCGATTCCGGCGAGCGATCATACTGAAATCCTTGACTGGGAAAGGGCAACGCACATTGTTTCTTCCGCGTCTTCGATATCGGTTGGTATTTGCCAATGCCACCACACCGCTCAACTTCTTGAACAGGCTTGTAACAGGCCTCAAGAGACATGCCTCACTTTCAACTTTGCGGCAGAGAGTTTGAGCCGGAATGGAATTGCCCGTGCTATCACAAAAGATGAAGCCATAAACATTCTGGGGAAGTGCAAGGAGAGCGGCCTGGCCCAGACTGGAGACAACGTGCGGCGCAAGGTAAATTTTATCTGTAACTGCTGTGGATGCTGCTGCCATGTAATGAGGGCTTTAAAGACCTTTGACCTCCATCCGGGCATTGTCACCTCGAACTGGATCATGAAGGTAGACCAAGACAAATGCAAGGGGTGTGGTGAGTGCGCCAAGGCATGTCCGGTAGATGCAATCAATATCAACGAAAAGAAAGAAGGCGACAAGACGAAAAAGTGGGCAGTTCTTACAGAAAAAACCTGTTTGGGATGTGGGGTCTGCAGCACAAAATGCAAGACCGGTGCGGCAACGATGAAGTCACGCCCACAAAGAGTGGTAGTGCCGGAAACTGTTTTTGAGCAGAGGGTTGCGATGGCTATTGAACGCGGGAAATTATCCGACCTGCTCTTTGATGACCCTGGAAAATTCAGCCATCGGGCAATGGGGCTGGTTATCAGGCTCTTAGAGAACTCTGCACCATTCAAAGCAGCGCTGGCCAGGGAGTCTATAAAATCATCATTTCTGAACATTATAGTTAAAGGTGCAAAGAAAAGTGCGGGAGATCTCGCAGAACTTGTCACCTGAATTCACTAGAAAATATAAATCAAAGCGCTATCTTCGTTGGCATCGTCGTCGGCTCCTCGACGTACGTTTCATGTGCGCCTGCGTCGCCTCCTCCTTGCCGCCTTGATCCCATCTTTGATTTAAAACCGGGCTTAATCTCTGCTTCTGCTACTTTCAGCACGCGGCTACGGCGAGATTGTCCTTCATCTGTTCCGAATCACAATTCTCAAGGTACTCATCGAATCCCATCATCCGGTCAATGATTCCGGCCGGTGTGATCTCTACGATCCTGTTGGCCACGGTGGATACCAGCTGGTGGTCGCGGGAGGAGAAGAGCAACACTTCGGGGAAGGTGGTGAGGGCGTTGTTTAAGGCGGTGAGTGATTCCAGATCCAGATGGTTTGTCGGCTCGTCAAGCATGAGGACATTAGCGTCGGTGAGCATAATTTTCGCCAACATGCAGCGGACCTGCTCCCCGCCGGAGAGGTTGCTTACTTTCTTCATGACCTCCTCCCCCGAGAAGAGCATCCTTCCGAGAAAACTCCTCGCAAAGATCTCACTGTCACAGGGAGGAAACTGACAGATCCAGTCAATGAGGTTCATGTCGTTTCTGAAGTAAGAACCGTTATCCTTGGGGAAATAGGCGGAGGTAATAGTCGTTCCCCAGCGAAAGCTCCCGCTGTCCGGCTCTATTTCCCCTGCCAGTATCTGGAAGAGAGTCGTCTTGGCGAGGCTGTCACCGCCTACAAAGGCTATCTTGTCACCTTTGTTTACGTTGAGGGTCAGGTCATTCAATACGTCAACCCCCTGTATCCTTTTGGAAAGCCCCTGTATCTCGATGATGGTGTTGCCGCAGGGGCGCCCGGGTTTAAAGCTGATGAACGGGTACTTCCGGGAAGAAGGCGGCATATTCTCTATGGTCAGCTTGTCCAGCAGCTTTTTCCGCGAAGTAGCCTGCTTCGACTTGGAGGCGTTGGCGCTGAATCTCTGTATGAACATCTTTAGATCATTCGCTTTTTCTGTTGCTTTTCTTTTTGCGTTCTGCTTCTGCTTCAGGATGAGTTGGCTTGCCTCGTACCAGAAGTCGTAGTTTCCCAGGTACACCTGAATCCTGCTGAAGTCTATATCCGCGGTGTGAGTGCAGACCTGGTTCAGGAAGTGGCGATCGTGGGAGACGACGATGACTGTGTTCAGGAAACGGCAGAGAAATTCTTCCAGCCAGGCGGTAGACTTAAGGTCAAGGTGGTTTGTCGGTTCGTCCATCAGAAGCACATCCGGATTGCCGTAGAGGGCTTGGGCGATAAGGACACGGACTTTATCACCGCCGTCGAGGTCCTTCATCTTTTTTGAGAGAAGCGTCTCTGGTATGCCCAGACCTTTCAGGAGCACCGCCGCCTCAGACTCGGCTTCGTAGCCGTTCATTTCGGCGAATTCCGCCTCCAGTTTTCCCAGGAGCATCCCCTCCGCTTCCGAAAACTCTGCTTTGGCATAGAGTGCCTCACGCGCTTCCAGCACCTCGTAAAGCCTTGAGTACCCCATGATGACGGTATTGATTACCGTCTCCTCTTCGAAGGCAAAGTGATCCTGTTTAAGTACGGAGAGTCTCTCTTGCGGTCCGATGGCAATCTCACCTTTATCCGGTTCCACATCTCTGGAAAGTATCCTCAGAAAAGTTGATTTTCCTGCTCCGTTGGCGCCGATGAGTCCATAGCAGTTCCCTGGTGCAAATTTTATATTGACGTCTTTAAACAACACCTTCTTGCCATAGGAGAGGGTGACGTTTGATACATTTATCATGTTTTCATACCTTTACGAGAATGTCCGCTCGAATAATTCGGCGATGGCCTTCCTGCCGTTTTCTTCGAGAAAACGCGTCCCTGTCCCTGTGAAATGAACGTGGCTGATGATCGGCCCGTCTCCACTCTTATATTCAACCCAATCAACTTTCTTCCAGATGAACCACCTGCTGCATTTCTGATCGAACACGCATAATGGCTTGTTGCACAACTTGGCAAACTCAGCACCCCATCCTGTGCCGCCCTTTACGGTCTTGTCCTTCAGTATTTCGCCAATTACGTAAATTTCCTGACCTCTGTTCACCTGATACCAAATGCTTTGCAGCACTTGTCTAATGGTCGGCTTTGCCGTATACGGGCGATTCATCAATCGCGAAACATATTCCAGGCTGACATCGCCATTTTTCAGTTCTTCGGGATTGAGAACATGCAAGCCCCGGTGGCGGACGATATTGTGTCCTTCAAACGAAAAATTTACTTCTGTAATACCAAAACGTTCCGCATTGGCCCCAAATTCAGCTTCCGCGCCCTTAATGCCGCCGCTGAATAAAATTGCCTCTTCTTTATTCATCTTCATTCCTTTCGATAGAGCCAAAGCTCTTGATTTCGTTGAACTGTTTTACTTTAGGTTCCGGCAGAAATAAAAACCACCATGACTCTCAAGAGCATGGTGGTTAACTTTGCACTTAAAAATGTCCTGATCTAACTTTGATGCTCCTTGCCTGCCGGCAACTGATTTCTTGTGCATCTACTGGCGTTCAATATAGTGTGTCTTTCCCTAAAAGTCAAGCAGTAGTGTTAGTAACAAATGATATGTCCGGTATTGTAGCACATAATCTGTCCGGTTTAGGATGGTCACCATTGGAGGTGACCAATGAGATGGACAGAGGTGCTAGAGGAGATCCGGAAGATGCGATTTGAGG
>Ga0265296_1005676_pt1 | contig 10095 bp, 19 predicted proteins | sample MunlanPumphouse1_FD_189073 | JGI IMG/M metagenome (GOLD analysis project Ga0265296, IMG submission 189073) | Groundwater microbial communities from a municipal landfill in Southern Ontario, Canada - Pumphouse #1 | ecosystem: Environmental > Aquatic > Deep subsurface > Groundwater | place...
CGGAAATCAGCTCGCCCAGCCACATTAAAAAAACCGTGCCGGCGGTAATGGTAATAACCGCCATCAGCAATTGCCAATTGGTCAGGCCAAGCAAAACCTGTCCGGCCGATTGCTTTAAGATCGTAATCATGCCAAACGCCTGCAAGACCGCCAAGGGCACGGTAAGCCAGCGCGTCCATTGATTTATTTTTTGGCGGCCATATTCCCCTTCTTTTGATAAGGCCTCTAATTTAGGAACGACCATGGCTAAGAGCTGAAAAATAATTGAAGCGGTAATATAAGGCGCCACGCCCAGCATGACAATGGAAAAATTTTCCATGCTGCTCCCGGAAAAAACATTAATTAACCCCAATAGCTGATTGGATTCAAAAAGTTTTTTCAGGCCGGTGGTATTGACTCCGGGCACGGGAATATGCGCGGCAATACGAAAAATTATCAGCATTAGGCCAACGAAAATAATGCTCTTGCGCAAGTCCTTAATCTTCCAGATTTGTTGCAGTTTTTCCAGCATATGATTATGGAAAAATTTTAATTTTTCTTGTCTTTGGTCTTTTTTGTTTTGACAATCGCCTGCCCGCCAACGGCTTCAATGGCTTTCTTGGCGCTCTCGGAAAAGGCTTCCGCCTCTACGACTAATTTTTTTGTCAACTTCCCCTCGCCTAAAATTTTAATCCCGCCCTTAATGGATTCAATCAAACCGGCCTTAATTAATTTTTTAGCGTCAACCTTGTCGTTATCAATAAATTTATTTTCTAAATCAATAAGATTGATTATGGCCATTTTCGGCTTTAAACTTCTAAAACCGCGCAATTTCGGAATTCTTTGCCGTGTCTGCCTGAAGCCCAGCGCTTTTAATCCGGAAACGCCGCTGCGAGCTTTCTGGCCTTTTATACCGCGCCCCGAATAAGTCCCGCGCTTGCCGCCGCGGCCGACTAGTTTCCTTTTTTTGGTTGAACCCTTGGCGGGTTTTAAATTGGATAATGTTAATGGCATAAAAATTTAATTTTCAATTTCTAATTTTTGTGTTTTGACACTTTCTGATTTTATCCCCGGCTTTCTTGCCCTCAACAATCCCAAGGCCTCAATCGTGGTTTTGACATTATTAATCTTATTATTGGTCCCCAAAATCTTGGCGACCACATTTTTTACGCCGGCTAATTCCAAAACAATCCGACAAGCGCCGCCGGCAATAACACCGGTGCCTTCGGGGGCCGGTTTCAATATTATCTTAGACGCGCCCCTTTTAATCCTTACTTCATGGGGTATGGTGCCACCGGCCATATTAATCTTAACTATATCTTTTTCCGCTTTTTTATACGCTTTTTGCACCGCCAAAGGCACGTCTTTGCCCTTGCCCAAACCAGCGCCAACCCGGCCCTTTTTGTCGCCAATCACCAAACAAACCCGAAAACGCATTCTTTTACCACCCGCCATCACTCTGGTGACCCGGGCAATATCAACAATTTGCTGGGCGTATTCCGGCTGTTCTCTTTTGGGTCTGAAATTTCTTCTTTTAGATTCTCTTTCTGGCATATATTGTCGTTAAATTTTTAAACCCGCTTCTTTAGCGCCCTCGGCCACGGCTTTAACGCGGCCATGAAATTTAGACCGCCCGCGGTCAAAAACCGCTTGCTCTATCTTTTTAGCCAACGCCTTTTCCGCCACCAATTTGCCAACCAACCTAGCTTTTTCTGTTTTGGTCTTGCCAGCTTTGACTGCCTTATCGCTCTCGGCAATTAATGTCTTACCGGCGACATCGTCAATTAACTGAACATAAATATGGTCCAAACTTCTATAAACAGAAAGCCGAGGCCTTTGGGCCGTGCCGGCCACTTTAACCCGAACCCGGCGGTGTCTTCTTTCCCTTAAAGCGGTTTTTATTTTTTCTTTATTCATATTTAATAAAGCTGATTATACTTTTGAGCCAGCGGCCTTGCCGGCCTTGCGCCGGATAATTTCGTCAGCATATTTAATGCCCTTGCCCTTATATGGCTCGGGCTTTTTAATTTTTCTAATCTGGGCCGCCACTTCGCCCACCAATTGTTTATCAATGCCGCTAAGGGAAATATTATTGGCTTCTACTTTTATCTCTATGCCCTCGGGAATATTATATTCAACCGGATGGGAAAAACCGACATTCAAGATTAACTTTTTGCCTGAAACCGCGGCTTTAAAGCCAATGCCGTTTATTTCCAGCCGCTGGGAAAATCCTTGGGTCACGCCGATAATCATATTTTTTATCAAACTGGCAAACAAGCCCCACAAAGCCCTTTGTGATTTTTCGTTTTCATTATCAATGCTAACGGTAATAATATTATCCTTAATCTGAACCTTGGTCTGGGGGTGAAGTTTTTGCGCTAATTGGCCCTTCGGCCCTTTGATAATTAAAATATCATAATCAAGGTTGGCGAGAACGCCCGCCGGTATATTAATTGGTTGTTTGCCTATTCTGCTCATATAACAATTTGGTTATTGTATCTTGTATCTTGGTTATTTTTAATACACTTCGCAAAGCACTTCTCCGCCCAGGCCGGCTTTTTTCGCTTCTTTATTGGTCATAATGCCCCTTGAAGTGGAAACAATGGCAATGCCCAAGCCGCTTAAAACCCTGGGCATTTCTGTTTTTGCGGCGTAAATTCTTCGGCCCGGCTTTGATATTCTCTTAATATTGGAAATGGCTGATTTGTGGCTTTCATATTTTAAGCTTACCATGATGCCGCCGAATTTTCTATTCTCGGCGCCGACGCTGCCCGGCTTGATTTCTTCAAAAAGGTCAATAAAGCCCTCTCTCTTTAAAATCTTAATAATTTCCAATTTCATTTTAGAAAAAGGAATATAAACCTCGGCCTTTTTGACTTTGGAGGCATTTCTGATTCTAGTTAACATGTCGGCGATAGGATCTACCATATTTTTTATTTAACTTTCTATTTTTTTATTTATTACCAGGATGATTTTTTAATACCCGGAATCTGGCCGTTATTGGCCAGCTCCCGAAAACAAATCCGGCATAATTGAAATTCGCGCATATAACCATGCCGGCGGCCGCAGCGCCAGCAGCGATTAACGATTCTGGTGGAAAATTTCGGCTTTTTCTTTGATTTTGCGATTTGGGCTTGAGTGGCCATAATTTTAACTTTTAACTATTAACATTTAACAATTAACTATTTGGTTCTAAACGGAAATCCTAATAATTTAAATAAGGCCAGGCCTTGCTGATAATTTTTAGCGGTCGTGGCAATGGAAATTTCCAAACCGTGGATTCTCTCAACCTCATCTGATTTAATTTCGGGAAAAACATTATGTTCCCTGAAACCCAAAGTCAAATTTCCCTGCTGGTCAATACTCTGAAGCGATAAGCCGCGAAAATCCCTGACTCTGGGCAAAGATATATTAATTAATTTGTCCAAAAAATCATACATCATCTGTCCTCTTAATGTGACCTTAACGCCAATAACCATACCCTCCCTTACCTTAAAAGCCGAAATGGCTTTTTTCGCCTTGGCGCGCACCGGTTTTTGGCCGGTAATCCTGATGATATCATTTTCTACCGCCTCTAAGTAGCCGCTATCTGCCTGGCGGGAATTAATGCCCACATTAAGGCCAACCTTTTCAATTTTAGGAACCGCTAAATAATTTTTAATGCCAAATTTCTCCTGCATCGCCGGTCTCACTTTTTCTTTATATTTTTGGTATAATCTTGATTTCATACAACCTATTTATATTACCTCTTTGCACTTGCCGCAAATTCTATTTTTAATTATTTTCGCCCGACTATTTTCCTGTTTAATGGTTTTATACGCCACTCGAGCGGGCTGGCCGCATCTCGGGCAAATCAACATAATATTAGAAATCGCCAAGGGCGCGGGAAATTGAATCTTTTGGCCCTTTTCACCCTGCTTCTTCGGCCTTTGGTGCTTAATTAATAAATTAAGCCCTTCAATAACCGCTTTCTTTTCTTTAATAAAAACCTGCAATACCTTGCCGGTCTTGCCCTTATCTTTTCCCGCGATAATTTTTACTTTGTCTTTGGTTTTTATCTTCATATTTTATAATACCTCTGGCGCCAAGCTGATAATCTTCTGATAGCCCAAGTTTCGCAGTTCCCTAGCGACCGGGCCAAAAATTCTAGTCCCCTTCATTTCCTTGTTTTTCGGGTCAATAATCACGGCCGCGTTGTCATCAAATTTAATATATGAACCATCAGCCCGTCTGACTTCTTTTACGGTGCGCACCAAAACCGCGTGAACGATATCACTTTTTTTCACTAAGCTGTGGGGCACCGCTTCTTTCACTGACGCCACGACAATATCGCCCAGACGGCCATAGCGTTTTTTATAACCGCCCAAGACCTTAATCACTTGCATTTTTTTTGCCCCGGTATTATCGGCTGATTTTAACATCGTTCTTAATTGCACCATATTTTTATATTACCCGCCATTTTTTATCTTTGCTTATGGGCCGGCATTCTACAAACTCCACCAAATCGCCGATTTTATACTGCTTTTTTGGATCATGAACCTTGAATTTCTTGCTCACGCGGTATCTTTTCTTGTATTGAGGATGCATCTTAAAATAATCAACCCTAACCACGATGGTTTTGTCCATCTTATCCGACACGGCTTCGCCCTTAAACTTTCTGCGAATTACTTTTTTTAACTTTTCTTCTGACATATGATATTAACAATTAACAGTTAACTATTGACGATTAACCATAATGAATTATTTTTTATTTTCTGCCTTGCTTCTTTCTTTCAACGTCATTAAAATCCGAGCAATATCTTTTTTGACAACTCTAATCTCCCTGATATTCTTGAGTTGTTTCTGGGTCGCCTTAAATTTTAAATCATCAAGTTTTTTTCTTAAGTCCTCTAAAAGATGATTTAATTCGGCGATTGATAAAATTTTAATTTCTTTAATATCCATATTTTAATCCTTAACGATAAATTTTGTCTTGACCGGCAATTTATAGCCCGCCAAATTCAAGGCCTCTTCGGCCTGTTTCTTGGGTATGCCGTCCAATTCAAACATAACCAGGCCTGGCTTAACCACCGCCACATAATGGGCGGGTACGCCCTTGCCGCCGCCCATGGTTGATTGGCTGCCCTTTTCGGAAATCGCCTGATGGGGAAAAATCCTGATCCAAACCTTGCCGCCTCTTTTGATATATCGGGTGATGACTCGGCGCGCGGCTTCAATCTGCTTGGCCTTGACCCAGCCGCCGGTCATGGCTTTAAGGCCGTATTGGCCGAAAGCCACCTCCAAACTGCGCTTGGCCTGGCCTTTGACATCCGGCCGATGGGGTTTTCTGTATTTTAATTTCTTTGGCGCTAACATATATATTTATAAATTTTTTAATTTTTAATTAATATTATAATTCTACTTCTTATTTTCTATTGAGGACGATAAATTGCCCTTCTTTTCAAAAATCTCTCCCCGATAAATCCAAACCTTGACGCCAATCTTGCCATAAATGGTCTGGGCCGCGCCGCGGCTATAATCAATATCAGCTCTCAAGGTATGCAAGGGAATCTTTCCCGAAAAAAATGTTTCTCGTCTGGCAATTTCCGCGCCATTTAAACGGCCCGAAACAATGATTTTGACGCCCTTGGCGCCCGCTTTCTCAACTCGGCTAATGGCCTGTTTTACGGCTCGGCGAAAAGGAATGCGTTTTTCCAAATCAATAACCACGCCCTGCATAATAAGCGCCGCTTCCAAACCGATTTTCTCTATTTCTAAAATATTCAAATTAACGCTTTTGATGCCTTTCTTTCGGCTGAAACTGTCTTTTAAAAATTTATTATGGACTTGCTTTTTTAACTCCTCCACTCCTTGGCCGCCGCGGCCAATAACAAAGCCCGGCTTGGCCGCATGGACATTAATGGTAACGGCGTTAGCCGCTCTCTCAATATCAACTCTGGCTATGCCCGCGTCTTTTAATTTACCCAGAATAAATTTACGGATAGTAATATCTTGTTTTAAATAATAAGGAAAATCTTTTTTCTCGGCAAACCACCGGGAATCCCAGGTTTTGTTTGTATTCAGTCGGAAGGCTCTTGGATGAACTTTTTGTCCCATATATTTTTATCTTTCCCCTGACCGCCTATTAAATAATTTATTGGCAAAGCCCTTTTTTGTTCTTGCGCCCCGGCCGCCTTCTTTGGCGGATTTTTCGCCTCTGCCTTCTTTGCCGGCAGATTGTATTTCGTCTGGGTCGCTGATTTTTACGATGTCTTCGGCGGTTTTTTTCTTCTTTTCCTCCACTATCTTTTTAACTTCTTGAGCATCGGTCGGAACCTTCTCGGCCAAAATTAAATTTATATGAGAAGTTCTTTTTCTAATCGGAGTCGCGCGGCCAAAGGCCCTGGGCATCCATCTATCTAAGGTCGGACCGCCGTCTACCTTAATTTCTTTAATGAATAAATTATCCTTTTTTAATTTATAATTTTCTTCGGCGTTGGCCACGGCGGAATTGATTAATTTTATCAAAATCAAAGCCGCGGCCTTATTGGTGAATTTCAATCTGGTTAAGGCCTCTGATGAATCCAGTCCCCTGATCAAATCAGCGACTAACCGGATTTTTCGCGGCGAGGTTCGGATAAATTTTGCTTTGGCTTTGGTTTCCATATGACAATATTATTTTATGGCTTAACCCCCTGCTCAATCGCTTTCTGGATTTTACCGCCATGCCTGACAAATTTACGCGTCGGCGCGAACTCGCCTAATTTATGGCCAACCATATTTTCAATCACAAAAACCGGAAGGTGGTCCTTGCCATTATGAACGCCAAAAGTAAATCCTACCATTTCCGGCGTAATGGTGCAATCTCTTGACCAGGTCTTAATAATGGTCTTCTCGCCCCTTTTAACCTTGGCCAATTTGGCTAATAATCTTTCATCCACATAAGGACCTTTTTTTAAACTTCTTGACATATATTTTTATCAATTAACTTTTCTTATTTTTATTTTTCTTCCTCTGTAAAATAAATCTATCTGATTTCTTGCCTCTTTTTCTGGTTTTAACGCCCAAAGCCGGCTTGCCCCAGGGCGTTTTCGGATGCTTCAAGCCAATCGGATTCTTGCCCTCGCCGCCGCCATGAGGGTGGTCAACCGGGTTCATGGCTTTGCCGCGAACCGTCGGTCTGATGCCCCGATGCCTCATCCGTCCCGCCTTGCCCCAGCGAATATTTTTATAGTCCTCATTGCTGACGGCGCCGATAGTGGCTTGGCATTTTTCCGCCACCAATCTAATCTCGCCGGAAGGCATTTTTAATTGGGCCCGGCCGTTATCAATACCCATAAGATAAGCGCTGTTGCCGGCGCTTCGGGCAATTTTACCGCCCTGGCCCGGTTCTAACTCAATATTATAAACAAACATGCCCGGCGGTATGACTTCAAGGGGCAGGCAATTGCCGACCTTAAGCTCGATTAATTTATTTGAGCTCATAACCATATCGCCAACTTTCAGCTCGCGGGGGGCAATCATATATCTTTTCTCGCCATCAGCATAATAAAGCAGGGCGATTCTGGCATTTCGATTCGGATCATATTCAATGTGTTCAACCTTGGCCGGAATATCGTATTTATCTCGCCTGTAATCAATGAGTCGGATTTTTTTTCTGGCGCCGCCGCCCCGATGCCTTACCGTAATTCTCCCATAAGAATTTCGGCCGGCCATATTTTTAGCCGAAACAATCAGACCCTTTTCCGGCTTGGTTTTGGTAATATCATGACTCGCCAAGACCGAAGTATGGCGTCTGGCCGAAGTGGTTGGTTTGTAATATTTAATTGCCATATGTATTGGCTTATGGCATATGGCTTATAGCAAATTCTTTTTCCTATTAGCCATATGCTATTAGCCGTTATGCCCCTTCATGAATCTTAATAATTTTGCCGGCGGGTAAAATAACCACGGCTTTTTTTGTGTCTTTGGTTCGGCCAATCGACCGGCCGTAACGCACCGCCCGGCCTGAATTTCTGATTATATTGACTTTAATCGGCTTAACGCCATAACGGCTTTCCACCGCTTGCGCGACCTGGATTTTATTAGCCCTTAAGGCCACCGCAAAAACATATTGATTAAACTGGCCCAAATTAGTCGCCTTTTCCGTGATTAACGGCCTGATTAAAATACCGCTGATATTCTTTTTTTTGCTTAATGGAGTTCTTTTTTCTATTTTCTTTTCTTCTGATTTCTTTTCTTCTGGCTCGGCTTTTTTTTCTGCTATAGCTGTCTTTTCTTTCTTTTGGACTTTTTCGGCCTTTAATTCTTTGGCTTTTTCAATAACCTTATCAATCTTAGCCGATTCTTTGGTTTCCGCCTGGCTCTCTTTGGTTCCTTTTTTAAATCTATTGAAAATGCTCATATATAATTTAATTTTTAATTTTTAATTTTTTTTCTTTTATTTTCTGATAATGCTTGTCAATTATATCCAATGCCTTTTCCGAAGTTAAAATCGTATCGTACTTTAAAATATCAAGGCAATTCAAGCTATCGGCCAAAATTGTATTTATATTCTTCAAGTTTAAGGCCGCTCGGATCATTTTACGGTCATTGCTATCCAAAATCAATAAAAATTTTTTGCTATTTTTTAAATCATTAATTTTATTTTTTAGATCTTTAAGCCAGTTATTAATTTCTTTGGTCTTGCCTTGGTTTAAGGATAATTTATCAAAAACCGCCAATAAATTATTGTTGACCTTGTCTGATAAGCACATGGCCAGGGCTAATTGTTTTTGTTTTTTGTTTACTCTCTGGGAAAAATTTCGGTCCGAGGTTGGGCCAAAAACCACGCCGCCGCCTTTCCATTGGGGCGAACGAATTGAGCCCTGCCTGGCTCGGCCCGTGCCTTTTTGCCGCCAGGGCTTTTTGCCGCCGCCGCGAACTTCGCCGCGATTTTTGGTATCGGCTAAAACCGGACGGGCATTGGCCTGTTGGGCGATGATAACCTGATGGATTACTTCGGGCTTGATTTTCACGCCAAAAATTCTGGAACTGACTTCCTTTTCTTTTATTTTTTCTCCCGCTAAATTGTAGATTGGCAATTTCATAATTTATAATAAGAAATTGTTACCTTGTTATTACTTCACTTGTTTCCTGTTTTTCAGTTTTGGCTTCCGGCTTTTTTTCTTCTTTAACTCTTAATTCACCAGGTCCGTAAATCAACAGCAGACCATTTCTGGCGCCCGGCACCGCGCCCTTGATATATAAAATATTTTTTTCCGCATTTATATCCACAATTTCTAAACCGCTAATAGTTACTTGTTCGTCGCCCATATGGCCCGGCATTCTTACGCCCTTAAAAACCCGCTGCACGCCGCCCGCACCGATTGAGCCGCCCATTCTTAATTGGTCTTTGTGGCCATGAGAAGCGGGACTGCCGTGAAAACCATGTCTTTTTACCACGCCCTGAAAGCCCTTGCCCTTGGAAGTGCCGGTAACCTTTACCTTATCGCCGTTGGCAAATATTTCCACGCCCATTTTATCGCCTCTTTTCAAGGATTCCACCTCTTTGGCCTCAACTCTAAACTCTCTCATGGTTTTTACTTGCTCAATATCTTTAAGGTGGCCCGCTTGCGGTTTTTTAATGTTTTTTGGTTTGCCAAAGCCAACCTGAACCGCGCTATAGCCGTCTTTTTCCTTATTTTTTATCTGGGTAATTACATTCTGTTCAACTAATACGGCCGTAACCGGAATAACATTGCCGTCTGCCTTAAAAATCTGGGTCATTTCTAATTTTTTGCCTAAAATAAATTTCATATTTATAAAATTGAAAACAAAAAATCTGGTTAATATTTAAAAACCAGACCTAATTCTTGCTCTTAAGTGAGAATGAAGTTCTAATTTTTAAATTTTTCCTTTATCAATCTTAATAACCGATGGAGGTTTTCCCCTTTATTTCCCATTTATGCCCGGGATCTTTCTCCATTTTTTATTAGATTGTAATGAGATAATTGCAAAACTATTTTCTCTAAATTTGTCCTTTTTGGCTGCGACTGCGTCGGGCTGGCGCAAAATGACTTTCACCGTAGCTACTGCTACGGCTCAAGTCATTTTGCTGGCCCTCCTTGTCTCGCTCAAAAAGTCCTAAATTTATAG
>Ga0265296_1005677_pt1 | contig 10095 bp, 13 predicted proteins | sample MunlanPumphouse1_FD_189073 | JGI IMG/M metagenome (GOLD analysis project Ga0265296, IMG submission 189073) | Groundwater microbial communities from a municipal landfill in Southern Ontario, Canada - Pumphouse #1 | ecosystem: Environmental > Aquatic > Deep subsurface > Groundwater | place...
GTCGGTGTCATTGCGAGGCACGAAGTGCCGAAGCAATCCTATAAAAAGGCTGCTTCGTCGCTGTCGCTCCTCGCAGTGACACGAATACTTCCAAGAGCTGAACTATTACTTTTTTTGTTAGTGATATTTATCACTAATCAGTTTAAAAAAATATCTTACCTATTAACTGAAAAATACCGCAACGCTTTTAACTCGATAGCCAAATCTACATTGCGCAAGGTAACTTCCGGGGGCACTGATAACGCCGTATGCGAAAAATTAAGGATGGAATACACTCCTGATTCAACCAGCTTTCCCGCGGCCATCTGCGCGACATCAAATGGCACCGCAATTATACCAATATGGACATTATTCCTTTTTATGCTCTCTCCGATATTATCGATATGCTCTACTATTACATTTCCACAGATCTTACCAATCTTACCCTCCTGTTTATCAAAAGCAGCTACAAATTTTAGTCCGTCTTCTTCAAACCCCTTATAATTAAGAAGGGCTGATCCTAGATTACCCACTCCCACAATAGCAAGGTTCGACATCTCTTTCCCGCCAATAATATCTAAAAGATAGTTTTTTAACCGAGATACATCATACCCCGTGCCCGGTTGGCCAAACTTGCCGAAATTCGCTAAATCTTTTCTAATCAAGACAGCGCTGCTATTTGTCATTCTTGAAAGTTCTTCTGAAAGAATAGTTGTTCTATTTTCTTTTTCAAGCTGCTGGACAACTTTTAAATAATTAAGGATCCGAGGAATAACAACATCCGAAAATTTCTTTTCTTTATTTACAGGGTCATTCATCATAACTCTATCCACTTTTAAGCTTTTCTTTTTTATGCAAATCGCAATCTTGGCAAGGAAGCTGTCTATTTGTTTTACATGCTAACATATCACCATTAATTTTCTTTACAAAACGCCTATCTTGATTCTTGCAGTCGAATATACCTTCTAAGAAACAGTAATAAGCTGTATCTAATAAAACCCTATACTTGCCCAAACAACAACCATGCTCTTTGATCTTTTCGATTGCCCTCTCGTCTATTAGATGCCTATGCATTATCTGGAAAATTAACTTAGCATATCCTAACGATCCTCTTAAGAGGCAACTTATGAATTATATTATGCGGGGGATGTGTTTTATTCTATAATATTAAAGTGCCTTGTCAAGTAAATTATTATGAATAGCTATCATATATAACATATGAGCAATATTCATATACATTAGGGAAAAAAAAATAGTAACAGTTCAGCCCTTGGAAGTATTCGTGTCATTGCGAGGAGCGACAGCGACGAAGCAATCCTATATTAGATTGCTTCGCCCCTGCGGGGCTCGCAATGACACCGACGGATACTTTTAGGAGCTAAACTGTTACAAAAATTATGTCCTCGATTGCTTTTCGTAGACCAAACAGATGTTCCTTGCGCTGGGTTTACATTTTTTCAATTCCCAACAAGGAGTAATCTTAAATATATTTATAACCCCTTGAATATTTATCTTCTTTCTCTGGATAAGATCTTTAATGTATTCTAAACGCTCTATATCGCACTGAGAATAATATCTATTTTTCCCTAAACGAGAGGGCTTAATTAATCCTTTTCTCTCCCAAATCCGCAAAGTATCCGGGCAGACTTTTAAAAATTTAGCAGCAATACCAATAGTATAAACCGGTTCTGTATAATCTTGCTTCATTTCAATTGCCTCATATGAACACTTATTATACCATAATAAAAAAATTTATAAATATTTTGATGGCTTACAAAAATTAGCTAAATCTTTCTTATCCCCGGGTAAATCATATTCACCAGCACAAAAAATACCAGGCAGACCGACCCGCTGAACATCAGAGTAAAAGAAACACCCAGGCCCTCTGCTAAACTTCCGGCGATTAAATTGCCGAAGGGAGTCATCCCGGCAAAGGTAAGCATAAAAACGCTCATTACCCTGCCGCGAAAGTGGTCGGGTACGGTGGTTTGCAGAATAGTGTTTACCAGGGCAATGGCAAACACCCCTGCCCCGCCGACAAAGACCAGGCTAAAAAGCGCCAAGCCTAAGCTTTTGCTTAAGGAAAATAAAATCAGCGCCAGGGAAAATACCAGCGAAGAAAAAAGTAAAAGTTTGCCTTTGTAAACAGAGCTTCCTAAGCGGGCCAAGAAAAGCGCTCCCAGTAAAGCGCCAAATCCGGCCGATGACATTAATAACCCTAAGCCTTGAACCCCGGTTTTTAAGACATCGCTGGCAAAAACCGGCATCAGGATAATATAGGAAACCCCGAACAAACTCACCATGCCTACTATCCCTATCAAGGCCAGCACTAAACGGTCATTTTTCACAAAACGCAAACCCTCTTTTAAAGAACCAAGCGCTGAAATGGGCTGTTTTTCCGGCCGGCTGTGTTTTACCTGTATTAAAAATAAGGCGATGATTACCGCCAGAAAACTTATCCCATTAATATAGAAACATCCGCTCATGCCGATAACTGCCACCAGAATGCCAGCGCAGGCCGGCCCGATTATCCGGCTGGAACTAAAAGCCACGGAATTTAAAGCAATAGCATTAGGCAAATGTTCTTTACCGGCTAGTTCCACGATTACCGCCTGCCTGCTGGGGGCGTCAAAGGCCATAACCAAACCGTTTAATACGGCAATCAGCATAATCTGGTTAACGGTAATTATTTTGGCTTGAGTGAGGATGGCTAAAAGAAACGCCAGAAGCATAAACGCGGCCTGGGTAAAGATCAGGATATTTCTTTTGTTCCTGCGGTCTGCCAGCACTCCTGCGAATAAAGAAAAAAGCAGTATCGGCAAAGAGTTTAAGAAACCGACAAAACCCAGAAGGAACGCGGAGTTAGTCAACTGGAAAACCAGCCAGCTCTGGGCTACCTGCTGGATCCAGGTTCCGATCAAAGAAATAAACATCCCTGCCCAGTAAATGCGGAAATTTCTGACTTTCAATGAGGAGAACATAAATGAGCCCACAACTTACGCAAGCGAAGCGAACGTAAGTTGTTTGGGCGAATTTTCCCGCTGTCCCCTTAAGCGCTGCGGGATCCCGCCTCGCTTAGCTCGGCGGGAATCCCGAGCCTGCGCGAGCCCACCCCGCTGCTGCTTTATCAGCTAGGCGCGGGGGCAAGCGAATAGGCGAGGGGCTAAACCTATCATGATTTGATTACCGCTTCACGGCGGCAGCGGGGGCAAAGCACCTTAATCCGATCAGAGCGCTGGAATTCCATTTCTTTTTTAGGAGAGAATTTCTCTTGCAGGGCTACCCCGAGCTTTCTTAAATAAAATAACATCAGCGAAGAATTAGAGAATATCAACACGCCCAGCCGCTTGGACACCCAAGAATACTGGTCTACCGGCACCACAACATCGCCGCAACAACTACAGAGCACCAGCTCCTTTTCCATCTCTTGAATAAGCAGTGCTCTATTTTCAGTGGTGGCTAAGGCGAATTCCTGCGATAAAATAATCCCTTTTTCAGTCGGGCAGTTTGCCTGGCAGTTGCCGCAAAAAATACAGATATCCCAGTGAAGAATAAACTTTCTTTTACCCTTGAGATTGGCTACTTCGTCCTTAAACTCTATGGCCCTCGCCGGGCAGACCTGCGCGCAGGCAGTACAGCCGATGCAATCTTCCTCGTGAAAATACGGCCGGCCGCGGAAGCGCTCATAAGGGATATGCGGCTCTTGGGGAAACTTGCTAGTATACGGCCCCTTGAATATCGCCCTGATTGCTTCTCTTAACTCGCGTAGTTTAGGATAACGCATATTGTCAACCTCTAACAGATAATATATCAGCTATGTTTATCAGAATGTCAAGGTAATCTACTGAGCTTTGCATTTGCAATAGGAACGGAAGAAGTTCTGTATCCGTCGGCGATGGAAGAAGAATCCTTCCTATTAGTTTCGCAAAGCTCAGTAGGGTATCTAGGCTATCGGGTTTATTTATCAACTTAATCTTCCGGATACCCTTGATATCCCAAAAATACGTAACAGTTCAGCCCTTGGAAGTGCTCGTGTCATTGCGAGGAGCGACAGCGACGAAGCAATCTTAAAAAGGATTGCTTCGCCCCTACGGGGCTCGCAATGACACCGACGGATGCTTCTGAGAGCTGAACTGTTACAAAAATACTAGATACCCTAGATACCCTAGATAGTTAACGCTGAAAAACTCCTGTAGTTGCCCAATTTATTCAGGCCCGATAAATCGGGCAACTACAATATATGGTATGGACAGAGGGAGTTTTCAGTGGTAACTAGATATCCTTGATACCCTAAATAACCTAATTCCCGTCCTCTGCATACTTATCGCAGACTGACTTCTCCCAAAGCTTCACTCCTGACTTATGCGCGCTGCGCGCTAAAACGTGCGCTGACACCGGAGCAGTAAGCAGCAAAAATAAAATGCATAAAATGGCTTTGACGCCGGCGGGAGTAAAACCTTTGCAAAAAAACAAACCCAGCAGGATACTGGTTGTGCCCAGCGTCACGCATTTAATCGAGGAGTGCAGCCGGTTATAAACATCAGGAAACCTCACCAGGCCTAAGCAGCCGAAAAAATCAAAGGCCAGGCCCAGCAAAATAAAACTAAATCCAACTATTTCATTCATCTTTTCACTTACTACAAGCTCCCGCTTGTAGTATCCCTCCCCTTAACACATTCCCCATACGTAAGTATGGGGTTATCCAAATTACTCATCGAATCTTCTTCCTTCCATGTATTTACCTAAAGCCAGGATAGAAATAAAACTCTGCAGAGCCCAGGCAATCCCGATATCAATATACCAATCCCTGCCGGTGGGGATCCCCAGGATGGCGCAGAAACCTAAAATTAAGATACCCAAAATGTCTAATGCCGCGGCACGATCAGCCGCGGTCGGGCCTAAAAACAGCCTCCAGAGCACAAAGAAAGCACAAAGCATCAGGATAAAAAATGCGCGCTTTAAAAATAGCGATTGCCATTCCAATAATGACGGTAACGGCAGAAAAATAATTGCCGCCAAGGCCGCTAAGATCCCTGCCAAACCTAAAAACCAACGTAAGCACCTCATCCCGTTAGAAACACTCTTCTTTGACCCGTCAGAATAATAGTTTCTAACGGGACTCATGCAAACACCTTCTTTAAGATCCGCTCAAACTTTGCCACCAACAGTTCTGTTGCCCTATCTATATCAGTATCCAAAACATTTACCCAGTGCACATACAAAAAACCGTTTTCCTTATCGATATCCACGGTCATGGTGCCGGGAGTAAGGGTCAAAGAATTAGCCAGAAAGGTTAATCCGGTATCTGATTTTAAAGTCGTTTTGACTTTGACGATCCCCGGCTTAAGCAGCAAATCCGGATGTATCACCCGGTAGGCTCCGTCGAGATTTGCCTTGAAGCACTCCCAGGCGAAAAATGGGATATAGTAAACCAGCCAAAGGTAACGCAAGGGGCGATTGAATATGCCGGTTTTTTTCTCGAATAAGTCCGCACAGAATATTGCCACCAGAATCCCGGCTAAAACACCCATTACCAGGCCTTGGGCATCCACCGGCAAACTTAAGAGCAGCCAGATTGAAAAAGCAAGTATAAATAAGGTAACCCTGATTTTCATCATCGCATTACCAGGATATTTGCCGCATCCTGCAAAAATGGCGCGAAGGCCGGCAGCAGCAGTAAACCGGAAATTAAACAAATTACCGCTAAAATAATTAAAGAAAACCGCATGAAAAACGGCACTTCTTTTACTTTACTCCATATCGGCTCAAGCTGGCCGAAAAAAGCAAAATTCTGGAACTTCAGGTAATAAACCAAAGTAATAATACTCACTAACGCCGCCACAGCCGCAAAAATAAAATACCCTGCCTGCGCCGCGGCTAAAATAATCAATAATTTGCTCCAGAAACCGCCGAAAGGAGGAATACCGGAAATACCCATTGCCCCAATTAGCGCGGTGGAGCCGGTTATTGGCAGCTTACTGTTTAAGCCGCCTAACCTTTTTAGACTGCGCGTCCCGGTAGAATATTCTATTGCCCCGGCATTTAGGAAAAGCAGGGATTTAAACACCGCGTGATTAAAAAGATGCAATAATCCGCCCAAGACAGCCAGGGGTGTGCCAATGCCAAAGGCAAAAAGAATGTAGCCGGCCTGGCTGATACTGGAATAAGCAAACATTCTCTTAATGTCATCCTGAGCAATAGCTAAAACGGCACCTGTGGCCATGGAAATTATGCCCAGCACTAAAAAAATAAAATAGGCCTGAGGATAAACTCCCATCACATTAAAAAGGACTCTTGCTAAGGCATAAACGCCTAAAGCTTTGATTAACAGGCCGGAAAGCGCGGCAGATACCGGGCTGGGCGCAGAAGAGTGCGCGTCCGGCAGCCAGGCATGGAAAGGCACAATTGCGCTTTTCAAGCCGAAACCCACTAAGAATAAAACCGCTACAAATTTCAGCAGGATGCCCGCTGGTTTATCCGCTAAGGCCAGTGACATATCCGCCATATTCAGCGTCGAGGTATAACTATAAAGCAAAGCGATACCTAGGAGGATAAAAATCGAGGCCAGGCCTCCCATGATCGCGTATTTAAAAGACGCCTCCAAATCTTCCGGCTGGGCCCCAAATGCCACAAGGGCATAGGCGGAAAAAGAAGCCAGCTCCAGAAAGACATAGAGGGTAAATAAATCGCCGCTTAAAACTACGCCGTTGATACCGGCGAGCATCAACATAAACAGGCTGTGAAAAATCCACTTATCGCTATACCTCTGCATGTAGCTGACGGAATAAATTAAAATCATCAGGCTGACTAAACTTACCGTCACCAACATAAAAAGCGAAAGCCCGTCTAAGATAAAACAGTTACCTAAGGTGGGTAGCACCCCTTGCGCCTGAAAAAGGATAATTTTGCTTACGGCAACTAATTTTAAAGAAAGGAGCGAAAACACCAGTAAGCTAAGCGCGGTTAAATTAACCAACCAGTCGCCAAGAGACTTTATTCTTCTTCCTAAGAGCGCGATTAAAAAAGCAGAAGCCAAAGGAATAATAATAAATAAAGGAATCAGTCTCACCCTTTTAACCTCCGGATTTTAGTGATGTCGAAGGTGCCGTACTTTTCATAAATGCGTATTGCCAGGCTTACTAGTATCGCCGTCAACGCCAAGCCGATAACTATGGTAGTCAGCACCATTGCCTGCGGCAGGGGGTCGACCATGTTGGAAATTAACTGGTCCCGGGCAAAAATCGGGGCGCGGCCATGCATGCGGTAACCGATTAAGATAATGAACAAATTTACCGCGTACTCGATGATCGCCAAGCCGATAATGATCTTGATAATATTGCGCTTACGCAAAAGGCAATACAGCCCCACGGAAAACAAAATAAAACATAAAAGATAGATAGTCATCGTAATTTAGTTACTGTTGAAGAACTCCTGTAGTTGCCCAATTCATTGGGCAAAAACGCCAGGGACTACATGTTGCCTGATAAATCAGGCAACTACAATACATATTTATTCCCGCGCGCTGATTAATAACACCAGCGATAAGAAAATGACGAATAAGCTAAAACCCACGGTTATTGCCGAAGCAATTTCGGCCATCCCAAAGCTGAATATTTTTTTATGAATAGCAAAAGCAGTAAGAAAAAGAAAGACAAGCGCCGCAAAGCTGGCAAAAACAAGGCCAATTTCTGCGCTGATTTTTTTCAATATCGCGGCCCGGCCAAAAGCAAGCATCAGCTGGATAAACGAAAGGGCGATAATTATCCCTCCGGCAAAACCACTGCCCGGGCCGCTGGAGCCGGAAAGAGCAATATAAATCCCATATATCAAAATCAAGCCTACAGTCAAGCGGGTAATCGTCTTGACGATTAGGCTCATCCCGGGTTGGTTATTTTTCATGCAGCTTCCCTGTTTTTCTGGTAATCGCCAATACCCCCACCAAGGCGCTAAATAGTATTGCCACTTCAGCTATTGTGTCGTAACTGCGGAATTTACTGGTAATAGCCGTGACCACATTGGCCAAAGCTATCTTTTCCAAGCTACCGGAGAGATAATTTACCGATACGCGCATTAAAGGCTCCCCGAAGTTAGGCAGCTGGCCTAAGCTAAAGAAAGCGAAAACTAAAAAACAACCAATAAACAAAAGCGTAGAGAATGTATTGAATAACCAGCGGCCGTCCATGACTAAAGGCAGGTCCTTGTTGATCGTGCCGCGGACTAAAATAATGATACAGAGAATTTCTACTACCAGCTGGGTGATAGCCAGGTTCGGGGCTTTTAAAATCAGAAATGCAAGCGATAAACCTAAACCGGCGGCACTTAAGGCAATCAGGCTGGAGATTAAATCCTTAGCCTCCACCGCCACAAGTGAAGCGAAAATCATGAATAATAATATTAAGTGCAGTTCCATAATTTATTTCACCAGAAGCAACATTAACCCTACCGCCCCTAAAAGTATCCAGGCTAAATAAGTAGGCAAGGCACCGTTATGCAGGCGCTGGAATATTTTGGGGATAAAGCTAAGTTTCTCTGCCTGCCGGTAAAAATCAAAAAAACCTGCCTCTGCTTTGCGGTAAATATTTTTAAGTATACCGTAATCTCTTACCGAATTATAGAACTCTAGCCCGGTAACTCTGCTGGCGCTTAAGTCTATAGACTCCCCTCCTACAAAAGCCGCATCTTGGCGCAGCGCAGGCTTTGCGCCCTGTAATTTAAATATCCAGAAGCCTAAAATCAGGCCGCTAGTAACCAGCGCCGTAGAGACAACCGCCTGCCAGCTGCCTAAGAAAGCCACGCCTCCTATTGCCGGAAAAATAAACATCTTCAAGGGGATTTGATAAGCGAATACCCCAAAAACCACACAGGTAATGGCTAAGATAATACAAGGAAGCCACATCTGCCAGTTAACTTCTCCTTGCGGCTTAGGTTTTGCCTCTGGCGCAGCTCCCAAGAATACAGCGTGCAGCACTTTCATAAAACTAGCCAGGGTTAACCCAGAGCCAAACATCGCTACGGTTAAACAGAAAACGCTGATCATGGCCTGGAGGCCGGGGCCGTTGCTTTGCAGGCGGGAAATCAACCCCTGATAAACCATCCACTTGGAAACAAAACCGTTAAACGGCGGCACCCCGGATATGGAAAGGCTGGCCACTAAACAGGATATATAGGTAAGCGGCATAAATTTAGCCAGGCCGCCTAACTCATCTAATTCTGAAGTCCGGGCGCGGTATTCCACGCTGCCGGCAGTAAAAAATAAACAGGACTTATATACCGCGTGATTTAGCATATGAAAAATACCGCCGGCAATACCAATAGGGTTACCGGTGCCGATGCCTAAAACCATATAGCCTACCTGAGAAACCGCGTGATACCCCAGAAGCCTTTTGAGGTTATGCTGCACTAAAGCCATCATCACTGCCGCCAGAATTGTAAAGGCACCCATAAGCATCAACAGCGCGTTCATCGCGTTGTTCATTATAAATAAATTTAAAGAAAGCCTAGCTAAAAGATAAATCCCCAGCAATTTGTCTAATGACGCCGGCAAAAATGCCACTACCGGAAGGGGGGCTTTTTGGGCGCAGTCAGGGATCCAGGAGTGAAACGGCATTAACCCTGCCTTGGCAAAACAGGCCGCGGCAATGCATAAATACGCCGTAACCGCAGGAAAACTATTTATTTCCAACCTGATTTTGTCCAGCTGAAAAGTGCCGGTTAAGGCATAAATAATCCCAATCCCTAAAAGCATCAGCGCGTCTGTGCCGCCGACAATAATAAATGATTTTTTCGCTAATTCAGCAGCTTCAGGCCCGGCTAAGTTAATCAAAAGATACAACGTCAGGCCTAAAAAACCCCAGGCTGCTAAAAGTAAAATTAAATTATTAGCCAACACTACCGCTAGAGAGGCGATTGCGCTTAAAACAATACAACCATAGTACTGCAGAAGCTGCGGTTTCTTTTGCATAAATTTAGAAGAATAAAGCAGCACTAAGCCGGTGAAGAATAAAACGCCAAGAGCCACAAAACCATTCAGCGCGTCTAATTTAAACATTTTTTACCTTTAACAGATTACGGGCAATTTTTTTGGCATGGTAATAAACCGCCGCGGTGAAATCAAGG
>Ga0265296_1005678_pt1 | contig 10092 bp, 7 predicted proteins | sample MunlanPumphouse1_FD_189073 | JGI IMG/M metagenome (GOLD analysis project Ga0265296, IMG submission 189073) | Groundwater microbial communities from a municipal landfill in Southern Ontario, Canada - Pumphouse #1 | ecosystem: Environmental > Aquatic > Deep subsurface > Groundwater | place: Canada...
TAAAGGCCCGCACCCGGTTCTCGGCCCGCGCGCGCCCGGCGGTGAGGGCGAAGACGGCCACGTCCGAGGCCCCGGCGTAGTGCGGCAGCACCCGGCTCAGCCGCCCGTCGCGCAACTCTTCCCCCACGTCCCAGGTCGAGCGCAGGGCGATCCCGGCTCCGGCCAGCACCAGCTCGCGCGCCACCTCTGACGAATTGGTCCGCACCCGGCTGCGGGCGCGGAAGGTCGCGGGGCCGTCCGGGCCTTCCAGCCGCCAGGCGGACTGGTTCTCGGCCGCCAGCTGGGCATGGGCGCGAAGGTCGTCCAGGGTCTTCGGCGCGCCGTGCTTGGCCAGATAGGCGGGGGCGGCGCACAGGACGCGGCGGTTGGGAGCCAGTCGGTGCATGGCGGGATCGCCCGCCTCATAGCTGCCGATGCGGACGGCCACGTCCACGTCCTCGGCCATCAGGTCGACGAAGGCGTCGGTCAGGTTCAGCTCCAGCGTCAGCCGGGGGTGGGCGTCGAGGAAGGGCGTCAGCAGGGGGGCCAGCCGTCTCCGCCCGAAAGAGGTCGGGGCCGAGACCCGCAGCAGGCCGCGCGCCTGGGTGGTGCGGCGCGACACCAGGGCCTCCAGATCCTCGACCCCGTCCAGCAACTGCATGGCGCGGTCATAGACCAGCCGCCCGGCCTCGGTCGGGGCCAGCCGGCGCGAGGTGCGCTCGATCAGCCGCACCCCCAGCCGGTCCTCCAGCCGCGCCAGCCGGCGCGAGGCCACGGCGGGCGACAGGTCCAGACGGCGGGCGGCGGCGGACAGGCTGCCTTCCTCCAGCGCCCGGACGAAGATCTCATACTCGGCCAGCATGGCGGGGTCTCATCATTGCTATTTGAGCAAAGATAGGCGTCGATCTTCGCCGTGGCTAGGCGGCGTGCGGGCGGCTAGGGTCCAGGCTCAAGGAGAGCTCGCCATGTCCACCCCCTACGTCCGCCACGGAAGCCTGAACGTCGCCGCCGAACTGGACGCCTTCGTGCGCGATGATGCCTCGCCGGGGACGGGGGTGACGGCAGACGCCTTCTGGGCCGGGCTGGAAGGGTTGCTGGCCGAATACGCACCCCGGAACCGGGCGCTGCTGGCGCGGCGCGACGACCTGCAGGCGAAGCTGGACGACTGGCACCGCGCCCATCCGGGCCAGCCGGACCCCGAGGCCTATCAGGCCTTCCTGCGCGAGATCGGATACATCGAGCCCGAGCGCGCCGACATCCACGCCGAGACCGCCAACGTCGATCCCGAGATCGCGACCATGGCCGGGCCGCAGTTGGTCGTGCCGCTGACCAACGCCCGCTATCTGCTGAACGCCGCCAATGCGCGCTGGGGCAGCCTGTATGACGCCCTGTACGGCACGGATGCGCTGGGCGAGGCGCCAAAGGGCGGCGGGTATGACGCCGAGCGCGGGGGCAAGGTCATCGCCCGCGCCCGCGCCGTTCTGGATCAGGCGGCGCCCCTGGCCGAGGGCCGTCATGCGGAGGCGGTCGGATACAGGGTCGAAGGCGGGCGGCTGGTCGTCGCTCTGTCCGGCGGACGGACGACGGGTCTGGCCGATCCCGCAGTCTTCGTCGGCCATGCGGGCGAGGCGGCGGCGCCCTCTGGCGTCCTGTTGCGCCACAACGGCCTGCATCTGGAGATCGTCATCGACCGCAGCCATGCGATCGGCCGCACCGACCGGGCCGGCGTCGCGGATCTGATGGTCGAGGCGGCCCTGTCGGTCATCGCCGACGCCGAGGACAGCGTCGCGGCGGTGGACGCCGAGGACAAGCGGCTGGTTTACGCCAACTGGCTGGGCCTGATGCGCGGCGACCTGTCGGCGGGCTTCGTCAAGGACGGCCAGACGGTGCAGCGGCGCATGAACGGCGACCGGGCCTATAGGGCGGCGGATGGCTCGCCCTTCGCCCTGAAAGGCCGAAGCCTGCTGATGGTGCGCAACGTCGGCCTGCACCTGACGACCGACGCGGTTCTGGACGGGGAGGGGCGCGAGGCGCCCGAGAGCCTGCTGGACATCGCCATGACCGGCCTGATCGGCCTGCACGACCTGAAGCGCCCGGCGGATCAGCGCAACAGCCCGGCGGGCTCCATCTATGTGGTGCGGCCCAAGATGCATGGCTCGGAGGAGGTCGCCTTCGCCGATGCGGTGTTCGGCGCGGTCGAGGCCATGGTCGGTCTGCCCCCGCTGACGTTGAAGATGGGCATCATGGACGAGGAGCGGCGCACCAGCGTCAACCTGGCCAACTGCATCGCGGCGACCAAGGGACGGGTGGCCTTTATCAATACGGGCTTCCTGGACCGCACCGGCGACGAGATCCATTCGGTGATGGAGGGCGGGCCGGTGGTCCGCAAGGAAGCTGTCCGCAACACCGGCTGGATCAAGGCCTATGAGGACCGCAACGTCGACATCGGCATGAAGGCCGGGCTGGCGGGGCGCGCCCAGATCGGCAAGGGCATGTGGGCCGCGCCCGACCGCATGGGCGAGATGCTGGCGACCAAGGCGGGCCATCCGCGCGCCGGGGCCTCGACCGCCTGGGTGCCGTCGCCGACGGCGGCGACCCTGCATGCCCTGCATTACCACGAGGTCGACGTCTGGAGCCGACAGGCCGAGATCGCGACGCGTCCCGCCACGGGGCTGACGGCCCTGCTGACCCCGCCGTTCGCGACCGGGACGCCGAGCGCCGAGGAGATCCGGCAGGAGCTGGACAACAACGCCCAGGGCATCCTGGGCTATGTCGTGCGCTGGATCGATCAGGGCGTCGGTTGCTCCAAGGTGCCGGACATCCATGACGTCGGCCTGATGGAGGACCGGGCCACGCTGCGCATCTCCAGCCAGCATCTGGCCAACTGGCTGCGCCACGGCGTGGTCACCGAGGATGAGGTGAGGGCGGCGCTGGAACGGATGGCGGTGGTGGTGGATCGCCAGAACGCGGGCGACGCCGCCTACCGTCCGCTGGCGCCCGTCTTTGACGGCGCGGCTTGGAATGCCGCCTGCGATCTGGTGTTCAAGGGGCGCGAACAGCCCAATGGCTATACCGAGCACCTGCTAGCCGCCTGGCGACGCCGCGCCAAGGCGGGCTGATTTTCCAAACAAAAAACCACCGCTGTCCCAAAATGAGGCGAAAGCTTGCCAAAGGTTAACGGCGCTCGTAGAACAGCGTCCGTTAACGTTTCATTAACCCTTGCGGCCGGGGACTGACGCCGCGCTCGCTGGGGATGTGTGCCATTTTGGGATGGCACGCCTCTTGGAACGCTGACCAACGAACCCCCTCCTGGTGGCGGGGGCGCCGCGACTTGCGGCTGTGGGAGGCGAACGGTGGGCTGGTTTCTGACCCCTTCAGATGGGAAGCGTGCGGCTGCGCGTCCCATGGCGCAAGTCGGCGGCCTGATGGCGCTGGTTGTGGCGGCCTTCGCGGCCGGTTCGGTCGCAGCCGAGCCCATGCGCGACGCCAGCTCGGCCGTTATCGGCTCGCGACTGGATGTCGTGGTCAAGGGGCGGATCACGCCACGTTGTCAGATGTCCGGCGGCGGCGACGTCGATCTGGGCGAGCTTTCGGGCGGTGAGAGCGTGAGCGCGCTCTTCGCTCTGGATTGCAACGTGCCGTTCGACATTTCCATGCAGTCGTCACGCGGCGGTCTGGCCCACGTCAGCCAGCCGCAGGGCGAGGGGCCCTTCGTGGGGCTGCTGCCCTATGACATGCGCCTGACCATTCCGACCCTGCGTCCGTCGCCGGCCACGGTCCAGGCCAGCTTCACCAGCACCCAGATGATCGGCGGACGCACGCTGAGCAGCGGCGACGGCATCGCCGCCGGCGGCGGAAAGCTGGAACTGCGCACCCGCAAACCTGAAGGCGCCGGTCTGCTGGCCGGACGCTACAGCGAGGCTCTAACGCTGACGGTCACGCCTCGTATGTAGGCCGGCTAAAGTATAAAACTCAGTATTTCTGTAAAACAGTCGTCACCAATACGTATTGGTGGCGATTTTTTGCGTCAAAGACAAATAGACATAATTCGCGTTGCAGGGGAAAGCGACAATATCGTGGTAAATCAGTGGTTTTTTTCTTGACCAATGTTTTAACGATCCGTAAACATCGCTGCAGATCGGGGGAGCTTCTTCCGTCTCGGTCGACAAGATTTGTCTCAACCAGGTTTGGAGAATTCCAATGAAAATGATTTCGCTTCTCGCCGGCGTCGCCGCCGTCGCCGTGTCCGCCACTTCGGCTATGGCCGGCCCGTCGATCTACCAAGGTTCGGTCACGCGCCCGGCTCTGTTCGGCGGCACCGTCACGAACACCGATAACGTCAGCGTCGGCGCTGCTGACCTTGCGCAAGCCTTCGGCCTGCTGCCGGGCAGTGTTGCTCTGTTCACCATCGACAGCAACGGTTTCGCCAACAACACCGCCAGCACCTCGACCACCAACGGCGCGACCTTCTCGCTGCAGGGCAATGTGACGCCGGATTGCGCCTACTACTTCGGTTCGGCCAACACGACGGTCAACTTCGGCCAGATCGGCATCAACACGTCGGACAACAACCCTGACGCGGCCTTCGAAATGGTCGGCGGCGACCGCACGCTGGACATCAACTCGAACCTGGCCGGCTGCAACACCCGCAACACCGTGACCTTCTCGAAGACCGACCTCAGCACCACCAACGGCGCTGGCTTCGATCCGGCCCAGTTCACCAACGTGATCCCGGTCAAGCTGGTCGCCAAGTACAAGGCCGGCGTCGTCGGCGGCACCTCGACCGTCACGGAACAGACCGTGACTCTGAGCAACGCCGGCAACCAAGCCGCCGCCAACACGCACGGCGCCTGGAAGTCCTCGCTGGACATGCGTCTGACCCTGTCGGACCCCAACAAGGGTCTGCTGGCCGGCGACTACACCGGCAGCGTCGGCGTCACCATCGTCGCCTTCTAAGACGACAGGATCGCTTGCGATCTGCGGAAGCGGGGGGGCCTTCGGGCCTCCCCGTTTTCACTTTCTAAACCAATGTTAGATCAAGGGTCAGGTCGGCTGGCCCACGCTTTGCAGGGGGCTGCATAGTTTCGCGACCGTCCAAACGGGGCGGCGCTCGGGGAGTTTCCAAATGATCCTGCACAAGCTTGCAGCATGGCGTCCGCGTCGCTTGCTCGGCGCAGCCGTGCTGGCCCTGGGCCTGATATTCACCTCCGCCGTTTCCTGGGCGATGCGGGTGTCGCCCATGGTGGCGGAAATGACGACGACGGGCGTCGGATCGGCCGCCCGGATCGAGGTGGGCAACGTCGGCGCGACGGCCATGCCTTTTGAAACCATGATCACCCGGCTGGACATCGACGCGAACGGCGACTTCATCGAGACCCCGGCCGACGAGAGCTTCCTGGTCTTCCCGCCCCAGGGCGTGGTCGGCGTGGGCGGACGCCAGGTCATGCGTGTCCAGTGGGTCGGCGAACCCAATATCGAAACCTCGCACGCCTATTATCTGTGGGTGAAGCAACTGCCGATCGCGACCGAGACCCGGCACCCGGAAGAGACGGGCGGCGGCACGGTCGCTGTGACCGTGCTCTACACCATGAAGGCCCTGCTGGTGGTGGCGCCGGACGGCGCCGAGCCCAAGGTCGAACTGGTGTCGGCCAAGCCCGCCATGATCACCCCGCCTGTGCCCCAGGTCGACCCCTCGCTGAGCGACGGCGCCCCGGTCGAGGCCCCGCCGGCCGAGCCCGGCGTCGAGATCATCGTCACGAACAGCGGCAACCGTTATGCCCTGATGTCCGGCGCGACCTGGATCATCGAAGGCTTCGCCAAGGACGGGGCTGCCTATCGTCAGGAACTGAAGACCGGCGATCTGTCGGCGATCGTCGGGGTCGGCTATCTGGCGCCCAGCGGCGGACGGCGGACCTTCCAGGTGCCTACGGGCGGCGTCGAACTGGATCCGGCGCGTCCCATTTCGGTACGGTTCGCAAATTGACCCGGGGGGGGGGAGTTTCGGTCATTGCGCTGATCGCCGCGGTTACGGCGACACCGCATTCGGCCGCGGCCAGCGGCTTCGGCGCCGTGCGCGCCGTCTATGATGCCACGGCGGCCGCTCTGGGCCTGGACGGTCTCGCACAGGAAGCCGTCGCTCCGGCGACACCGGCCCCGCAGGACCCCGCGCCTGCGCCTGCTGCGGCGGCCGAAACGCCCCGTCGCAACATCAATCCGTATGACCGCGACATCGCCATGACGGTGCCGCTGAACTTCAATCAGCGCGTGCTCGGCGAGATGCCGGTCGTGCTGACGCGCGACGACCGTTTCATGGTCGAAAGCAACGGCTTCCAGGCCCTGATCAAGCCCTTGCTGACGCCGGAGGCCCAGGCCGAGCTGGCGGTGCAACTGACCGGGGTGGAGCAGTTCGCGCCCGAAGAGATCAACGCCACCGGGATCCGCCTGGACTACGATCCTGATCAACTGGCGGTGCTGGTGCTGCGCATTGATCCGACCAAGCGCAATGTCGAGATGTTGTTCGAGGGCGGACGGCCCGAGGATCCGGGTCTGGCCCCCGAAAACTTCTCGGCCTACCTGAACACCAACATGGTCGTGCAGAGGCGCGAGCAGACCGGAGACGTGGCGACGCCTTCGGTCTTCCTGAACGGCGCGGTGCGCTACAAGGGTCTGGTGTTCGAGGCCGATGTTCAGGGGCGCGAGAACCTGTTCACCGGCAAGTATGAGACCGAGCGTCGCTATGCGCGCCTGGTCTATGACCAGCCCAAGGATTTTCGCCGCTGGTATCTGGGCGATCTGGACCCCGAACAGCGCGGCCGTCAGGGCTTTGTGGAAATGGGCGGCGTCGGCGTGCAGCGCCAACGTCGTCGCTTTGAGAGCTTCCGCAATGATCGCCTGAGCGGCGCGCGTCAGTTGACGCTGCAGGAAGCCTCGACGGTGCGCGTTCTCCGCAACGGCGCGACCGTGCGCGAATTCCGCCTGGATCCGGGCCAGTATGATCTGAGCAATCTGCCGCTGGAGATCGGTTCCAACGACGTCCAGCTGGAGATACGCGGCGACGCCGGCCGCATCGAGCAGGTGTCCTACAGCGCCTATCTGGACAATATCGACCTGGAGCCGGGCGACTATGAGTATGGCGCCTATCTGGGCGTCACCAACGACCAGTTCATCGGCTCGCCCGACTACTCGGACGGCGATCTGGCCTTCACCGGCTATTGGCGCAAGGCGTTCGTCAACCGGCCTGGCTTGGGCGCGGGACTGCAGGCCTCGGAGCGCGTGCAGACCCTGACGGCCCAGACGCAGTTCATTCTGGACAACGGCGCCCGGTTGCAACTGGACGGAGCGGGCAGCAACGGGGACGCGGGCGCAGGCTACGCCTATGCCGCCGCCTTTGACCATTTCGTCTTCGTGGGCGAGACCTACGACACCTGGACGGTCGCCGCAGACTATACGTCCGAAGACTTCGCCACCCTGGGCAATCCCACGGGACAGAACCAGACGTCGTGGGTGTTCTCGGGGTCCTATACGCACCGATTCAACGTCAACTGGATGTCGACGCTGAGCGGCTCCTATCGCATGAGCCGATCGGACACGATCGGTGATTCCTACTCGATCAGCGCCAACACCTCTTATCGATTCAGCCCCCAATGGAGCGCCGATTTCGGCGTCGAACTGGTGGACTTCGGGGCGACCGGCGGGTTCGGCGAGCGTCGGGACGGGTTCGGCTTTACGTTCGCCCTGGTCTGGCAGCCGCGCTTCGATCGTCGCGGCGACGCCCGCTACAGCTCGGCCACCAACGCCGCATCCGTCAACTTCCAGCAGTATGCCGGCAACCATGTCGGCGCACTGGGTTACTCGGTCAACTCCAGCTACAGCGACGGTTCGGGCAATGTGTCCGGCCAGGTCGACTATGTCGGCAACCGCTTCGACGCCAGCCTGACGCACTCCGCCTTCGGTCGTGATTTCAGCAATATCACCGAGGAGCAGGTCACCAGCCTGCGTGTCGGCTCGTCCATCGCTATGGCAGGCGGCAAGGTCGCCGTGGGTCGCCAGATCTACGACAGCTTCGCCATCGTCTATCCGCACGACTCGCTTGGTGATCGCGACGTGATCGTCGGCGATACGCTCCAGGGCGGTCAGTATATCTCCAAGAGCGGAGCCCTGGGGGCGGCGGTGAACGGCCAGCTCAGCTCCTATGTGAACCAGTCAGTCCGCTATGACGTGATGGACCCGCCGCGCGGGTACAACATCGGCGAGGGCGTCGCCCGTATTCTTCCGACCTATCGCAGCGGCTACGCCATCGAGGTCGGCAGCGCCAAGTTCGTCAGCGCCATGGGACGACTGGTCGGCAACGCCAACCGTCCGGTCGCGCTGATGTCCGGTCGCGTCCGCCCGGCGGATGATCCGAATGCTGAGCCCGAGCTGTTCTTCACCAACTCCGTCGGCCGCTTCGCCGTGCAGAATCTGGAACCGGGCAAGAAGTATCGCGTAGAACTCTTCTCTACCCCTGCGCTTGGTTTCGAGTTCACTGTTCCGGAAGACAACGAGGGTCTTCTGGATCTCAAGGTGCTCAACGTTCCGCTCGACGTGCCCGAATGATCAATCCAAAGAGGTCGCAGATGTCTAGATTTGGCGCCAAGGTTCTGCTCGCAGCGACCGTCGCCGCCGGGCTGATGGCCGGCTCGGGGACGGCTTCCGCTCAGACCCAGGCCGGTTGCCGACTGGCTTTTGAAGCGGGCGCCGATCAATGGCTCATTCAATATGACCCTCTCGCACAGGACGTGGCCGAGCGGCATTTTGATGTAGCAGTCGTCAACCATGGCGATCGCGCGTGTGGCGGCGCGGTGCGGGTCGAACTGCGGGGGGAACAGTTCGGACTTGGCCAGCCGGGCGATGCCCAGCGGTTGCCCTATGTCGTGGTTGATGAACGCGGCGGCGTCGATGTGACGCCGCGCGCCGGTCAGAGCGCCCGTCGGGTCGGCGCCCGGTCGCTGGATCTGGCGCCGGGCGAGCGGGGCCTCCTGAGGTTCAGTTTTGCGGCCTCGCCGACGGGGCTCCTGAGCTCAGGCCTGCACTCGCAGAATGTGTTCATCACCCTGGAGGGGGAGGGCGGTTCATCCCTTTCGGAAAAGCCGGTGACGCTGGGCATTCAGGTCGCTTCGGCGGCTCTGATGGGCCTGAAAGGCGAGTTCAGCCGCCGCGGCGGCCTTGCGACCATCGACCTGGGGGAGTTGACGGAGGGCCGACGGCCGTTGGCGACCACCCTCTATGTCCTGAGCACCGGCGGATACAGCGTTGCAGTCAACTCCGCCAACGGCGGACGCCTGCGCCAGGGCTCCAGTGAATGGTATGTCTCCTACGGGCTGGCCCTGGGCGATCGCGCCATGGATCTGGCGTCTGGCGATCGCTTCGAGATCGTGTCGCGTCGTCCCCGCGTGGACGACTATCGGCTGACGATCAATGTCGGATCGGTCGTCGGCAAGCGGGCCGGAGATTACAGCGATACTCTGACCTTTACGGTCGCTGCGATATGATCCCGCCCTCTATTGGCGGAAACGAAAAACGCCCCGCAGGGTTCTGCGGGGCGTTTCAGTATGAGGGTCTTGATCGGCTCAGATCGGCTGGATGGTCAGGGCCAGGATCAGAGGCTGTTCCAGTTCAACTTCGTCGAAGCGATAGTTGACGGTGCGGATGGTCGCCATGCTGGATCGGCGTAGCTCGAGCATGCCGTTCCTGGCGAGGCTCAAGGATCGATCGCCGTAGATGATCCGCGCCTTCTCCGTGCCGGACAACGGTCGGTACTGGGCCGAGACAGTGAAGCCGCCCGGGCTGTTGCAGGCCTCGATCACCGAACCCATGCGGCCGTTCTCAGCCATGACGGTTCCAGAAGGGCGAACCCAGCAGGCGACGGGCACGGTGGCGCGGACGCGGTAGGTGTGTCCTGCGGTCGGGCCTGCCGCCGCGATCTGCGGTGCGAGAAGGGCAGTCAGGCCGGCGGCGAGCGCCAGATATGTACGGCGTTTTGCCGACTTCAACTTGGTCATGACGTCCTCATCACCCTTGATTTCAAGTGGACGATACTTGGCGGCTCTTAACTTCAGGCGAGCAGACAGGCTT
>Ga0265296_1005680_pt1 | contig 10089 bp, 8 predicted proteins | sample MunlanPumphouse1_FD_189073 | JGI IMG/M metagenome (GOLD analysis project Ga0265296, IMG submission 189073) | Groundwater microbial communities from a municipal landfill in Southern Ontario, Canada - Pumphouse #1 | ecosystem: Environmental > Aquatic > Deep subsurface > Groundwater | place: Canada...
GTGGCCAGACCCGGAGCTGATCATAACGACCTATACGATTTCCCCGAAACTCTCCAGGCCATAATTAAGGCTTTAAAATAGAAATTTTGCACCTTTACTTTTCGCTTTATTTTGGTATCATTAAGCCATGACTATTTCCAAGCATTTTACACGAATTTCCTTTATCGCGCTTTTTGTCGTTTTTATCCTTCTTTCAAATGTTGTCGCTTTTGTCACTGATTGGTGGTGGTTTTCCGAAGTGGGCTATAATCAGATTTTTATAAAATCTCTGATTGCTAAAATAGCGTTGTTTTTGTCAGCCGGGATTTTTGCCGCCATTTTTTTGCTTACCAACTTTTCGGTGGCGCTCCGCTCAAAAATTTCTTGGCTGGCAACTTTGCCCCGCCACGGCGGGGTGAATTTGGATAACCGCCTGGTTAAAAAATTAGCCGTTGTCGCCAGCCTGGTAATCGCGTTTTTTTTCGGACTAGTAGCGGCGGCTAACTGGCAGGAGGTATTAAAATTTATTTCGGGCGCGGCTTTTGGCGCGGCTGATCCTATTTTTGGCAAGGACATAGGATTTTATGTCTTCTCACTTCCATTTTTGCAGATGATCCTTGGCCTCACGAAGACACTCATCGTGCTCACAATGATCGGCTGCGGGTTTATGTATTTTTTACAGGGCAGTCTGAATTTCGGAGGTCTGCCCGAGCAGACAGAAGGCGCGGCTCCCCCCGTTAGAAGTCCGATGCGCTTACGCATCGTTACTTCTAACGGGGCCAGAATCCACCTTGGCATCTTGCTCGCCATTTTTCTCTCAACCATTGCTGTCGGGGTCTACCTCTCTCGCTTTACGTTGCTGACGAGCCAGAGCGGTTTAGTATTTGGCGCGACTTACACCGACACCATCGTGAGAATACCCATGCTGTGGGTGTCAATGATGGCCGCTGTGCTGGCGGCGGTGGCGGCCGCCTGGTGGGCATGGCAGGGAAAGCTCGCGCCGCTCATCGGGGCAGTCTCTCTTTATGTTGTCGTCGGACTCGCGGGAGCGGTGATCCCGTCTCTTGTCCAAAAACTGGTGGTCGCGCCCAACGAGCTGGTGAAGGAAACGCCGTTCATTAAGCGCAATATCGCCGCTACCCGTCAGGCGTTCGCGCTTGATAAAATTGAGGAGCGGGAAATCTCCGGAGATAAGCCGATCACTGCGTCTGATATCGCAAACAATAATCTCACTGTTAAAAATGTGCGGCTTTGGGATAGAAAACCCCTTTTGTCAACTTTTTCCCAGATACAAGAAATCAGAACCTATTACGAGTTTGCCGAAGTTGATAATGATCGCTATATCATAGATGGAGAGATTCGCCAGATCATGCTCTCTCCGCGGGAGTTGGCATCGGAGAGCCTCCCGAATAAAAACTGGATTAATGAACGGCTGACATTTACGCATGGATACGGTGTGGCAGCCGGACCGGTGAATCAAGTTACTCCCGAAGGCTTACCGGTTTTGTTCGTTAAGGATTTGCCGCCAAAGGCAGAAGTGCCAGAGCTTGAAATTTCGCGCCCGGAAATCTATTTCGGCGAACTGGCAAACGACTATGTCATCGTCAAAACAAAATCCCGCGAGTTTGATTATCCCAAGGGCGAAGAAAATGTCTACGCAACATATGAAGGTAAGGGCGGGGTGGAGATAAACTCGTTTTTAAGGCGCATCTTTTACGCGTTAAAATTTAAATCGCTCAAACTGCTTTTGTCCAACGACATCACCAGCGCCAGCCGTATTTTGTATTACCGCACCATTGCCGAGAGAGTCGCCAAAGTCGCCCCGTTTTTAACATTTGATAAAGACCCCTATATTGTCATTGCCGATGGCAAGGTGTATTGGATTGCCGACGCCTACACCACCAGCGATCGTTATCCTTATTCGGAGTCTATGCGGTTGAATAACAAGAACGTAAATTATGTGAGAAATTCGGTAAAAGTGGTGGTTGACGCGTACAGCGGCAGTGTCGTTTTTTATCAGGCGGATACCGAGGATCCAATTATAAAAACATATGCCAATATTTTCCCGAGCGTCTTCCGGCCGCTGTCAGAGATTCCAAAGAGTCTGGTTCCGCATCTGCGCTATCCCGAAGATATCTTTACCCTGCAAACTGCCGTGTATTCAGTTTATCATATGGATGATCCGCAGATTTTTTACAACAAAGAAGATCAGTGGGAGATTCCGGTCATTGCGTCAGAGGGAGAAGGGGCGCTGGCAGGCCCGTCTGCCGGACGGGCAGGCAAGATTCCGCCGATGCAACCGCGGCACATTATTATGAAACTGCCGGGAGAGAAACAAGAGGAATATATTTTGATGCTGCCTTTTACCCCGCGAGCCAAAGATAATTTATCCGCCTGGATGGTCGCCCGCAACGATGGGGAAAATTACGGCAAGCTGTCGGTCTATCGTTTTCCCAAAGACAAGCTGGTGTTTGGACCAAAGCAGATTATCGGCCGCATCAATCAGGATCCGGTGATTAGCCAGCAGATTTCGCTGTGGAGCCAGGGCGGATCGCAGGTAATTCAAGGTCCGCTGTTAGTTATTCCGATTGAGGAATCGCTGTTGTATGTGCGTCCGCTCTACCTCAAGGCTGAAGCCGGCAAAATTCCCGAACTAAAACGGGTCATTGTGGCGTATGAAAATAAAATTGCCATGGAGGAAACGCTGGAGGAGGGGTTATCAAAAATTTTTGGCATAGGAGCGGCCGGAAAACCGCAAGGGAGCGCGGTAGTAAGACCGCAAGTGGCGCCTTCTCAAGACATTCAGGAACGCATACGAAGGGCGGCGGCCGTGTATGAGGAGGCGCTCCGAGCGCAGCGAGATGGCGATTGGGCGCGCTACGGCGAGGCCATAAGGCGTCTGGGAGAAATTCTTAACCCCCGTTAGAAATCTCCATAACAGGATTGTTATTATTTATATAATGAGATGGTTTCAAAACCCTTTTCGTGGCGTCCGTAAGGTGGATTGAACGAGACAAGGAAGATGAGCAAAATACCCGGAAACGTAGCAGTAGCTACGATGAGGACATTTTGGGAAATCTGACGCAGTCGCAGTCAAAAAACAGAGATTGCAGCAGAAATAGGGTTTTGAAACCATCTCAATCAGACCTTTTTGTGATATACATAATATTATTGAGATTTAAAACCTTAATTTCTAACGGGACTATTTCTAACGGGGTAAACAATAATGAAATATTATCTCAAACTCCTTACCTTGCCCATTTTATTTTTCGCACTTTTCGCGTCTCTTTTTGTCGTTTGGAAAATAGCTAACTTACCACCGCCTGAGGAGTTGGCTAGAATTGTGAAGACTTGGTTTGATACATACGGCCTGCCGGTGGTTTTTTTGAGCTCAATCGTGGAGGGGGTGCTTCTTGTTGGCGGCTATTTTCCAGGTGTTTTTGTCATCTTCCTCGGCGTGATCTTAGCAGATTCAATATTGCAGGCCGCAATGGTTGTTGCCGTGGTAACCGCGGGTCTTTTTATTGCACACTCATTTAACTATGCTTTAGGAAGGTACGGATGGTATAGACTCTTAGTGCGGTTTGGTTTAAAAGATGCTGTTGAGATGGCACAGGCGCGCCTGATGAAGAAAGGCCCCATCGCCATTCTCTTAAGCTATTGGCTACCCAGTGTCGGCGCGCTCACCGACACGGCCGCAGGGATTATTCATATGCCGTTTAAGAAATTCCTTCTTTACTCGCTCATATCGGTAACTTTGTGGGATACTGGCGCTGGTATTCTGGTCTATTCATTTAAGGATGTCGCGCTCTCCATTTCATCTCCCGGTTCATCGGGGAGAGCAGTTATCTTTGCCATTATAGCTGTCTGGGCTACCGTTATACTCGTCAAGGATTTTATCGAGAGAAAAAAACGGCTGTTTCCTCCCAGCACTGGTCCAGACCGAGACGCACCGGTTTGATACAATAAAACTCGCCTTTTTATAGGAAGACCAAGTCACGAAAAAGAAAAATTTGATGTCGAGAAAGGCCCAATGGCGAATCTTTAGTGATAGAACAGCAGTAAGACCGCAGGGGACCGCGACGGCAAAACCACCAATAGTGCCTTCTCAAGATATTCAAGAGCGTATACAAAGAGCGGCAACCGTGTATGAAGAGGCACTCCGCGCGCAACGAGATGGCGATTGGTCAGCCTACGGCGAGGCCATCAGGCGTTTGGGAGAAATTCTGAAACCCCGTTAGAAATCTCCATAACAGGATTGTTATTATTGGATTGTTATATATAATCAGACCTTTTTGTGATATACATAATATTATTGAGATTTAAAACCTTAATTTCTAATGGGACGCGATTTCTAACGGGGTGAACCGTAACCAAAAATTTGCCTTGTTGCTTTGTCAAACGTAATGAACCGAGTGGATGAGCTTGCAAATCGTCTTTTTGACAAAATCCCCGGAGTAGATTATAGTTCCTTTAGAGGCACAGTATATAAAAAAGATAAAAAGGTCGAATAAATTAACAAAATAACAGGTTAAACTCAAAATTCATATGAAAAAACTCATTTTTGGTGCGATGATTTTTGGCATCGTTTCGAGCTTTACGCTGTTCGCGCTTCAGCCCTTATCGGTGGAGGCCAAAGATGGCGGACGCAAAATTGTTGTTTTCTCCGCGGCCTTGAACGAGGCGGCTAAAGACAAGTTGATTAGTCATGTTGGCGGAGTGAAATTGAAAAACCTCGATTTAATCGGCGCAAAAGCAGTATGGGTGCCGGACAGCACTGCGGCAGCGAAGTTGGCGGATCATCCAGACGTAGTGCGAGTGGATGATGATGTGGTGGTGGAAGCGCTTCTCAAAGAGGGGCATGTAAAGGTACAAAAAGGAGCGCTTCAACCGGTTGAATCGCTTCCCTGGGGAATTGATAGAGTTGATGCAGAACTTGTCTGGCCGACTGGCAATACCGCCGACCTGATTAAAGTCGGCATTATTGACACGGGGATTTCCAGCAAGCACCCCGATCTTCTTGCCAACGTGAAGGGCGGTGTTAACACTATAAATCCTCTCAAAAGCTGGAATGATGATAATGGACACGGCTCGCATGTTGCCGGTATTGTTGCGGCGCTTGATAACGATATCGGTGTGATTGGTGTTGGGCCGGCGGTTGATCTTTATGCCATTAAGGTGTTGAACGCGAGTGGTTCTGGGTATCTTTCGGATGTGATTGAAGGAATTCAATGGGCAATTACCAATGGTATACGGGTGGTCAATATGAGTTTGGGCACGGGCTCTAATGTGCAGTCGCTGCACGATGCCGTGATTGCCGCGAAAAAAGCCGGAGTGGTGGTGATAGCAGCTGCAGGCAATAGCGGCGGTTCGGTTATCTACCCGGCTGCCTATCCTGAAGTGATTGCGGTTTCGGCCACTGATCAGAACAATGTCATTGCTTCTTGGTCCAGTCGCGGTCCGGAAGTTGATCTTGCTGCGCCCGGTGTCTCGATTTATTCAACATACAAAGGTACTGGCTACGCAACGCTCTCCGGAACCTCAATGGCCGCTCCGCATGTTGCCGGTTCAGCCGCATTGGTGCTCAACACTCCAGTTGGTGCGAATGATGTGAATGCAAACGGCAAGTGGGATCCGGACGAAGTGCAGGTGAAATTGCAGGCGAGTGCAACGAATCTCGGTGATGCTGGCTTTGACAACCTTTACGGTTGGGGGTTGGTGAATGCATGGAACGCGGTTCAATAAGCCGATAATCGGCAACTGGTTCAGAAAATCTGAAATTCCAAAAGTCGCGCTCTCGCGCGACTTTTGGTTTTTTGCTAAATTTTGATAATTGTGCAGTTCCATAAGATTATTAACATTTTAATTTGAGGAAAAATTTGCTATAATCAAGTTGATATTATGATGAGCAGATTTAAAACGACTTTGCTTTTAGGAGGATTAACTGCCTTCGTACTGGCGGTTGGTTATTATTTCGGAGGGCAAAACGGCGCGCTACGGCGAGGCCATCAGGCGTTTGGGAGAAATTCTTAAACCCCGTTAGAAATAGTTCCGTTAGAAATCTCCATAACAGGATTGTTATTATTTATATAATCAGACCTTTTTGTGATATACATAATATTATTGAGATTTAAAACCTTAATTTCTAACGGGGTAAACAATCATATTCTTAAAAATAAGACGATTTTATGAACCCCGTTAGAAATCGCGGACGCATATAAATACATGTTTTCAAACAAAAAGTCAAAATTTATTAGTAATAGCCATGTAGGATATGGGCGTATTTTGCGTTTGCGTCCTATTTCTAACGGGGTGAAAAAAAGAAAAACCAGGGATATTGAAAAAGCGTACTCAAAAGCGGAGTTTATTAAAAAACTTCGCCGTTTGGTTGATGCACTGGAAACCGGAAAGAAATTTTCCATTCAAATTGCGGGCGAAAAAATATCTGTTCCCCAAGACGCGGTTATAAATATTGAGCACGAAAGAGCAAGTGGGGTAGAAGAAATTGAGTTCCAGATAAAGTGGGGAATATGAACCCCGTTAGAAATTTGTTCCTAATAAGGACTATCTACGGGGTTTGGGGAGAAGTGGACTTATGAAAAATAAAAACCCCTTTGATTTCTAACGGGGTGAACCGACTCAAAACAACTATTCTTTTGGCTGGATTTGCCGGTTTGGTTGTCGCTGTCGGGTATTATTTTGGCAGGTAGCCCCGCTGTCGTTTCCGCCCATATCATAGGTCATCCCTACGAGAGATGTCCCGTAGGGACAATAGATGAGCCTGCCCGCCATATGCCTTACTTAATCAACTGTTTATTGTTTAATTTTATATTTTCTTATTTATTAACATTGCTTGCCTCGAGACAGGCTTAGGCAGGCGGGCCTCTGGCTCAAAAGGCGGTCTGGTGTCGGCAGGCGCGGCGCCTTCGGCGGACAACATTTGTTGCATTTGTTGCAGAACAACGGTTAATCTATTATCATTAGGACTTACGCGTTTGAGCCAAGTTCGAGGCAAAACCGAGCATTTGAGCAAGCCGTAGTAAAACTACGGTGAGCGAAAAGCCGAGGTTTTAACGAAGAAATTGGCCAAAGCCGCTTGAGGGGTCGGGCTGCGCCCGCCTCTAAAACGGCAAGCGCGTAAGTCCTAATCATATTAATATGGAACAATCAGAATCACGGCCCGATAGGCCACAAGATTACTTTACCCTGGAGGAGCGTATCCAGGATCTTCGTGCGGCTCTGGCGCAAACTAAAGAGACGCGGCAGAACATTTTAAGGGAGCTTGCCGAAGTTCAGGAAATGTTTGTAGTTATTGATGAAAAGGTGAAGCAACGGACGGCCGCGGGGACGCTCACCAAATCTCTCCTTCAACTGCTTGAACTCGCCGGGAAAACTGTTAATGATTTAGCAAGAATGGTTTTGCAAGCGAATGAGTTTGAGGAAAAGATAAAACAGACGTCGGAAACGCTTTCTGCTCGGGCCGAGCAGGCCAAGACACAGCTTTTGAATATTAAACCAGAGCAGTTGAATTAGAAAGGCGAAGCTTTATCACCCTCCGCCCCCAATACCCTAGGGTCTTTTGCCACAAGGAGGATTCATTATCTACGCCGCATTAATTTTTGGTGATTACACCAGCGTTTTAAGATAGCAGTCCTTGATAAGCTAGCTAAAACTGCAAACTAATTTTACCGGGATAAAAATAATAAAAGGCGATGTCGGGCATCGCCTTTTTGGGATAATAAACTTTAACCAGCGCCGTTGTTTGTTTTCAGCGTAGCCACAATTAAACGCCGGTTAATAAAAAAGGGATAGTTATTATTTTTTAGCGCCGTAACAAATTCTTTCAACTTATAATTTTTGAAATTAGAAACAGCCAGGATTGTTAGCGGTTTATAATGTTTTTTCAGCGCCTCAAGCAATAGCTGTATTAATCTGACCCCTTTTTTATCTAAAATAAAAAGACGGGCAAGTTTTGCCCGTCCTGGCAACGAATTTTAAAATTCCATTCTTTTGTCTTTAAGTTTTTTTATCAAGTTTGAACATGATTAAATTAGGGTTAATTTTGACAAAAGGCTGGTACTTGTTTTGTATGATTTCAATGAAATCATGTTGTTTTTTTCTTTTTGAGAATTTTAAGCTGGCATAAGCTACAATAGGTTTGTAGCAATTTTGTAAGTATGCCCCCAAAAGGTCAAGAACGTTAAAGTCGTCTTGTACTGTATTTTCACTTACGCGGTTAAGCATCACCAAGTCGGGTATTTGTATATGGTATTTGTTAATTAGTTCAGCCGTTAGGCCTGTTTTTACATAGCTTCTAATATGGGCCTGGTGGCAAATTTTTTGTAGGGGGTCTTTTTGGATTTCATTTTGGACGCAAAAGTAGTAGTGTGCGAGCGGCGCGTAGCGCGCGACCGTCAGGCTTATTAATCCGGCAGTATGCGGCCTAACCTCAAGCATAGTATGGAGCGGGTGATTTACCACCGATGCAATCAAACTGAATTTTAGTCTATCGGGCAAAATAAATTTGGCGTTTTTGCCCAGGGTTTTATTAAGCTCTGACAACACTTCTTGCAGTTTTGTCAGTATTTTTTGCCGATCGTTCATAATTTTCAACTCCTCGTTTGTTAAGGTTTGTTATTAGTTTTTAGGTTTATCCGCCTTCGTCCCACTAAGTGGGACGGCGCCAGAATATCCCACAGCTTCCGGCCTCCCTCCCGCTGTACATCGGGAGGGAGTTTCATTTGGTAAGACTTTAACAAAAGGTTTGATTTTTGTCTAGTCGGTCGTTCTTATGTGTTCTAACGTTCACCTTTTTGAGGACGGTGGCGAAATAGCATCGGAGATGTACAGCGGGAGGGAGTTTCATATGGATTTTGTTTCCGCCTTGGCTTAAGATATACTTTAAGAAGTCATATGGATATAATTTCAGCCATTATTTTAGGCATAGTGGAGGGTGTTACTGAATTTTTTACCCGTCCGAGCATACAGTTTTTGCGCCCATCAGGGCGCAGGGCCTAGTTCAAAAATGGTTCAAGCAAGGTTCAGGATTTGTGATCAATAGTAAGAGCACTGGCCTTAATGGTCAGTTTTTGTTTTTTTAAACGTATTATGCTATAATAAAATTATAGTAGTGAATAATAATTAATTTAAAGATTATGGGACAAGAATTTTTATCTCAACAGGAGATTGAAAAGAATCTCATCAAAAGTGAGTTTGAATCATTTTATAAAAATAACCCAGGCCATCGTTTTGACTCAACTGATAAATATATAGAGAAGTTTCTTGATTCTGATCCGGCATTCTTGCAATCAATTTTATCTTCCACTGAAGGTTTACGTACTGTGGCGGAAAAACTGTATGAAAGATCACAAAAAAGATTGGAAGATAATGATATTGAAATTGTTCAATCTCCTAATTATCCATTTCAATTTTCAACCAAAGAAGGTCTTAAACGAGGGAAATTAGATGCGCCGGACGTTTTTACTGACCCCACCGGTTATGAGGAGTTTATGAAAGAGCAATATGAAAAAACTTCTTATTCTGGACTAGATGAAGAAAAATCAGAAAAAATGTTAAAAAGTATTTTAGAGATGTATGAAGCAAAAACATATGAAAATGAAGCTGGTAGTGCGATGTTTACTATGATTTTGGATAAAGGTATGTATGAAGAAAATAAAAAAGATGGAAGGTCTGGTGTTTTGGGGGAGTTTGTAAATATTTCCATTCCTTTGAAAATGCTGCGTACAAAAATTGATGGAGAGATTGCTTTTGTCCGTAATTTGCCGGGATTTACGGTAGACAAAATAAAAGAACTTACTTCAAAAATATTAGAAACTCTCAAGTCAGAAGAGAAATAATAAAAACCCAAATAAAATAGTACCTTTTGGTAGAAAAATGAAAAAGTGTTATTTTATTTGTTTTGATTTAGTAAACTGATATACTTAATACACTTATGTCTTGGTTGCAAGCTGTTATTCTGGGTTTAGTGGAGGGTGTTACTGAATTTTTGCCGATTTCGTCAACCGGGCATTTAATTTTGGTCAGCCAATTGTTGCCTATCGCTGAAACCGACTTTGTTAAAACTTTCACGATTTTTATTCAGTTGGGAGC
>Ga0265296_1005682_pt1 | contig 10088 bp, 11 predicted proteins | sample MunlanPumphouse1_FD_189073 | JGI IMG/M metagenome (GOLD analysis project Ga0265296, IMG submission 189073) | Groundwater microbial communities from a municipal landfill in Southern Ontario, Canada - Pumphouse #1 | ecosystem: Environmental > Aquatic > Deep subsurface > Groundwater | place...
CGACACCACGTCCCAAGCGTCCGGCCTGTCCGGCAACGTCCTCTTCTACACCCAGCCGGAGCCGATCTCGATCGAGGCCCACGGCAAGCTGGGCGTGACGCCGGCCGACAAGCCTTACGCCTTCGTCGCCCAGACGAACATCGTGCCGCTGACCGTGACCGAGTTCGCGCCGGCCGCCCTGTCCTATCCGATCGTCTTCATCGGCGACCTGAAGCAGCCGGTCGTGGCCATGGGCCTGCGCCAGAACGACAACCTGTTCATCGACAACGGCGACTTCCGTCCCGAAGCCTACATCCCGGCCTATATCCGCCGCTATCCCTTCGTCTTCGCCAATGACGACACGCAGAACCGCATGATCCTGTGCATCGACCGCGCCGCCGGCTTCGTCAGCGAAGCGGGCGAGATTCCGCTGTTCGAGAACGGTCAGCCCAGCGAGTACGTCAACAATGCGATGGAGTTCTGCAACAACTTCGAGCAGGAGCGCCTGCGCACGGAATCCTTCGTCAAACTGCTGATCGACCTGGACCTGTTCGAAACGCGCGAGGCCTCCTTCACCCCGCGCAACCCGGACGGCACCCCCGGCCAGGTGCAGAAGCTGGCGGAATACTTCGCCGTCTCGGAAGACAAGCTGAAGGCCCTGCCGGCCGACAAGCTGGTCGAGCTGCGCGACAACGGCGCCCTGGGCCAGATCTACGCCCACCTGGTGTCGCTGCTGGGCTGGGATCGCCTGATCGCCATGGCCTTCGCCCGCGCCGCCGCCGCTGAAACGCCGGTCGCCGCCAACGCCTGATTTTTTAGGGGCCTATCGCGCTTGCGCGCGACTTGAGGCCGCTAGAAGATTGAAAATGAAACGCCCCGTCAGGAAACTGGCGGGGCGTTTTCCGTTCTGCCCTTCTCCCCTTCCGGGAGAAGGTGGACGGCGAAGCCGGACGGATGAGGGGTCGCGGGACGTTCAAACTCGTCGCCCTTCATCCAGCGTGGCGAGACCCCTCATCCGGCCCTGACGGGCCACCTTCTCCCGCAACGGGAGAAGGGTCGTGTTTTACCGCCGCGCCACCAGGGCGCGGGTCAGGCAGGAGAAGACCAGCCGCCCAGCCTCGTCCAGCAGGTCCTGCTGGGCGATGACGATGCCCTTCTCGTCGCCCACCGGATCCTTGCCCATAATCGTCATCCGACCGCGTAGAAGCTCGCCCGGCGGGGGATTGCGCAGAAAACGCAAGCCATCGACCGCCAGGGTCTTGGTCCCGGCCCAATGCCCCGCCTTCTCGGCCGACAGCCGGCTCCACAGGGCATAGACCAGGGCGTCGGGCGCGCCATAGGCGACGTCCCAACCCGGCGCGAAGCGTTCGACGAAGACGTCCATCGCCTCCTCGTCCACCGCGCAGGCGCCCAGGGGGATGACCTGGCCGATCTCGATGTCCTCGAAATGGACGTGCAGCGGTTCGGTCATCCCGTCAGGTCTCCTCAGGCGGCGGGTTCTTCCGACACCCTGACCAGCAGCTTGCCGTCATGATCGCCGGTGAACAAGCGGTTCAGCGACGTCACTGCCCCTTCGAGTCCGTCATCGACATGGACCTTCCACTTGACCCGACCGTCGGCCAGCCACGGCCCCATCTCCTCGACCATCTCTCGCGCACGTGGCGCATAGTCCAGCACCAGGAAGCCCTGGACGTTCAGACGATGGGTGATGATCCGGCTGAAGTTCGGCGACGGCGGCATCCGCGTGGCGTTGTAGGACGAGATCAGGCCGCAGACCGCCATGCGGGCGTGGACGTTCAGACGGTTCCAGACCGCGATCATGATGTCGCCGCCGACGTTTTCGAAATTCAGGTCGATGCCGTCCGGGGCCAGCCGGTCCAGGGCGTCGCCGACATCCTCGTTCTTGTAGTCGACGGCCGCGTCGAAGCCGAGCTCCTCGGTCAGCCAGCGGCATTTCTCGGCCCCGCCGGCGATGCCGATGACGCGGGCGCCGCGCTGCTTGGCCACCTGGCCGGCGATGGAGCCGACGGCCCCCGCCGCCGCCGAGATCACCAGGGTCTCGCCCGCCTTGGCCTTCAGCACGTCGGTGATGCCGAAATAGGCGGTCAGGCCGGTCATCCCCAGCACCGACAGATTGGCGGTCAGCGGCATGCCGGGCGCACGGTGGACCGGGCGCAGGCCCTGCTCATGCACCACGGCGTAGTCGGCCCATCCGCCGGAAAGGGGCGTGACGATGTCGCCTGGCTTGAACCGCTCCGACTTCGACTGCTCGACCACGCCCAGGGTGAGGCCGCGCATGACCTCGCCCAGACCGACCGGCGGCAGATAGCCCTGACTGTCGTTCATCCAGGTGCGATTGGTGGGGTCCAGCGACAGGTAGATGGTGCGGACCAGGACCTCGGCGTCCTTCAGGTCCGGCACCGGCGTCTCGATCAGTTCCAGATCGCCGTCCTGAATCAGGCCCTGAGGCCTTTGACGAAGAACCCACTGACGATTGCGAAGGCTCATGGCGCGTCTCCAATGCGTTTTCTTTGAGAACCCATAGTGGCGGATGCTCGTCCTCTGTCGAGGGGCTTTCAAAGAAAAAGCGGACCGTTTCGGGTCCGCTAAGGTGGCATCATCGAGAATGAGGAGCGGGGGCGACGGACCGGCGGACCGGTCAAGTCGGGGGGGCTTTGTCGCCTCCGCACTCCGATAACGGCGGCGCCCGAAACCGGTTCCCTGTCGCCGCGAAATAGTCCTGCGGCGGCCCGCCGCGCGCTCTGTTCGGAACGGCCACCCGCCCCCTCGCGTTACTAGACAGTAATCAGGGGCCAGATCAGAGGCCCGAAACGGAGAGCGCGATGACCCATCAGGATCCCCACTCCCATTCGGCCGACGCCGTCGAGCACCACGCACCGATCGAAGCCCAGTATGTAAGACAGGGCCGGGGCGGCAAGCGCATCCTTTGGCTGCTGATTGTGTCGGGCGGGGCTGCGGCCGTCCTGCTGCTGGGGATGTGGCTGGTCAGCAACGGCGGCTTCCAGACGGTCAATCCCGACGCCGGCGGTACGCGAGAGGATGTCGCACCCTTTGATTCCCCCGCTCAGACGCCCGCGCCCGCTTCAAGCGCGCCTGCGACCTGAGCCCGAAATTAAATCGGCCCCGACAGCGAACCGTCGGGGCCGATCAGTCGCCTGACCTCAGGAAATCAGGCTGCCTGTTTCTGTCGCGACGGATGGAAGAACAGGGCCTGGCTGATCGCCGCCTTCACCGTTTCCGGCTGGAAGGGCTTGGTGATCAGGAAGGTGGGCTCCGGCCGCTCGCCGGTCAGCAGGCGCTCGGGGAAGGCGGTGATGAAGATGACCGGCACGTCGAAGCGCTTCAGGATGTCCTTGACCGCGTCGATGCCCGACGAGCCGTCAGCCAGCTGGATGTCGGCCAGCACCAGACCCGGGCGATGACGCGTCACGGCGTCGACGGCTTCGTCATGGGTCGTGGCGGTGCCGGTGACGCGGTGGCCCAGCTCCTTGACCAGGCTTTCGATGTCGGCCGAGATAATGGCCTCGTCCTCGATAATCAGGACGTCGGTGGCCAGTTCGGCGTCGATGTCGGTCTGGGCCTCGGCGATCAGACGTTCGACCGTGCGCGGATCAACGGCCAGGATCTGCGCCGCTTCGGACGGCGTAAAGCCTTCCAGCGCGGTCAGCAGGAAGGCCTGGCGCGAGCGCGGCGAAATCCGCATCAACCGGCGCGAGGCGTCGTCGCCGCTTTCCATGCCGCTGTGGTCCTCGAGCTGAGCGCCCGTGGATGACCAGATGGCGTGGAAGACGTGATAAAGCGCCACGCGCGGCGTCATTTCCGTCGGCAGCTGCCGTTCGCCTGCGGCCAGAGCCTCAAGCGCGACACGCACATAGTTGTCGCCCGTGAGCTGATCGCCGGTCAAAGCCCGCGCATAGCGACGGACATAGGGCAGATGCGGCGCAAGCCTGGCCAATAGACTCATACAAGTTCCCCGACATTCTGCGCCCCCAACGTGGAGGCGCGCTAACTTGCCAGAACGTGTCTGACGCGCAACGGTTCCACGCTCGGATCAGAAGCTTCAGCATAAAATCGCATCACCGCAGGAACCCTTGGGATGAAGCGGCGTTTCCGGCTTCAGTGAACTAGACCTCTAGGCTTGGGTGGCGGCCGCAATTCCATGATCAATTCCAAGGAAACCACCCCGCGTCCTGACGCGCCAGCGTCCGGGGACAACGGGTTGGAAGAAGTGCGCCTGCGTCAGCAGGCCATCGGCGTAAAGCTGCGCCATATGTTCGACCAGGTGGTCAACGAGCCGGTCCCTGACGAGTTTCTGGACATCCTGCGACGCGCGGACGAGCAGTCGGCGACCAAGGAGGGCCAGTGAGTATTTCCAGCGCACCGCCCAAGCCGCCCTCAGCCGACGACGCCGGCTTCAAGACGGAACTGGTGGCGCTGATCCCGCACCTGCGGGCCTTCGCCAGAACGCTGACCGGCGACCCGACGGCCGCTGACGACCTGGCTCAGGAAGCCATGATGAAGGCCTGGGACGCCCGGGCCAGTTATCAGATGGGCACCAATATGAAGGCCTGGACCTTCATGATCCTGCGCAACCAGTTCTATTCGGAGAAGCGCCGGTCCTGGCGCCAGACCCAGTTGGACCAGGAAGCCGCAGAGCGGACCCTGGTGGCCGTCGACGACCCCGAGGCGCCGGTGGCCCTGGACGAGTTGCGCCAAGCGTTGAAGACCCTGCCCGAGGAACAGCGCGAGGCCCTGATCCTCGTCGGCGCCGGCGGCTTCGCCTACGAGGAAGCGGCTGAAATCTGCCAATGCGCCGTCGGCACGGTCAAAAGCCGCGTCTCGCGGGCCCGCAAGGCCCTGGCGGCGACACTGGAGCGCGGCGGCTATGGCCGCGACGGCAAGGCGGCCGGCGACGCCATGCGCTCGATCCTGGCCGACGCCGACAGGTTGAGCGGCGCCAGGCAGGGCTGACGCATGTGGCGACTAGGCCGTGCGTGGGGGCTCAAATTGGGCCGGCCGAGAGTCCATGGGATCCGCTTCCGCATGGGCCTGGCCATGGCCGTGGCCCTGCTGCCCATCCTCTTGCTTAGCGCGGCCCAGACCCAGTCTGATTTCCGGCGTCAGGCCGACGACCGTCGCATCGACCTGCAACTGGCCGCAGAACGCAGCGCCGCCGACGCCAAGGCCCGGATCGACAGCACGGTCGTGCTGTTGCAGGCCCTGGCCCCGGAAGGCGCCGGCTTCTATTGCGAACCTCGCCTGACGGCCCTCGTCTCGCGGCTCGACGCCCTGTCGGCCTTGCAACGCTACAGCGCGACCGGAGAGCCCGTCTGCGCCTCGCGGGACAACGCCGTCGATTCAGCCGCGACCGCCGCCCCTGAAAATGTTCGCGGTCAGAACTGGTATCAACGTCTCCGGCAGGGCGAGGACGTGGTCATGGCCCGCGCGCCCGGCGCCCCTGGCTCGCTGATCGTCGCCGTCCGATCCGAACGCCCCATGGGCTCCTTTCAGGGGGTGATGGCGGCGGTGATTCCGCTGACGGCGCTGCAGCCCGACATCCTGGACCCGGCCCTGCCGCCCGGCGCCCAATCGGCCCTGACCGACGCCGAGGGCCGCATTCTGGTCTCTACGGACCCTTCCGCCTTCGCCGTCGACGAGGGCGCGATCACGGCCTGGGTCAAGGACGCGCAGCAGGGCCAGTCCGCTCTGTTCGAGGGCCGGGACGCGCGCGGGCGCAGACACGTCTATGCGGGCACCGCCCTGGCCGGCCGCGACCTGTTCGTCCTGCTGTCAGCGCCGACGTCGGGCCTGCTGTCCTGGGCGCGACTGAATCCCATCGGCTCCTTCCTGCTGCCGCTGGCCGCCTGGCTGGTCGCCTTCCTGGCCGTCATGCTGCTGTCGGAGCGGATCGTCATTCGCTGGCTGGTCTATCTGGAGCGTGTCGCCGCCATCTATGCGCGGGGCCGCTTCTCGGTGCGGCCCGTCCAGGCCGAGCACGCCCCGGCCGAAATTCGCAGCCTGGCCCGCACTCTCGGCGCCCTGGGCGACACCATCACGACCCGGGATCAGGCCCTGCTCGATTCCCTCGACGAGAAGGACGCGCTGATGCGCGAGATCCATCACCGGGTGAAGAACAATCTGCAGATCATCTCGTCCCTGCTGTCGATGCAGCAGCGGGCCGTGACCGACCCTGCGGCTCGCTCGGCTCTGGGCGACACCCGTCAACGGATCACGGCGCTCGCCCTGATCTACCGCACCCTCTATCAGAGCGAGGACATCCGCGAGGCGGACTCGCGCACCTTCCTGACCGAACTGGTCGGACAGTTGATCGCGGGTGAGGCCATGCGCGGCCCCCTGGTGACCAGTTCGGTCGATGCCGACGCCATCATTATCGACCCGGACCGGCTGGCCCCGGTGGCCCTATGGCTGGTCGAAGCCGTTTCCAACGCTCAGAAGCACGCCTTCGCCGGGCGCGGCGGCGATCTCAAGGTCCGTTTCCGCGTCCTGGGCGACACCAGCGTGCTGGAGGTTCAGGACGACGGGCCTGGCGTGGCGGACATCGACACCACGGGCGTGGGCCGCACCCTGATGACCGCCTTCGCCAAGCAGCTGCGCGGCCAGGCCGAGATGATCGAGGCGCCCGGCGGCGGCTCCATCGCCCGCCTGACCTTCGCCACCCCCGAAGCGCCCAAAACCGCTCACTCTTTGTCAGCTTGACAGGAACCTTGGCCACGCCGTCGCGTTTGTCATGCGAGGGGCGTCTCCCGACACCCCGCCCTCTTCACTGGAGCCGACCCATGCGCAAACTGTTCGTACTCGCCGCCGCCGCCGCCCTGCTGACCACCGCTGCCTGCAACACCGTGGCCGGCGTCGGCCGTGACACACAGGCCGCCGGCTCCGCCGTCGAAGGCGCCGCACGCGACGCCAAGAACTAAGACTTCGACGACCGATCAGTCCCCGTCGCCCTCACAGGCGGCGGGGATTTTTCATGCCTGTCGCCGGCCGTCTCAGGCGAACGCCCAGTCAGGCGCACCCTCCGAATCGTCGTCGCCAGAAGCGGGACGCGCCGGACGCCGAGCCGGGCCCGGCGTTCGAGCGACAGGCTGCCGCGGGATGACCGCCGCAACCCGGCGTCCCGCCCGTTCCAGACGCGCCTTCAGCAGAGGCCATCGCGCCCGGCCAGAAATCAGGCTGACCGCCGCGACCAGCTCGACATAGGCCAGGACGTCGCCGGCCATCAGCAGGGCAAGCTCCATCGGCAAAATCTGGATCATCAGAATCGCGCCGAAGACGATGATCAGAGATCTGCCCCTGCTACCACTGAACGCCTGGCCCATCTTTGCCGTCACGAACAGGCGACTGGGCGGGTGCGCCGCGCAGGCCAGCCCGACGACGGCGAGGAAGATCGGGATCAGGGGAAAGCCCCCGGCGAGAAGCCCCGGCGCAGCGACCAGTCCCGCCGCCAGCGCCCACCCGAACCACAGCATTCCCGCATGACCGTCCGACATGATCCCTCCTCAACCTTGGCTGTGGAGGTGGGCGCCGCCGCATCCGCGCACAAGTTCGAATTCCCACGTTACGGCCTAGCCGTTCCCCAAGGTCAGGTTTAGCCTTCGCCCAGGCCCCGCTCAGTGGGCGCGAACTCAGGGACGAAATCCATGCGCGTCGGCGTACCCCGCGAGATCAAGACCAACGAACACCGGGTCGGCCTGACCCCCACGGCAGTGCGCGAATACGTCGCCCACGGCCATGAGGTGCGGATCGAGACCGGCGCCGGCCTGGGCGCCGGCTTCACCGACGCCGAATACCAAAAGGCGGGCGCGACCCTCGTCGCCGACGCCGACACCGTCTTTTCCGACAGCGACATGATCGTGAAGGTCAAGGAGCCGCAGGCCGTGGAATGGGCGCGGCTGCGGCCCGACCACATCCTGTTCACCTATCTGCACCTGGCGCCCGATCCCGAGCAGACCAAGGGGCTGCTGGCCTCGAAATGCGCCGCCATCGCCTATGAGACGGTGACCGACAGGAACGGCGGCCTGCCGCTGCTGGCCCCCATGTCCGAGGTGGCCGGGCGCATCGCCGTCTTTTCCGCCGCCGAGACCCTGTTGAAGCATAACGGCGGCATGGGTCTGCTGTTTTGCGGCGTGCCGGGCGTGGCTCCTGCGCGGGTGCTGGTGCTGGGCGGCGGGGTCGTGGGGCTGAACGCGGCGCGTATGGCCATGGGCCTGGGCGCCGAGGTGGTGGTGCTGGAGCGGTCCATCCCACGGATGCGCGAGATCGACGAGCTGACCGGCGGCCGGGTCATCACCCGCTATTCCTCCATCGGCGCCATCGAGGAGGAACTGGTGAAGGCCGATGTGGTGATCGGGGCCGTTCTTGTCCCCGGCGCCGAGGCCCCTACCCTGGTCCGCCGCGACCAGCTGAAATCCATGAAGCCCGGCAGCGTCCTGATCGACGTGGCCATTGATCAGGGCGGCTGCTTCGAGACCTCCAAGCCTACGACCCACGAAGACCCGACCTATGTCGTCGACGGCGTGGTCCACTACTGCGTCGCCAACATGCCGGGCGCCGCGCCCCGCACCAGTTCCGAGGCCCTGAACAACGCTACCCTGCCCTTCGGCCTGGCCTTGGCCGACCAGGGTCTGGCGGCCCTGAAGAAGGACCCTCATCTGGCGCGCGGCCTGAACGTGCTGAACGGCGAGATCACCTATCCCGCCGTGGCCGAGGCCCTGGGCCTGCCTTGGAGCGATCCCTTCGGCGTCTGGGCGCGGGGCTAGAATCGCGCCTGGCATTTCACCGGCCTGTAAATCGCCGCTCTCTTCGGTCATAAGGCCGAAATGAAGTTCCTCGACCAGGCCAAGATCTACATTCGCTCGGGCGCCGGCGGCGCCGGCGCCGTCTCGTTCCGACGCGAGAAATTCATTCCCAACGGCGGGCCGGACGGCGGCGACGGCGGCAAGGGGGGCGACGTCTGGATCGAGGCGGCGGACGGGCTGAACACCCTGATCGACTTCCGCTACCAGCAGCATTTCAAGGCCCAGACCGGCCACCACGGCCAGGGTCGCCAGATGCACGGCGGCAAGGGCCAGGACGTGGTCCTGCGCGTCCCCGTCGGCACCCAGGTGCTGGACGAGGAAAAGGAAACCGTCCTGGTCGACATGGACAAGGCGGGCCAGCGGGTCAAACTGCTGTCCGGCGGCAACGGCGGCTGGGGCAACACCCGCTTCAAGGGCCCGACCAATCAGGCCCCCGACCACGCCAACCCGGGCCAGGAATTCCAGGAACGCTGGATCTGGCTGCGGCTGAAGCTGATCGCCGACATCGGTCTGGCCGGCCTGCCCAACGCCGGCAAGTCGACCTTCCTCGCGGCCGTCTCGGCGGCCAAGCCCAAGGTGGCGGACTATCCCTTCACCACCCTGACGCCCAACCTGGGCATGGTGGACCTGAGCCCGTCCGAGCGGTTCGTCATCGCCGACATCCCCGGCCTGATCGAAGGCGCCCATGAGGGGGCAGGTCTGGGCACCCGCTTCCTCGGCCACGTCGAGCGTTCGGCCAGCCTGATCCATCTGGTCGACGGCACCCAGGAAGACGTGACCGAGGCCTATCGCATCATTCGCGGCGAGCTGGACGCCTACGGCGAAGGTCTGGCCGACAAGGTCGAACTGCTGGCCCTGAACAAGATCGACGCCCTGTCGCCGGAAGAGCGCGACGCCAAGGTGGCCGAGCTGGAAGCCGCCTCGGGCAAGACCCCCTACCTCGTCTCCGGCGTGTCCGGCGAAGGCGTGACCGAACTGCTGCGCGCCGCCTGGACCGAGGTCCGCAAGACCCGCGGCGAGATCACCGTCGAGGGCGCCGACACCATCCCCGAGACCCCCGGCGGCTGGACGCCGTAGGCGTCTCTTCTTTCCTCCCCATTTCATGGGGAGGTGGCGCGAACGCAAAGCGTCCGTGACGGAGGGGGCGTCGCCGCCCTCGAACCGCCCTAGCGCCCGAACGCTCAACGTCGCGCCGCCCCCTCCACCGCTACGCGGTCCCCCTCCCCACACAGTGGGGAGGAAAGCGGAAGCACAGATGACGCCGCCGCGTCC
>Ga0265296_1005685_pt1 | contig 10087 bp, 5 predicted proteins | sample MunlanPumphouse1_FD_189073 | JGI IMG/M metagenome (GOLD analysis project Ga0265296, IMG submission 189073) | Groundwater microbial communities from a municipal landfill in Southern Ontario, Canada - Pumphouse #1 | ecosystem: Environmental > Aquatic > Deep subsurface > Groundwater | place: Canada...
AGAAGCCCCAAAGATTGCAGCAAATTGTACCATAAAAATAATTTACGTATGTCCGACATATATACTCTTTCCTTGTCATAATCAGGAAGTATTTCTTCAAAATATTTTTTCAGTTTTGCATCGTCTGATTTCGGGTCGATGCAATGACCGCCGGATTCTTTTTTAAAGATCAGGTCCATCACATCTTTCAGCGGGATATCCTTGTCTTTTGTAAAAATGCTGACGTCTTCCAGGGAGCTTACTTTATCTGAAGCATAAACGGGAAATCTTTTTTTATCAACTAATGATTCAACGATAAGCCCGTTTTTGGTCTGCGCAATAGACCTGAACAAACCGCCCTTTCCGGAAATTGACATGATGTCTTTTAAATCCATAAATCTCCATTTTTTTTACAAACTTACATGAATTTTTTGAATATATTTGCACTTGTGAAAAATTTGCGAAAAATAGCTCATTTTATCAGGCCATATAAGAAATATGCAGTTCTTAATGTGGTTTTTAACATCCTTTCAACCATATTTTCGCTTGTTTCGCTTACCCTGGTTATTCCTTTCCTGCAACTGCTTCTGAGTAAGGTTGCTCTTGTTACAAGCGTTCCTGAATTTACGTTCTCTATTGGATCATTGATTGAGTATTTTTATTTTATTCTCAGCAGTATTATTATCGGACAAGGTAAAGAAACCGCGCTTCTGTTTATCTGCTTATGCGTGGTAGTTCTTTTCTTCCTGAAAAATCTTTTCAGGTACCTTGCAATGTATTTTATTGCAAGCTTACGCAACGGAGTGGTAAAAGAATTACGAAATTCATTATTAAAAAAGATACTTATTCTTCCAATGGCTTTTTATTCTGAACGCCGTAAAGGCGACATCATAACCCGCATCACAAGCGATGTACAAGAGATCGAATGGTCTATCATGAGTTCGATGGTTATGATTTTCAGAGATCCTTTTACAATATTGTTCTATCTCGGCGCTCTTTTTCTTATCAGTTCACAACTAACACTACTATTGATCATACTCATACCATTCACGGCGTATATTATTTCTACCATAGGTAAAAATATCCGGAATAAATCCATGCAGGCTCAGAAGAAACTGGGCATGCTTGTATCAACCATTGAAGAAACCATCTCGGGATTGAGGATTATCAAAGCTTTTAATGCTATCTCATACTCAAGCGACAAATTTAAAAACCAGAACAAGATGTATGCACGACGGTTAACATCTGTTTATCGCCGCAGAGACATTAGCTCTCCTCTCACTGAATTTCTTGGCGCATTGATAACTGTTATTATTATCTGGTTCGGAGGGAATCTTGTTCTTGGCGTTAACCACAGTATCAGCGCAGAAGCTTTTATTGATTTTATAGTGATTTTCTCGCAAATCATCCCCCCTGCCAAATCCCTTACAGATGCTCATTACAGTATTCAAAAAGGAAGCGCCGCTGTAGAAAGGATATTACAGATAATGGATGCCGAAGAAGTCATCACAGAAGCGCCAGATGCATTGGCAATTAAAGAATTCAAAGACTGCATTGAATTCCGTAATGTCAGTTTTTCTTATGAATCGGAAACTATTTTGAAAAACGTGAGCCTGAAAATCAGGAAAGGAAAAACCGTTGCTGTAGTTGGTCCTTCCGGAAGCGGAAAGACAACACTTATAAACCTTTTGCCCCGTTTTTATGATTGTACTGAAGGAGAAATACTAATAGATGGTGTTCCCATTAAAAAACTTCGCATTGAAGATCTGCGGGCATTGTTTGGATTGGTAACGCAGGAAAATGTTTTATTCAACAATACAGTGCGAAACAATATTGCTTTCGGAAATGTTTCTATTTCTGAAGAAAAAATTATTGAAGCGGCAAAGATCGCGAATGCCCATAGTTTTATAGCCGAAATGGAACAAGGATATGAAACAAATATCGGAGATATGGGCGTTAAACTCTCAGGAGGGCAGCGTCAGCGGCTCTGTATTGCACGGGCAGTTCTGAAAAATCCGCCTGTACTTCTATTGGATGAAGCTACAGCTTCATTAGATACTGAATCGGAAAGATTAGTGCAGGAAGCTATAAATAATCTGATGAAAAACAGGTCATCTTTTATAATTGCTCACCGGTTATCTACTATTCAAAATGCTGATGAAATCATAGTGCTTAAAGATGGAACTATAGCTGAACGGGGAACACATAATGATCTTATTGAAATGAACGGCTTATATAAAAGGATGTACGACCTTCAAAATATCAAATAAAATTCCAAGTCCCAAGCCCCAAGTTTCAAGAACCAAGATCTACGCTACAAATCCCCTTTGAACCTGCCTTCCGCCTGCCTGCCGGTAGCAGGGTAGGCAAGGTATCCCGTTTTATGTATAATTAATGGACAGACATCAAATGAGATAACGCGGGCTTTTAAAATAGTTCCTTGATTTTTTATATTTACTGAAAGTGGTCAAAATCATAATTTCGTGAGAACCGCCACTGTATGATTTAATAGAACCGATATTACAATCGTAAGAATATGCCAATTTAATATATTTATTGATAGTAAACCCTGCCAGAAATATTATTGATTCATTTAATCTATATGATACGCCACCCCAAAATAACTTGGCATAAACCACATTGGTATTTAATTCATATTGGTTGATGTACATTGTACTTTTCACGAATAATGCAGGAATAACATCTATTTTTTCGCCTGGTTCAAAAATATAACTGGAATAAAGATAGAAATGACGCGGGACACTGAAGAAATTGGTTTTATTGTTAGATTGATTGATGTGTGTATACGATACACCGATGGTTAACTTTTGATTGGTGTACATAAGTCCTAAACCTAAGTCCATTTTATATTCATTCGTTAAAGTAGTAAAAGAAGGGTCTTCGTCTTCATCATCAAAAATAAGTTTTGTTCCATCAAGTGATTTATTTAAAACTCCTGCACTCACACCTGCTGAAATAATAGATTTTTTTGACATTTTCAGTCTCATCGGATAAGAATAACAAATTTTGGCATTAACCGACTTTTCATAACCCAGTTTGTCATTGATAACAGATACGCCAATTCCTCCAATCTTACTAATAAAAGAATCAAAATTAAGGTACTGACTTAAAGGACTGTTTTTGAATCCAATCCATTGCTGACGTGCAAGAACAGATAGGTCTATCGTATTAGTACTCCCGGCAAAAGCAGGGTTGTACGATAATTTGTTAAACATAAAATTGCTTACCTGCACATCATTCTGGGCATGAACATTCAGATTTGCCAGTATGAACAACATAAGAATAAGAATAATTTTTTTCATCTGTTTATTTTTCTTGTTTTTAAAGGTCAGATGGAATACGCCATGAAATAATCATTTTCGGTTGTTGTGAAATTTATTGCTCATGGCTATTTCATAAAAATATTGTTATTTATCTTTTCTAAGTAAAGTAACAGTTCCTGTTAACGGGGTTTTACTATTATCATTAAAGTGTAAAATATAAAAATAAGTGCCCGGTGCCACTCTTTCTCCATTATAGGTACCGTCCCATCCGTCTATTCCCTGATATAATTGTTGTCCCCAACGATTTAATATTATTATATCCATTCCTTTCAGGAAGACATCGTTTTTGCTGTCACCATTAGGTGAAAAGGCATTAGGAATAGGTTTAACAATCATAACTATCGAATCAATACCCGGACAGCCATTATTAGTGGCTATTACAGAAACGACCTGCCCATTTTCCAATGTGCTTGTAGAAAATACATTGCCTGAGCCGGATTGAACAGAATTATTATCAATAAAAAATTCGTAATTATTATATCCGTCGGGATTAGCAGTGAAAGTTATAAGTTGTTCCGAATGAATAGGATTATCACCCCAGTCATTTATTAATGTTACATCAGGAATTGGATTAACATTTATGGTAATATCATCTGAAGAAGAACAGCCATTTTTGTAATAAACAGTAACAATATAAGTTGTTGTATCAGAAGGGATGCATAATATAGTAGCTGTGACATCACCTGTACTCCATACATACGAATCGCCACCGGATGCTGTAAGTACTGCTGTATCGCCAAAGCAGATTGTCTGATCCGGTCCGGCATCAGCAACAGGTGTAATTAAAACAGTTACAGTTATATCATCGGTATTGGAACAGCCATTTGCATCAGTAACAGTAACAGTATAAGTTGTAGTGGCAGATGGATCTGCTACAGGATTAGAAATATTTGGGTTACTTAAATCTGTTACAGGGCTCCATGAATAGATTATACCGCCCGATGCATTAAGATTCGTCGAAGATCCATCACAAATTGTGTCATCACTTCCTGCGTTTGCTGTTGGCAAAGGATTTACCGTAATTACAATGTCGTCTGATGCAGAATTACTATTATCATCTGTCACAATAACAGTATATGTAGTAGTAACGGTCAGATTTACAACAGAAGGATTCGAAGTGTTTGAAGTAAATGTTCCCGGGTTTGATGTCCATGAATAGTAATATTGTGGGCATCCATCCCAAGCAGTAGGACTTCCTCCAAGATTTACACTGTCTCCGGCACATATTGATTGCGGATGACCGGCATCAACAATCAAAGGATATTGTATAATACTAGCTGAATCGTTAACAGTACAGCCGTTAGCATCGGTAACCGATACGTAATAGGTTTCTGCACCAAGGTTGTGAATCGTATCACTTGTAGAAATTATAGTATTTGTACTATCCGACCATGAATATGTATATGGCGGGGTGCCACCGCTGGCAATAACCTGCACACTTCCTGTATTTGTTCCAAAACAAACAACATTGGTAACAAGAATGGTATCTCCCAAAGGTTGATTAACCGGGACCAGATATTCATCCGGGATAAATGTAGTATCCTGAAAATCCCCAATGATCAGCCATGGCATAAAGAGAGGGGGTCCATATAAAGGCGGACCTGCAAAAGAACCTAGCTGCAAAGTATCCTGATAAAGCACGTAGTTTCCTGAAAAGATAATATTGGAAGGTGTTCCGATGCTGTATGAAATATCAAGGACCTTAATGCCTAAATCAACACTGATGGTATCCCTTATCATATTTGTGAGCCAAGGATCAATCGTATGCGAAATTGTCACGGGCAAAGAATCATAACTGTAACACGGGAACCGTAATTGGAGATCATAATCTGCGCAAAACTTAACGCTGTCAGCTGTGCCGGATTCAATCACAGCGCCAAGTGTATCTAACACATTATAATCAACAGCTACAGGGAATTTGAAAACATTCCATACATTCGGATAATGATCAGGAGGAATGGGAATTCCAAAGAAAGTATATTCTTTGTTGTCCTCAAAACTCAAAGTCTGGTTCATAGTGTTTGTAAATAACAAACTGAGATCAAGAATGTCCCAGACAAAACTCACAGCAAACGGTTCTCCCGAAAAAGGATCGGTGAATAAAGTATAACTGTAACTCCCTTGTAAATAACTCAAGGCCTGACTTACTTGTGTCAAGCCGGTGTATTGGCATATCATCTGAACGAATTTAACTATGTCAAGGTTAATATGCAAATATTCATCCTTGCCCCATGTATATAATCGTTGTTCGTTTTCAATCCATTTTGTATAAGTTGTGATATCCGGAATTGAAATATCACCGGATATACCTATCAGGTTGTAGAAAATCGCGGGGAATACAATCGGCATTCCCAAAGAATCGTGAAGAAAATAAACGGAGTCAATAACAAGATTTCCTGTAATAGGATCGGTATGGTATGCCACCCATGGAATTGTATATTCACCATTTGGAATATCAATAAGGAAAATATCAAAGGTATCTAAGTTAATATTGATTGGTGGAAAGAAACTCAAGGTATCCCATACAATATTAAAGATATCAGTCGGATCCGAATATATCAAGTCGGCATTTGCCTGAATATCCAGGTTAAGATAAAGTTCGATCTTGCCTACATCAGGCCATTCAGCATAAATATCCCAGTTTGCAGTATCAGCAGGATGAACTATCGTATCCTGTTCGCGGTATTCAGATGGAATGGTAACCCAGCTTCCGTTAGTGAATGAACTGTTTGCCGGAAAATCCATTTCAATCTTAGTAGGGTAATTCACTTTTGCAAGTCCACTAGCCCAGCCGGTCATTTCAAATATCAACTGTGCATTAAAGTAAGCTCCATAATCGAAGATCACACCAACAGAGTCTGAGATTGGCCACGGAAGATTGAACACATAAGAATATGTGTTACCATAAGGTCCTATAGATAAATTAAAAAGCGTATCAACTTGGTTGATGCTCCATGGTGTAGATCCCGGACCCCATATTCCAACTGTATCGGAACGCCATGGAATGTCATGGATAACAGTATTCTGGGAATAACCGCTAATGCCTATTATCAGAAAGAAAAAGAACAAGATAAAAGTTTTGCGTATATTTCTTTTCATCATTCTTAAATTTAATTTATCCATTTACACGCAAATTTAATAAAATCTATTTAAGTAAGCAAGCAAAATTTTATTTATTTTTTTAACAATCATATATAGATGCATAATCGTTCAACTTTGCCTCACTTTTTCGTAAAAGCAGATTCTAACTCTTTTTTTAAATAATCAACAGTCATCAGTTTTGCAAGTATTACCCGCTTTTTATCCATTATATATAATCCCGGTAATACCCATGTGTTATAATGTTTGTAAACCTGATCTTTAGAACTCTGTATATTGATCACATTTGTCCATTCCGGTTTCAGTTTTTTTAAGGCCGGTTTCCAAAAGGATTCAGTGGAATCAAGCGATATTGCATATATTTCAAATCCATTGCTCTTGTATTTTTTATAAAGTTCATCAAGCTGCGTAATTGTTTGTTCTGAATGTTTTGAATCAGCAGCCCAAATCATAAGCAAAACAAAATCCGACTTAATATCCGACAGTTTTACCTCATTGCCAAGAGTGTCCTTTCCTGCAATATCCGGTGCAATGGTTCCAGGTTTCAGGCTTTTAATAATATTTATTTTATCAGTAAGTGATGCAAATCTCTCGTCCGATATTATTTTAGGGTTTTTTACAAGGTAGTCGTCATAAAGTTTTACAAACACATCTTCGAGTTGTGTATTTTCATAAAGATCAATTAAAATAGCAATGCAGTAATTATGAATTTTTTCGTTTAGTTTGGCTTTGTTCAGTATAAAGTCATTTGCATAATTAAACCCGGTAACATTTCTGGGTAATACAAGTTTTTCAATGTAGTATTTGATTGTTCTGTAATAAAAATCCGTATGCAGGAAAGAAGAATCAGCAAAGTTGATATTGTCGAAAAAATGGAAAAGTAAATATTCAAGGTCGTTATTATATACCTTGCTGTCAGGGTGTTTGAGTAAATAAATGTTCATGTTAGGCAACAGCATTGCCTTAATCACTTTCGAAACAAAAAGCGTTGTATCGCGGTTTATAAGGCTTTCGGAGTATTGCTGTATATCATAAGTAATGCAACCTTCAATGAAACTTACACGCTTATCAGCCAATGGATTTTGTTTTTTCTGACCTTCGGGTTTTATTAAGGAAATTAATTTAGTTAATTTATTCAGTTCCTTATTCTTATATTGGATGAACTTATAAAAAGTTTTATTGTCTTCTCCTTTCGACACTTTCATGCTGTCTGTCAAATCAGGATAGTATGTATCCATTACGATCACGGCATCCCTATCGATGACTATATCAAAAAAAGCGCTGTCGGCCATGAATATCCTGTACATGCCTTTAGGAATGGATGAAGCAAATTTAAATTCGATGATATTGCCTGAAAAATTTTTCGCGACGATTACATTGAGCTTTTGCCCGTATATTGAACAAAAATAAGCCTGTGTAAATTTGCTGTTGCGCAATGTAAGTTTAACAGACTGTTGTCCAAAAGAAAAATTAATAAACAAATAAAAAAACAGAATAAAAAAAATGATTTTTAAGTAAATATTTCTCATCAGTGCGATAAATTAAGGTGCAAATATACAAAAAAAAATTCACATAGCCTATTATTCAACTTAAGGGTAAATCGCAATTGTATAGAAGTAATTCAACGGGGCAAGCAGGCGGTATTGTATCCTGAATTTCAGATAAATGCTTTTATAAATATGGAGTATCCAATATTTCGCATAGAATAATACTTTATCTTTACCCAATAAAATTAATTTAAAGGCATCTCTAAAAACTCATCCGATAGCTATCGGATTGTCGTCATTGCGAGCGCAGCGAAGCAATCTCATTATCAATAGGATTGCTTCGGTCGTTCCTCCCTCGCAATGACGTATTTCATAGTATTTAGAGATGCCTTTTACCTAATAAAATCAATTTTAAATTAAAAAAACCAGACCAATGATGAAAAAAATTTTCTTTCTTTTTACAGCAATTGCTTTTATAGCCCTGATCTCATGTTCGGGTGACAGCAAAAAAACAGATGGAGCAACCGATTCCACTGCCACAAAAGACAATATCGAAAAAGTTGCTAAAACAAATGGGAAATACCAGCTCAAATCAGGTATTATTACCATGAGCTCTGATGCCATGGGAATTGGACAAACAATTACACTTTATTTTGACGATTACGGAAACAAAGAATGTGCAGAAACAAAAGGAGAAATGGATATGGGAATTGCAGGAAAAGTTCAGATGCACCAGTTGGCAATCACTAAAGACGGTTATGTGTATAATATTGACATGACTAACAAGTCCGGTACAAAAACGAAAATCACGCCTAACAGCAAACAGAAAGATATTGACTTCAGTAACCTGACTGAAGATATGATGAAGCAAATGAAGATTAAAAAGGAAGGCACGGAAGTTCTTTTGGGTAAAACCTGTGATAAATATTCCCTGGATGCTCCTGCCCTAAAAATGAAATCATCTTATTCTGTCTGGAATGGTATCCCTCTAAAGTCAGAAGTGAATATGATTGGTATAGTAGCAAAAATTACTACTACCAAAATCGAAGAAAACTGCGTCATTCCGGCAGAGAAATTTGAGATTCCGAAAGATATCAAGATAACTGAAGTAAAAGGGATGTAAATTATTACAACAGTTTTTTATTTTTTAATCTCAAAGAATTTACTACTACAAATACATCGGAAAAAGCCATGGATGCAGCAGCTATCATTGGGTTCAATAGTCCGACTGCTGCAACAGGGATAGCAATTATATTATAGAAGAACGCCCAAAAAAGGTTCTGTTTAATTGTAGTAAGCGTAATCCTGCTTATTGACCATGCTTTCGGAAGCAGGTTAAGATTTCCTTTTAATAGCACGATATGCGCGGATTTTATCGCTATCTGCGTTGCATTACTTAATGAAATACCGACACTGGCTTTGGCAAGCGCAGGTGCATCGTTGATGCCATCACCTACCATTGCTGTATTTCCGGTTTTTGTGAAATCTTCAATAATTTTTAGTTTTTCTTCCGGATTTTTTTCATAATAAACCTCGTCAATTCCCAGTTCATTAGCAAGTTTCTCGCATCTGTTCCTGCGGTCGCCGCTAAGCAGAACGGTTGTTATCCCCTGCGATTTCAACAGCCTGATTGTTTCCATTGCTTCCGGTTTTATCTCGTCTTCAACATCAAGCCATGCAATAAGCCTGTTATTAACTGTAAGGTAAACCGTATGGGAATCATCCGCTGTAATATTTTTTACAATATTGTACGATCCGGCTTTGTACGTATTACCTTCCGCATCTGAAGCTTCCATACCCAAACCCTTCGTTTCGGCGACATATTTAAACTTGATCAAATCCGATTTTTCAAATTCTTTTACTATCGATTTTGCAATAGGATGAGAAGAATGTTTTTCAAGGCTTATCAAAACTGATCTGGCCATTTCGTCAGAAAAATCAATAGTTTGAAGTTTTTTGATTTTGAAATTTCCTGTGGTCAGGGTGCCGGTTTTATCAAAAACTATTTTTTTGGTATTGGCAAATTCTTCAATTGTACTGCCTCCTTTAATCAATATGCCGTTTTTGGCCACCCTTCCTATTCCCACAACTACCGCAGTTGGAATTGCCAATCCCAAAGCACAGGGGCAGGCAATTACAAGAACTGCAATGCTGTGCATTAATGCAGGCTGAAAACCA
>Ga0265296_1005687_pt1 | contig 10084 bp, 11 predicted proteins | sample MunlanPumphouse1_FD_189073 | JGI IMG/M metagenome (GOLD analysis project Ga0265296, IMG submission 189073) | Groundwater microbial communities from a municipal landfill in Southern Ontario, Canada - Pumphouse #1 | ecosystem: Environmental > Aquatic > Deep subsurface > Groundwater | place...
CAACGCCTGAACGACGCGCTCGCCCCAGGCCCAGCCCGCCCGCTGCATCGTCAGGGCCAGGACATAGGCCGCCTCGCGCTCGGGATAGGCTGTTTCCCCCAGTTCGCGCAGCAACAGCCCCACCGCCTCGCGCAGGGCCGACGCCTGTTCCTCCGCCGACTTGGGCTCGGCCAGCCCCAACGACAGAGCCAACCCCGTCGGCGACGGCGCGCAGAACCGCGCCGGCCGCACGAAGGCGTAAAGCTCCAGCACATCCATCAGCTCGGGCGACCTCGGCGGCGGCGTCAGCCCCAGCCGCCGCGCCGTCAGCGAGGCGTGCGCCACCATCACCGGCCCGACGCTGAAGAACCCCTCGGCCGCACCCCGCCCGATCTTCCTCGCACCCGCCTCGTCACACACCGCGCCTGCGCCTGGCGGCGTGGCGAGCGCCGGCGGCAGGGCCAGCCACGGCTCGGCGCCGGTCAGGCGGGTTTCAGCGATGACGGATTCGTCGGACACGACCGTTAGATAGCGACCTCGGGGCTGAAACGGAACGGGAACATCTGGTTTCGACCGCCACACGGTTATATATGTCGATGGAACGAGGAGATCGCCGTGAACAAACCGATTGATCCCACGGACTGGCTGGCCGTCATGGCCGCCAAGATCGAGGTCGAAGGCCCGCAGACGGTGGACGTCGCCGGACACGGCCGCGTGACCTTGATCGCCGAGGCGGATTTCCGACGATTGAACGAGCGCAAGCCCACCTTCAAGGAGTGGCTGCTGACCGGTCCCCGGCTTGATGACGTCGAGATTGAGCGCGATCCGCGTCCCAGCCGAGACTTCTCTTTTTGAAGTATCTGCTCGACACCAATGCGATCAGCGAAACGCTAAAGTCCCGACCCAATGAGGGCTTTCTCGATTGGCTGGACACGGTCTTCTCGCTGCCGGAAGAACTCGACGACACCTTGTACATCAGCGTCCTGTCTCTGGGGGAGATGCGGCGTGGCGCAATGAAGCTGGCGCCCGGTCCGAGACGCGAGGTGATCGAACGAAGGATCGCGGAGATGGTCGAAGACTACAGTGACCGGCTTCTCGCCGTGGATCTCGCAGTCGCAGAACGGTGGGCCATACTGGCCGAGCGCTACAAAGCGAGCGGGATTACCGTGGGGCTGATCGATGAATTGATCGCCGCGACCGCGCTCGCCAATGATCTGACCCTGGTCACACGCAACATTCGCCACTTCGAACATAGCGGCTGCCGTCTGCTGTCGCCGTGGAGCGTGTGACGACCCTTCCGCCCTTGTTCGCCGACTGGTTCGCGGCGCGCGGCTGGTCGCCTCGGCGGCATCAGCTGGAGATGATCGCGGCGGGTGAAGCGGGCCAGCACGCCTTGCTGGTCGCGCCGACCGGCGGAGGCAAGACGCTGGCGGGGTTTTTGCCAAGTATGATCGAACTGGCGGAGCGTGGACCCAGGCCGGCGACCGGGCCGGGGTCGGGGGTGCATACGCTGTATCTGTCGCCGCTGAAGGCCCTGACCACCGACGTCGAGCGCAATCTGATGACGCCGATCCGCGAGATCGGGCTGAACATCCACGTCGAGACGCGGACGGGCGACACGAAGCAGTCCAAGCGTCAGCGGCAACGCGATTTTCCGCCCGACATCCTGCTGATCACGCCCGAGCAGCTGGCCCTGTTCTGCGCCTGGGAGGGGGCGCGGGCCTATTTCGCCGATCTGAAATGCGTGGTGCTGGACGAGGTCCATGCGATCTGGAGCGGCAAGCGGGGGGATCTGCTGTCGCTGGGCCTGGGGCGGTTGCAGAGCTTTTCGCCAGGGATGCGGCGGGTGGGTCTGAGCGCGACAATCGAGGATCCCGATCTGATCCGGGGGTGGTTGGCGCCGGGTGATACGGACACAAAGAACCCCTCCAGCGCTTCGCGGTCCCCCTCCCCGCACAGCGGGGAGGAGACGCAGGCCGTGCCGTCCCCTCCCCATGCAATGGGGAGGGGGACCGCTGGCGAAGCCAGGGGTGGAGGGGTTCTTGATGCGGTCACGCTGGTCCGTGGCGACCCCGGCGCGCCCGCCGTCATCGACGTGCTGATCTCGGAGGGCAAGGTCCCCTGGGCGGGCCACACGGGTCAGCATGCGATCCCGGAAGTCTACGCCGCCATCCAGCGTTCGACCCTGGCCCTGGTCTTCGTCAACACCCGCTGGCAGTCGGAGTTCGTGTTCCAGCAGCTGTGGGCGATCAACGACGAGAACCTGCCCATCGGCCTGCACCACGGCTCATTGGCTGCCGAGCAACGCCGCAAGATCGAGGCGGCGATGGCGCGGGGCGACCTGCGGGCTGTGGTCTGCACTTCGACCCTCGACCTAGGCATCGACTGGGGCGATGTGGACCTGGTCATCCAGATGGCGGCGCCCAAGGGCTCCAGCCGCCTGGTCCAGCGGATTGGCCGCGCCAACCACCGGCTGGACGAGCCGTCGCGCGCCCTCTTGGTGCCCGCCAGCCGGTTCGAAATGCTGGAATGTCAGGCCGCGCGCGAGGCGGTGGCCGACAACGCCTTCGACTGGGAGCCGGTCCATATCGGAACGCTAGACACACTGGCCCAGCACGTGATGGGCGTGGCCTGTTCCGAGGCCTTCGACATGCAGGCCCTGTATGACGAGATCACCGGCTGCGGTCCCTATCGCGACCTGACGTGGGAGCAGTTCGAGGAGGTGGTCGATTTCGTCGCCACCGGCGGATACGCGCTGCGCACCTACGACCGGTTCGCGCGCATCGTGCGCACGCAAGACGGACGCTGGAAAGTGCGCAACCAGCACATCGCCCAGCGTCACCGCATGAACGTCGGCGCCATCGTCTCGGCCGGGACATTGAACGTCCGGGTGGCCAGCCGTCGCGGCGGGGCGTCCCGCCAGCTGATCGGCGGCCGCAAGGTGGGCGAGGCCGAGGAGTGGTATTTCGAACAGCTGACGCCCGGCGACACCTTCCTGTTCGCGGGCCAGGTCTGGGCGTTTCAGGGCATCACGGGAACCGACGCCCTGGTCACCCACGCCAACGACAAGGATCCCAAGATCCCGTCCTGGGGCGGGTCGAAGTTCCCGCTGTCGACGTCGCTGGCCGACCGGGTGCGGACGATGATCCACGACCGCGACCACTGGCGCGTCCTGCCGCCCGACGTGCAGGAATGGCTGGAGCTTCAGGAGACCCGTTCGGTCATTCCCAATGCGGAATCCATGCTGGTCGAGACCTTTCCGCGCGGCAGCCGCCATTTCCTGGTCGCCTATCCCTTCGAAGGCAATCTGGCCCACACCACCCTGTGCATGTTGCTGACGCGGCGGCTCGACCGGATGGGCGTCGGGCCGCTGGGATTCGTCGTCACCGACTATTCGCTGGCCATCTGGTCGATCAAGCCGATGGACGGGATCGACCTGGACGCCCTGTTCCAGTCCGACATGCTGGGCGACGATCTGGAGGCCTGGCTGGAGGAAAGCTTCATGATGAAGCGGTCCTTCCGCAATTGCGCCCTGATCTCTGGCTTGATCGAACGCCGCCAGCCCGGCGCCGAGAAGACCGGCCGCCAGGTGACCTTTTCCACCGACCTGATCTACGACGTGCTGCGCCGCCACCAACCCGATCATCTGCTGCTCAAGACCGCCCGCGCCGACGCCGCCTCGGGCCTGCTCGACGTGGCGCGGTTGGGCCAGATGCTGACACGGATCGAGGGGCGCATCCGGCATCAGCCCCTGACGCGACCCTCGCCCTTCTGCGTGCCGGTTCTGGTCCAGATCGGGCGTGAGCGGGTGGGCGGGGACGCCGCCGAGATGATCCTGGACGAGAGCGCCGAACTGCTGATCGCCGAGGTCATGGACGACGCCGAACCCGGCGAAGCCGCATGAACGCCGCCCTGCGCCAGACCTTGTCGCCCGCCCGCAAGACCTGCGGGTCGTTGAGCGTGCGGATCGCGGGCGAGGCCTGCGTGCTGCGCTGTTCCGGGGCCATGTGGGTTCCGGCCTACGGCGCCCTGATCGTCGCGGATATGCACCTGGAAAAGGGGTCCGCCTTCGCCGTGCGCGGACAGTTGCTGCCGCCGTATGACAGCCGCGCCACGCTGGACAAGCTTGAGGCCGAGATCGCCGAACTGGACCCGGCCATGGTCGTGCTGTTGGGCGACAGTTTCCACGACACGAAGGCGATCCCCCGTATGGCCGCCGAGGACCGCACGCGGCTGGACCGGCTGGCGGCGGGGAGCGACTGGCTGTGGCTGGAGGGCAATCACGACCGCGAGGCGCTCGCTCGGGATGCGAACACGGCGGCCCGCCTGCCCGGCCGGATCGTCGGCGACATGGCGCTGGGCCCGCTTCGCCTGACGCATGAGCCGGAACCGCTGACGGCCGAAGACGACCGGCGCGGCGAGGTCGCGGGACACCTGCATCCCGCCGCGCGCGTCGCCGCCCATGGACGCGGCGTGCGGCGGCCGTGTTTCGTCACGGACGGATCGCGCATCATCCTTCCGGCCTTCGGCGCCTTCACCGGCGGATTGAACGTGCGTGATCCCGCCATCGCCGATCTGTTCGCCGTCCCGCCCCTGGCCGCCGCCCTGGGACGGGACCGGGTCCACGCCCTGGCCTGGGACGTGCTGCGATAGGTCGTTCGTCAACCGTTCAGCACGTCGCTTCACCGCATCTTGGCGGACAGCGATGCAGGATGACGGCGGATCGATTTCACGGACGCCCGCCTCATGCTCACCCCCCGCCGCATCGTCATGGCCGCCCGCCTCGGCTTCGCCCTGGCGGCCCTGGGCATGGCCGTCCTGATGCTGGGACCGTTCCAGGGGCTGGAGCAGGTCTTCGGCCTGAACGACAAGGCCGCCCACGTCATCGCCTTCTACGGCGTCGCCAGCGGCCTGTTCCTGATCGCGCCGAGCCAGCGCCGCGACGACCTGGCCCTGTACGTCATCGCCGCCGCCGTCGGCGTCGAACTGCTGCAGGCCCTGACCGGCCGCAGCGTCTCCATCATCGACTTTTTGGCCGGCGCCGCAGGTGTCGCCGCGGCCTGGGCGCCCGGCCGTATCGAACAGCTGCGCCAGTCGTTCCGCCGACATCCCGACCTGACCCTGACCGAAATCGACCGTCTGGACCGACGCCTGCGCCGCCGCCGCGCCTCGACAGGCCCGTCGCCCGTGAACGCCGTCCAGCGCCCCTAGGGCTCCAGCTCGATGTCCCAGTAGAGGTAGTCGAGCCAGCTCTGGTGCAGGTAGTGCGGCGGGAAACGACGGCCGGCGTCCTGAAGCTGCCAGGCGTTGGGGCGATAGGGTTCGCGGCGGATCGGCATCATCGCCTGGCGCGGGGTGCGGCCGCCCTTGGCCAAGTTGCAGGGGCTGCAGGCGGCGACGATGTTCTCCCAGGTCGTGCGGCCGCCGTGCGAGCGGGGGATGACGTGGTCGAAGGTCAGATCCTTGGATTCCCCGCAGTACTGGCAGGCGAAACCGTCGCGCAGAAAGACGTTGAAGCGGGTGAAGGCGGGGTTGCGGTCCTGGTCCACATAGCTGCGCAGCGCGATCACGCTGGGAAGCTGCATCTCCATCGAGGGGGAGCGGACGACCTTGTCATACAGGGACACCACGTCCACGCGGTCCTGATAGACCGCCTTGACCGCCTCCTCCCACGGCCAGAGCGACAGCGGATAGTAGGACAACGGCCGGAAGTCGGCGTTCAACACCAACGCGGGAAAACCGGAGGGCGGTCGATGGAGAACCTGCATCAGGCCCTCCCGCGCGGACGGGGGGATATTGAGGCGACAGAGGTGAGGACACGTCTCCTTCCCTAGTCTTGCAGCGACAGCCTACCCGTGATTCCCGCTCATCGCCATGACCAGAGTGCAGCGTTTTCGTGACGCGGCCTCAGAAAATCTCGACCAGTTCGAACCGCTCGCAGACGACCTTCATGCCCGGCGCCCAACTGCCCTCGCGGCGGTAATAGGCCTCGTGCGCGTCGCGCCACCATGCATAGCTCAGATCGCCCTCCCCCTCCGCACGAGCGAAGTCCTCGCCGACGTCTTCGAAGGCCATGATCTCGACCTCAGTCGTGCGGATGGCGCAGCGGGGCGCGCCCGCGCCGTCCAGGATCACGCTGACCTCGCCGACGGTCGGCATGATGTCGGCCTCGCACGCCGCCAGCGACGAACAGGTGGCCCGCTTGCCGCCCGCCAGCACCAGGGCCAGCAGTTCGTCGGCCAGTTCCGGGCTGTCGCCGAAAGGCCAGCGCGGGGCGTCGCGATAGGCGGCGGGGATTTCGCTCATGACCTAGGCCCGGCTGGCATGGGTGGGAAAGCCCGGCAGGGTCCAGCCCCAGCGCAGGGCGCAGGCCCGCAACAGGAAACCGCACAGGGCGGCGACGATGGCGGCCGGCCAGATCGGCATGCCGGGCGCCCTCAGCGCGATATAGACCGTCGCCGCCAATATGGCCGCCGTGACGTTGATCTCTCGCCGCAGCAGGATCGACGGCTGCCCCGCCAGGGTGTCGCGCACCACCCCGCCAAAACAGGCCGTCAGCGTGCCCATGACGATGCAGATCAGGGCCGGCGCGCCCGCCGCCTCGGCCTTGGCCGCCCCCATGACGCCGTAAGCCGCAAGGCCGATCGCATCCAGCCACAGCAGGGCGCGGAACCGCCAGTCTCGCTGTCCCACCAGCCACAGGGCCGTCGAGGCGAATAGGCAGACCGCCAGATAGCGCCAATCCTGAACCCAGAAGACGGGCAGGCCCAGCAGCAGGTCGCGCAGGGTGCCGCCGCCCACGCCGGTGATGGCGCCGAAGAAGGCGAAGGTGACCACGTCATGCTTCTCGCGCGCCGCTGCCAAAGCGCCTGTGGCGGCGAACACCGCGACGCCGGCGAAGTCCAGCGCCGACAGCACGGTCTGGGGATTGCGTAGGGGTTCGGTCAGGACGGGATCGAGCGGGGTCATTGCGGGGCCTCCAGAACGATCTCGCCGCGCTTGACGCCCGTGTACCAGGCCCAAAGCAGATGGGTCGCCACCGCCCGATACGGCCGCCAGACCTCGGCGCGGGCGTAGGCGGCCTTCTGGTCCGGCCGCACCTCGGCGCCGTCGGCCCAGCGTATGGCTTCCTGCAGCGCCACGTCGCCGCCGGGAAACACGTCCAGCCGCCCCTCGCACATCAGCAAATAGGCCTCGGCCGTCCACAGCCCCACGCCCTTCAGCGCCGTCAGGGCGGCGATGGCGGCTTCGTCGTCCAGACTAGCCAGATGCTCCAGATCGATCTCGCCGGCGATCTGGGCCCGCGCGATGCCCTGACCATAGGTCGCCTTCTGGCGCGACAGGCCCATGCCGCGCAGCTGATCCAGATCGTGCGCCAGCAACAGCTCGGGCGTGATCCCGCCCATCCCTTCGCGCAGCCGCGCCCAGACCGAGGCGGCCGAAGCCACCGACACCTGCTGCTCCACGATCATGCGGAACAGGCCTTCGAACCCGCCGACCCGCAGCCGCCATTCGAAGGCCGGCGTCTGCGCATGCACCCGCGCCATGGCCGGATCGGCGGCGACCAGCGCCTCGCGCGCGGCAGCGATGTCCTGGGGCGTGGGTTGAACCGGCATTCGTCATGCTTACGGCTCGTCGCGCCAGTCGGAAAGAGCGGGGGCGCCGTTGATGGCCGCAAACCGCTATGATCATCGCGATGTTCACAACCCGCTTCGCCCCCTCGCCCACCGGCCGCCTGCACAGGGGACATACGTTCTCGGCCCTGACCACCTGGTCGGCGGCGAAGGCGGCGGGCGGGCGTTTCGTGCTGCGGATCGAGGATATCGATCCGACGCGGTGCCGGCCCGAATATGAGACGGGCATTCTGGAGGATCTGGCCTGGCTGGGTCTGGACTGGGAAAGGCCGGTGCGGCGCCAGTCCGATCATCTCGACGACTATGCCGCCGTGATCGAAGGCCTGAGAGAGCGCGGGCTGCTCTATCGGTGTTTCCGCACGCGCAAGGAAATCCTGAACGGCATCGGCGACGCGCCGCACGGGGCGATGGAGGTGGTGCGGCCCGGCCCCCATCCCGCGCAGGAACAGGCGCGGCTGCTGGCTTCGGGCGCGCCCTACGCCTGGCGGCTATCGCTGGATCGGGCGCGCGAGGCTCTGGGCGAGGCGGTCTGGACAGGCCTGAGTTTCGTCGAGGAGGGCGAGGGCCCGAACGGCGAAACCGGGGCGCTCGCCGTAAGTCCTGAGGCGGCGGGAGACGTAGTGCTGGCGCGCAAGGACACCGGCGTCGCCTATCATCTGGCCGTGACGCATGACGACGCCTTGCAGGGCGTGACCCATGTCATTCGGGGCAACGACCTGTTCGAGGCGACCCATGTGCAGCGGCTGATCCAGACGCTGATGGGCTGGCCCGCGCCGACCTATCGCCATCACCGGCTGCTGGTGGGACCGGACGGGCGGCGCTACGCCAAGCGGGATCGTTCGGTCACCCTGGCCGAACTGCGGGCGGACGGATTGACGCCCGAGGCCCTGCACGCCGAACTGGGCTTCAGCTCCGGCGGCTGAAGATGCGCGAGGCGCCGTAGCCGGTCAGGGCGGCCAGCACGACGCACAGCACGCCGTACAGCCACGGACGACGGTGCGCGAACTCATAGATGTCGCGCTCCAGCCCGACCTTCTCGACCGTCAGCGTCAGGTTCGACACCGACTGCGGTTCGCCATTCTGGAACAGCCAGACTTCCGCGTAATATTTGCCTGTCGGCGCGACGGTCGGCAGTTCGACCTCGGCGCGGAACAGGCCCCGGTCCACGAACTCGACCCCTTGAGAATCGGTGTCGTAGAGGGCGGCGGCCTCCTTCAGCCGGATCACGGCGCGGCGCCAGTCCAGATAGTCGTCGCCCAGTCGGCTGACGACTACATCGCGCACGCCATAACGGGTGACGGTGCGGCTTTCCTCCGGCGCGTCGATGCGCAGGTGATCGACCCCGACGCCGAGGCGACGCAGCTGGCCGAAGTCGGCGATGTCGCTGAGCGGGCGGGTCGAGGCCGTCATGTAGAAACCGGGCGCGCCCTCGAACAACACGGGCCGGCTGTTCAGCCAGACGCCCGAGGTGCGCGTCTTCTTGACCAGGCGGATCGGCGCGTCGGGCCCTCGCACCACCACGACGACGTCGGCCGGTTCGGGCGTCGGATTGAACACCGCGCCGTAAAGGACGATGGACGCGCCCGTGAAACTGGAATCGACCCGGACCTGGGCGTCCGTCAGGGCGGCGGCGACGCGCAGTTCGCCCGTCGTCGCCTCCGACCGATCCGGAGCCGGCGCCGTGATGGCGGGCGGTGGGGGGGGAAGCGCCTGCATCAGTCCGCGACCCCTGGGGCGATCATGAAGATGTCGTTGGGACGCACGAACAGGTCCAGTCCCATCTGTATCCCGACCAGCAGCACGATCAGCCCCAGGGCCGCCCGCAGCTCCTCGGCGCGGAAACGACCGGCAAACCGCGCGCCGATCTGGGCCCCGACCACCCCGCCCAGCAGCAGGATGGTGGACAGGACGATGTCGACCGTCTGGTTGCGCCCGGCCTGAAGGATGGTGGTGATGGCGGTGGTGATGATGATCTGAAACAGGCTGGTGCCCACCACCGCGCCCGCCCGCATCCGCAGGATATACAGCATGGCCGGCACCAGGATGAAGCCGCCGCCCACCCCCATGATGGCCGACAGGACGCCCGCGAAGACGCCCAGGCCGAACGGCGGCAGGGCGCTGATGTACAGGCCCGACTTGGGGAATTTCATCTTCAGCGGCAGGCCGTACAGCCACATCGGCCGCCGACGCTGCTTGTGCGGCGCGGGCAGGCCCCGACGACGGCGCAGAATCTCGGTCAGGCTCTCGTTCAGCATCAGCACGCCGATGGCGCCCAGGAAGACGAGGTAGGAGACGGCGACGACCAGGTCGGCCTGGCCCAGCAGGCGCAGGTATCGAAACAGCTCGACCCCCGCCAGGGCGCCCACCGCGCCGCCGGCCGCCATCACCGAACCCATCTTGAAATCGACCGCGCCGGCGCCCGCATAGCGGATGACGCCGGAGGTCGAGGAGGCGACGACGTGGCTGGCTTG
>Ga0265296_1005688_pt1 | contig 10080 bp, 6 predicted proteins | sample MunlanPumphouse1_FD_189073 | JGI IMG/M metagenome (GOLD analysis project Ga0265296, IMG submission 189073) | Groundwater microbial communities from a municipal landfill in Southern Ontario, Canada - Pumphouse #1 | ecosystem: Environmental > Aquatic > Deep subsurface > Groundwater | place: Canada...
GCGCTATTTGCTGTAATATTGGTTTTCGTCTTTTGGGGTATCGGGAGTTTTAGCGAGGACAAAGGTAATAGGATAGCCACTGTCAATAATCAACACATAACAATCAGTGAATACAGAGAAACCTATGAAAACCTGTTAAAGAGATATCAGGATGTCTACAAGAATGATCTCTCTGAAAAATTGATTGGTCAGCTAAATCTCAAAGAAATGGCTCTGGAAGGTTTAATAGAAAGGGCTCTTTTGATACAGGAAGCAGAGAGGCTCGATTTAAAAGTAACCCAGAAAGAACTCAAAGAATCAATAATGAATCACCCTGCCTTTCAGAAAGACGGGGGGTTTAATCATTACCAGTATATGAACTTATTGAGATACAACAGGATGACACCCGAGGATTTTGAAGCATCTCAAAAAAGGGACCTCTTGATAAAGAAGGTTGAAGGGGTCATAAAAGATACTGCTAAAATATCTGACAAGGAAGCACTAGATATCTACACCTTAGAGGATGAAAGCGTTAATATCGAATTTGTCAGGTTAACAGCCCCCTCTTTTACAGACAAGGCAAAAGTGTCAGATGAGGAAACAAAGGACTATTTTTTAAAGCATAAAGAAAAGTACCGAATACCAGCTAAGGTGAATGTGCAGTATTTGAGTTTTAATCCAAAGAACTATGAATCGAAAGTCGAGATTACGGAAGAGAATATAAATGACTACTACCAAATGAACAAAGAAAAGTTTACTTTGCCAGAAAAGATACAGGCAAGACATATATTGATCAAAAGTCTCCCTGATGATGATTCTGAATCGGTTAAGAAGGCAGGAAAAAAAGCGGAAAATATCCTTTCTGAGATACAAAAGGGGGCAGATTTTGCCACATTAGCCAGGGCATACTCAGATGATCCTTCGGGAAAGAAAGGCGGGGAGTTAGGGTATATAGAGAGAAGAAATTTGATGGGGCAGATCAGAGAGGCTATATCATCCCTTAAGGCAGGAGAAGTTAGCCCAATTATTAAGAGTCCTTTCGGCTTTCATATAATAAAGATTGAAAAGGTTCTAAATCCAAGAACCATACCTTTAAAGGAGGTTAGACCTCAGATTGTTTCTCTTTTGAGACAGGAAATGGCACAAGAATTGGCAGACGAGAAAGCAGAAGATGTTAATGCAATGATTATTGAAGGAGGAAATCTTAAGAAACTTGCATCCAATATAAAGATGGATTTACATGAGACAGGCCTCTTCGCTATAGGGGAAAGTATAAAGGGACTTGGCACAAATAAGCCTTTTTCTGATGCCGCCTTTTCTCTCAAAAAGGACGAGATAAGTCAGGCAATAAAATCCTCGGGTGTAAACTACATCTTGCAGGTAATTGAAAGGGTAGAGCCTCGAATACCCGAACTCCGTGAAGTCAAAGATAGGGCAAAAAAAGACGTGCAAAGAGAAAAGGGGGAAACTATGGCCCGGACAAAGGCAGAAGGATTAGCAGAAGAGTTACGAATGGGTAGAAAATGGGAACATCTAACTTCTGAAAACAAATTAAGGGTTGAAGAAACAGGGTTTTTTAGAAGAGGGGACAGTATCATACCAAACATTGGATACGCTGAAGAGATCAAAAAACATGTATTCTCTTTAACCCCAAATAATCCTTATGCTGATAGGGTTTTCCATACTAACGATACTTACTTTATAGTTAAATTGAAAAGCAAAAAGGATGCAGCTAAAGAAAAATTTAATTTGGTGAAGGATAGGCTCAAGAAAGCGCTTATTGAACAGAAGAAGGAAGAGATTTTTCAAGCATGGATTAATAGCCTAAAAGCCCGTGCAGAGATTGTAAAAGATTTAAGCCACATTAGGTAATGAAATACCGTAGCACATGCTATTTTTTCTTGACACAAAACCCTCATTTCGCTATAAAGGGTGCTATATTAAATGATCCGTATAATTAATTTATAGTCGCTTCGTGGGTCGGGTACACTCACAAAGATTGTCCCTTTGTCAGAGTTGCGACCTGAGTTTTGGGATCATAGAAGTTTTGTAAAGGAGGCCATTGCTTTGGTAGAGGGAACTGTAAAGTGGTTTAGTGACAAAAAGGGGTATGGTTTTATCAGTCAGGATGAAGGCGGAGATATTTTTGTCCACTATTCATCCATCAACACGACCGGATTCAAGAGCCTTGCTGAAGGTGACCGGGTAAGTTTTGATGTTGAAGATAGCAACCGGGGACATGTGGCTAAAAACGTCAATAAGATCTAGCTTACTGCAATTACTTAATAGCATCTCATCGAAGTTAGACAAGACCCTCCTTTTATTTGATTACAAATACTCAGGTGGCTAGACTGAAGGCTGTTAGGACACTTTAGCCTTCGGTCTTCAGACTAAACATAAACACATCAGGTAGATATATAGCTCCTTTCTTCGAGCAATGCCGAGGTAAGCTCCTCTGCGCCACCGATAACGTAAATCCTTCCTTTTCCAATCCTGGAAATCTCTCTCATAAGCCATGGATTTGACGATTTCTCGTTAATGCAAACACAGGATATAGTTATGCCTTTTCTAATAGTCTTGGAAGCTTCTTCCAGACAGTATCTTTCAGGAAAAGGCTTGGGGGCATTCGCATCTCCATCAGAAACAAGAACTATATGCTGTTTCACTTCCCCCCTTTTGTGCTGAGTTAAAAGGGAACGGGCCTTTGAAAGTCCATAACCGATGTTGGTAAAGGCATTTTCATGAAGTTCCAGGTCTAAGACCTTCTTTGCAACCAGATACGGATTACCGGTAATCTCCACTACTATATCAGCCATATTTGAGAAAGTTACTACGCCAATCCTGTCTTTATAATGGGTGCAGGCCAGAGCAAGAGCTACAGCGCTCTCTTTTGCATACCAGAGTTTATCCAGTTGAGACATTGTCCCCGAAAGGTCTATGGTCATCGCTATCTCCAACTTCTTTCTAATATCCTTTTTGTTCACCATTATATCTTCTCTGGCTATCTGATCCCGCCTATTTCTAATGGCTTCTCTGATAGTACCCTTTATAGACACATCCCTGTATCTGTCACCAAACCTGTATCTCCTGAGACCGACTATCCTTCCGTCACCAAAGTTCAACCTCTTCCCGGTTTTGTGCCGCCCATCTCCTGATGAATTGTAGTAATCCCAGTATTTCGGGACCAACTTTTCAAGGAGCATGGTGACTGCTTTCCTGGTCATATCCCATCCTTTACCACTCTTTTCAAGGACATTTTTGTCCTCAAGCATATCCAGGGTCTCCTTAAGGGCAAGTTCTTCCAGCCTTTTCTTGTACTCTTCAAACATCTTGTCCTTGTTTTTGCGCATATCTTCTATCTCCCAGAGGAGGTCTTCCGTTATATCCTTTCTGTTCCCTGATTGAACATCCTCCTCCAGTTGATCTGCCGCCTTTTTGTGTATTTTAGCGAGTTGTGATTCTGGAAACCTATGGATCCTTTTTAGTAATAAGTCAAAATACCCCAGTTTTAGAGGTTGCTTGAACCTTTCGACCCGCATTATCTCCTCTATAAGATTTCTAACCTCTTCCTCGGTCAGAACAATACCATATTGCTTTTTATCGCTGCCATATAGGACTTCATCCACTATCTCCCCAATAATCTCATCAGAGGACATTATGGCTTCTGCATGAGGAGCTATGGTTATCCTATGGGGCAAGGAGACTTTTGAAGCTGCTTTAAGGATTTCATTGTCCTTTTTTGAACTTATACGCTTGTATATCGGGATCAACTCGGCAAATTTGACCTCCCCTCTTGTACTCACGCCTCTTTTTATATCAGGATGATCTCTCGTTTTGTGGACAACACTCATTATGTTATCCCTTAGAGTATCATCCAAATCCTTCCCGCGAAAAAGAACCTGTCCTTCTATTTCACGGTCTTGAAGATAATGTAGTTCTACAATATCAAAGTGATCAATCATATCTATAGACAGAGACGTCAATGCCCGTTCTCCACCGGTAGCAATGATTAAGGTATCCAGGGGAACTTTCTCTTCGTAGCCACCAATATTTATGGAATCTTCCAGAGCGTTAAGAACAACATTCAATACCCTTTCCGGTATTCTGTCTACAAAATCTAAAAGCAAAAATCCCCCATTGGACCTAAGGAGTTTACCCGGTGTAAATGCTCTTATGTCATGGAGCCCATAGATAATGGCAGCCTCGGGATCCAGCCCCCCTATCAAGTCTTCTGGAAGCAGCTCAGGACTCCCCTGAACCCTCTTCACTCTTTGAGAAGCAGGCATAACTTGAAGCTCTATCCCAAATTCCATCTTCCTATTCATGCACCAGGGACAAAGGGGCCTTTGGGGATGACAATTCACAGGACAGTCTTTTATAACCTCCATGTCACCAAGAATACTGCTAATCTTCTCTGCCAGCACCGTTTTTCCACTCCCCGGAGGCCCAAGAATAAGCAAGTGGTGACCTGAATAAAGGCTTGTTATTATCTCTTCTTTCTTTTTATCCTCCAGGTGAAAACCATCAAATAGCCACTCTTTAGTTTCTTTTAAAGGAGTGGCTCCCAGACGTTCTCTAATCTCACTTCGTAACAAATTAGGCTCCTTCTTTACTATTGACCTGAGACTTTTGAAAAACTGTTTACTTTTTGAAAAAGTATCACTGAGAGCGAATCCATGAGAATAGAAGAGTAGAGTAGTAGAGAGGTAATTACCATGATCTTTACAACATAGGAGGGGTTAGATACAGAGGTGATCTTTAAACGAAAAGGTTCTTCTTTGATAATAAAGGTAAGGAAGGGCGTAAAAAACTCTATTTTTCTAACCACCTCTTAAAATTCTCTTTAAACAGTCCAGAATTCCCCTTGGGTATTCTTATCAAATGCTTACCAGAGTGCAGATAATATCCTTGTATCTCAGGATTTAATTCTTTTATCTCCTTGAAAAACGAGTTTGCCGCCTCAGCAATTACCTTTATCTGCACATTAAAAGGTATATCAACCCACACTTCATCGAATTCAACAGGATGGTAATATTCATCTTCATCGAGGTGGAATCCATATTTCTCAGAGTTCGAAAGGATGATCTTCGCGGTAAGTATCCTGAAGACAAACCGTTCTGTCTCTAAAGGCAGGTTTAGCTTGTAATAGTTATTCACCCCCTGCTCTCTTATCTCCCTTTTAATCCTGCTTTCACCACAATTATAGGCAGCAAAGGCCAATGCCCAACTATCAAAGGTTTTATAAAGATAGATTAGATAGTCTATCGCTGCATTCGTTGATTTAGAAAAATTCAGCCTGTCGTCAAACCATTCATTAACCCTCAAATTGTACCTTTTCGCTGTTCCATCCATAAACTGCCACGACCCTGCTGCGCCTTTTGCAGAATGAGAGTATATCATTAAAGAACTTTCAATTACTGCCAGGTATTTTAAATCCTCTGGAAGACCTTTTTCTCTGAGTCTGGCTTCAACGTATGGAAAATACCTTTTGGATCTTTTCAACCACATCACGACTTGAGGTATGTTCCCAACGGATACGACAAATTCTCTGTCTAACATTTCCCATACATTCTGATTGTCCAGAGGAACCATCTCGTTACATAGGGTGAGTTTCTTCGAATATCTGAATTCTTTCAAGGAATGGACAGGGTATTTAAATGAGTCCTCTGCATTTAAATGAGATGCGATAAAGATTAAAAACGTAACCAATAATAATGTCTTCAGCTTCATCTTCATCTTCAAATCAGATAGCCCCTTTTTCTTCCATCTCTTTTATGTCCTGGTCTTTATAGCCCAAACCCTTTAGAATTTCCTCTGTATGTTGACCTAAGGTAGGGGATGGTGTCTTTATCCTCCCTGGCGTTTGAGAGAATTTAAATGGGAAGCCTACCGTCGTTACCTTGCCTTCTACAGGATGTTCCATCTCGAGCAACATCTCTCGATGCTTAACGTGGGGGTCAGCCATCAGATCTTCTGCGTCATTCACAGGGGCATAACATATATCCTTCCCTTCAAAGAGACCTAACCACTCCTCCCTGGTCTTTGAGAGAAATATCCTCTGTAACTCATCCATAGTCTTTTTCTGTTGTTCTCCTGTAGCAAACTGGGATTCTTTCAGATCTTCTCTGCCGATCAGTTTCAAAAGGTTAAGCCAGAATTTGTCCTCAATATTGCCTAGAGAGATGAACTTTCCATCCTTTGTCTTAAATACGTTGTAGCAGGGGGTCTCTCCTGTAATACCCAGTGTCTCTAAACCATGAGATCGTTGGCTTGCAACAAGACCGGCAATATTTATCATATTGTAAGACACCATACAGTCAGTCATTGATACGTCAATGTACTGCCCTTTACCCATTCTATCTCTAGCTATGATACCTGCTAAAATCGAAAAGGCAGAAAATATGCCTATGCTCATATCGGCAATAGGTATCCCTGGTATTACCGGTGCTCCTGTATGTCTGCCTGTGGACTCAAGGATACCGGCCACACTGATATAGTTCATATCATGCCCCGGTCTATCCTTATAAGGGCCATCTTGTCCATAACCCGTAGATGAACAAAAAACGAGTCTGGGGTTTATCTCTTTCAGATCATCATAGCCTAACCCTAATCGCTTCATCACCCCAGGTCTAAAACTCTCAAACAGGACGTCGTATTCCTTGACTAACCGGCGAAGTATCTCCTTCCCCTTTTCCTCTTTGAGATTCAAGGTCATACCTTTCTTGTTACGGTTGGCCATTAAAAATACTGCACTTTCTTTCTCCAATTTAGGGGGCATCCATCTCATATAATCCCCTATTTTAGGTTCTTCTATTTTAAGAACCTCGGCTCCTAAATCAGCCAGCATTAAGGTACAGTAATTAAAAGGCAGCAATCTGGACAGATCCAGTATCTTTATTCCTTCTAAAGCAGACGCCATCTTTGTTTCCTTTCTCTTTTTATTTTCCCTTCTGTTTTAAAGTCACCTCTTTTAAGCCAATAGGGTACCTGCAATTACGCTCCTCTGTATCTCATTCGTGCCTTCAACAATCTGTAACAATTTGGCATCCCTTATCCGTCGCTCCATAGGATAATCCTTCATATAACCGTAGCCCCCTAAAACCTGGGCTGCCTCAATAGTTCCTCTCATGGCTACATCCGTAGCAAAGCACTTACACATGGCCCCCAATCTGGATAGTTCCAGCCTTTTTGATTTGCTTTTCTGCCATCCCGGTTCGGCAGTAACCGCATCTATCTGGGCAGCGGCCTTGTATGTTAGCTGCCTTGCCGCTTCCAGCTCCATTGCAATATCGGCCAGCTTAAACTGTATAGCCTGTAAGGTAGCAATAGGTCTGCCGAATTGTATCCTTTCCTTGGCGTACCCTATAGCATAGTCTAAAGCCCCTGCCAGAAGTCCAACACCCACAGATGCCACCATAGGACGGGTCTTATCCAGGGTTTCCATAGCAATGTAAAACCCCTCACCCTCCTGCCCCAGGATATTCTCTTTCGGAATCCTGCAGTCTTCCATTATAACCTCACACGCAGGTGTTGCCGTATTACCCATTTTATCTTCTTTCTTGCCAATAGAAAGCCCTTGACTATCGCTCTCTACTACAAAGGCGCTTATCCCCTTTACCCCTGATGCCTCTGCATCTGTTTTTGCAAAGATAGTTATGACATTTGCCCTGTCTGCATTGCTTATAAAACACTTTGTTCCATTCAACACATAGCTATCGCCATCGAGGACAGCTCTGGTTTTCATAGATGCACTATCTGATCCCGCTGATGGTTCGGTAAGACCAAATGAAACAAACCATTCTCCGGTGGCTATCTTGGTAAGATACTTCTGCTTTTGCTGAGGAGTAGCGGCTATCACTATGGGTTGTGCACCCAGGTCCTGGACCCCTGCCAACATACAGCAATTTGTACAGGCTTTGGCCAGTTCTTCCACAACTATTATAAAAGTCAGAAAGCTACCGCCTGCCCCTCCATATTCAACAGGAAACGGTATGCCCATAAGGCTATTGGCTCTAAATAACTCTACAATATCATCGGGAATATGGCCTGTTCTGTCAATTTCTTCAGATCGAGGAGCGATCTTTTCTTGAGACAACCTCCTCACACTATCTCTCAGCATTAGCTGCTCTTCCGTCAACTGGTACTGCATACTTCCCCCCTTATCCCTTTTATGATTAACTGTCAAGTCTCTACACAGAGGGCTCTGAAAAGTGCTCCTTTTCAGAGCCCTCACATAGAAAATCCACCTTTAACCAAGCTTATACCAATACCGCTTGTGTATCTGGTATTGTCTTCTTTTGTCTAAAGACCAGCGATAGAGACACTGATGAGATTCATAGCCGGAAAACCACCCATATTGTGGGTAAGCCCAATTTTGGGATCCTTGATCTGCCTTTCGCCTGCCTTTCCCTGGAGCTGTTTGTACATCTCATACATCATTCTCAGTCCGGTAGCCCCTATGGGGTGACCAAAACACTTCAAACCACCATCAGGCTGACAGGGAATCTTCCCGTCTAAATCGAAGAACCCGTCTCTAACATCGTCTCCTGCTTTGCCCCTGGGTGATATCTGCAGGTCTTCATAGGTTACAAGCTCGGTAATAGAAAAACAGTCATGAACCTCCATCATGCTTATCTCTTCCCTGGGGTTCTTTATCCCTGCCTCTTTATATGCCCTTTCCGCACATATGGTGCCCGTTTTAACATAGGATCCATCCCAATCGGTGTACATCATCTCCTCTCCCGAACTGATTGCAATCTGCATGGCCTTGATGCGTACAGGGTCGGGCCTGAAATTCTTCGCCATATCGGCACGGCAAACAATTGCCGCAGCAGATCCATCACTCACCCCGCAGCAGTCAAACAAACCCAGAGGCCAGGCAATCATAGGGGCCTTCAATACCTGCTCCTCTGTTATCTCCCTTCTCAGGTGTGCCTTCGGATTCTTCACTCCATTCTTGTGGCTTTTGATAGATACCTTTGCCAGTATCTTTTTCCCCTCCTCTGGACTGATGCCGTATTTAGCAAAGTATCTCGTAGCCATCATGGCAAATCCTCCTGGTGCAGTTATGCCAGGAAATATCAGCCTGTTCTTTGTCCCCATGGCCGAGCTCATCTCCGGAAGACCACCATAACCCGTATCCTTCAGTTTCTCTACACCCAATGCCAGGCAAATATCGTAGGCCCCTGAAGCAACAGCATAGGCAGCCCCACGGAGAGCCTCCGAACCTGTCGCACAAAAGTTCTCTACCCTTGTAACAGGGAGAAAAGGCAACTTGAGCGCCAGACTTAGAGGTGTTGCGGCCTTTCCCACATTTACATCATCGAAACACGACCCAAACCAGGCCGCCTGAATATCCTTCTTTTCAATCCCTGCGTCTTGAATAGCCTCTTGAAACGCCTCAACCATCAGATCTTCCGATCCCATCTCCCAGCGTTCACCAAACTTGGTACAGCCCATACCAATAATAGCAACTTTATCCTTTATACCATCTGCCATTTTTTCCTCCTTTATAATTACGCGTCACAGAATTTCTATATCGAAACCCTTTGGTATCATTAGTCAATTGTTATAAAAATGACTAATGATCACAGGCATCTCGAAACGGGGCTAACACTCTAGCCTATAACGGGTATTGCCTTCCAGAAGTACCCGTGGATGCCGCTTTTCGCATCGATGTACTTCTTACGGAAGCTCATCTCTACCGGCATATCCACCTTGACAGATTCCTGGTCAACATCGGTCATATCAAACCAATACCTCCCCCCACCTTCAAAATCTACGATACCGTAAATTGCAGGCGGGTTCATGCTGAAGGCCAGCATGTCTGCTGTATACGTAAAGAGATGCCCCCTCTTATCCGCAAAAAGATAGTCCTCCATCTGATCAATAGCACCACAATCGGGCTTCACGCATATTTTCTGGACTGGATACTGGGGAGTACCACACACCTTGCATTTCGACCCGCAAAGGCCAAGTACCTGCCTGCGGCTCCTCCACAACTCTGAAAGGGCCGTTGGGGCTATCATTTCTCCACGAATTCCCTTTTCTACAGGGATAAGGTTTCGAAAACTTATCATTTTTTCATAGCTTGTTAGTTCT